>OJGU01000963.1_pt1 | contig 12757 bp, 14 predicted proteins | sample 1594741 | NCBI WGS metagenome assembly OJGU01 (sample SAMN05416841, study PRJEB24817) | seawater metagenome | isolation source: Sea water | place: Canada:Atlantic | collected 2013-07 | reverse complement strand
CTAGATCGCTCGTCGGCAGCGTCAGATGTGTATAAGAGACAGCCCTGCGTGTTGGTCGCGAAGGGATCGGAGCCTTCAGGTCGGACCTCGGTGCAGCCACTCACCAGTAGCGCCGCGATGAGGAGGGGGAGGGAGTCTGTGCTGTTCATGGGAGGATTCCTTGTCGGTGACGGCTACGGGACGCGGGTGAGCGTGACTTCGGGCAGGTACTCGAGTTCGCCGGTCGCCGCGATGAGGACCTCGCGGGCAAAGATGACGGTGTCTCCGTCGTCCTGAAGGAAGAAATCGTGGTTGTAGCGGTCGGTATCCGGCGCCTCGATGTACGAGTACGCCAGGGTTGGCGACCCTCCGTGGATCTCGAAGTAGTTCAGAGCTTTCGCCTCGAGAGCGTCGCCGAGCGAGAAGCTCGACACTTCGGCGCCCGCTTCGTAGTCCGCGAGAATGATGTCGTCCGCAGCGAAGGTGACGGCGATCCCGTCGGTTGGACTCTCGCGCCACTGCCCCACGAGTTCCGCGGGGACCACGATGCTGTCGTTGCCACCGTCGTCGGGGTCGAAGATCGAGGTGTCCAGCCGTGGCGCGGCCGGGACGTTCACCTCCACGTGGTCCGCCTCCGTGATGCGGATGGCCTCCCGCAGCTCGCGGAGGTCCGGTTGGTCGTCCATCCAGTGCACCTTCTGCAGGGCAAGTGGGTCGTCTCCGGTGAGCGCGGGAATGTCGGAGGCGGGCAGCATCACGTAGGTCGTCCACGACTCGGCGTAGTCCTCGTCTCCGTCGTCCCGCTCGGCGTAGCTGGTCACGAAGTCGCCGGTGAGGATCGGCGAGCCGTCCTCGGGGTACCCGTCACCGGGGCCCTGCACGTCGGGGAACGTGTCCAGGAACAGGAACCATGATCCATCGACGAGCCCTCGCAGGTGCCCGAACTCGTGGACCAAGCTCCAGTCGAAGGTGCCGCGCCGAGGCTCCAGCGGCGCGCACGGGTCGTCCTGGTTGAGCTCGAAGTTCTCAACGCTGAACCCGATCTTGAGACCCAAGCGAGTGGTGGTCACGTTGCCGTTGCGGTTGAAGTACGCGACCGGGTCGGTGTCCAAGGAGATGTCGAGCTGCACGAGGTCGAGGAGCTGGTTCTCCGGAATACGAAGCATGACCTCTTGCCACAGCCGGAGTCCGCCTTCGGCCGCCGCGACGTCGGTGACGTGCTTGCCGATGAGGTCGTGCCCGTCCACTTCGAAGGTCGCGACGATGTCCGGGTCGTCCGCGTAGGCGAGGGAGGGATTGTCGGGGATGTCGCTCAGCAGCAGCAGGGGTGGGGGGACGCAGCCGGCTGGGGTGTCTGTGTCCCCTCCGGACTCGGACCCGCTGCTCTCGTCGTCTCCTCCGGTGGGCTCGATCGGGTCGGCGGGGTCGCCATGGTCTGGGTTGAATGTGCCCTCGTCATTCGCGCTATCTGTCCCTGTGGTGGTGCCTGTGGCGGCGGCGGAGTCGACATCGGGCGCCTCCGAATCGCCGCACGCGACGAGCAGACCAAACAAGGGAAGCAGGAGACGGGCTGGCTTGGAAGCGTTCATCGTGACTTGTCGGGGCGAAAACCCTCGTTGCACCTACACATCGCCGGCCGGAGCACGCTGCGTCAGTCTTTTTCTGCTGAATCCAAAGCGGGTCACGCTGGGTCTCAGGGGCCGGTGTTTCGGCTCTCTGCACTCGTTTGGCGCGACGCTGCATCGCGCTACTGGGCTGGGCTGATCCTCGTGTGCGTGCCTGGTGTGTACTTGTGGCGCGAATGGCCTCCGTGGCTCGTGCGGGATGCACTGTGGTCACTGGAGCCCGCGGGGCTTCTGTGGACGAGCATCGCCGTCATTGCTGGCTACGGGGGGTTGAGCGTCGGCCCCACCCGGCAGCTGGTCGCTTCCAAGCGCTTGGACTACTGGCGCCAGCAGCCGATCGGTGCAGGCTACTGGCGGGTCTTCCATGGGGCGCACCTGCTGCTGATGCACGCGCCCGCACTGGGTGTGCTTTCTTATCTCTTTGTGCCCGCCGGTGCGGCCGTGTCGGTTGGAGTTCCCGGCCTTGTCGCTACCGCAACTCTTGGACCATTGGCGTGGCGTTTGGGACATCCGCTCTCGGAACCGCGGACGTGGTCGATGCGGCTTCCGAACGTCGCGTCCCCCTCGACCGCGCTCGCGCGAATCCTTGGCCTCGCGCTGGTTCGGCGCCGCCCGGCCGCGCTTGCGGGGATCGTCGGCTGCAGCACGATGCTCGCAATCCTTGGTTGGGTCGCCACTTCGCATGTTGTAGCCGCCGGAGAAACCACCTCGGCGGCGGGCAGAGGATTCTGTGCCGCAGCCGTTTGTCTCGGCGCGGTTGCGGTGTGGACCGCCTGGCCCTTGGTTCGGCGCGAGCAATGGTGGCTCGACAGCATGGGGGCGGGCGCAGCGGCCCAGCGAGACGCGTCGGTGTTCCTCGCCGGTGCCGTCGTGGTGCCCGCAGTACTCGCTCTGCTCCCGACCGCGTTGTTGCTCGGGGCCGTCCAGGGGATGGGTCTCGTCTGCGTTACGGCGAGTACGGTCGTCTGGGCAGGGGCGGTCTCCCTACAGCTCGACGCGGACGCGGTTCGACGACGGGAGCCTATGACACGGCGGGCCGGCCGTTTCGTACTCCTCCTCGTGCTCCCGATCCCACTTTGTGTGTGGCACCCGCTGGCGATGGTGGTGCCGTGCGCCCTTGTGTGGTGGCGAGCGGCCCGAACCGCCGAGCAGGCGATCGCCGTCCGGCGCCGGTTCGAGCTCGACGACCTCGAGGATGACCATGGTTGAGAACACGATCGACGTCGCCGATCTGGAGGTCCGTCGCGGCGGACACACCATCTTGCGGGAGGTGAACTTCGTCTTGCCGCCGGGACTGTGGGCGCTGCGCGGTGCCAATGGCTCAGGCAAATCTTCCCTGCTGCGGGCGCTGGCGGGCGTGCTCCCAATCCACGGCGGGTCGGCGAAAGTGTCTGGGCATGATCTTCGTACGGACGGGCGGCGTGCTCGCGCGAACCTTTGCTACGTCCCGGAGAGCGCGGAACTCTTCGGGTATCTGACGGCCCGTGAGTTCCTTCAGACCGTCGCAGCGTTTCGTCGTAGCTCGGTCGACGCCGCAGTTGAGCTTTTTACGGAGCTTGCCTCGGGCGATGCGGCCGACCAACGCATCGCGTCGCTCTCTGCCGGGCAACGCCGGAAGCTCTTACTCTCCACTGTCTGTTGTGGCGCACCGAGGGTGTTGTTGCTTGACGAACCCACCAACGCGCTCGACCAAGCCTCGCTGACGTGGCTCGCCGAGGCGCTCGCGCGCTGGAGGGCGGAGGACCGCGTGGTGTTGGTGGCGATGCATGCGGAGCCGATCGCGGTGCCGTGGGCTGGGCGAGTCGAGGTCGCACGCGGGACGGCTCGACGAGTACTCGCCTGAGACTCCTGCCGCTTCCGGCGCAGAGCGGTGATTCACACCGCGCGCACTCGGTTACCTCGCGCCTTGTGCTCGAGCTCCGCGAGCCCCAGCAGCTCCAGGACGGGCGTCACGTAGTTCGCGAACCTGCCCCGGTAGCCCTTGCGCAGCCCGTAGTATCCACCGACCGGGTTGTCTTCGCTGCGGGCCCACGCTTCCACGCTGCCTTCCTTGACCGGCTTGCCTTCGTCCGCGTTGCCGAGGAGAACCCAGTCTCCGTTCTCCTCGAGCATCGCGTGCAGGTCCTCGATACCGCGCAGCTGGTACGAGAGCTTGGTCTTCCCGACCCGCACGACCAACGCCTGCGCGTCCTGGTCTCGCCACGCATGGAACTCGGAGCTTCCCGGCGGCGTCTTGAGGATCCAGGGGTCGTCCGAGGTGCCGGTTCCGTAGGTGATCATCGGTTTGTCCGTGCTCATGCGCTTGCCTCCGCTGCCTGCTTGGCCGCCTCGACGAAGCGTTCGAACAACGGGGTGAGGTCCGGCATTGACTTCGTAATCGGACCTACGAGTAGCCCCGTGAACACTTCGTCCATGTCGAAACTACAGCCCTCATCTACGGGGTCGATCGCGAACGTTCGGGTCCCCCGAAACAAACCCAGCGGCATGCCCGAGCTCCACACCATGCGGTGGGGCGAGTCGAAGGCCGTGACCTTGATCGAGAACGCTCGATCTCCGGTGGCTTCGCTCCACAGCTTGAAGGAGCCTCCATCGGCGATGTCCCCCTCGATGCGAGTGATGCCGGTGTCGGCAGCGACGAGTGCCTTGGCATCGGTGAGGAACGCCCACACGGCGTCCGCTGGGGCCTGAATCTGCCGTCCCGCGGCGTACTGCTTGCTCGACATAGCCTCTCCGTCTTACGCCCCTAAACCTGACATCTTCTGTCATGTTTAGAGCCCGTGCGGGCGGCTCGACTCCTCCAGATGCTGTTGCTCCTCCAGAACCGTGGGCGGCAGACGAGCGTCCAGTTGGCTGAAACGCTGGAGGTCTCCACCCGAACGATTCTGCGGGACGTGGATGCACTGACCGAGGCAGGCCTGCCCGTCGTGGTTGTGCAAGGCGTTCGTGGGGGCATCGAGCTGGGCTTCAACTATCGGACGCGGCTGACGGGGTTGGCGGCGGACGAAGCGGAGGCGTTGGGCGTCATCTTGGGCGCGGGCGCGACGGCGCTCGAGAACCTGGGCATGGGTGCGGCCGGTGGGCGGGCGGCGGCCAAGTTGCAGGAGAGTCTTCCCGACGTGACTCGCAGGCGAGTCGATGCTTCGCGTCGCCAGTTCGGGTCTGTGCCAGATGGTGAGGCCGTCGATCCAAGGGTCCCTGCGCTGGCCGCTGCGGTGCGCCGACGCAACATCGTCCGGGTGCATGCGCGCTCGCCCCAGCCCCGCGTGATTCACCCCGTCGGCCTGCGGATGCGTGGTCGAAGTTGGTCGGTGGATGACGGACGGACCGGGGAGGCGCTCCAGGTCGAAACGCTGGGAGACCTCAACATCTCGAGCAAGACCTTTGCGGTGTCCAGCACCTGACCACCCGGGGCGCCGGAAAGCCGTGCGGATCCTGCTCCAGTGACTTAGAAAGGGCGACGCGCCCGATGTCTGATCCGTGCATGAAACTCGTTTTGGTGACGCCTGAGATCCCGTACAACACCGGTGCGATCGGGCGAACCTGCGTGGCGCTGGATTTGGAGCTGATCCTCATCAGGCCGTACGGGTTTTCACTCGACGAGAAGGCCGTGCGTCGGTCCGGACAGGACTACTGGAAGCACGTCCGGCTCTGCGAATATGACAACTGGGAGGCCTTCTTGAGCGACCGCAGGCCGCCGCGCGAGCGCCTCTACTTCTTTGAGGAACATGGCGCTCAGAGCGTCTACACGCCCGACTATCAGCAGGACGCCTACTTGGTGTTTGGGTGCGAATCCAAAGGCCTGCCCGCGACGATCCTCGGCGGCATGGACGACCGCGTGTTCCATCTGCCGATGCGCAACCCCCAGGTCCGCTCGCTGAACTTGGCGAACGTCGCGACCGCGGTGATCTATCAAGCGATGCGCACCCAGCTCGGCGGCTGAACCCTACTCACCGCGGCCGCCGGACGGATCAAGCCCGGCGGAGAATGACGCTGCCGACCGAGTAGCCCGCGCCAAACGAGCACAGCACGCCGATGGCGCCTTCCTGCAGATCTTTTTGGTGCAGGTGGAACGCGATGATCGACCCCGCGCTGCTGGTGTTGGCGTACTCGTCGAGGACGACGGGGACTTCGTCGGCGTTCGGTTCCCGGCCCAGGACGCGCTTGGAGATGAACACGTTCATGGTCAGGTTGGCCTGGTGAAGCCAGAGTCTGTCCACGTTCTCGACCGGGATGTCGGCCGCGCCAAGGTGCTCGGTGATCTGCGTGGCCACCATCGGGCACACCTCTTTGAAGACCTTGCGCCCCTGCTGATGGAACAGCTTGTTGGGGTCGCTGGGCGAGGAGCCATCGTGTCGGTCCAGGAACCCGGCATCGTTGCGAACGTTGCTGGAGAAGGACGTCTGCATGCGCGAGTCCAGGATCTGCCACGCCGGCTTGCCGCGCGCGTCGTCCTCGGACTCGAGAATGACGGCCGTACAGACGTCGCCAAAGATGAAGTGGCAGTCACGGTCGCGGAAGTTGAGGTGCCCGCTGCAGATCTCGGGGTTCACCATCAGGACGCGGCGCGCGTTGCCTGCGGTGATCGCCGCGGTCGCATTTTGGATACCGAACGTAGCCGAGGAGCACGCGACGTTCATGTCGTACGCGAACCCGTTGATGCCGAGCGCCTGCTGCACCTCGATGGCGATCGCCGGGTAGGCGCGCTGGTAGTTCGAGCAGGCAACGATCACGCAGTCGATGTCGGAGGGCTCGAGGCCCGCGGCGGTCAGGGCTTCGCGGGCTGCGGCGACGGCCATCTCGCATTGCACCGACTGCTCGTCCTGGCTTCGCTGTGGCAGGTCTGGTGCGAGTCGCTCGGGATCCAGGATCCCGGTCTTGTTCATGACGTAGCGGCTGCGGATCCCAGACGCCTTGACGATGAACTCGGGGCTGGACTCCGCCAGCGGCTCCTCTCCCGTACCTTCGCGTCGCTCGTTTTCCGTCGCGACGTAAGCGTTGAACGCGGTGACCAACTCCTCGTTGGAGATCGAGTGCGGAGGAGTAAACAGTCCGGTCCCGGTGATGAACACGTTGCCCATAGATCCGGCACGCTAACAGGCTGTGCGGCGCGTTGTGCATCGGCGTAGCGCGCAACGTGTTGCACGGTTGTCAGGCGTTTTGGGAGGCCCGAGCTTTCTCACTATCGCGAGTTAGGCGCTCGATCGAGCGCCGCGAAAGAGGCCGTTTGGGACCGCTCGAACTACCGGCGTGACGGTTCGTGGCGACTGGCGTCTGTGAGGAGCGGGACAAAAACCGCAAGCGTAGTTGAGGACCCGGTGCGGTGAGAGCGGGACGGGCATTCGGTGGGCGCCAAAATGCGCACCACCCGGCGATAGGAAGAGGGCGCGGTGTCGCACAAATCCTCGGGGGCCGTCCTAGGCCGGCCCGACGCCAGCGCCGAGTTGCGCGGATTCACCTCCGCGTGAACTCGAACTCGAACTCGGCGCGTCTCGCCGACGCCGGAGTTACGGGGTCTGAGGTTCGGCGGCGCTGACCGGTCCGGTCGACTCTTCGTCGTAGACGATCGCCCAGCCGAACACCGGGGAGAGGGCGAGCGTCTCTTCGTCTTGTTCGACGCCAAACATGCCGGCCACGAATCGAAGCGCATGCTCAGCGCCGGTCGCGATGTCCACAAGCTGGACCGGGGCGCTCGCCAGGCTTTGCGGGATCGCAGAGATGCTCGGTCCTTCGGTCTGGCCGAATCGCAACCAACCCTCCCGGGTTTCGGCGTTGTGCCAACGCTCGGCCCACGACGAAAGGTACGGGTTGGGGCCCAGAGCATCGGTGGCGTAGTCCACGGCGATGTACGGGAAGAGCGTCAGAATCCATCCGGTGAGCTCGGCCGGTCCCGACCCGCTCTCGTAGCGGAAGAATGATCTCCAGAAGTCTTTGTCGACCTCGCCCGCGGCCGTCCTTTGAATCGCCTCGAGCACGGGAATGAGCGCGGTCGTCCACGCTTCGAGTCCGTACTCCGACAGGTGCCGCACACGAGGGATCATCGACGCCCAGTCCTGCGCCGACCCGTGCACGGTGATCTCGGGGATGCCACATCCGACGCGCATTTCGTAGTCGAAGTAGCCCTGGAAGCCGTCCATCACGCACACGTCGAAGGCCGCTGCTTCGGTCGGCGTCGTGGTCGAGAAGCGTGCACTCACCAAGTCCTTCAGCTCGCCGACATGCTCCCCAACCTGGTTCGCAAATCCCTCGAACGCTTCTGGCCAGGGGTTGGCTTGGCCGAGGACGAAGTCGGGCCGGTCGACGATAAGTTTCTTCTTTCCTTCGTGGGTGACGAATCGCTCCCGCAACAACTCGACGTGTTCGTTGACGTGCGTGGCGAAGCCCTGCGCGATGCAGAACCAAACATCGTCGGGGCGCAGAACGAGCGGGTGGTGGTCGTAGAACGCATCGTGTGCCGCCTTGACGAGGGCGTGCTGTGTGTCGCACGAGACCAAACGCTTCGTAGGACAGGCAGAGGCTTCGACCCTCTTGGCGAGCAGGCTTGCGACGCTCGCATCGACCTCGAGTGTTTCGTAGGCGTGGCCGCGGGGGACGTCGGACACGGGGACGGTGGTCATGGTGCGAGTATCGGATCCGAGTCGAGAGTCGGCAATGGGCCGCAGAGCCGCTGTCTTCACCGCCATCCTCGCGGCAAAACCGTGTCTTGCTGGGGACCCTGACGACTGGGCGCGAGCGAGTGCAAAACGCATGCACTCGCGGTCGAGCGTGATCGTTGCCGGTCCGCTCGGCACTTCCTGAGCATGCTTCGCCCCTGCACGGACTGCGCTCGGTTGATCCTTCTTCGTGGTGTCTGCCCGCATTGCGGTGGGGCGACCCGCAGGTCCTCGGCGGAGGCGGTCGTTGCTTCGGTCGCGATGACCATCATGGTTTCGGGCTGCTACGGCGTGATGGAGACCGACTACGACAGCGAAGGGCCGCCGCCCCCGACCTGGACGGACTCGACGAGCGACGAGGACCCTTCCACGGAGAGTTCGAGCGGCGAGCCGGGGGATTCGACCTCCTGCGGAACAACCGGGCATGGGCCGAGCTCCGACACAGAGGGTACGTCCGGCGGCCCGAGCTCATCCACGGGTGCGCTGTCCGACACGGACACGGACACGGACACGGACACGGACACGGACACGACAACAGGGGCGGCGGAGACTGATGGAACGACGGGAGACCTCCCGGACACCACGAGCGGTGGCGACACGGACACGACGACCGGGGGTTCGGACACGACGACCACCACGACCGGCGCCGATGTAACGACGACCGGTGGTGGCGATACGGATACGACGACGGGTGGAGACACCACGTCGACGAGCAGCAGTAGCAGTACCGGAGGCGCCCCGGCTCCGGACGCCCCCTAGCGACCAACGTCAGCGTTTTCGGCCGCGCTTGGCTTGCATGGTGGTGCGGATCAGCTTGCTGAACTTGCGCTCGTGCGCGCGACGTTCGTGCTCGGCCAGCTGGTGCGCAGTGCCGCGTTGCTCGTCCCGAAGTCCGAGCCATGAGTCCACCCTGCGGGGATCGATCTCCCCACGTTCAATACCCAAAGCGATCGCACAGTCGGGCTCCCCATCGTGGTGGCAATCCCCGAATCTGCAGTCGCGGGCGCGCTCGACGAGGTCGGCGAACGTTCGCTCGACGCCCTCTGCATCTCCCCACAACCCGACCTCGCGAAGGCCGGGCGTATCGATGATGAGCAGCCTTCGACCCGGGACCTCGAAGAGCTCGCGGTGGCTGGTCGTGTGGCGACCCTTGCCATGCGATTCACTGGTCGCTTTGGTCCGCATGGTCTCGCTCCCACTGAGGTGATTGAGCAACGTGGACTTGCCAACGCCCGAAGAGCCCACCAAGGCGAGCGTCAGCGACCAGCCTTGGGCTTGGTTCAAGACTTCGTCGAGCTCGTCGCACCCGATCCCATCGAGAACGTCCAGCACGATGACCGAGACGCCCAGTGCGACCTCGCGGGCGGCGGCAAGCCGAGCTTCGCGTTCGTCTTCGTCGACGAGACCGGCTTTGGTCAAGACGACGACCGGCCGCGCCCCGCCGGCATGGACCAAGCTGAGCCATCGCTCGAGTCTGGGCAGGCGAAAGTCGCGGTCGAGGCCCATGCACACGAGCACGACGTCGACGTTGGCAGCGAGGACTTGCGCGCGGTGAGTGGTGTCCGCGGCCCGCCGAGTGAGGGCGGTGAAGCGAGGCAGGAACGAGCGCACACTGAGTTCGCCGCGCTGCACTTGTGTGAGGACCCAGTCACCGACCACCGGTGGGACCTTGCGTCTGACGCGCTTGGGAGTGCGGGCGTGCACTTCCCCGTCTGCGCCCCAAAGCGTGCAGCCGTCGGCGTCGACACGGACCACGCGAAGCAGAGCGGCGTCGTCTTCGATGCCGGCTTGAAGTCTCGCGTCTTCGATGTGAGGGCCGAAGCCCAGGCATGCGAGAGGGTGGGAGAGAGGAGGGGTGTTGTTCTTGGAAGTGTTCATGAGCGTCACCAAGCCCGAGCGCATGCGGGGGGTGGCGAGGACGACACACGGTCGCGCTCGGGCAGGGCCACCTCCCAGGCTCGCGGGTCACACGGCGATGGCCATGTGACGGCTGCGTCGGCGCACTCGGGCGAGGCGGAACCAAAGCCATCCACACGCACCCCCGGAGATCGGGAGGCATGGTTCAACTCGGCACCGCGCGCACGAGCGCGCTGGGTCAGGCGACGACGGTCATGAGCGATGAGGATGACGCGAGCAGGGCGGGGTCGCAAGGAACGGGGACCGCGAGGCCGCGTCCTGCGTGATCGTCGCTGCGCCCGCTTCAGAGGGTGTCGCCTGGTCCTGCCGAGCCCCGCGAGACGGCCGAGACCCCCTGAGGTACGGTCGCCGCCCGATGTCGGACGCGCCGCGCACCCGGATCAACAAGTACCTCAGCGAGGTGGGCTACTGCTCGCGCCGTGCGGCGGACAAGCTGATCGAGCAAGGGCGCGTCACCATCAACGGCAAGGTGCCCGAGATGGGCACGAAGATCGGCCCCGAGGATGCGGTCGCCGTCGACGGCATCGCGGTGTCGGGCGAAGCGAAGGCGCACCAGCGGGTCTACTTGGCGTTCAACAAGCCCGTCGGAATCGTCTGTACGACGGACACTCGGGTCGAGCCGGACAACATCATCGACTACATCAACTACCCCTCCCGAATCTTCCCGGTCGGGCGGCTCGACAAGATGAGCCAGGGGCTGATCTTCCTCACCGATGACGGTGACATCGTCAACAAGATCCTCCGCGCCCGGAACAATCACGAGAAGGAGTACATCGTGACGGTCAACAGGCCGGTGACCTCCGAGTTCGTGAAGCGCATGGGTGCGGGCGTTCCCATTCTCGACACGGTGACCCGGCCCTGCAAGGTCGAGAAGCTGAGCAAGAACGTGTTTCGCATCGTCTTGCAGCAGGGACTCAACCGGCAGATTCGGCGGATGTGCGAGCACCTCGACTACCGAGTCGCCAAGCTCGAGCGGGTTCGGATCATGAACATCAAGCTGGATGTTCCGGTTGGGCAGTGGCGCGACTTCACCGACAAAGAACTCGCGGAGCTGTTTCGGCTCTGCGACGCGTCGGTCAAGACCGCAGGCGGACCCGCCTGAAGCGCATCATTTGCCGGGAGCCGGCAACATGAAGGTGTCACATCTTGGGGGCAGACCCATGGATGTCAAAGAGATCATGACCAAGACCTTGGTGACCGCCTCGGTGAACGACACCGTGGGGCACGCCTTGCGTCTGCTCGAGGACCAGGAGATCCGACACCTGCCGATCGTCAACGGGACGAAGCTTGTCGGAATGGTGAGCGACCGTGACCTTCGCGAATACCGTTTGCCGCTACTGGTCGAGCTGAACGAGCCCAAGCGTGCGGACGCGATGCTCCAAACCCCGCTCTTCGAGTTGATGAAGGAAGCGGTGTTGGCCTTGGAGACGCACGAGACGCTGGTCCAGGCGATCGACCTGCTGCTTCAATATGGCGTCGGAGCGGCGCCGGTGGTAGAGCGCGACAGTGACGACCTCGTCGGCATTGTCAGCTACGTGGACGTGCTGCGGGCGCTGCGACCGATCGCCGCTGCCGACGAGTAGGCCTCCCCGCGGGGGTCCGCGGTGATCGTCTTGCTGAACAAGCCCTTCGGGGTACTGAGCCAATTCACAACGCAGGAGGGGCACCGCACTCTCGCTGATCTTGTTGACGTCCCCAACGTCTACGCGGCCGGACGCCTCGACAAGGACTCCGAGGGCCTGTTGGTGCTGACGGACGATGGCAAGCTTCAACACGCGATCGCCTCTCCCAAGGCACGCGGCAAGATGCCGAAGACCTACTGGGTGCAAGTGGAGCGGGTTCCGGACGATGCGGCACTCGAAGCCCTGCGCCGCGGGGTGAACCTCAAAGATGGCCGGACCCGACCCGCCAAGGTCCGGAGGCTGGACTCGCCATCGCTGTGGCCGCGTGACCCCCCCATTCGAGAGCGGAAGGCGATTCCGACCGCCTGGATCGAGATCGTGCTGACCGAGGGTCGCAACCGTCAGGTGCGGCGCATGACAGCACACGTCGGGTTTCCGACCCTTCGACTGGTTCGGCACGCGATCGGTCCATGGTCGGTCGACGGGCTTGCCCCCGGAACTTGGCGTGAAGCGGACGCCCCCTAGTCCCGAAGCGGCCCCGCGCCCGGGAACGACAGAAATCGCCGAGAATTTCGGCAAGCAGCTCCGGGTCGCTACCGTCCCCGCCTATGGCATGGATGCTAGGTGTTCCGTTTGTGATGGCTCTGGGTTCGGTTGCGACTCAGCCAGCGCTGGATGAAGACGTCTCCGCTGATGCAGACGCGACGGCAGACGTTGGGGCGAGCGCCGACGCGGACGCCGGAACTGACGCGTCCGCCGACGCCGATGCGGACGCCGATGCGGCCGCAGACTGGGAGGCCGCAAGCCTTGATACCGACTCGGACTCGGACCTCTCGGCGGACACCTCCGCCGACTCGGACTCCGGAAGCGTGACCGGTTCGCTGAGCACATCGACCGCGTCCGATGACGAGCTCTCCCCCATCTGTCTCTTATACACATCTGACGCTGCCGACGAGCGATCTAG
>OJGU01000962.1_pt1 | contig 12795 bp, 7 predicted proteins | sample 1594741 | NCBI WGS metagenome assembly OJGU01 (sample SAMN05416841, study PRJEB24817) | seawater metagenome | isolation source: Sea water | place: Canada:Atlantic | collected 2013-07 | reverse complement strand
CGAGATGTAGAGAGGTCTCGTGGGCTCGGAGATGTGTATAAGAGACAGGAACAATTATGATCATGGGGATCAGCACTGCTGCGTAGGCGAGTGAAGTGATGAGATAGCTAGTTGCCACCGAAGAGAACTCCGTTGTTGGATTCATAGCTTGAGCTATTTCTTTCGATTGTTGAGGACCTTGCGTAGCTTTTCGATCTCTTCTTCGCTGAGGGCATTCTCTTCAACAAGATGCGAAATCATTGGCTGTAGTGAGCCTCCGAAGACCCGGGCTAGAAAGGAGCGACTGGCATGTTTTTGACACTCTAGTTCCGTGAAGAGGGGCGAATACTGGAAGGATCTCCCAGATTTTTTAAAAGCAATCGCTCCTTTCTTTGCAAGTCGGCTGAGAAAGGTTTTGGCTGTTTGGAGATGTATTCCCGCCTTCTCATGAACTTGGTTTGCGGTCAGGGGACTCTTTTCCCAGAGCAGCCGCATGATTTCCCATTCGGACTCAGAAATCTTTGGTGGCGTCTTCATTATGTTGAAAAATCTACGTATGTAGTTTTTAAAGTCAATGCAAAATCTACAAACATAGATGTTTAGATTCTTTCTAAAATGGATTTCGAATATTCTTCGAGAAAGACGGTGTCGATTGTGAGCGACATTAGTTTTGGACGAGTGGGATTGCGGGCGGCCCTACAGGCCGCGTGCGGTTGCGATTGCTTTGACACAGGGCTTAAGCTCTGGGCGGCTGGGCCTTCAGCCCAAAGACTTAAACAACGGCCCCTCACTTCCAAGTGCACTCGTTGCCGTTACCTCCCTTGCGACCGGGACAGAGTTGTGTTTCACTCAATCATTATGATGAAAGCTTCTTTGGTTCTGTTGTTTGGGTGACCTTTCATCCGGATACTGACGGCCTTTCAGAGTCGGCGATTGAGCATGCCAAGAAGAATAGCTTCTTGCGTCGAAGAGGGCGGCGTGGGCCGCGACGGTAGGATAACGGTCGCCATACCTCCTGCTTGGCAATCAGGAAGACTTCGCAGTCTCAGTGTTCTATCCTTACGAAGCAGGACGGTTTCTTGGTGTTTCGGTCTCTAGGTTTTCCTTCCGTGTGATCGGAGTCGCCTTGCCGAGATACTCACATAGTCTATTGAGTTCTCCTACGATCTCGAGACGACGTGAGATTGCTTCGGGTGACATGTCGTTGGAGAATCCTCGTGCGTGAGCTTTGGCATCTTGGGGATTAGCGTTCATTGTGTCCTTGGATTGTTGAGTCGATCCAGGTCGGCTAGGTCCTGTGGCCGGGCGCTGATGATTTTCATTTTTCGAAGCCCATCGACATTGACTACGGTAAGCGTTCTATCGGATACGACGAATTGCTGACGTCGTTCCCAAATTTCTAACAACCAGGATCGCACCAGAATAAAATCGATCGTAGAAAGATCTGGTCCAGCGCTTCGTGAGATCCTCCATAATTGAAATTCATGTTCTGTCCCTTTCTTTAGAATCAGAATTCCTCCGTCTATGGTGAATCCGATTCGTTTGATTGCTTGGCGAATTGCAGGGAGATCGTCCGGGTTGATGATAAAATCGATATCTCGAGTCGCCCGAGGAAAGCCGTGGATCGCTAAAGCGAGACCACCACAAAGGGCGTAGTCTAAGCCTGCTTCTTCCAATGTGGCTACAATCAGGTTCAACTCTCCGACGAGATCGATCATTACGTGTCCTATTTAACGTTCAAGAATGTGCCCCGTCGAGATCTTAACAGTGGCATGATTTTCTGGCGTGGGCGAAGGGTGCCACGGACACTGTTCAGGAAATTGAGCCGAGGGAATCTCATCGTATGAACTTGATTCCATTAGCGTTGGCTTTAGTTCATGGGGGTGACTGAATTCTCAATACATTGACCAGTTTCATACTGGGATGCTTGAAATAGCCTGATTCAAATCCTGCATAGGTGACATATTGGACGGCGTTTACTTCGCCTCCGTGGGCGCCCAGAGTGAGTCCTTTCTTTCCTGTTTGCTGTCCGTCCTTGTCAATGAGGATCACAACGTGCCCATGCCATTGTTTTTTCTCCTTGTAGCCGTAGACGAGCAGGTCGCCCGGTTGAGCCTCTTTGAAGGCTATTTTCTGGAAGGAGCCATTTTGATGGATGCGGGACATGAATTGGGTCCCGAGATAGCGCTTGTAGGGGAGGCCTACTTTGCGAAAGAGCTGCCAAGTGTAGTTTGAACAGTCGATTCCTTGGCTAAGACTAGACCCCCCCCATTTATAGGGCGTTCCGATGCTGAGCGAGGCAGCGGAGATCAGTTTCTGTAGCAAAGGGCTGGTGCGTTTGAGTTGCTCTATTTGAGGTTGATCGAGGGTGACCACTTCGACATGTGCAGTGGTATCGTTTGCGGCCGCGAAAAGCGACGGGTAGCAGAGGAGGGTCGCGACGAAGGCCACAGTGATGTAGCACGGAGCGAGAGAAGGGCGGAATTTTAATTTTTTCCGGCGCATTTTTAGACAATGGGCATTCACTTTTTAGCAAACTCGCACTAAATTGATGGCAATGGAAGCGCGTTCCCTAGGTACAACAGTCATTGGTAGCTATTCTTTCCCAGCGTGGTTGGAGTATGCCTGTCAGCATTTGAACGATTTTGGTGCGGCGGATCGAGAGGAAATGATTGAAGATGCGGTCATTGCTGCGATTCACGACCAGGTTTCGGCCGGGCTCGATGTCATTACGGATGGAGAGCAGACACGACTGGATTTCAATCTCTCCTTCTACGGTTTTCTCGAGGGAATGGAATTAGAAGGGGCCTCACCGAGATTGCATGGTCCGCCGGCACATGATCAACGAGGAAAACACCAAATTACGGGGGATTTGATTGCTCCACGAGGACTTGGAGCGGTTGAAGACTATGAACGGCTCAAACGATTGGCGCCTTCCGGGCCTGTCTTGAAGGCGAGTGTGCCTGGTCCTTATACTCTGAGCGGGCGCCTGATTCCTAACGAACAATACCCGGATCGGTATGCCATTACAGAAGCCTTATTACCGATTGTTAAGAGTGAATTGGAGGAGTTGGTCGCGGCGGGCTGTACGGAACTCACGGTTGATGAACCGTCCATGAGTTGCTATGCCCATAAGGAGGATCCTGAGCGTTTTGTTGAGATTTTTAATCGGACTGTGGAGACGGTTGCAGATAAGTGCCGACTCTCGACGCATCTCTGCTTTGGCAATTTCAAAGGGCATGCTGTTGGGCTTCGGCGCTATGCTCCCATGTTTCCTGCTTTCAAGAAACTGAATGTGAGCGAAATTCATGTAGAAATGGCGAGTCGCGAATTCTCTGAACTCGAAATTATTGGGGACATTGCCGAGAGCACAGACGTCGCCGTAGGGATTGTGGATGTGAAGAGCTACTACATTGAGACGGTGGAAGATATCTCGGCCCGCGTGCGCGAATGTCTCAAGTATGCCCCGGCGGAGCGCTTGTCCTTTGCTCCTGATTGTGGCCTGAGTCAAACCGCCCGTTGGGCGGCCAAGAAAAAACTCCAGAATATGGTTACTGGTGTGCATCGAGTTCGTGACGAGATTTAGCGAACGAAGCCGGAGCATCGAGGTCGAATTATGATTAATCCCTTCTTGAAGGATGACGCGCTGCTTGCGGACATTAAGGCGGCTGCTAAGGACGAGTCGCGGTTCCATTGTTGGTGGTTGGGGCAAAGTGGCTTCTTAATTCAGTGGCGTGGTAAGCATTTGCTTTTCGATCCTTATTTGTCGGATTCGTTGACAAGAAAGTATGCCGCTACGGATAAACCACATGTGAGAATGACGGAACAAGTGATCGCTCCTGAGCGGCTCGATTTTATCGATCTTGTGACCTCAACGCACAACCACACCGATCACTTAGATGCCGAAACATTGGGCCCTCTCTTGGATGTGAACCCGGAGCTCGAACTCATTATTCCTGAAGCGAATCGAGCCTTCGTCGCTAAGCGTCTTGGGATCGAGGCGAAGAAGCCGCGAGGGATGAATCTTGGGCGTCGAATTCCGATTTCAGGATTTGAGATTCACGGTGTGCCAGCCGCCCATGAGGCATTGGAGACCGATGCCGAGGGGAATCATCGCTTCATGGGCTACGTGGCGCGCTTTGGGCCCTGGACAGTCTATCATAGTGGCGACACGGTGCTTTTTGAAGGGATGGAGGTTTTGCTCAAGCGTTGGTCGATTGATCTAGCGATCCTTCCGATCAATGGTCGGTTACCCGAGCGACGAGTGTCTGGAAACCTTTGGGGTCGGGAGTCGGCAAGACTTGCCCATGATATTGGGGCGCGAATGGTGATTCCCTGCCACTATGAGATGTTCGATTTCAACACGGAGAGTCCTGACGAGTTTGTCCAGACTTGTCAGTCCCTCGAGCAACCGTTTCAGGTGCTTCGCGCTGGAGAGCGCTGGAGTTCGCCAGTCGAGGAGAGTCGAAAGTTGGAGCAGGGGAGTTAGATAGGATCGATGAATGTGCTGAGAATCGTCGGAAGGATGGGGTTAGTTGGCCAGGGGGTAATCGTTGCTTGTGTGGCCTTTGTTCTAGCCGGTGGTAGGAGCGATCTACTCGCTCAGACTGAGGATCCGTCTGAGCTTCCAGTGGTCGTTCAACTCGTTTCTACCAACTCACCCTATGCCTTTTTTAAAGGCCTCGAGCTCCCTTCGGACCCACCGGAGGCATGGCAGGTGCCAGGATTCGACGATAGTGGCTGGTTTCAGGATTTGTTTAGTCCCTTTAGTTACGGTGAGTCCCTTGAGTTTGGAACGATTCTCGAGGATATGCAGGGCAACTACTCAACCTTCTTGCTGAGACATCCCTTTGAAGTGACGAATCCCAAGGCAATCACTGAATTAGTGGTGAATGCTGTGATCGATGACGGGTTCATCGCTTGGATCAACGGGCACGAGATCTTGCGGGTGAACGTCGCGGAGCAGGCATTTGGAGTCAACTATACGGCGAGCACCGTTCCTGAGCCGGTTCCGAATGTGCGGTACGAAATCGAAGTCGATGACGATTGGCTCCTTTTTGGCGAAAACGTTCTCGCCGTCCAGGTAGTCAACGGAAACATCGTAAGTAGCGACATTCTTTTTGAGATGAGCCTTGATGGCATTGAGGGAGTGGATGATTCCTTGCCTCCCATCGCCAACTTGGAGCCGGCAAAAGTGCCTGAATTAAAGAATGTCTTTCCCTTGGGTGAGGATTGGCGCTTCTTTCGGGGCACCGCTGAACCCTCAAACCGATTGGGAGAATGGCGCTCGGCAGATTTTGATGATTCGTCTTGGGAACAAGGAACGAGTCCGCTGTTTTATGGTGAAGATGTTCTGGGGGGAACGCTGCTTGAGGATATGTTTGGAAACTACAGCACCGTCTATCTTCGACGCCCGTTCACGGTTGAAGCCGAGCAGTTAAATCGGGGAATTGAAGTAAGCGCCTTGATTGATGACGGATTGATTGTTTGGATTAATGGGCAGGAAGTGGGACGAGCGGCCGTTGACCGAGGAGACTTGCCGTTTGACTCGGAAGCCGAACTAAGCGCAGTGGAGCCGCTGCAGCCAGTGATACTGCGCGGCCCTCCGAATCTCTTGCAATTGGGGACAAACTGGATTGCGGTTCAAGCGCTTAACGGAAGCCCCTTCAGTAGTGATTTCTTTATCGATCTCCAATTGGATGTTGTCGACGCCCCGATCATCGCCGAGGGAGGCTTGTGGCGGTTCTTCCCTGGAGACACAGACCCGAGTCTCGGGCGTGATTCGTTGTGGTATGAACTGGAGTATGACGATCGTGACTGGAGCTTAGGCCTCGCTCCATTTGTTACGGTCCCTGGTCCCTCAGCGGGTACCGTTGTGCCGGGAATGTTGGGGCAATTTGGAAGTGTCTATTTGAGGAAGTCTTTCTTTATCGATCATCCCGAACTGATCGATGAATTGGAGTTAGAGTTGGAAATACGGCACGGTGCTTCTCTCTGGCTCAATGGCTCCGAGATTCAACGCGTTAACCTGCCTGAGGGGCCTCTCAATACGACGGTCTTGGCTAGCGGGATTGTCACGGATGAGGAGGATAGTTCCATTGTTGTACCCTCGGATCGATTGATTCGAGGTGAAAATGTAGTCGCCATCCAGGCCGTCAATGCGGACTTAGGACGCAGCGATTTCCGTGTCGATCTGAGTCTTGAGGTTGAGGGGGTCGATGCGACAACTCCGGGTTTGATTCGCCTTTCTCCGTCGCGGGGAACGGTATCAGAATTGTCTGAGATCACCTTGGAGTTTAGCGAGAAAGTGCTCGGTATTGAGGCGTCAGATTTGACGGTCAACGGTCTGCCGGCTCGAGACGTCTTGCGGAGCGCTACTTCATTTACCTTCCTGGTCGACGAACCAGAGTCTTGGCCGGCTAGGGTGGTGTTTGCTCCCCGCGGACCCCTCTTGGACCTTGCTCCGGTTCCGAATTTCTTTCCTCATCCTCGAACGGAATGGGGCTATGAGCGAGAAGATCAAGATCCTCCGACTCTCCTCGAAGTCTATCCTCTCCCCGGTTCTGGCGTGCTTGCATTCGATGAAGTAGAGCTGGTATTCAGCGAGGCGGTGAGCGGGGTGGAGGCCTCCAGCATCCAGGCGAATGGGCAAACGGCGCAGTCGATTGAGCAACTCTCTGCTGTTCGCTACCGGGTTGGATTCGATTCGATAACGAATCAGGATGTTGTCATCGAGTTGGTCGAAGGGGGGGCGATAATGGATTCATTTGGGAATGCCTTGGCCGCCATCGATCCGTGGTCTTATCGGCTGATTCCTCAGGCTGCCAATTCAGTGATTGTTAGCGAGCTCGTCACCGCGAATGCGACAGGATTACAGGATGAGGAGGGCGATCCAGAGGATTGGATCGAACTTTATAATTCAGGGAGTTTGCCGGTGAATTTAAGCGGTTGGGCACTGAGCGATAGTTTGGAGAATCCGCGAAAGTGGCTTTTTCCGGATACTGAGATTGCAGCCGGCGCCTACATGGTTGTATTTGCGTCCGGCAAAGACCGGCGGGATCCGCAGGGGGCTAATCTGCATACCAACTTTAGGCTGAGTCGCGGTGGGGAGCGGGTGATTCTTGTTCGCCCAGATCGCCCGATTTTGATCAATTCGCAGAGTCCAGATCCCTTGCCTGAATTACGGGATGGCGTTTCGTTCGGCCTCGGGATTGACGGAGAATGGAAGTATTTTCAGGAACCATCACCCGGAATGGACAATGGAACTGAAGGCATTATTGAACGCTCCAGCGTTGTCGAGTTCAATGTGCCGCCAGGACAGTTCGAATTGCCCTTTCACCTAACTTTGTCCACCGATGATCGAGGGGCAGTCATTCGGTATTCAATTGATGGAAGTGAACCGACCGAAAAGAGCGGCCAGATCTACTCCGGCCCCTTTCGTGTTGCTGAGACGACGATCGTGCGAGCAGCGTCATTCCGTGCTGGAACGTTGCCGTCGAAGACGGTGACGAGAAGCTATCTCTTTGAGAACGTGGCTGGGCTAGGGGAGATTCCCATTTTTTCTCTTTCAACGGCATTAACGAATGTTGTTGGACCAAGCGGGATTTTAGGGATTGGGGGCGGGGAATATGTGCCTCGCGGTTCGGACTTTGTTTGGGCAGCGGTCAATGAAGGCGACTACCACAACCCGACGTCGCGAGGACGTGCTTGGGAACGCCCGGTCTCGGTTGAGTATTTTGATCCTCTCGGAGGGGGCTTTCAATTGGATGGTGGCTTTAGGGTTCATGGTAGCGTCTTTGCTCGACCGAAGCTGCGTTCTGATAGCAAGTTTGGATTCCGTCTGTATTTTCGTTCTTCTTACGACGATTCGGCTGTGGATTTTCCCGTTATTCCAGAGTCCGGCAGGGAACAGGTCGATCGGATCGTCCTGCGTTCTGGGCACAACGACTTTGAGAATCCCTTCATTTCTGATGAACTCGCCCGTCGGCTGAGTTCGAACATGGGACGTCTGACCGCTAGGGGTGGCTTCTCAAACGTCTTTCTAAATGGTGTCTATCAGGGCTACTACAATCATACCGAGCGAATTGCGGCGTCCTCGCTGAAAGATTGGTTTGGCGGAGGGGATGAGTGGGATATCGTGAAACCCTTTGCCGTGCTTTCCGAGGGAGACCTCGACGAATGGGATGAGATGATTGAGTTTTTCTCGGCTCAAGATCTAGCGCTCCCTGCAAACTTTCTCGAGGCGAATCGTCATCTTGATCTTGAGGCGTTTGCGGATTACCTCCTGGCAAATATCTACAGTGATACTGGGGACTGGGTGCGAAGCAATTGGCGTGCGGTAAGGGAGGATGTGCCAGAAGGACAGTTCAGATTTTTGGTCTGGGATGCCGAGTTTTCCTTTGGCATTTACGGCCGGCCGGTGGACAAGAATACACTTGAACTCCCCGGGGAACTTGGAATTCCAACGTTCATTACCCTTCTTTTTGATCAACTTAAGCAAAACGAGGAATTCCGATTGCTGTTTGCAGATCAGGTACAGAAACATTTTTTCAATGGTGGGGCTCTCACGGATGAGGCAATCCGCTCAACTTTTGAACGGACGCGGGATGAAGTCATCTCTGTGATTCCGGAATTTCGGAATCATATTGAAGAAACCTGGATTCCTGGACGACGCGGATTCATGCTTGAAGATCTTGAGCAAGCGGGATTGATGAAGTCGCGCAATGCGCCGGTGATGAATCAGCATGGAGGCGCCGTCTTTGCTGGGTTTGGGTTGTCTCTTGAGAACACTGAGGGGGGAACGATTTTCTACACACTCGACGGCAGTGATCCTCGAGTTGCGTTTCGAAACCTTCCATCAGCCTCGGCCTCGAGTTTTGATGGGAATGCGATCGTGCTGACAGAAACTGTGACCGTAAGCGCGAGAACGTTGAAGGATGGCGCATGGAGCGCTTTGAATCGAGCGGTCTTCAACGTCGGTGTTAGCGACTCTGGTTTGTCGATCACAGAACTTCTTTATCATCCCGCTGACAAAAGCTGGCCTGAGTTCGTGGAAGTGATGAATCGAGGCGGGGAAGCGATCGATTTGAGTGGCGCTTCTTTCTCGGGAATTGAGTTTGAGTTCGAGACGGGAAGTGTGATGGAGCCAGGAGAAATTTGGGTTTTAGTGAGGACGGAAGACGCCTTGGCGTTCGGCAATCGCTTTCCGAATGTTTCTTTCGTTGGCCTTTACGATGGGAAATTGAGCAATGGTGGGGAGCAAATCAAACTGTCGACCAAGGATGGCGCCTACTTGGCTGCCGTCAACTATGATGACGAGAATGCATGGCCCTCGTCGGCTGATGGTGAGGGTCCTTCTCTTGAGTTGAGACGGTTGGATGCTGACCCGAACGACGCCACACAATGGCGGGCGAGCCTCTCAGTGGGGGGGAGTCCTGGTGTTTTTACTCCGGTGGGGTCGTCAAGTATTCAGTTTTCAGAGGTCTTCGTTCCTAGGGATATCGGTGCGGGGGAATCATTTGTTGAGATCTTCAATGGTGGTGCTGCAAGTGTCGATCTGAGCGCGTGGACCGTTGAATCCGTTCGGGAAGATTCGCGCCTGTTCGAATTTGCTCCTGACCAGACACTTGATTCCGGGCAACGGATTGTTGTGTCGCTAGGGGTGGCAGATCCTCTTGACGGCGAGTTGGCATCGCAGGAGTTTCTTCATCCTGAGGAGGATACGGCAATCTTGCGAGATGCATCTGGGGAAATTGTCGATTCAATACGTTACGGGGACCATGTCCCAAGCTTGAGTTTTGTCCGTGAAGACGCTGGACTCTGGACCCTTGGAATACCGAGTCCGGGTAGGGAGAATTTGCCTCGGGAACTGGCAGCGTCCAGCCAGTTCATTATTAACGAGTGGCTATCCAATCCTGCTCAAGGAGATGACGATTGGTTCGAAGTTTATAATGCAGATTTGGAACGTCCAGGGCGTCTGGAAGGCGTCACATTCTCAGACGGTGAGTCCTTCGTGACACTCCGTTCGCTGATTTTCGTCCCTGCCGGAGGGTTTGTACGTCTCTGGGCCGACAATGGGCGAGGACCTGATCACTTTCCTTTCCGTCTTGCGTCTTCCGGGGGCACGATTGCTCTCTTTGACGAGGCGGGCGATTTGATCGATCGTATTGAATACTTAGGGCAAAGCGAAGGTCAATCGACTGGGCGCTTTCCAGATGGGGCGGAAAGCCTCGTTGTGGATAATGGAGGCGGAAGCCCCGGCGAAAGCAATGACGCTGATGCCGTGGGGGGGCTTGTGTTTAGTGAAGTTCTTTGGGTGAATGAATCGGCAGTGACGGGGCCTCATGGAGCCTTCGATAGCTATTTCGAAATCTCCAACGAAGGGGCATCGGCGCAGTCCTTGGAAGATGTTGGAGTGCGAGTGGAGAGTGACTCCGATGCGTTTTGGCGGTTCCCGAACGGAAGCCAAGTGCTGCCTGGGGAACGACGTGTCGTGTGGCTAGGACGAGAGTTGCCGCCTAGTAGTGAAGAGGATTTTTATTTTGATTCCGAGCTGCGATTGACCGAGGCAGGGGGGCGTTTAGAACTTATCGATCGCAATGGTCTCGTGTTGGATTCGATTCAATTCGGTCATCAATTGGTGAATCAGTCTCTTGGTCGCGATTCTCTGGGGTGGGGGCTGAGGCAAGTGCCATCACCTGGAACTGTGGAATCCGATCTTGCCGAACTAGGAGATGTGAGTGCCTTGAGGATCAATGAATGGGCGGCAGCAAATGATGGGCGCGATTGGATTGAGTTCTTTAATGCGGATGTGCGGGTGGTTGATCTTGGCGGCTTGCTTGTGACCGATGATCCGGGGCTGAGTGGGAAACGGGATGCTGTGATCGGGAATCATACTTTTGTTGGGCCAGGTGCCTGGGTTTTTCTCGGTGATAATGACGATTTTCCTCTCGGGGCTCAAACACGGCTGAATTTTTCGCTTGCTCGGGAAGGTGAGTTCATTCGGTTGTACGACCAAAATGGGCTCTTGATCGATGCTGTTGATTTTGATCAGCAAGTGAATGGGCGAACCGAGGGCCGTATTCCTGATGGGAGCGGGACGATTGTGAATGCATTGATGCCTTCGCCGGGCCGGAGCAATGTAGGGACTCAACCTGTCGATCTGGATCAAGACGGGATTGCTGACGACTGGGAACTAGAAAACGGCCTCGATCCTAACGATCCGCTTGATGCCTTCCTTGATTTTGACCGTGATGGCGTCATCAATCTGACGGAGTTTGTTGAAGGCACGAATCCTAACGACGAAATCGAAATCATAGCCGCGACTATTTCCTTGTTAGAGGACGAGGTTCGGGTTCGTTTCAATGCGATTCCCGATACCCGCTACCAATTGGAATACACGACTGATCTCGGCCATAATGATTGGCAGATCCTGCTGGAGCTAGAGGCCGATGACGACGAAGAGGTGCTCGAGATAAGTGATGCTTCGGTGCTGGAAAACGGACGTCGCTTTTATCGTATCGTTCGGCCTTAGGTCTGCGACTCTCCCTTGTCGCTTGCGGGCTCGGAGCCTCGCCTCTGAAGGCACGACATCGGTTCCGGATTCTAGTTTCAGCCGCTCGGCACTCGGGGGGATTCAAAAAATCTGTATTTTGTCTGTCGGATTCTCGATCGGGTGCCGACTACCTTGTAGAAAGTGAGCGAGTCTGATTATCAACTCCTAAGACGCTATGTACAGGAGCACTCCGAGGAGGCCTATGCAGAAATTGTACGACGCTACGTCGATCTCATTTATTCTGCGGCACTTCGGCAAGTTCGCTCCCCTTCATTGGCAGAGGAAGTGGCTCAGGCCGTGTTCATTGATCTCGCTCGAAACGCGAATAGTCTTCCTTCCAATACGGTCTTGTCCGCTTGGCTGTATCAGGTTGCCCGACGCTCTGCCATTGATGTCGTTCGGGCGGAAACGAGACGACAAGCTCGAGAAAAGATTGCGGTCGCGATGAATGATGGGAGTGAAGTCCCAAATCCCTGGGGCGAGATTAGTCCTCTCTTGGATGAAGGCATGGCATCATTGAGCGAGGAGGATCGGACGGTTGTTCTCCTAAGGTATTTTGAAGGGAGAAACCTTCGTGCGGTGGGGAGGCATCTGGGCTTGAGCGAGGGGGCTGCCCAGAAGCGTGTTGCTCGAGCCGTCGAACGGCTCAGACGCTATTTCGAAAGGAAGCAAATTGCGGTCGGGAGCGATTCCCTCGTCGCGCTGGTTTCTACTCGGGCGGTCGTAGCGGCCCCTGCTGGACTGGGTCTTGCATTGTCTAGCGCGACTGCGATCAGCATGACAGCGGGAACAATGGGAGCTATTGAGACGATTGCTATGACGACGATTCAAAAAACGATTATTGCGAGTACGATCACGGTTGTCCTTGGAGCGGGCTTGTATCAGCGGCAGCAGGCCAAGGATCTTGCTGCTGAATTGGCGGCATTTCGATTGGGGACGAGCGAAACTCTGGCGGCGATGGAGCGTGCGTATGAAGAGGTGAGCGACGACTTCCGTGCCTCGAAGAAGGAAAATGAACGCCTTCGCGGGGAGCTGCGGGACCTGCCGAAATTGCGAGGAGAGCTCGTTCGGCTTCGTCAAGACTCCGAGGAACTCTCTCGAGTTGAAGACACCGCTAGCCCTAGTGAATCGGTCGCGAGAGATTTGGTTGAACGAGTGAGCGCCTTAAAAGATCAGTTTGAGATCTCACCAGAACTCGGGATCCCTGAACTGGCGCTTGTCACCGAAGAGGCTGTCTCTTATACACATCTGACGCTGCCGAC
>OJGU01000960.1_pt1 | contig 12809 bp, 7 predicted proteins | sample 1594741 | NCBI WGS metagenome assembly OJGU01 (sample SAMN05416841, study PRJEB24817) | seawater metagenome | isolation source: Sea water | place: Canada:Atlantic | collected 2013-07 | reverse complement strand
CGTGGGCTCGGAGATGTGTATAAGAGACAGGATACAGGCAGCCGAGCTAAAGGACTTCGAAATCTACAATCTACGCTACGATATTGGGGAAGCTCGGAATCTCGCACCAGGGGATAAAGAGTTAAGGGAACGTCTCACGAAAAAGCTGAGAACGCACTATTCCGAATTGCTTGCTGGTTCTTACGTCTGGAAATAGCCGATCAGCTCTGTCTTAGAGTCAATGATGACAATGAATCCTCCCCTAGCCATCGACTATGGACTCAAGCCGTTGCGGTGGAATATTCCTACGCTTATCCTCTGGGCGGGACTCGTCTCCTGGTCTGCGGCAGCCACATCAAGCGAGACATCGGTAGCAGGGATGCGCCCCAACGTCCTCTTCATCTCAATTGATGATCTCAATGACTGGATCGAACCACTAGGCGGGCATCCACAAGCCCGAACACCAAATCTCACCCGTTTAGCTGAGCGATCCGTATGTTTCACCAGAGCCTATTGCCCAAGCCCTGGCTGTAACCCCTCCCGCACAGCTGTCATGACGGGACACGCCCCCTACCATTCCGGTCTCTACTCAAATTACCAGGATTGGCGCGAAGTCATCCCAAACCGGAAAACCATCGGCGCCTACTTTCGCGAAAATAACTATTACAGCGCAGGCGCGGGAAAGATCTTTCACTACCACATGGTAGATCCGAACTGTTGGGATGATTATTGGCCATCCCAACAGAAGAACATGCCAGAGGAAGTATTCCCGGATTTCTCCAAGTCCCGACTACTTGGTCCGGGACAACCACCACCAGCTACCATGAACATGCCACCGTTCAAGCATATGTATGGGATGTTTGACTGGGCTCCCATGGAAGTTGGCGATGAGGCAATGGGCGATTACAAGAGTGTCGACTACGTCTTGGGCCAACTGAGACGCCAGCACGACAAGCCCTTCTTCTTAGCCTGCGGCATCTACCGCCCCCACCTCCCGTGGTACGTTCCCCAAAAATATTTTGATCTCTTTCCAGAGGACGAGATGCTGCTCCCCAAGACGCTCGCTTCCGATCTCGATGATCTCGGGGACCGAGCCCGGGGCATCGCCACTCGGGGCGGTGACTATCACCGACACGTCATAAAGGCTGATCAATGGAAACAAGCCGTTCAGGGCTACCTCGCATCGATCGCTTTCGCAGATGCCATGCTGGGTCGCTTACTGGACGGATTAGATGCCAGCCCTCTCCGCGAGAACACAATCATCGTTCTATGGTCCGATCACGGCTGGCAGCTTGGCGAGAAAGCCCATTGGCGAAAATTCGCACTTTGGGACAACGTGGCCCGCAGTGTTCTCATGATCCACGCGCCTCGCACGTCTCCGGGACTACCGAGCGGTTCCCGCGACGGCGACCTGTGCCACCGGGTCGTCTCGCTTCAAGACATCTATCCAACCCTCATAGATCTCTGCGGCCTCCCGACAAGAAAAAACATCGACGGGCGCAGTCTTTCTCCTCTCCTTCTCAATCCTCAATCCCGATGGAACCATGTTGCCTTAACCACCTACGACGCTGATGAATTTTCCATTCGGTCGGAGAGATATCGATACATTCGATATGTGGATGGCAGCGAAGAACTTTACGACCACACCACGGATCCGGAAGAGTGGCACAATCTAGCGCATGATCCGAAGTTCGAATCAATCAAACACGAGCTCGCATCGTATATCCCGACAAACCCAGCCCCTTTGTTAAGAACTTCAGAAAAACTCCAACCCCATCATATCCCCCCTTTTCGTTCCCTCGCCGATTATCAAGAGTGGCTACAGCACGGGAAGGACAACCAGTATATCATTGATAAGTACTGGCGCTAGTCATTCCGCGAGACGCCTCAAACATGCCGCAAGCGGAGGCACTGGAACAGCGTGATCAGAACGGAACGCCATGGCGGCACCCCTTTGCCCCCCGCGCTACGCGGTGATTGCTGCGCGGTCGTTGCCCTTAGAGTTGGTCTTTTCTAGGAAGTAGTCGTAGTTACCTGCATACGGTGTCACCGTGCCCTTATTCACATGCAGGACTTTCGTGGCCAGGCGGCGAATAAAGTAGACGTCGTGAGAGATAAAGACGAGGGACCCTTCGTAACGCTCGAGCGCGATGATCAGCGACTCTACAGTCAGGATATCGAGATGCGTGGTTGGCTCGTCCATCAGAAGGAGATTAGGAGGGTTGACCAAGAATTTCACGAGATTGAGACGGCTCTTCTCGCCCCCACTCAGCACTCCGGTCTTCTTGTAAATCTCCTCTTTGCGGAACATGAATGACCCCAGAATACCGCGTGCTTCCTCCTCACGGATATCCGGCGACGCCTTTAGCACTTCGTCGAGCACGTTGTTTTCAGGATCAAGCGCCTCGGAACGATGCTGGCTAAAGTAGCCAAGCCGACAGTTGTGCCCTTCCGTCCGAACCCCCTTCTGGAATTTTAGTTCGTCAGCGAGAATTTTGAGCAAGGTTGATTTCCCTGCTCCGTTTGGACCGATGAGGACGGTGCGATCGCCGCGTTGAACCTCGAAGTCGAGCCCCTCATAGACCTTGTTGTCGCCGTAGGCCATGTGGATGTTCTCTAGCGCAATCGCCCGCTGACCGCCACGCACCGGAGACGGAAACTTAAAGGGATACGGTTTCCGAGGCGGAAGGGGCTTTTCGAGCATCTCCATCTTATCCAGCATCTTGAGGCGACTCTGAGCCTGCGCTGCCTTCGAGCTCACGTTTCTAAATCGAGCGACGAAATCCTTGATCGCAGAAACCTCTTTCTGTTGGTTCTTATAGGCGGCGGAGGCTCGCGTAAATGCCTCCTTCTTCTGAATTTCATATTCAGAGTAGTTACCTTTCCAGGACAGAAGCCGTTTGTTGGAGAACTCGAACACTTTTTGCACGATGTCATCCATGAACTGCCGATCATGCGAAATCAACAACACGGCGCAGGACTGGGTCTTGAGGTATTCCTGGAACCAAAGCAAGGCACTGAGGTCGAGATGGTTGGTCGGCTCATCAAGCATCAGTAAGTCAGGTTGCATGGCCAACAAACGAGCCAGGTGCGCGCGCATGACCCATCCGCCACTCAGGTCGGAGGCAGGACGATCAAAGTGCTCTTCAAGAAATCCAAGACCATGCAACATCTTCTTGGCCTTGGCCTCGAACTGAGGATCGTTCAGGGCGTCAAATTTGGCCTGCGCCTCGTAGTATTCGATACAATCACAGGTCCCAGCTTTCTCCAATTCGCGAAGGGTCGCCTCCAATGATGGGATCGCCCCAACCCGGCCGGTCGCCACTTCCAACACGGTCTCGTCCCCGAGCGCCTCGCTCTCCTGCGGGAGATAACCGACCGTTGTCCACTCGTCTCGATTGATTTCACCCGCATCGATCGTCTCATTGCCAAGAATGAGCGAGAATAGCGTGGTCTTGCCAGCGCCATTGGGGCCAACCAAGGCAACCCGGTCGCCATAGTTCACGGTCATGGACACGCCCTCAAACAGGGACCTTCCAGAAAATGCTTTCGCTAGGTTTCGAATCGTTAACATGGATCAAGTATTCCCAGCTCTAGGCAACAATTGGCGGGAGCCTTTCCTAGGAAAAGGGGCATGAAGAAAAGACGGACGATCGAATCGGGTCAACTAAAAACGATCTGTTCCCAACCCACGCACGGTCTACAGAGCTGCCCTCAATGATTCTTTTGCCAGGACAATGGTAAGAAGTTCGGATCCATCATCGTTCCTGGCAACGTTTGATCGCCCTCCAATCGAGATAAATCGCTCGGTCGATTACTGAGATGCTCTGGCGTGTGTCGCCACAATCCGCAGGCGGCGCTGATGAGCTTTTTTGTGGCCACGTGCGAACAGAAGATTCTAGATTAGATAGGATGTCGACACCCTGAACGAATGCCGGAATGCGATACCACGAGTACACCCCACCCATCGAACTTGCCTCCTGGGTCAAGTTATTCTAGGTTTTCGAAAGCAAAACGAATGCTCCCGTCCCGGAAACAATTGTTGCCGACGGGTTCCCTGAACTCATCATTCATTTTCGTTCGCCGTTTGCCGAGAAAGATCCCAAGGGACACTTCCTGACGCAGCCAGTAGCCGTCGCGTGTGGGCAATTGACCAGACCGCTGGTATTACAGGGTTCGATGGACGCCGGAATGATTGAAATTCGATTCAAGCCGAGCGGGATGGCCCATTCCTTTCGACGTCAATGCAATCAATTACGGATGCCCGAGTGTCCGCCGAAGATCTGTTTCCAGAGATTCATCGGTTGATCGAAGAGACCGTAGCATCATCAAACGATGGGCAGCGCATCGCAGCTTGCAACCGTTTCCTCTTTGGGGCACTCGTAAGTAAGCGCGAGAATCCTCGCGTCCGGGCTGCGCTGCAACGCATCTTGCAGGCTCATGGACATATATCGGTGGAATCGCTCGCATCGCACATAGGGGCAAGCCGAAGAAGCCTAGAAATGGCCCATCCATGAATTGGGTTCAATCCGCATTAGACTCGGGCTTTTTCGATCAATCACATCTGATACGCGATTTCCGCCAATTCGCAGGTTCCTCTCCTACGTCGTTCTTGCCCCATCAAAACAAAATTCGCTGATTCAGTGAACCAAGTCTAACCGATCACAAAGACCTTTCTTGGAAACTAGTAGCATGAACTAGTCTCCTAGAAGAGCGGTCATGGGGCTCGTTCGAGACGCTCTTATGGCAGGAATCCAAGCTGCGATCACACACACGGCCACAATAAATCCCGTTGCTAGCATGCCAGCTCTCAGATCAATTGTAGCTGGACCATATATGTACGGTGCCAGCATCGGCAAGCTGCCTATCGCAACTAAACCACCTCCAAGCACTCCAACAAGGGAAAGACGGAGGACGTCCCAAACAACGCGCAAGGTCACACCCCGTCTTGAGTCTCCAAGTGCCAACCTCAAGCCCAGTTCGCCTTTGCGGCCAGCGACCAAGTAGCACATCAACCCGTAGAGCCCTATTCCACAAAGCAACAACGCTAGCCCTGAGAGCAAGGCACAGGAGTATGCAGCTGCCCGCTCGGGCCCGGTGCTCTGATGAACAATCGATTGCATTGATTCCACTTCAGAAACGGGTACTTCGGAATACCGCGTTGCCATGAGTTCGCTAATGGAAGACGGTAACTCCGCGTGATTGCCCTCAGATCTGAAGTAGCAAACCATTCGGTCATCGCTCCGTGGAAACTGTCGACTCGAAAGCAGGGACACCGACTCCGAAGCCTTCAAGCTATCGTATTTAAAATCCGCACAAACCCCGACGACTGTGAACGAATCCCCCCCAACCTCGAGAACCTTCCCGATCGGACTTTCATTTCCAAAAGCCTGTTTCGCGAGTGTCCTATTGACGATCATCACCGGTTTGTTCGCCTCAGTATCAGTCAATTGGAAACCTCGCCCCATCAAGAGCGAGGTGCCGATGACCGGAAGAAACGACTCATCGACCCGCATGAACAGCATGGGCAATTTCATCTTTTCCCCAGTGCGAGCGTCTCGAACAAGGGCCTCAGAGGTGTTGACTCGATGACTGACCAGTGGATTAGAGGCCATGCCTACGTCACTGATACCGGGCAGTCTCAAGATATCTGCCCGGATGCGACGGTAAAACTCAAACCGTTCGGTCTCTTCGATTCCTCCGCCACCGGCGTCGATGGAGAACGTGTGGAGATCCGGCATCACAAAACCCAGGTCAACTTCAGAAAGGCGATGCAATCCCCGCAAGAAAAGTGTACTTGAGAGAAGCAACACGAAGGTCAAGCCTATCTGAACCGACACAAAAGCCCGCCCCCACTTCAGTCGAGGCGCACCAAGGCTGGATCGTGATTTCAAGCTTCCGCAAGGATTCGCTCGCGAGTAACGCCAAGTCGGTAAAAGTCCAAAAAGTAACATCGTCCCTAGAGAAAGGACTCCCGTAAACACCACAACCGAGCGATCAAAGGAAACGTCCACCGCAAGAGACCTATCCCAAAGCCAATCAGCAAGCAGACTCGTTGACCAACTACCAATCAGCATTCCAAAGACGGCGCCGCCTAGGGCCAACAACGCGCACTCAATGAGCGGCCGCCTTAGCAGCTGCCATTGACTTGCACCAAGGGCGCCTTCAATCGCTATCGAGTGCTTTCGGTCCGCACCGCGAGCGATCATCAAACCGGCAAGATTAGCACACACAACGAGGAGAATCGTCAGCGCCACTCCCGCAAGAGGACGAAGGGGCGCATCCAAAGGCTCGCTTGAATGTCGAATCCCAGCCCTTCCGTTGTTTAGCGATAATTGTATCGGGGCCGCACTATCCACGAGATACTTCTGGTCTACTGCCTGGATTAACACCGACTGCATCGCTCCGGTGAGTTCCGCTTCATCTCTTGTCCCTTTCAAACGCACGAGCAGTTCCATCCACCAACACGCCGGATCTGTAAGGCTTGGCCAAGCGGCAATTTGAGGCAGGGAAGAAAAGGGAAGATAGAAACCGCTATCATAGCCCTTAATGGGCCCGCGAAACCCCGACTCGAGGATGCCGGAAACCACGAATTGCTGCCCTTCGATCGAGATCGACTGTCCAATGACATTGGCATCCCCATTGAACGATTGCCTCCAAAGACCGTGAGAGAGAACGACGGGACTGTCACTACCATCCAGCGCGCCAAGTTCAAACGAAGGCTGCCCAAGTTGAATCCCCACTCCGATGGTTTCGAAAAAATTGTCCGAAACCATTAAGCCATCCACAGTCTTAACGGAGGTTCCCAAGCGGACGGTTGCTTGGCCTAGTCGATACACGCCCATGACGTCGGCATTCGCACCACTTTGATCACGAAGCAACTCGTAGACGGGATAAGGAAACGAACTAGACACCGTTTGCCCCTTGTTATCCTGGGCCCACCACCCCCGTCCGGTGATTCCCTCCAAGTCACCCTGCCAAGAAACCCAGCGAAGGGCCGCTGGTTCATCCACTGGAAGCGAACGTACTAAGAGTGCATTGACAAAACTGAACACCGTCGTGTTCGCGCCAATGGCGATGGCCAGGGTGCTAATCGACACCAAACTAAAGCCTGGAGATCTAAGCAGGCTTCTCAGGGCGATTCGCAATTCGTTCATCAGGCAACTCACGGTAGACCGCCCTCAAGCAATATCAATACCACAGGAACGTTTGGGGCAAAATGGCCATTCTATGAGCTAATCCAGCCTAGCCCTCTCGTGCCAGCGGCTCAAACGACATAGAGGTGGGAATCTCAGTCCCAGTTTCGAGATCCTTACGGTCGATCAACTCAGGAGCTGTCTCCTGAAAACGGCTCAACGACGGCCATCTTCAGTAAAACGGGGTATCAACGGTTTCAAAAGAAAGGATTCCAAACCCCATTGATTTGTTGTAACTTCACTGAAATTTCAGCAGCCTAAGTCATTTCAATGCAAGATAGTTCGGTTCAATCGTATTTCCGTGACAGAAGACAGCCATCGGTTGCTCTCTTTCTAGGCTTGCTGCTGCTTGCAACATTCCCCTACGCAGGATCTAGCCAGAGTCTCAAACCGTCCGTACGTCAGCTACTGAACGACTATTGTCTTGATTGTCACAACCCTAAGAAGACCAAGGGTAAGCTGGACCTCAAAAGCATTCTCGACCTTGACGTCCGTGATCACAGGGACACTTGGAAAGAGGTCAGCTGGATGCTCAGAGAGCGTGAAATGCCTCCCAAAGATGAACCTGAGCTTCAACGCCCAACAGACTCAGAATACAGGGCAGCCACGACGTGGCTCGACCAGGCAATTGAGATTGGACGAGACCTAGGCTCACCTCAATCGCCTCGGTCACATATCGCCATGGTCGAACAACATTGTCTTAGCTGCCACAATGCCGACGAAAATAAAGGGGGCTTCAATCTGGATGCGATTCATCGGGATCCCATCGCCCATCATCCTGAAATTTGGGAAAAAGTCGTCACTCGGCTTCAGGCACGGCAAATGCCTCCCCCAGATCGAGCACGCCCGACAGAAGCCGGCTACAAGTCACTACTCAGCTCACTCACCGATGCTCTCGATGCAGAATCACTCGCCCACCCTCAACCCGGGAGAGTTGATACCTTCCGTCGTTTGAATCGGACGGAATATCAAAACGCGATTCGAGATCTCTTGGCCGTAGAAATTGACGCTGCATCGCTTCTGCCACAAGACCAAGAAAGCCACGGATTCGACAACGTCACGGTAGGAACCCTCTCCCCTAGCCTCGTCGATCGCTATATCACTGCAGCTCAAAAAATCAGCCGACTCGCCATTGGATCGCCCTCCAAACGCCCGGATGGTTACACCTACCGAATCCCACCCGACTACACCCAAGAGAAGCATGTCGAAGGTCTCCCCATTGGAACTCGCGGCGGCGCTGTCCTCAACTACACCTTCCCCAGAGACGGAGAATACGAGATTGAAGTGCTCCTTTCGCGTGATCGCAATGAACACGTCGAAGGTCTTTCGGGATCTCATGAAATGGAGATCCTCATTGACCGGGCATTGGTTGAAGCCTTTACCGTGACCCGGAAAGGCCACGAAAGTCATAGCGAGGTCGACAAGCATCTCAAGACACGGACCTTTGTCCACGCCGGACCACGAAACCTCGGCGTCACGTTCCGACAAAAATCCTACAGTCTCCTAGAGAACAAGCGGCAACCCTTTGAGGCCCATTTCAATCTCTTTAGGCATCCTCGGCTCTCACCCGCGATCTATCAGATTTCGATCACCGGACCATTCGATTCCGATGATGCCGGGGACACGCCCAGTCGCCGGAAAATCTTTACCGAATTCCCCTTGGGCTCCAATGGAGAAGAAGCAAGCGCAAGAACTATTCTCAGCAACCTGGCGATGAGGGCTTTTCGGCGCCCCGTATCAAGCTCAGACCTCCAGAAACCGCTCGCCTTCTTCAGAGAAGGCGCCGCGAAGGGCGGCTTCGAAGCAGGCATCGAAAAAGCCCTCAATTCAATTCTCGTCAGTCCAGAATTCCTCTTCCGAATCGAACGTGAGCCCAGGGACCTTCCATCCGGGCAGGCGTATCCGATAAGCGATCTTGAGCTCGCAAGCCGACTCTCCTTCTTTCTCTGGAGTAGTCTTCCCGATCTCGAATTACTCAACAGCGCAATCGCCGAGCAACTGTCCAAGCCCGCCCAATTTGAGAAACAAGTCCGGAGAATGCTCCGCGATCCCCGGGCAAGCAACCTGGTGGAGAACTTTGCGAGCCAATGGCTGCACTTGAGAAACCTTGATTCGATTACGCCAGACCTAAGACTGTTCCCTGACTTTGATGACAACTTGCGTCAGGCCTTTCGGAAAGAAACAACACTCTTCATCCAGAGTATCATCCAGGAAGATCAGAGTGTTCTCAATCTCCTGCGAGCCAGCTATACCTACCTCAATGAACGCCTCGCTCATCACTACAGTATTCCTGGAGTGTTCGGCAGCCGTTTCCGCAAAGTCCTTCTCAATCCCGAAGACAGGCGCGGAGGCCTCCTACGCCAAGGAAGCGTCTTGACCGTGACGTCTTACGCTACCCGCACCTCTCCCGTGATTCGTGGCAATTGGGTGCTCGAAAACATTATCGGCACGCCACCACCGCCGCCACCACCAGACGTGCCTTCACTCGAGGAGAACAAAGTCGATGCATCACTCTCCATGAGAGATCGCCTCGCGGCCCATCGCGCCAACCCCGCTTGTGCCAGCTGCCATAACCTCATGGATCCCGTTGGATTTTCACTGGAGAATTTTGACGCCGTGGGACGCTGGCGGGAGTTCGAGAACGGCAGCCCGATCGACGTCGCAGGAGGATTACCTGATGGCCGAGTCTTTGACGGCGTTGCCAACTTAGAGCAAGGCCTGCTTGAGCGCCCGGAATTATTCGTCAACACCCTCACGAAAAAACTCCTGACCTTTGCCCTTGGCCGAGGCGTTGAGGCCCACGATGCTCCAGCCATCCGTAAAATTGTGAGAGAAGCTCAACAGGACGACTATAAATTCTCGTCACTCATCTTGGGAATCACCAAGAGCATGCCGTTTCGCATGCGCACCAAATCTATTGCAAACGAACGCGAGTAAGGACCAAACAAGGATATGAGATTCATCACTAAAAAATCCATCCCCCGTCGAACCTTTCTTAAAGGAGCCGGAGCTTCACTGGCGCTACCGCTTCTTGATGCGATGATCCCTGCCGCCACGGCGGCTGCGAACACACCCGCTCTAGGTATTCGCCGCTTGGGATATGTCTTCATGCCCATGGGTTGTGATCAATCGCGATGGACTCCTAAGAGTGAAGGCAACCTGGACGAATTGTCGCCCATCTTGGAATCCCTCGCCCCCGTTAAGGATAAGGCCACAGTCTTTACGAACATGGAACTTCGTCCTGCCTATCCAGGGTCGCATGCCACCTCAAATTCATCGTTCCTCAGCGCTGCCAAAGCAAAAGTTACCGAGAGTTCTGACTACTACCTTGGCACCACGGCAGATCAAGTCGCGGCCAAACAGATCGGCCAGCAAACACAATTACCATCGTTGGAACTGGCCATGGATCTTTTGCAGACCGTGGGCCAATGTGACAACGGCTACGCGTGCGTCTATCAGAACAACCTCTCGTGGTCTTCACCAACCACACCGCTCCCGGCCGAAGCGCATCCAAGGCTTGTCTTTGAAAGCTTATTTGGAGAAGGCGGCACGGCCGAGGAACGTCAAGCCGCACTCCGCGAACGGGCCAGCCTGCTCGATTCGATTGCTGAGGATATGAATCGCCTCAAGCGCGACCTCGGATCCAGCGATCAAGCCAAAGTCACGGACTACCTTGATTCGATCCGCGAAGTCGAACGACGAATTCAAAAGGCCGAAGCCGATTCCAAAGAAAACCCCCTCCCGGATCTGGATCGCCCATTGGGAGTCCCGGCAGCCTACGGCGATCACGCCCGTTTGATGTTTGACCTCCAATTGTTAGCGTTTCAGGGTGATATCACCCGCGTGACAACCTTCCAAATCGCTCGCGAGACGAGCAATCGCACCTATCCCGAAATTGGAGTCCCAGACCCCCATCATCCGCTTTCCCATCACGGGGACAATCCTGCGAAGATCGCACGAATGGCAAAGATTAACGCCTTTCATGTATCTCTATTTGCAGAGTATTTACAGAAGCTCCAAAACACCCCGGAAGGAAACGGCTCGCTGCTCGACAACGTCCTGATGCTCTACGGCAGCGGAATCGGCAATCCCAACGTCCACGATCACACCAACCTTCCGGTGATCGTCGCCGGAGGAGCCAATGCTGGCATGAAAGGGAACCGACATCTGCGTTTCGAGAAACCAACGCCACTCGCCAATCTACACCTCAGTCTCCTCGACAAGGCCGGAGTCAAACTCGATAAGTTCGGAGACAGCACCGGGAAAATCGAAAATCTCTTTGATACCTTGTCGATCTAGCGTCAGACATGGAGAAGTTATCTAGACACCCTAGCGATGAGAAAACACGTTAAACAATGGGGTTACTTTGGAGCAACCGCGGTCGCTCTACTATCCCTTTCGCTTGAAGGCGCGGCCCCGCTCGCGGATGCTGTCGAAGCGAAGAAAAAGGCTGTGGTGGCCAAGTTGCTCGAGGGACAGCCAGCGATCAACGATTCTCAGGTAGACGGAATGACCCCACTCCATTGGGCCGCCTATCATGATGATGCGAAACTGGGACAGAGGCTCCTAGAATTAGGAGCGAACCCCAGCATCGAGAACCGATACGGGATCACCCCTCTCTACCTCGCCTGCGTTAATGGAAATGCGTCCCTAACAGAAGCGATGCTCGAGCATGGCGCCGATCCCAACACCGCGATCCCTGGAGGTGAAACAGTCCTCATGACGGCCTCAAGGACAGGGGATCAAGGAACGGTGACGGCCCTTTTGAGGGCTGGAGCCGATGTGAACGGCAAGGAACGTAGAGGTCAAACGGCGGCCATGTGGGCTGCTTCAGAAGGGCATGCAGGGATCATTCAAACGCTCGTCATCGCCGGCGCTGACATTACCACTCCTTTGGAGCGATCCGGCTATACGCCATTCTTTTTTGCGATTCGTGAAGGCCAAGCGGAAGTGGCTCGAGTGCTTCTTAACGAAGGCGTCGACATCAATGGAGTCATGCGCCCTTCGAGTTCTAACGGCAAGCTTCCGAAGAAGGGAACGAGTGCCCTCCTACTAGCTGTCGAAAACGGGCACTATGATCTCGCCGTTGAATTGCTCGAAGCCGGCGCTGATCCCAATGACGACCGATCCGGCTACACGATTCTTCACTCACTCACCTGGATTCGGAAACCAGACATCGGAGAATCCTCCGCAGGAGCCCCACAGCCTCAAGGCTCGGGAAGGCGAACCAGTTTAGATTTTGTGCGAGACCTCGTTAGTCGAGGAGCAGACGTCAATGCGAGGCTCACCCGGGGAAGAAAGGCGGGGAATGGACGGGTAAGCGTGATCGGAGCCACTCCATTCTTCCTTGCCGCTGATCGAGCTGATCTCGCCTATATGAAGCTCTTGGTTGAACTTGGTGCGGATCCTGAGATTCCCAATTCAGATGGCACCACCCCCCTTCTCGTAGCGGCTGGCATCGGAAGCACAGCGCCCGAAGAAGAAGCAGGTTCGGAAGAAGAATGCCTCGCTGCTGTCAAATACTTGGTATCCCTAGGAAGCGATGTGAACGTGGTTGACTCGAATGGGGAGACATCCATGCATGGGGCCTGTCTCTTATACACATCTCCGAGCCCACGAGACCTCTCTACATCT
>OJGU01000959.1_pt1 | contig 12839 bp, 12 predicted proteins | sample 1594741 | NCBI WGS metagenome assembly OJGU01 (sample SAMN05416841, study PRJEB24817) | seawater metagenome | isolation source: Sea water | place: Canada:Atlantic | collected 2013-07 | reverse complement strand
GATCTACACTAGATCGCTCGTCGGCAGCGTCAGATGTGTATAAGAGACAGACGGAGGGTTCGTAGCTCGATGAAGAGTTTGGGATCGAATCGGTCGCTATCTTTCGCCTTCCGCAGCGGTTCCCGGTGTTGTTTTCGTGGCGGTTTGGTCAAGGTGAGCGAAGGTTTGTTCTTCAAGAATTGAGTCCCCTCAGAAGTGAGATGGAGGGTACTGAATTGTTCTTGGTTCTGGCCGACGAGGGTTCGCCGAATCAACTGCCGGATGACGTGAGCCCATTCGTCTCGACCGAATTCCTGGCCGATGCCGTAGGTGCTGAGCGAGTCATGCCCCCATTTTCGAATCTTTTCCGTATTTGCCCCGGTGAGGACCTCAACGATGTGATTGACGCCGACGGAAAAACCCGAGTGTTGGTACACGCGATAGATGCAAGAAAGAATCTTTTGCGCAGGTACAGATCCCTCGAAGGACTCTTTGGGTTCGAGGCAGTTGTCGCAGGACTGACAATTCTCGATTTCGGTTGATTCTCCAAAATAATTGAGTAGTGAGGCTCGGCGGCAGGTTTCACTTTCCGCGTAGTGAATGATTTCCCTGAGTTGTCTTCTCGCCACCTCTTTTTCGTTCTCAGACGACTTTTCTTCGATGAAGTGGTTTTGACGGGCTGCGTCGCCCGAGCTGAAGAGAAGGAGGCAATCACTGGGGAGGCTGTCGCGACCCGCTCGTCCTGTTTCTTGGTAGTAGCTTTCGACGTTCTTTGGTAGGTCCTGATGGATGACGAATCGAACGTTTGGTTTATCAATCCCCATCCCAAAAGCGATTGTCGCGCACACGATCTGGCATTCGTCGCGGATAAACGCATCTTGATTCTTACTGCGAAGTTCTCGATCAAGGCCGGCATGGTAGGGGAGCGCGTTAATCCCGTTCTTCTGGAGCTGGGTGGCGAGTCGTTCCACTCCATTTCGACTTTGGCAGTAGATGATTCCCGATTGATCTGAGCGGTCAGCCAGGAAAGCCAGAATCTGATTGAGTGATTTGTTTTTGTCTTGGACCCGGTAGCTTAGATTCTTGCGATCAAAGCTCGCAATGAATGGCTCGTCGATCTTCAGTGAGAGTGCCTCGATGATATCTTCCCGGACTCGTTCCGTCGCTGTGGCCGTTAGGGCCATCATGGGGACGTTCTCTAGATCGGCTCTCAGCTCTGACAGTTGGCGATATTCGGGCCGAAAATCATGGCCCCATTCGGAAATGCAGTGCGCCTCATCGATCGCAATGAGATCGATTTGTAGTCGAGACGTCTCGGAAGCAAGGTGACTGATCGCCAAACGTTCAGGAGAAACGTAGAGGATTCGGATCTTGCCTTCGAACACTTGCTGACGGCGCTGCCGGTTTTCCTCTGCTGAGAGCGACGAATTGAGAAACGTGGCTGGGATACCGTTGGCGGTAAGCAAGTCTACTTGGTTCTTCATCAGGGCGATGAGAGGTGAGATGACGATTGTCGTGCCTTCCTTAACCAGAGAGGGGATTTGAAAACAGAGCGACTTTCCCGCTCCCGTGGGGAGAACTGCCATCACGTCGTTCCCGCCAAGCGCATCTTCAATAATTGCTCTTTGAAGCGGCCGGAACGAATCGTAACCGTAGTATTGCTTGAGGACAGATTCTAGCTGCGGGGAATCGCTCATTAGAAATATGAAGACTTATAATAAGGGGCGGTCCAAGACAAGGGTATTTCGAAGTTAGATGAGCTTTTGCTCCATCGGGTTCCTTATGTCAGCGGACGCCTGGGGAAAATCGCGGCTTGGATGTTAGCGGAGCTGGGAGTGACGCGGGCGATACTCGAGAAATGGAGAGTTACCTGTCAATCGATAGGAGGTGGTAATCAACCCGTCAGACGCGTTGAAGTGAAATCTATTGGTGGCCTGCTGAGGCGAGAATGCGAATGAGAGCATTGTGATAGGCCGAGTTTTACAGTTTTTGGCATTAATAGTGCTAGTATTTTCTTTAATTCCGAAAAATATTCGTGATTATTGCAACGAAAGACGACACCATTTAAAGCATCATGATTTGGCTAATAGCGATATTGTTGCTGGCAGTTTTTGCCGGCCTCGGGTTTCTACGGGGATCAATCCAGATGGGGATTTCAGTTCTCGGACTTTTTGTCGGGCTTATGCTGGCACAGGCCTTGGCGCCCTTGATGCTCCCGATCTATACGGCATCTGGGGTAACGAATCTCATTCTGCTGGCCGTGTTGCCTCCGATTACGGCATTCATCGTGATTGGATTGATCTTTATGACCATTGGGATCGTTGTTCACATCAAGGTTAAGAAATATTTTCACTTCAAGACGGATGAAGCGACTCAATTGATGTGGAAGCGACTGAACCAACGGGCTGGGGCGGCATTTGGTCTTCTAGCCGGCGTTGTTTACACCATCATATTGGGTGTTGGGATCTACTCTACTGGATATTTGACCTACCAGGTAGCGACCGATAGCGATCCGGGATGGTTGAAATTCATCACCGACACTCGGGTTGCGATGGACGACAATGGCCTTGGGAAAATGGCTGCCAGCTTGGATCCGATGCCGGCGAAATACTATGAGGTGTCTGATTTGTTGGGGTTGTCTCACCGAAACCCGCTTCTAGAGAATCGCTATCGCAACTATCCTCCCTTTCTCAAGATGTCAGATCGTGCTGACATCCAGGAAATTGCTGCTGATACCGAATTCCATGGGATGCTTGTCCAGCAGGCGAGCTTAGCCGAGATCATGAAGCATCCACTGGGGCAGAAGGTCATGAGCAATGCGGATCTTTTTGATGTGCTAGTGAATAAGACGGATTTGAAAGATCTGCGTGATTTCTTAGAAAATGGTGAATCGAAAGTCTATGATGACGAGAAGATTCTGGGACGCTGGGAGCTCAACGGAAACGCCTTGATTAACTACACCAAACGTAACACCGCAGGAATCAAGTCCCGTGAACTACGCGCACTCAAACACTTGGTTGATAATTATTTAGACGGCAGCAGCTTGATCGCCTACACCGACAATAGCTTTGCCATCGAGGCCAAGGCGGCTCCTGAGCCAGAAGAGGAAGAGGAGCCAGCAAACAATGGCTTCGGACGTGACGATACCGCAGCCTTGCAAGCTCAACGATATGGACTAGATCCAAGGTTCCGACCGAACGCTGGTGGTCGCGGTGGGCAGCAGCAAGGACGTCCTGCTCCAGCTCCTAAAAAAGAAGAGCCCAGCATTAACATTGGGGGCGAGGGTGAGTGGAAACGAACGGCCCCGGGGCGATATGTCCTTGACCTCAACGGTGAAGACGCAAAGGCGAAATTCAGCAAGAATCGATTGCTGATAGAGGCGCAGGGGATGAATCTTGTATTCTCCCGGGTCTACTAAAACAGCCCAATTTAAAGTCAAAAGCCCGAGAGCCTTAACGCTCTCGGGCTTTCTTGTGTCATGGAATGGTGCCCTTCCTCATCGTTAAATGGAGGAAGGCGCTACATTAGCGCGAGAAATTCACTGGATGAGCCAGCTGATTGCTCCGGTAAGTTTGAGAGGATCTAGTGTTGGTCTTAAGCAATTGGGCTCCGAGTTGGAGGGGCATTCCCGAAAGGGACGACCGGACGACCGGGTAGCTTGAATCGCTATTGTTCCAATTGCTATCGCCTTGGTGGCGCCACATTCTGCTTGAATCCGGGAGACTAAAACTCGCTGCCCTGGTTCTTGCTTCAGCGGCAGGCTCAGCGATCACGGTCATCCTCAATCCATCTGCAGGACGCTTCTGGAGGGCCTGAGTGGCTTCTTGAAGCTCCGTCTTCATACCTAAGCCAACAACTAGCAATCCCATCGCTCCGGCGCAATAGGCGCAGGCTAATACGGGTTTCAAATCTAGAAATCCGAATACGCGCGACCACAGACTTTCGCGCGACACCACGCGATCGGCTTCGAGTTGAGCGATAATTCGTGAGGAAAGGCGATCGAGATGCCCTGGAGGAGGCTCTTCCCACCGCTTCAATTTGAGTAACTTCTCGAGTGATTCAGTCGAGTGATTTGAGTCTTTAGACATCAATTCTTTAGGTAATCTGATAAATGAGCCTGCAACTGTTGCCGAGCGTAAAAGAGCCTCGAGCGAACAGTACCTGTGTTGCAGTCCATAATTTTTCCAATCTCGTCATGAGGCATGCCCTGGATGTCATGCAACGTGACGACCAATCTATGAATATCAGACAGCTTTTGCATGGCCTCGTTCAATTTGGCTTGGAGTTCGTGAAGTCGCACGTCTCGGCGGGGGGTATGTTCGGAGATGAACTCGAGAATATGGCCTCGTCCTTCTCCCGACAAATCCATCTCATTGAGGCTCATCTGGCCAGATTTGCGACGACGTTGCTTGAGGAAGTTAATCGTTTTATTGACGGCAATGCGGTAGACCCAGGTGTAAAACGAAGAGCCTCCTTTGAATGATTTTAGTGCCTTGTAGGCCTTCAGGAAGGTTTCTTGGGTGAGATCATCTGTGTCCTCGCGATTGGAGGTCATGTGGTAGACCGTCGCGTAGATCCGCGAATGATGGCGCCTGACGAGCTCGTCGAATGAGGTCAGGTTTCCATCTTGAGACTCAGCAATGAGCTCTTTTTCTGGCCGAACGGCGATCTCGCCGTAGAGCTCAACTTCTGTTCTATCTTCTAGAGTCGCGGTAGGCATTAGTCCGGTTCTGTTCTTGGAGCCAATGTTAGGGCCATTTCGTCGACCTTCAATTCCAAGAAATCGGACAGTTTATACAAGGCTGCTACCGATTGGGATCGTTCCATGGCGTCCAGACAGGCTTGGGCATCCGAAAGGATCGTGCAAACCACGTCTCTCGACTTCTCCAAAACCTGTTGGCGTTTCAAAAGTGTCATTAACCATTTAGTATGACACCGATCCCACTGATTTAGTTTTGAAATAATCTGATTTTTTTCTGTTTCTGAACTTTCCTCCAATAAAATGAGGATTGGAAGGGTGTGTTTTTCCTTCACAAGATCGGTTCCGAGCGATTTTCCACTCACTTCTTCCGTGCCGAAAATATCGAGGCAATCGTCGTAAATCTGGTAAGCCGTTCCAAGGGCGAGCCCGTATTTTCTCAGCGCTTCGCTATGTTCCGGGTGGGCCGAGCCGTAAAGGGCTCCTAGTTCGCAAGCTAATCCGAACAATTCGGCCGTTTTCATCTCGATAATTCGTAGATATGCCGGACGAGACGGATTTTTTGTCTGATTTAGGGTCTGTAGTATTTCTCCAGAACAAACTCGTTTGGTTGCTTCAGCGACCGCGTGACACACTTTCGTTGTTGGAAAGGACGCTGCCAGTCGGAGCGCATGTGCGAAGAGGCAATCACCGAGGAGAACCGTGACGTCGTTGCCCAATTTGGTTGCTAGCGTCGGGCGATTGCGGCGAATCTCAGCGGCATCGAGGATATCGTCATGCACCAAAGTCGCAAGATGAACCATTTCGATGACAACAGCCACGTCAACCAGCGGCTTCTCGAAGCCCAGGTGGGCGCCTCCCGCAAGGCCGACGAGCAGCGGACGCAGCCGCTTTCCCGGATTTGAAATTACATAGGTCGCGTGTTCGGCAATTTCCGGTTCAAATGTCTCCACCTGAACCAGGAGCTCGGCGCTCACAGCGTCCAAGAATTCTTGATACGGATGTACGAGCTGATCCCACGCCTCGTTTGGCGCGATGGATTTGCGATCTTCGGAAGGTTGCGGAGGTATGTCTACCTTACTAGCAAGCATCTGGGCGAAATCTACGATTCCATGATTTTCAAGTCAAACGGGAACCGTGAATTAACGAAAGTAGCGGCCCAAATGGGGGGTATTTTCATCAACAGAGGCAATCCTCCTCCGAATTGGAGCAAATCGAGCTTGTTGAACCGATACGGCAAGACTGCTGCCCATTCCCTATTTGGTGCAGAGAGACGGAGTTCTAGTCGGTGGCGTTGAAGAGCAGTGATCGCAAATGGACCGGAAGCGCCTCGACAAGCAGGCCCGCTCCGATTTCTGCTCCAGCTTCCGAGAGATGGTATTGATCAACGGCTGACATCGCTCTGATCTCTTCTCCGCTGATCGACTGATAGTGCTGCGCCAAGATCTGATGGAGGTCGACCGAAAAACTGCCGGTTTCACGGGCAACCTCCAACATGGTTTCGCTGCGTTCTCGGAGCGTTGAGGATATTTCACCCTCCTCAGTGAAGACACGCCAAGGAAGAGGGGTGACGAGAATTGGCGCCCCGTTCCAACTGCGGACGAGCTCAACAATAGAGAATAGATTCTGCCGGTATTCGGCAATTGTTGTGAATTTGTCCTCTTCTGGCTTAGAAAACTCGTCAATTTGGCCAAATTGGATCAGCACGAACTCGGGTTCGGTTCGGGTGAGAATATTGAGGCGGTCTTGGCGGCCAAAGAGGAAACTCTTGGAGCTGAGGCCGGCTTGGCCAGCGTTGAGGATTCGGGTATCGAGTCCGGCGTGAACCTTAAGTCCCTCAGCCCATCCTCCCGAGATGACTTCAGCTCCATGAATGACCCCGGCCGCGGTTGAGTCTCCGATGACGCCGACCGTGTATGGAGGCGACGGGGCAGGGAATTGGGTGAATCGATAGAACCGGGCGGGCTGCCCATCGGTATGTGGGTGGAACGAGGTGACCTCGAAGAGCGGTTCCGCCGCGATTTTCCAATCTCGAAGATCGCGGCTTTGCTCAATACGCGTCCAGGCGCCCCGGGTGTCTGGAAAGGTCAGGCTAACGCTCTTCGTTTCGAATGCTGCGATCTTGAGTTCCTGCGCCGTTGCGGTCGTGAATGACTTCTCACCGAGTCCCGCGAGGAGCAGGAGCCAAACGCCTTGCCGGAGCGTTGAGAGCAGCGCTGGAGACGTCTGGGGTTGATCTCGGGTATTCATTCTTCGATTTAGGTCAGATTCGAATCGCATGGGGCTCCCGCGGTGACATTCGGTGAGGCGTGGACGATCTAGTGAGTGGGCACTTCGTCGATTCCGATATTCTCAAGAAGCACTCGCGTATAGTGCGTTGCTGCCGCCTGGGTGAGATGAGTTTTCGTGGCAAAGTACTCATTGTCAAGGACTGGCGGGAGCTGTGACAGGGCGATGCAACCGGGGAATAGGCGTGCCCACTCGTTTAGGAGCGCTTGGTATTCAGCGACGAAATCGTTTTGAGGAAATGATTTTGGAACTGGGGTCAGTCCGACGAAAAACGCAGTGCCCGACGGGATACGCTCTAGAAACGACGCTGCGAGTCGCTTATGAGAGCGAGCAACGCGGTAGTCGCTGCTGCCTTTGAGTTGCTCGAGATCCAGGGAACGGGGGTCGACGGCGGAGCCTTGGTGCTGAACCATGAATGAGGAGAGATCGGAAGTGAATCCGTAGTAGCGTCCGAAGGCATTGTTCAGAGGGAGGGGGAGTCGGGCTAGGAGTCGTCCTTCGACGATATGAATCCCAAGGTATTTTTCGGGACTCCAAGGGGGCGTATGATTGTAGAGATGATCTTGCTTTTCCAGATAACGATTAAAACAGTTCGTATGCGCTTGCGACGCGGAGTTCTTTCGCACGAAATCGGGATGAGTTAGCAGAATAATCCATTTTGGAGGGCTTGTTTGGTGATCCAAGTAGTGGCTCAAGAGGCTGCCAAAGGTGTCTAGATCGAGGAAGCTTAGGGTGCCTAGATTGATCGCTCTCGTTTTGGCGAGTCCTTCGAGAAGTGCGGCATCAACATTCATTAGGCACGAGGAATCTCCGATAAGAAGAATCTCTGCATCCGTTGTCGTTTCACTCGAATCGATTTGCTGGATGATGACCGTGCGATCAACATCTAGCGCCGGGCGGGGCGTTGGCGCGAAGGGAAGCCAGCTGCTCAAGTGAACGATGAGGCCGATGAGTAGGACCCCGCAAAGAGGAAGGCCTAGGGCCCTGAATAGATCGCTTCGCTGGATTTGGTAGCGGTGGCTTTTCATCGCATTGACCTAGAACTGAAAATAGATGAACGGGGTGCCTCGAGTGTCCCAGAACAACACGATCATGTAGATCATGATTGCGTGAACACCGGTCCTTACCGGCAAGGAACAGCGAAGCGTTGGCATAAGATCCTGAGTATACTTTTGCCAGAGCTCCATAAGGATCATTGGGGCGCAGAAGACGCTGGTAAAGAGGATGTAATGTCCTGCCCAAGGCGGAATCGAAGGGATCCAAAGGGAGCTCGTGAGGTGCCAAATCTGCTCCATTGACTGAGCTCGGAAAAGTAGCCAGCCGTAAAAAATGGCTGTCATTGTAAGGGCCCAGCTTCCTGCGGCCTGAAATCGGTTCCTGGGTATGGCCTTAGCGAAAAGCGTCAAGACAAGCCCATGCCAGAGGCCCCAGAGAACGAAATTCCAACCAGCGCCATGCCAGAGACCTGCCAGAAGCATGGTCAGTATGAGATTCAATCGAGTGCGCCATGGCGAACCACGATTCCCTCCGAGCGGAATATAGACGTAGTCGCGAAACCACGATGAGAGGCTGATGTGCCACCGTTTCCAAAAATCGCTGGGTGTGAGTGCCGTATAGGGAAGCTTGAAATTGAGCATGAGATGGAATCCTAGGATGGAAGCGATCCCGCGCGCGATGTCGGAGTAACCCGAAAAATCGCAGTAGATTTGGAAGCCAAAGGCAAGCGTGGCGATCGCGATCATCGGCCCTTCGATCGAGGGGTTGGAGTAGACCATATCGACGACAGGGGCAAGGCTATCGGCGACAACGACCTTCTTGAAAAGGCCCCACAGAACAAGCCAGATCCCAAGTTCGATTTTCTCTCGGTTGATAGTGCGCTCGCTAAGAAATTGGGGGAGAAGACTAGAGGCTCTCTCAATGGGGCCCGCGACCAGTTGGGGGAAAAAGGACACGTAGGCAAGGAAGGCCGTAAGGTTGGTTGTCGGTTCTATTGTCCTTCGATAGACGTCTATCGTGTAGCTGAGACTTTGGAAGGTGTAGAACGAGATGCCGACTGGCAGAACAATATTGAGAAGTCTTGGATCGACATCTATTCCAAGCTGACTCAGAGCCATGACCGTGCTCCCAATAAAAAAGTTGTAGTACTTGAAGAAGCCGAGAACCCCTAAGTTCACCAGGAGACTTGCTGCGAGGAGTCTGCGGCGTTTCGCCTGGGATGAGCCTGGAATCGCTTTCCCAACGAAGTAATCGACTAGACTTGAGAGAAGGAGGAGTGAGGTGAATCGCCAATCCCACCAGGCGTAGAAAAAGTAACTGGCGCCGACGATGAGTCGGTTGCGGCTTGATAGTGAATCCTTCAGCAGGAAATAGAGCAGAAGGAAAACAGTCAGGAAGCCTATGAATGCCGTGGAATTGAAATACATGGCCGCTAGCGATGTCCTAAGAAGAAGGATTTATCTTAGATCGCAACGAAAAAAACTCAATTTCTGCTTCTCTCTGGAGTTTTGGTCGATTTTGGTTGGATTGACATCTGATTTCGAGTCCCTACCATTTGCCTGGTGGAGCTTGGGAACGTGCTGATCAATTTGAAAAGAGACCGGAAACGTGAAACATGGCGGTCGCCAGGGTTTACCCTGATCGAGTTGCTCGTTGTGATCGCCATTATTGCGATTCTAGCCGGTATGCTGCTTCCCGCCCTGTCGAAAGCAAAGGCGAAGGCTAAGCAGACCCAGTGTGTGGGAAATCTCAAACAAGTGGGGCTTTCTTCGATTTTGTATACGGACGACCACGAAGGGATCATGCAGATTGAAGACCTCTTCAACCCTACTTTCGCCTGGGGAGGGATCATTAGTAGCAATCAGAATCTGGGTGAATCGAAAGTTTTTCTTTGCCCGTCATATCCTCCACGGGTTTTTGAATCGTGGATTCGCACTTATGGCGTCTGGGCAGATCCTCCGGAGGAGGTTCGGAAAGGTGAGTTTGGGGAGTTTGTGAATTTTAATCAGATTCGCCAGCCATCCGAATACACGCATTTTGCCGATACGACCAGTGCCGGTAGAATGGGCATCGGAGGCGAACAATTTCATTCGTTCCACAAGGAGGCTGAAGAAGAGGTGCATGCCCGACACAATAACAAGGCTGATCTCTGGTTTGTTGATGGCCATGTCGAGGGCGTTGGCGAGAATCGCTTGGATGAACTTGGAATCGACGCCCTTTTGGGGGCCGACACGATTCCGAGCTACTTTGACCAATGAATAAGGCGAAGCCCTGGTTGGTGGGAGCCCTCTTGGCGGTGGCTTGCTGGGTGTTTTGGTCTTCTTTCCTTCAGTCTCCGCCAGAACTTAGTCGAGCGTACGAAGTGCGACGGCTGGCCTTGGAGCAACTTGCAACTCACTTGCTCCCAACCGTTGAAGGCAAACGTGTTCTCGTTCTCTCGAATCCGTTTACCCAAGAGCGGGGCAAGAATGGTAATGCTCGCCGATTCGAGGAAGCAGCGATTGCCGGGCTAAGACAGGGTTTCGGAGATGAGAAGGACGTGTTGATCGTCTTTCCAAGTATTAAGCCTGAATACCGGGAGCATCCCGAAAGAGCGGTTTTTCCTCCTGATTCAAAAACACCCCTCAGTTTTCTGATGGAGCCGAGTGCGGTGGATCAATTGGTAAGTGAGTATCCGGATTGCACCTTGATTGTGAGCTTAGTCGGCTTGCCTGTCGGGATTGAAAATCAAACGGTCTGGAAAGGTGCCCATCGATTTGGCCTGCTATTGCCCGATCTTCGGATCCTGGGGTCCAAACGAAAGGCAGCCAGTGCCTTTCAAGATGGGAAGCTCCTCGCGGCTGTTGTTAATGATCCTCAGACAGACGAACCCCTCATCGTTGATTCGAGTAATATCGAGCAAATCCTAGCGGATCGACCGAAGTTGCTGGGCTTCAAACAAGGCCGATAGTTTTTCCTCTGCCCCCCCCTCAATGTTCGGTATCGGGCAGGGGAGGATCTTAGTCGGTCGTCCGTATTCCTTAGCTGAAGATTTTTCGAGCCACATTCCCTGAGACATCGGTTAGACGATAGTCGCGGCCGGCGTGGGCGTAGGTGAGTCGTGTGTGATCGAGTCCGAGTAAATGGAGAATCGTGGCATGGAGATCATGAATGGTGCAGCGGTCTGCAACGGCGTGATATCCAAACTCATCGGTGCTTCCATATCGAAACCCTCCTTTGACACCCCCTCCGGCCATCCACATGGTGAATCCGTCTGGATGGTGATCTCGACCCTTTGGTCCATCGCCTTTCTGGACGGTCGGTGTTCGACCAAATTCGCCGCCCCAGAGGACGAGTGTCTCGTCTAAGAGCCCGCGTTTCTTGAGATCCAGAATCAATCCGGTGATGGGCTGGTCAATTTGGTTGACGTTCGTACTATGGCCTTTTTCTAGGTGGGAGTGCTGATCCCACTGCTCGTTGTTGAAGGGAAGTGAATGGGCGTGGCTCACTTGGACGAAACGCACGCCTCGTTCGGTCAATCGGCGGGCTTGGAGGCAGAGGGTGCCGAAGTTACTGGTCTCGGGTTGATCGATTCCGTAGAGCTGCCGAGTTGCCTCACTTTCACCCTTCAATTCGGTTGCCTCAGGCGCTTCGGTCTGCATTCGATAGGCGAGTTCGTAGGATTGGATGCGAGCTTCAAGGACGGGGTCGATCTTTCTGTGCTCGCGATTCATTCGGCGCAAGAGATCGATTTGAAGTCGTTGTTGTGTTGATGATTGCTCCCGATTGTCCATGTAATGAAAACGGGCATCCTTTGCCAAGGTGTTGGGATAACCCGGGGTCCCGAGGGGGACTCCTTGATGCGTCGCTGGAAGAAACGCGGAGCCGAAATTGTTGATCCCTCCATGAAGAGATGTGGGGCAGATTGTAATAAAACTGGGGAGGTTTCGATTTTCTGTGCCGAGCCCGTAACTAATCCAAGACCCCATGCTTGGCCTGAGAAACGCTTCGTCGCCCGTATGCAGCTTCATGCAAGCACCTCCGTGGGCGACGTTCGTTTCACATACGGAATGAATCATACACAGTTCATCGGCGACTTTGGGCAGATGTTTCCACAGGGAAGACATCCACAAACCGCTTTTGCCAACCTGCCGAAAGTCCCACGGGGAGCCCATGAGGTTGCCACGGGCCGCAAATTGAACACTGCGCTCGCCAAAGGGAAGTGGTTTGCCTGACTCCTTTTGGAGGGTCGGTTTGTAATCAAAGAGATCGATGTGAGAGGGGCCCCCATGCATGAACAAGAAAATGACTCTCTTAGCCCGTGCGACGTGATGCCCCAGGAGAGAGGAATCCTGGGCTGCTTGTGATTCGTGAAGAATCGAATTAAGCGCAAGCCCTCCAAAGCCGGTGCAAAGTCGGTTAAGTAGACGGCGTCTTGAGAGGGGCGATTCGAAAAGGCTCATGGACGTGATATTTTCAAGGCATCGTAGCTACCAAAGATAGGCAAACTCGTTTGACATCAGAATTGTGTGGCAAAGAGCGGCCATTGAATCTTGGGGGCTTTCCTCTTGATTCTCGGTGAGCGTGCTGCCGTAGTTCGCGAGAAAGGCTTCGGCACCTGTGAGTTCACTGGCCTCGGGTAAGCGCCCTAGCAAGTGCCTGTAGAGCTGGACGATCCGGTTTTTCCGGGGTGAAGTCGGATTCTTTTGACGGAGAAGCTCTAGGATTCGTTTCGCTTCCTCTCGAACGAAGTCGTGGTTCATCAGCAACAATGCCTGGGTCGGAACGGTCGTTGTCGAGCGACTTCCAACGGGTGTTGCGGCATTGGGAAAATCGAGCAGGGTAAGGACTGTCTCTTATACACATCTCCGAGCCCACGAGACCTCTCTACATCTCG
>OJGU01000958.1_pt1 | contig 12857 bp, 9 predicted proteins | sample 1594741 | NCBI WGS metagenome assembly OJGU01 (sample SAMN05416841, study PRJEB24817) | seawater metagenome | isolation source: Sea water | place: Canada:Atlantic | collected 2013-07 | reverse complement strand
CGTGTTGACCCCCAGTCCGAACGAGAACCCGACCGTGGCGCCCACGCGGAACGCACCGCGTCGCCAGACTTCCTGTCCCTGTACCCGATGGATGCGTTGCATGCCGCCGCCGAGCCGAAACGCAAGGTGGACCTCGTGCTGTTTCCACACCCGAACGGCGACCCCCAACTCCGAATCCAGGGAGGCTGCGGTGTGGGAGCCCCGCTCCGTCGCCTGCTCCGCTTGAAGCTGGTAGCGGTGAACCTCGGCACCCAGCAAGAGCCCAGTCTCGAGGGAAACGCGACGCACCGTCAGGGGACGAAGCTTGAACCCGATCCCCGGGGCAACTTCGACGACCCGAAGCGGCCCTACGACGGTCACAGGCCTGGCCTGCAACTCCAGCCATCCCCGCATTCCGGGCTCTTTGCCAAACGTCATCGACGCCGCGACCAATGCATCCGCGACCGGGCCTCGGCTGATGAAGCCGGTCGCGACGCCAAACCTCATCATGAACGGAGCACCGGCAAGCGGCGTTCGAGTCGGGCTGGGGGGCGGGCTGGCCTCCAATCCTGGCGCCCGCTCGGGGTCGTGCTGCTTCTCCTTGGGGGCCGCCGGCACCGCGGGCTCCGGCTGCTCTTCCGCCGCGTCGACCGCTTCGTCTGCGCCGGAGCGGGTCTGTTCTGGAAGGGCCGCAATGGCAGTGGCAACCAGAAACGTTGTTGAAGGAAGGACAGCACTCCCAGGCTCGACCGACCCTCCGCGGGGCTCGCACTCGCTCTCCCCATCGATGACCGAGATGCGCGGCGCCGCTTCCCCTTCGGCTTGACCTGCACACACCCGCAACACCGCGGGGACTCCCGTGGGCACCAGCGTCGCGCCAGCCGCCAACACGCCGGCTGCGATCTGTGGGGCGAGCGAGGCCGGCGAAAGATCGGAGACCCCGAGACTGACCGTGGCGGTCTGTGGCTGCGCGGGAACCGCGGGGGCCACGTCCTCCAGCGCATCGATCGACCGATGCAACAGCTCGAGCCGCAGAACCGCTGCGTCTTTCGCGGGCTCCACGTCGTACACGACACTGGACTCCCCGGTTGCGGTCACGGTCCAGCCGCCTTCCCCACTCTGAACCACCGCAAGCTGCGCATGTGCGGCCGCGGGCGATGTCGTCAGCGCGTACCCATCCTCGAGCAGGCGCACCACAAGCCATTGGGACAGCGGCTCCTCGACGACCAGGTGAACCGTCCGCGGTTGCTCCACAGAAGCCTCGGGCGCGGGGTCCTGCGCGATCGCTTCATTCGCGTCGGCGGGAGCGGAGACTCCGGTGAGCGCAAAGATGAGGGACAGCAACAGCATGCCGGTCAGGGACCTGTCGACAACCACGCGCGGGGTGGCGCTCAGTTGCACCCTACCCTCGTTTTTTTCGTCAGACCGGTTCGGAAGCCGCTTTGCCGGGCCCGATGAGATGGAGGGTGGTCTCAATGCGTGTCAAATCCTCCCGGAGGGGGGAAACTCGATGCCCCCCTGCGCGTGGATTGGACAACGGAGAAGCCGGCGAGATGAAGTCAAGACCCACCGCGTACTCGATGTCCGTCCTCTTGCTCCTCGGCGCAGCCTGCGAAGAGGTCCGTCTGCCGGAGCACATCGCAGACCCAGGCACCGGAGCCGTCGAGCGGGCCGCGAAGGCGCCACCGATCATGGGAGGCACACTCCTGGTCACCCGCGACGGGGCGTACGCGGTGGTCTCGGATCCTCCCCGCGACTTGATCCACGTCGTCGATCTCGAAAGCTGGCGAGAGACCGGCACGATCGAACTCGAAGACGGCGCGTTGCCCTTCCGCGCCGCCGAGGACACCGATGGCCGGGTTCACGTCACCCTGCGCGGAACCGGTGCCCTGGTCACGATCGACCCCGAGTCGGCAAGCATCACCAAGACGACCAGTGTCTGCCCGAACCCTCGCGGGATTGCGTTCGACGACACGGCCGGAGCCCTTCACGTCGCATGCGCCGGAGGGATGCTCGTCACGCTCCCTGAGTCAGGCGAGGAGCCGATCCGCCGCTTTCTCGCATCGGACTTGCGAGACGTGCTCGTGTCCGAGGGCCGCGTGTTCGTCACCCGATTCCGCGCCGCCGAGATCCTCGAGGTCGAGGAGGATGGAGACTGGAGTCTCGCAGGTGCTCCGGTGTCCCTCTTCAGCCATGGCACGACCCGCGAGCCAACCACCGCATGGCGAACCCTTCTTCAGCCGGACGGCGGGTGGGTGATGCTGCACCAAACGGCTTCGACCGAAGTCGTCCCCGGGTTCGAAGAGCCGAACAGCTTCGAACAGCAGGACCAGACCGGGTACGGTGGCGGCGGTCTCGACCCCTGCTCGGCCGTCGTGAGCGTGACGCTCAGCGCAGCGTATGGGGACGGGGTCGTCCACAACGCGGGACTGTTCTCAGGACTCGCGCTCGCGGTCGACGCAGCGATCTCGCCGGACGGCCAGCAGGTGGTCGTCGCGAGTCCAACCCAACAGGACCTGTCCGGGGAACGCGTCTCCCTCTTCCAGGTCCGAATGAACACCATGTCGACGCGGACCCCCCCGCGCTGCGAAATCCCGACCCCCCTCGACGTCGACGACGACGTGGTCGCGGTGGCGTTTCAGCCTGACGGTGTAATCTTGGCCCAGGCTCGCGACAAGCCCATCCTGTACCGCCTCCGCGGCGCCTCGAAAGAACAGCTCAAGCTGACCGGCGAAGACGCATCGGACACCGGATTCGAACTGTTCCACAACAACGCAGGGCAAGGGATCTCGTGCGCCTCGTGTCACCCCGAAGGTGGCGAAGACGGCCGGACCTGGCTGTTTGATGCCGGGCCACGCCGAACGCAGCCCCTCAACGTTGGCCTCGAAGGGACCGCTCCGTTCCACTGGAAAGGGGACATGGAAGACATTCACATGATCGCCCGGCAAGTTCGGGAAGGCGCCATGGGCGGCATTGAGCAGACCGAAGAGCGACAGGCCGCGTTGCGCGATTGGATGTTCTCACTGCGCCCGCCCAACCCTCTGCGCTCGCAGTCGGACGCGAGCGCAGCAAAGGGGCAGCAACTCTTCGGGTCCCTCGGCTGCACGACCTGCCACGCCGGACCGAGCTTCACCTCGCCCACGTCGTCGGACCTCGGCTTCGGACCGCTCCAGACGCCCGCGTTGCGAGGGGTCGCCCTTCGAGCACCGTACATGCACGACGCGCGGGCCGGTACGCTCGAAGACGCGGTGCTCGACATGGTCAGCACCACGGCGAATGGCACCGAGCTGGATGCCGATCAGGTCAGCTCCCTGGTGGCCTACCTCGAGTCCCTGTAACGATGCGCATCGAACCAAGACTTCACCGATGCGGGCTCGGTATCATGCTCGCCATCCTCGGCGGCTGCCAGACCCGGTCGTTCGAACACGGGGATGCGCCGCTGGACACGGCAACCAGCGGCGCCAGCTTCGGAAGCTTCGGCGGAGAGGTCGGCGAAGCACCCTCGAGTTCCGGGTTCGATGGCAACTACCCCGATCCTGCGACCACCCGCTGCGGCGAGGTCCTCGGCGAGCTGCCGCCCATCGACCGCCTGTCCTCCGCCTGGGCGGTCGTCGCCGTGCCCGGTGCGACGGCGGACGGCGACCCGATCGAGGCTGGATCTGTCCTCCTGCGAATCTCCCAGCAGGCGATTGGATCCTGCGGCGAACCCCCCGACGCGGATTTTTTCGGAAGCAGCGGGTCGAGCGGAAGCAGCGGGTCGAGCGGAAGCAGCGGCGGCACGACCGGAGGCGGCGACACGACGTCCTTCGGCGGGTCGACAAGCGGCGAGGACCGAGGGTTCGAGCTGATGCTCGCTCCCGAGGAGCTCGCGCTCGGCGTCCACGACGTCGCGACGCTCACCGCCCCTCGAGTCTTCGTCTACGGGGAGGGGGCCAGCAATGAATCCGGTGCCGAGGGCAGCATCGAACTTCTGCACGTCGACGACGGCTGCATCATCGGCGTCGTACGGGGCTTCACGACCGACACGGACCAGCCCTTCATGACCGGGGGGTTTGTGGCCCAGACGTGCCAACTGCAATGCATCCCCACGCGGAACAACCCCTGCTGAGCTCGCGTCGCGCGCGCGGCCCAAACGGGGTCACTGCAAGAAAATCAAAACTCTCGTGATCCGAAGCCGGTCGGCCGCCTCTAAGCCTGGGTGAGGCATTGGCTTTGGATCCCGGCAGCGTTGGCCACCGGGTGTTTCAGCGAACCCGTAGAGCCCGACGCCACGGGCGATACCGACCCGGACACGAGCACCGGGCCCCAGACGACGGAGAGCAGCGGTCCGACTGCAGGCGAGAGCAGCACGGGCGGCGTGGGATCCACCGACCCCACCGAGGGCACCGATGAATCGTCGGCGACCACCGCCGGACCGAGCTCCAGCGACACCACGGCGTCCGGGCCGGAATGCGGCAACGGAGACGTCGAAGGCGACGAGGACTGCGACGGCGACGACCCGCAGGGGGCCGCTTGCCTGGACGACTGCACCTTCACGTGCCTCGACCACTTCGAAGACTGTGATGAGCTTCCGGTCAGTGGGTGCGAGATCGATACCGCAACCGATGGCAACAACTGCGGCGGGTGCGGCCACATCTGCGCCAGCGGGGTCTGCCAAGACTCGGTCTGCGCGCCCGCAGCGATCGCCGAGGGCATTGGCCTCGGCCCGACACGGATCACCCGGGTCGGAGACACTTTCGTCTTCGACGAGTCCGGGTTCGGCCGAATCCTGCGCTGGGACCTCGGCGAAGACACGGTGCACGAGCTGGTCTCCGATGACCTCACCGGAAGCTTCCAGCGCTTCGCCGTGGCGAACGGCTCGGTGTTCTGGCTCGACCGCAACCTGAACGCGGCCCAACGCGTGCCGCTCGCAGGCGGCCCGGTCAGCTTCATGTTCGCGATCCCCGACGCCGGCTCTCCCTTCGCCTCCGCCACGCATCTGTACTACCCGACGACTGAGCTTGCGGACCTCCAACAGGTCTCCACGCTGCTCCAGGCCACCCACGACGCTCCGGCAACGACAACGACGGTGGCGAGCGACGTCCCAGGCCTGATGTGCCAGGTGGTGGCGGCTGGCGGACGGATCGTCTGGGGCGGGACGGACTTCGCGAACCCGATCGGCTCCATCCCTGCAGCAGGAGGCGCCGTGCAGACGCATCCGGTGCTGAGCAACGATGCCTGCAACCGTCCCCTCTACGGGGTCGGACCCTCGATCTATCTATACGGGCAGGCGGTCACCGATGGCCCCTTCGGACTCATCTCACACAACATCGCCAGCGGGACCTCCTCGATGGTCCTTCAAGAACCGGGGATCGGCAGCTTGGGGGACTACTTCGTCTCCCCCGATGGAATCCTTGCCGACATCGGCGGCGACGTCCGGGCCTACGACCTACAAGGCGACAACTCGCACTTGGTGGCCGAACTCCCGTCCAACTCCACGGGTCGCTACCTCGATGACCAGGTCGTGATGTGGACCGAGATCGAAGACAACGTCTGGACCCTGTTCGTCAACGAACGCCCCTGACCTCGGCCGGGCCCCATGAAAAACGGCCGCCTCCAGCAGGAGAGCGGCCGTTCTCGCGAACGCATGCTAGGCGACTTTCGCGACCTTCTCGTCCCCATCGGAAGGCCAGTCCTTGAACGGGTACGTGAAGTTTCCGTCCACGGCGAACCGCAGCAGCGCGTAGCCGTACTCGCGGAAGGACCGGGGCTTCTCGCCGCCGAGCGCTTCGACGATGTGGCTGTTGTCGAACACGGTGTTGTAGGTGAGGTACGGAAGGAACACCTTCATCAGCGAAGCCGACGGCGCCACGCCCCACTTGCGCGGCGTGGACATCAGGGCCTCGACCGCACCGCCAAAGGTGCCCTTGAGCTTGGGCGCAAAGACCATCTTGGGCTTGTGGCCCGCGTCGCGCAGCGCCTGCACGATCTCGGCATAGGTGAGGGAGTCCTCGCCCGAGCTCATGTGGAACGCCTCGTGCTTGGGGTTGTCGTCCATGTGCACCTTGACGATGCCCTTGGAGACGTAGTCCGCCGGCACGATGTCGGCGCGCCACTGCGGGTTGAACGGCAGCACCCGCATGTAGGCCAGCCCCGCGAAGGCGCGGACCATGTCGAACTGGGTGGTCTCGGGGAACCGGCTGTCGCCCAGGACGATCGACGGGCGGAAGATGGACCGCTGCACGTCGGGCAGCAGCTCCTGCACCATGTGCTCGCAGAACTTCTTCGTGCGGGCGTACGGGTCGTAGTCGCTGCGATCCCAATCGATGCAGTCGTCCTCCATCACCGTCTCGTTTTGGCGCTGCCCGGCGGCGGCTGCCGTGCTGACATCGCTGAATCGGCGCAGACCGTTGGTCTCCGACATCGCCTGCGCGAGCTTGATGACCGACAACGTGCCACGAAGGTTGACGTTGAAGCAGGTCTTCGACGACTTGCGGTTGAGCGAGGCTGCGACGTGCAGCACCGAGCTGGCGGTGCTGGTGAGCTTCTTTTTGGCGTCGGCATCGAGCCCCAGGTCGGGGCTGGTGAGATCGCCGAGGTAGATGTCGAAGCGCGGCAGGAACGACACGAACTCATCAAAGCTCATGTGCATCTGCAGCGACTTCCAAAGCCGTTTGCGGGCGGCGTCGGGGGTCTTGGCCCGAACGAGAACCGCGAGGCGCTCATCGGGGTGATGCCGAAGAATGAGGTCGGCGACGTAGGAACCAATGTATCCGGTCGAGCCGGTGAGAAAGGTGGTGGCCATGGTTCAGCGCGCTTCTTGTGGATTGGGAGCCGCCGCAGCGCCGTCTTCGAGCATCACGAAGGGCACCTTTGGCGTGTAGATCTCGGTCTCTTTGTTCTCGTACTGCTTGGGGAAGCACCAGCGGCGCAACCCAGGCATGTGGCACTCGAGCCAGTACTTCCGCCAGTTGATGTCCTCGGGCCTGAACCGGAACTCGGGCTCGTCCACCTGGTGTTTGTCGAGCGCTCGGGCCTCAAAGACCATGTAGTGGTCGTAGGTGAAGGGCATGAACAGCTCCAGCACTTCTTCGATCTGCCGAAGCTTGCGCTGCGCCTTGTCGGCGGTCTTCGCCATGTTCTCCGCCTCTTCCTTCCACTCGCTGGGAATCTTCTCCGGACGGCCGTGCCGCAAGTAGCGGCTGACCTGGAAGACGACCTCACGAATGTTGCTGACGTTGAGCATGTGCTCGGGGTCGGAGGCGACAGCATCCCAGCGAGACAGCAGCAGCGTCTCGACCCGGTTGACCCCGGTCTTGCGCAGGTGCTGGCGGTTCCCCAGCGCCGACAGCTCGGTCAGCCGATCGATCGTCAACGTGGCGCGATCCGAGGACCCGGTCTGGTAGACCTCTTCGTGCTCGCCCCGCATCACCGCAGCGCCGGCGACAAAGATTCCGTTGACCACGAGGTCGACCGGGATGATGTCGAGCGGGTTCCCGGGCTTGGCCGGGATGTGCCGCAGCCAGGTGCTGGCCAGGTAGATCAGAGGACCCGAGGTGTTGAAGCCCTCGTTCCAGCCGGGGAACGGGAAGTCGACCGCGCTCTCCACGATGGCCGGCCGCAGCACGGTGTGCCGCAAGTTCGGATACCGAGACTTGGTCAGCATCTCGGCCAGGGCCTTGGTGTACGTGTACGTGTTGGGCCAGCCGAGTTCCTTGGCGCGGTCCATTCCGGCCAGCGACATCACCTCGCGCAGGCGCTTGGCTTTGAGTCGCCCCACCGTGCCCGAAACCCGCTTCTCGGTCGGCTCGTAGCCTCGCTTCTTGACGCGCGCGACGACTTCATCGGTGAGCGCTTTGACGGTCTCCTCGGACTCGTTCTCCGCCTCGGTCTCGACGATGATCTCCTGAAGGCGTTTGTACTCCGCCTCGGCGTCGAGCGGCGTGCCGTTGGGTGCGGTATCGGCGATGGTCTCGCTGATGAACCCGTCCCGCGTGCCCGCCACGTAGCAGGTCGAGACGTGAATCATCGCGGCGTTCTTGCAGGACGCCGCAAAGTCGGCGACGTGCATCGAGCCATCGAGGTTGGACGAGACCGCAACCCGAACGTCCGGGTTGAAATCGACCAGTCCAGCACAGTTGACGATGAGGTCGACCTTGTCCCGAAGGCGGTCGGCGACACTGTCCTCGATGGACATATTCGGCGAGTCGAGCGTCCCTTGGATGACCTCGACCCGGTCGGCAATGAACTTGCTCAAGCCTGCGCCGTGCTTCTCATGAAGCGGACGGAACGCGGGGTTCTCGTTGACGATCTTGAGCCAGCGATCCTTGACGCTTCGGCCCTTGCCGCGCATCAGCACGTAGATACGGCCAATGTCGGGAAGGCGTGTCAGCGCCATCACCAACCACACCTTGCCGACGAACCCGGTGCCGCCGGTCAGCAAGATGTGCTTGCCGGCGTACTCGCTCTTCACCGAGAAGCTCATGCCGTGTATTCCATCACGGGCCAGTCCGCCTCTTTGGCGGCCTTGCGCAGGGTGAAGTCCGGGTTGACCGCGCACGGCTTTCCGACGGACGAGAGCAGCAACAGGTCTGGGCCGTGGCCCGCGAATGCCACCGAGCGCTCCAGATCGAGTTCGTGCTTGCGCGCGTACTCTTTGAGCCAGGTGCCTCCGTCGTACCCACCGACGATCGGGTCGAGCAGCGTGCCGGTGGCCTTGCGGTCCTTGTACTCCAGCCGGTTGCAGATCAGCTCGTCGACATGGCGCAGGTGCGGGAGCAGGCCTTCCATGATCTCGGAGATGCCCTCTGAGATGACGACGATGCGGTGACCATCCTTCTTGGCCTGCTTCATCAGCTCGAGACCGGAGTCCAGGATCTTCTCCTTGAGAATGTCCTCGACGTACTCCTCGGCCAAGATGGCGACCCGGTCATCGGTGATGTCGCGGTAGCTGAGGTGCGCGATGCGGTTGCCCAGCGTCCGATCATTTTGCCCAAGCACCCCGAAGATCGGGGCCGCGAGGGCGGTCTGACCGAAGCGGAGCAGACGCTCACGCATGCCAGCGCGCTGAGAGGCCATGTAGGCGGCCGCTTGGAGGACCCCGCTCTTGATGAGGGTGCCTTCGGCCCGGAAAAAAGCCGCGGTTTTCGACTCGCTCATGTGCTCGTTCCTTGGCTTGGGATCCGCGTTTCACGCGGTCCAATGCAGACGGATGGCGCAGTCTACATGTCCCGCACTCGGTGTCACCCCCCACCACGCCCCTGCCGGAATGCGGTTCCGCAGGGGCGCGCACGCGGTTGCGCACGTGGGCCTGAAACAGGCGAGATCGTTACGCTTCGGCGGGCTGACGGGGCACCCCTGGGTCAGCCCGAGCAGCACACCGTGCGCGGGCCCACTTCGACGAAGTCGCCCGACGCATTCTCGAAGGCCCGGTCCGACGAGCAGTCGGCCGCGGGGATCTGGATGTCGACGCTGGCGATGTCTTCGATCGCAACGAAGCCATCGGCGTCGAAGTACGGGGCACAGGCGTCGCTATCGCTGTAGAGCTGGGGCTTGGAGCTCGGGGAGCCGGCGCACTCCGGGGCGTCGTACAAGGCCACGGTCGCTTCGGTACAGAAGAAGCCGCTGGCATCGTCGCCGCAGCCGCACGTGTCGCAGGACAGATCGCTGCCGATCGTGGACGTGTGCAACAGGGAGCGATCCGGGTAGGCGGGAGGACACTCGACGTAGTCGCCGGCCCGCGAGATGCACGCCCGCCCGAGGAGACAGACTCCGCCCTCGCAGGTCTCGGCGTTGGGCCGACACCCCACCGACTGCTCTCGAAAGCCGGGTTCCGCCGGAACGGGTGAGTCGCAGGATGCGCCCGGTTCGACCTGCAGCGAGAATGACATCCAGAACTGCCCGGTCAGCGCGGTGGAGAACGGCTGGCAACCTGAGCTGGTGTCGTAGCTTGGACACGTTCCGTTGGAGCCGAAGCCGAAGCCGACCTGACAACCGATCTCGCCGCCGCACTCCGAACAGTCGCATTGCGCCGCGGGGTCGGTGCCCGCACGCCACAGCTCCTCCGAACCCGGAGGGCACATCGGCTCGACGCCTTCGTTTTGGCCCACCAGCATGATCGCGGGTCCGTCCCAGTCCGGCGGCGCCGGTGGGAAACAGACGCCGTCACCCGGGCAGCCCTCAACACCAGTCGTCGAGCTCTCACCGGAGCTGCTCGAGCTGGTCCCGCCCGACGACGAACTCGATTCGCCGCCCGAGGACGTGGTCGAGGGGTCGACGTTGGTCGTGACCCCTTCGGAGGCCACGGCTCCCGAAGAACTCGAACCGCCGCCGCTGGTGTCGCCGATCTCGGTGGCTTGCGGCGGTGAGGAGAAGCAGCCCGCCAACCCCACGAAAAGCCACACGCAACGCTCCAACCTCATGGCGGAAGTATCGCACAGCGCCCAGACGCAAGAAGCCCCCTGCACCGCGTCACATGGACGGCGCAGAGGGCCTCGTTGAAGCAGCGTGTGTGCCTAGCGGCGCGACATGAAGATGCGCAGGACGTACCAGAACAGCAGCGCAACGGCCGAGAACAACGCGAGCGCTGCGGCGACGTGCTGGTTGACGCGGTAGTGATGCAGAACGTTGCCCGTGTAGTAGAGGATGTAGCCGCAGGCCACGACGACCATCGCGATGCTGAAGACGATCCCGAGCTGGAACCCGAACACGATCGACGCGACGATCAGCCCCAACGCGCCCACGGCGACGACGGAGAGGGCACCGCGCATGAAGGAGAAGTCCTTCTTGGTGATGAACACGTAGCCGGTGAGGCCAGCGAACATCGCCAGCGTGATACCGCCGGCGGTCATGATGCCCTCCACACCGATGAACTGGCGGGCCATGATGATCATGGGGAGGAAGATCACCGCTTCGGCCACGGTGTAGAGCGTGAGCCCGGCATACTGCATCGTGGGCGATGAGCTGCCCCGAGCCCAGCGATCAGCGAGGTAGCTGACGCCGATGAATGCACCCATCACCGCGAGCCATGAGTACTCGCTGACCATGAGCAGCTTGAACACCATCTCGTCGATGCCCGGGATCATCTGGAACCCAGCCGAAAGCACGACGAAGACCGCGATCGCTCCCGCCAAGTGCAGGTACGTGCGCTCGATGAACTTCGATCGCGCCTCGACCGAAGCCTCGGAGGCGATCATGTTGCTCTCGTCGGCACCGCCGTACGGCGCGCCGCCCGGAGTCGGGCCAGGCATCTGCATACCTGGATGCATGCCCCCGAACTGCTGAGGCTGTTGATGAGGCTGCTGCTGCTGAGGCGCTTGGCCCCAGGCTGGCTGCTGCTGAGGCTGCTGCCCCCAACCTTGTTGGGGCTGCTGCGGCTGCTGACCTCCGTACGGATTCTGTTGGTTCATCGTCGAGCTTCCTCGCCCGCAGTCTAACCCTCAATGCCAGCAGCTGCCGAGCCGATCCGGGGATTGGGGACAGGGGCCAAGAAAAGAGCCCCCGCGGTCGCGTTGCCCTAGGTGGTGGCGGGACGCGGCGGCCGCGGAGGCAGTGGCTTGCTTTGGCTTTGGTTGGCTTGGTGTCCCGATGCGTCGGAGACGATGGATGCAGAGTCCGGGAGCTTCCCCGCAGGAGGACCGCAGGGACGACGATTGGCGCCCGGGCCTTGCACTCCTGTTAGTCGCGACGCGACGAAAACGGATGCATGGTCCGCGTCTTTAATTTCGCTCAGCGAGGTGCGTCCAAGAACGACAGCACGGCGTCCATGAATCGCGGCGCGACGTTCTCGAGGTGGGCTGCATGGTCGCCTCCGGCGATGGTGACCCACGCACGGTCTTTGGTGCCCAAACGCGAGACGAGCTTCGCCAAGTTCGGCACCGGCGCGTACGGGTCGGCTCCACCGTGAAGCACCAGTGTGGGCACCGTCACCTTGCCCGGATCGAGCGCATTCCACTGATCGCTCCCGCGCCAGTCCGAGCGGACGGGATCGGCCGCGAGCGCTTGCTCGACAAACGCATTGATCGCCTCGTCCGAGATGTTTCCGGGAATGATGAAGTCGGAGGCCGCCGCCTTGGCCGTGGTGGCCGCCGCCGCAGGAGGCCCCTCGTCGCGTTCGGCCTTGTAGCGACGGTCGGGATCGCGCGGGTAGCCGTACAGCACCAATGCCGAGATCAACTCCGGCCGGCTCTGTGCCGCGAGCTGCGAGGTGAGCGATCCCAGCGACCACCCCAGAAGTGCGGGCGCCTGATCCTGATGTCGCGACTTGACCCACTCCAGAACCGAGACCAGGTCCGCGGTTGCGCGATCGGGGGTGTTCCAGCCGGTCGCATCCCGCGGTGTCTCGCCGTACCCGCGCAGGTCGGGCGCATAGACGGCGAGACCTGCGGCCGCGAACGCCTCCATCGTGGTCGGGCCCTCCCCACGCACGATGAGATCGAAGTCCGGACGCGCGCTCCAGGTGCGTCCATGCAAGAGCACGATCGCGCCCTTTGGCTCGGCGGGAACCCGAGCCCAGACCGCGAGCGCGTGCCCATCGTCTGCCTTGACCTCGAGGCGCTCGCGCACAGGCGCCGCCGGAGCCTCCGGTGGCGTCTCCACAGCGGCAGCCGGCTCTGCCTCCGCCGCCGCGACGGGCGCGGGCGTTTCCACGCACGTCGTGGCCGGCTGCGCCGCGCAGGCCAGAGGGCAGAGGATGAGTCCGATGAGAAGCTTTCGCGTCACGAGCCCGACCATACCGGCCGGGCCGAACGCTGCCCAGCTTGCGTCCGACCCCGCGAATCGATTAACAATGCGACATGTCTTGGGATCTTGAGCACGGGCGACGCACCTTCTTGACGGTCAGCGCGGGAGCTGTCTCTTATACACATCTCCGAGCCCACGAGACCTCTCTACATCTCGTA
>OJGU01000956.1_pt1 | contig 12879 bp, 11 predicted proteins | sample 1594741 | NCBI WGS metagenome assembly OJGU01 (sample SAMN05416841, study PRJEB24817) | seawater metagenome | isolation source: Sea water | place: Canada:Atlantic | collected 2013-07 | reverse complement strand
TACGAGATGTAGAGAGGTCTCGTGGGCTCGGAGATGTGTATAAGAGACAGCAACGAGAGCCAGCTCGAGCTCATCCGCACCTGGATCATCCAGGGCGCGCCCGACAACTGACCCGACGACCGACGAGCCTGGTTCACAAGCTCGCCTCGTCTCGCGGCCCACCGTGTACTAAGCTGTAGGTGTGATGCTTCGACCCACGCTGTCGGCGTTGCTGGTGGGGCTTGCGGTCGCCGGAGCCGGCTGCGGGGATCCAGACCAGGACTGCGGCATGTTCTGCTCCGGCGGCACGGCCTCGGGCCCGGTCACCACGATGTCCGGGACCGGCGACACCGACACGGATACCGACGCGTCCTCGACGGGAACCGGCACGGACAACCCGACGACGTCCACCACGCCCTCGACCGACACCGACCCGAGCACCGACACGGATCCGGGGACCGACACGGATCCGGGGACCGACACCGACGCGTCGGGCTCGACGGGCGGTGAGCCGATCGTCCCGTGCATCGGGGTCAACTTCCTGTTCATCGTGGACAACTCGGTCGGCATGGCTCCGGAGCAGAGTCGCTTCCAGGCAACGGTGTTCGCGTTTGTCAGCCAAGTGGCGCAGCAGGCGATCTCGGCGATGGGCAATGTCAGCATTGCGGTCATGACCACCGACGAGCCGGAGTTCGTCGTGCCGACCGGGGTTGATGCGCTGCCCTACTCCAGCGGGCTCAACTACATGCGCTGGGATCCGGCGTCGGTCGACAACAACCTCACCCTGCAAAACGAGCTGAGTGCAGCGGTGCTCACCGGTGAGGGAGGCGACCCCAACGAGCGTCCGATGGACATGCTTCTCGAGGGGCTGACCGGCGACACCGCCGATGGGTTCAACGTGGACTTCGTCGAGGAAGACGCGCTTTTGGTGGTGGTGCTGGTGTCCGACGAAGAGGACGACGTCGAGCAGCCCACGCTGTGGGGCTCGGATGGCGAACCCGATGCGTGGGTGGACCAACTGGTCACGCTCAAGGACGGGATTCGCAAGGACATCGCGGTGTTCTCGATCGTCCCAGACATGAGCGCGGCGGGCTGCGCCGACGACACGGACGCGACGCGGCTCAAGGAGTTCACGAACGCCTTCCAAACGAGCGGGACCCACGACGTCTGTCAGATGGACTACTCCGCGTTCTTGCTGGCGCAGGTCCAGCCGGTGGTCGATGCGTGCAACAACTTCTCACCCCCGTAGGAGGTGAGCGCATCGCTCCACTGCGATGCGTAGATGACCATCGGCGAGCCACTGCGGTGCGGCGACGAGTTCGTGCAGGGGCACCCAGGTGAGCGGGCGGTGGCCCGGATCGAGCGTGGCAACGTCGACCGCGAGCGGATGGACGACCTCCGGCGTGGCGCCGGTCGACGGATGGTAGCGGCCCCCAAGCCAAGCCGTGTCCTCGATGGACACTCCGTACTCTTGCAGCAGCCGCTGCCGAACGAACGCGACACCTTGGCCCAGGCCCGTCACCTCGTGGGGCAGCCGCCACGCGGGCGCAACCCACAGCTCGGAGTTGCCTCGAATGCACTGGGCCGCAGGGAGGTCGTCATCGTCCAGCCCAATGTAGACCGCTCCGTCCATGCGGCGCAGCAGCGCGGTGCTCACGGTCCGCGCCGACAGAGGTTTGGGGACCACGTACTCCAACTCGCGTTTCGCAACCACGTCCCCCTTGCTGTCGAGCTCTTCGAAGGTTTGGCACTCGAGGCTCAGGAATCCGCGGCTATCCTTGGCCGTGGCGGGGGAGAAGACGCGCCTGGGCCGCCGCTTCAGTCCTTCGAGCGAACCTGCGGCGGGGAGCGTGGGGCGCTGCGGAAGCTCCAGGGTGTCTCCGATCCAGGGGCCGGGGTCGCGGCCTCGTCGGCGGAGAAGGTCGTAGACGTTGAGTTCGAGCCGAGCATCTGGGAGACCCCCGACCTGGGCCGCCCGCAGAAGCTGCCGAGCTTCCAACGCGCCGACACGTCCGGACGTGGAGAACCCCGACACGTCAGGGACGTCGACCTGAGCGTACTGAGGCTCGACGCGGACCAGGACGGAGCGCACCTCTTCCCGGAGCCCGCCGGGGGAGGGGAGCACCGTGCTGCCCGGTGCCATGGAGACGATGTGCTCGAGCTTCACGCCGGCGCGGTCTTGCAGCGCGCGTTCGATCGTTTGCCCGAGGGGGGCGTCGCCGGCCAACAGGGTGAGCGGTTCGGTGATCCAACCAGGCGGCGTGGAGCCGTCCAGCGCTGCGGTGGGGGCCGCCGCCAGCACCGGCCGCGGGTAGCTCATGCGTGCGAGGACAAAGAGCTCGTCGTCGTCCTCGAACCAGGGGATCGCATCGACGGTGAGGTGGGGCCGTGAGACCAGGTCCATGACGGCGCCGCTTTCGTGCCGGTAGTGACTCAGCTCGAGAAAGCCCATCGCCTCGCGGGAGCTGGCAGGACGCATTTGTACGCCCACGCCACCGGGGACGCGTTCGCCGACGATGACGTAGTTGGTCGCCGGGAGCTCGATCGCCTCGCCCTGCGGCGTGCTCAGGCGGAACTTGTCGACGTACCGGTTGCGTACGATCCACGGGTTGCGAATGGGGGAGGAGGCAAGCACACGCAGGCCGAGCGAGGCGTAGCAGCCCTCGAATCGCTCCTGCGTGAAGTACGTGTACTCCTCCTTCACCTCGGACTCCCAGTCGCGGCGGTAGTCCTTGCGCAGGATGAACTCCACGGCCATGCGGTGGCTCAGGGCAAAACGATGCCACCGTGGCTCCGGGGACCCGAGGTCCTCGAGCGAGAACCCCGGCTGTGCGTGGAGGGAGCGGAACTCCCCGGCGAAACGACGCAGCAGCGCGGCGCTGGAGCAGGTGCGAGGGTCGTCGCTATCGTCTCCGTCGTCGGTCGAAACCTCGAGCCACACCGGTTGGTCACCAGGGTCGAGAAAATCGCGGACGATGAGCACCCCGTAGTCGGCAAGTTGGGGGACCTGAGCCGCCAGCGCCCGCCCGGCGGCGTCGTGGTCGTACTCCCCAAACGACGTGACGTGGTGAAGGACCGACGAGTTGAGAATGCCGTGCAGGCTCCCGTCTTTGAAAACCTGGGTGGCGATGTCGCCCAACTCGAAGTCGAGATTACGCAGGTCGAACCGCTCCCGTGCCAGTGCAACCATCTCCTCGCTCACGTCCACGCCTGTCACGTGGAGCCCGGGGTAGAGCGCTGCGAGGGCTTCCGAGCCTGTCCCCGAACCCATGCCCATGTCCGCGATCCGACCGACGCCAAGCATGTGGGCTGCGGTCAGGGCGACCTTCTGCTGCATCGAGGCGTCCATGCCCGCGAGGTAGCGTGCATAGTCGCCTCGGTCGCCGCGCTGCTGTCCGTCGTATCGGCCGCTCACGAAACGCAGGGTATCGCGGTCACGAAAGCGGTATGGACGTTTCAAGATCGAGCCGCTGAAGACCCACCGGCAAACCAAAGAAGAACGCGCCCGGCATGAAGCGCGGGCGCGTTGGGAGACGCGGTACGGCTAGTCGTTTCGCCTGCGGGAGAGGCCGAAGAGGAACAGACCGCCGAGCACGAAGATGGCTCCACCTTGGGCGTCGGTCTGGGAGTCAGCGGCGGTGCAGGAGCAGCTGACCGCACCTTCAGCTTCGCAGCTGTTGCCATCGCAGCTGGCCGAACCGCTGACCATCACGTTGAGTGCAGCGCGCAAGGAGCTGAGGCACTCGTCGAGGTTGCCGTCGTGGTCGACGTAGCTTCCGTCGCAGAACAGCGCGCCTTGTTCGGTCTCGCAGGCGAGCTCACAGCCGCCTTCGATTTCGGCCTGGCACGAGGGGAACTGAGGGCGCTGGCAGTCGACCTGGCAGTCGAGGTATGCCTGGCTCGAAGCGCTGCAGCTGGTATTGCAGCTCGCTTCGCAGCTGGCGGCACACTCGACCTGGGCCGGCTGGGCGTCGCAAGAGATCGAACACTCGGCCTCGCAGGAGCCTTCTGCAGATGCGAAACACTCGTTGTCGCCCGTCGCGCAACGGGCCTCGGCGCGAGCCTGGCAGTCGGCGAAGCAGGAACCACTGCAGTCGAAGCTCCCGGGATCGACTTCACAGTCCGCCATGCAGCTGGCGCCGCAGCTTCCCTCGCACTCGACATCTACGGACAGTTCGCCCTGGCATCCACCGCGACACTCGAAGGCGAGGTCTCCGGCGCATTGCGCCTCGACCGTGAGCGGGGTGCACATGCCCTCGCATTCGATGCCACCGCGAACTTCGCACTCGGCCTCAGCCTCGACGTGGATGTTGCCGCAGGCTGCGATGCCGGCGTGGGCGGTTTGCGCGATGGCGAGAGGGGCCAGGAGTCCGGCCGTGAAGAGGGCGAGTTTGGCAGTGAGTCGCATGGTTGCTCCAAGGTCTCCGGCCGCCGTCCGCGAGCCGTGAGATGGACTTGAGACGAGGGTACAAAGGGAACGATGCAAAGCCGAGTGCGTCGGACTGCAAAAAAAGCCGAAACGTGACGTGGGTCGCGCTGTGGACCCAGGAAGGGAGCTGGTACGCTCCGCCCGGAATGACGATCCCCGAGATCTTCGATGCGATGCCGAGCCGCTACAAAAAGGGCTCTGCGACCTCTCCTCGGTCCTTTTACTTCTCTGTCGGGGACCACAAGTACACCGTCAAGATCGACGGCGACGTCTGCAGGGTCGAGTCCGGCAAGACGATCGACAACGCTGATGTAGTCCTCAAGACTACACCTGCGCTGTTCGAGAAGATGGTCGTCAAGGGCAAGATGCCGGGCCCGATCGACATCGCCCGCGGCAAGATCAAGACGAACGACCCCGGCGGTCTGGCAGCGCTTCGCGAGTGGTTCGACTTCGCATGAGCGGGTCGAAGTCGATCGCTCGGACGGCAGCCACCGGCGGCGCGCTCGATCCTGAGTTTCTGGAGTGGAGTACGTCGCTGCCGATCGACCGGCGTCTCCTCGAGGAGGATTGCCGCGGAAGCGTCGCACACGTGCAGGGGCTTCGCGCCGGCGGACTGGTCACCGATGCCGAGGCCGAGACGTTGATCGCGGCGCTCGAGTCGCTGCCGGGAAAGGTCGCCTCGGGTGCGGTGGTGCTGCGAGCCGACGAAGAAGATGTGCACATGGCCATCGAGTCGTGGCTTCGTGAAGCCGTGGGCGACGTGGCAGGCAAGCTCCACACCGGGCGCAGTCGGAACGACCAGGTCGCCACCGACCTCAAGCTGTGGTGTCGCGATGCGGTGCTTCGGGTCGAGTCACAGATCGATGCCGTGCTCACGGCCGCGCAATCGTGGGCGCAGCGGCACGACTCCGTGGTGTTGCCGGCCTACACCCACCGCCAGGTGGCCATCCCGACGATGGCGCCGCTGTGGCTCGAAGGTGCGTTGACCCTGCCGCTGCAGCGCGACCGGGCGCTGCTCGCAGGCGTGCGGGAAGAGCTGGCCGAGTCTCCGCTGGGCGGGGGGGCTGTGGGAGGCACGACGCTTCCCGTCGACACCGCTGTCTCGGCGAAGGCGCTCGGCTTCGAACGACCTCCGGTCAACCCGCTCGATGCGATCGGGCAGCGAGACCACGCCCTACTGCTGGTGTTCGTCTGTGCCCGGATCGGCCTACACTTGGGTCGCTTCAGCGCGGACATCATCGAGTTGGCCTCGGATGGACTGGTGAAGCTCGGTGGAGCGATTGCCGGGGGCTCGTCGATGATGCCGCACAAGCGCAACCCCGATCTGTTCGAGCTTGTGCGCGGGCAGTCGGCCCTGCGCCAGGGCGAACTCGTCCAGCTGATGGTGACGTTCCAAGGGCTGGGCGCCGGCTATCACCGCGACCTCCAGCAGGACAAAGAGGTCATCTTCGCGGCTGTCGATGGCGTGATTAACTGTCTGCGGATGATCGAGATCTCGCTGAGCAACTTCGAGTTGCTCCCCGAGCCGTGCCTGCAGTCGCTCATCCGAGGGGACGCGGTCGCGACCGATCTGTGCGAAGGCCTTGTCGCCGGTGGCATGGCGTTTCGTGACGCATACGGCAAGGTTGGGGCGCTCGTCGCCGCGCAGCGTGACGCGGGAAAGCGACTCGCTGAGCTGACCGCCGCAGACCTCGAGGCCGCAGGCCTGGATCCGGCGCTCCTGGAGCGGCTCGACCCCACAGTCGCAGCCAAGCGGCGCGCGGCTCGGTTCGCCCGCTGACGCTCATCTCGCTCCGCGGGGCGATGCGAGTCGCTCCGCGGGGGCGGTCGATGCTCATCGAGCGAACCGGCCAACGAAAAAGAGCCGCGACCGGGGGCCGCGACTCTTCATGCTTCAGGGTGCTGTGTCAGACGGACGGTGCCGACTTGGGCGCGGCCCGTTTCTCGGGGGCAGCCTTGGCCTTGGGCTCTGAGGAGCCTTCGTCGTCGTCGGGGAACAGGCCCTTCCAGTACAGAAGCCGGCCACAGTTCTCGCAGTTGTGAATCTCCTCGCCCTTGCGCAAGGAGACGCCGGTCTGGTGAGGCACCTGCATCTTGCAGGCGGTGCATCGACCTTCGGAGGTGGCGACGAACGCCGAGCCTGCGACTCGCTTCCGGATCCGCTCGTAGGTGCGGACCGTGGCGATGTCGAGCTCGCCCTTGAGCGAGGTGCGACCCACCTCGAGCTTTTCGAGCTTGGCTTGCAGCTTGGTCTGCGCCTTGGTGAGGCGAGCGGACTCGGCATCCGCTTGCGTTCGCACGCTGTCGAACGACGCCTGCATGCTCGCAAGCTTGCTCTCGGTCTCCTCCAACGCCGCCTTGATCTTGGCGATCTCGTCGTTGCGGGCCGAGGCCATGCGCCGCGTCGAGTCGATCTCTCGCTGGATGGCGGAGAGCTCGCGCGGGTTCTTCACGTGCCCCATCTTGGCGCGCGAGTTCTTGAGCATCTCCTCTTCCTCCGCGAGCGCGACTTCGTGCGTGCGCTGGAAGGCTCGAGTGTCTTCACACTTCTTCTGCTCGCTCGCGAGCATGGACTCGAGACGCTTCATGTCATCCGCGAGCTCCAGGAGACGTTTGGGAATCAGGTCGAGCTTTCGCTCGAGGACATGAAGCTGACGGTCTCGCTTTTGGAGATCGAAGAGCGCTTGAATCTGCGGGTTCATGCAGGATGCCGAAAAACGGTAGTGGGCCCACCTGGGCTTGAACCAGGGACCAGCCGGTTATGAGCCGGCCGCTCTAACCAACTGAGCTATAGGCCCGAAAATCGCGGAGTGGCGCGACGATAGGAGGGCCCCGAGCAGGCGTCAAACTGCGCGTGTTGCGCTGGGGCGTTTCGGGCAGGGCGACACGGGGCGTTTCGGGAGGGGGTGAGCTGCGGCGGTTCGTGGTAGCAGCGAATCACCCCCCGGGAGGGCCCCCTATGACCTCAAGATCTCCACTCTCCTCGACCTCCGCTCTGTTCCCGTTCCTCGCTGGCATCTTCGCCCTGATGGCCCCGGTGCTGGTTCAGGCCGCGCCCGCCGCAACCGAGGGCGGGCTGTCCCAGCTCGGCGACATGGCTGACAACCCCGCCGTGCAACTGGGCGCGCGGGTCCTCCTGGCGATTCTGCTGTTCATCGGCGGTTGGATCGTCGCGAAGATCATCAGCTACGCCGTCTTCCAGCTGCTTTCGCGAACCGACCTCGACAACCGCGCTGCAGAGAAGCTCGGCGTGTCGATGCTGCTCGGCGATCGCAAGAAGTCCGAGAGTGGCGAAGGCAAGATCGAGCGGTTCATCGCCCAGATCGCCTACTACATCGTCATGCTTCTGGTCGTCGTCGGCGTCCTCGAGTTTGCCGGCCTCTCCCAAGTGGCCGGTCCCTTGGAGCGACTGGTCGACACGGTGGTGCAGGCGCTGCCGCGCGTTGGTAAGGCGGCGCTGATTCTCGTCGTCGCGTACTTCGCAGGCGAGATTCTTCGCAGACTCGTCACTGCGGCGCTCGACGGACTCAAGGTCGACGCACGGTTCGCTGAACTCGCCGAAGACGGGGAGAAACAGCCCGCCTTCTCGGGCACGGTCGGCCGCGTCATCTTCTGGCTGATCATGCTGTTCGGAATCGCCGGCGCATTCGGAGCGTTGGAGATCACAGCCGTGGCTGAGCCCCTGCAAGGTGCCATCGAGCACATCGTGGGTGTGCTGCCCAAGGTCGGATTCGCCGCGCTGTTGGTCGCGATCGGATGGTTCGGCGGGCGCATCGCCCGGGCGGTCGTTCGCAAGGTCCTGCAGGGCCTCGGATTCGACAAGCTCGCCGAGCGTCTGCAGCTTGATCGCGTCACTGGAAAGACCTCCCCCAGCGAAGTTGTCGCGACCGCAGTGATGGTGTTCATCGTCGTTCAGGCGACGATCGCCGCGCTCAACGAGCTCGGACTGACCACGCTCAGCGAGCCGCTCACGGGCATGATGGGCCAGTTCTGGAACCTGCTGCCCAAGATCGCGGTCGGTATTGTGATCATCGTGGTCGCGGTGTTCGTGGGGCAACTGCTGCGCCGTCTCGTCTCGGGAGCGTTGCGCAACATCGGGCTCGACCGGTTCATGGAGAACCTGGGCTTCAAGAAGCTCTCCGAGCGTGAAGACCGCTTGGGTGAGTACAGCGAAATGCTCGGCTTCGCGGTGCAGGTCGGCGTGATCCTTCTGGGTGTCGCCCAGGCGCTGACGACCCTTCAGCTGGTCATGTGGTCGGCCTACGTCAACTCCTTCCTCGGCTACATCATCAAGAACGTTGCAGTCGCCACCTTCGTCGTCGGGATCGGCTTCGCGATCGGCAACTACGTTCGTGACCTGATCCGCGCCCGCGGAGAGGATGAAGTCGGCAAGTGGATGGGGGAGTTCGCCCGCTACGCGGTGCTGGTGTTCGCGTTCACGATGGCCGTGCGCCAGCTCGACGTCGCCGAAGACTTCGTGCTTCTGACATTCGGCCTGCTGTTCGGAGCCCTGTGTTTGGGCGCCGCGCTGGCGTTTGGCCTCGGGGGTCGAGAGGTCGCCGGAGACATCGTCAAGCGTCGCTACAACGAGGCACGCAAGCAGATGTCCAAGCGAGAGGGCACGGCGGCAGCTCCCACTGCTGCACCCCGCCCGCCGGTCAAGCCTCCCGTCGTCTCCGGCGAGGACACGTAGGGCTGTGTGCACGCTGATCATCGCTGTTTCCATGTGGGCGCGTGCGCCCCTGGTCGTCGCCGCCAACCGTGACGAGGACCTGCTGCGACCGGCGGACAATCCGTCGCTATGGGACAACGATGGTGTTCGCGTGCTCGCGCCCGTGGACCTTCAAGCCGGGGGAACCTGGCTGGGGGTCAACGCATTCGGGGTGTTTGCCGGCCTGACAAACCGGTTCACCCCATCGCCCAACCCACAGGCTCGCTCCCGCGGGAAACTGGTCCGTGATGCGTTGCGGAGCGCGTCGGCCTCGGATGCTGCCGACGCGGTGAGCCTGTCGCCGGCGTCCCTTCACAACCCGTTTCATCTGATCGTGGGCGACCGGAGCAGCGCGCATTTGGTGTGGAACGACGGGCGCAAGTTGTCGCGCCATCGCTTGCAGCCCGGGTTGCACGTGGTCACCGAGCGAAGCCTCGACGCGGCGCCTTCCAAGCGGCTGGAGCTGTTGCCGAAGCTGGTGCGTCCACTGGCTGAAGCGGGGCTGCCGACACTCGATACTTGGCGCCGGATTCTGTCTCACCGAGATGACCCACCGCTCGAGGGGGTCAACGTCTTGGACAAGGGCCGCAACTACGGCACGCGCAGCAGCACCGTCGTGCAACTCGGCGACGACCCGCAGAACCTGGCGTTCTTCCATGCGCCAGGCCCCCCCGACGAGACGCCCTACGCGACCCTCTCCACCAAGCTGCGCGAGCTCCTCGCAGCGGACTGAGTCTCGAGCAACTCGGCGACGCATTCCTGAACCTCCGCTGCACTCACGGTGGCGGGGGCGAGCGGTCGGTCGGCGACCAACTCGATCTTCGACCAGAATCGTCGCGGGAACCGGCGCATGGCTGGGCCGCCGCGACGGCTGAAGAACGAACCCCACATGCCCTTGAGGGCCATGGGGACAACGGGCACGGGAGTGCGTTCCACGATGCGGGTGATTCCGTCGCGGAACTGGTTGAGTGCTCCGTCGTGGGTGATCATGCCCTCGGGGAAAATACAGACGAGTTCGCCGCGGCGCAGAGCGGACTCGATACGATCGTAGGCCTGTTCGAGCATGTGCGGATCGTCTTTGGCCCTGGCGATCGGAATGACACCGACCGCATCGAAGAACCATCGCAACGCGGGCTGCTTGTAGATCCGGTGGTCCATCACGAAGCGCACGGGCCGACGAAAGGCACCGCCGACGATGACCGCGTCGGCAAAACTGACGTGGTTGCAAACCAAGACCGCGGGCCCTTGCGGCACGTGGTCCAGCCGCGTCTTCTTGAACCGATACAGCGTGTGCACCACCCCCCGGATCAACGTGTGCAGGACAGACTCGCGCGTGCGGCGCCATGTGGAAGGCAGGAACTCGCGGGTCAGGTACGTCGAGCGGGCGGCGGTCATGCCCATAGACACAGCACGTCTCGTGCCCGCCCTTGGTCTTTGGAATCATTCACGAAAAACAGGCCGTCCGATTCTGTGGTGTACATTCATTGACCATGGCTGTGCCTCCGATGCCCGGGCAGCTTTCGCCCGACGATGCCGCGTTTCTGGCTCGAGTGTCGGCGGCGGTCTTTCACAACCCGTTCTCGCAGGCCCGTCACACCGTGGACCTCGAGCTCGCCGAGGTCGACGCACAGGCGCCTCGGGCGGAGATCCTGAGTCGGGTCGTGGAACGGGTGCGGGCGCGGTTGGTCGAGGTCGCGGGGGGAGACTCGCTCGACGTCCGGCGCTTTCGGGGCGAGTCACGACAGCGGGTCGAGCATGCGGTGCTGTTCTTGCTGTTCCACCGCTACGCCGATGCGTTCGATTCGTTCATCGAAGCGCAGGCCGAAGGACACGCGAGCGGGCAGGGGCTTCCGTTCACCGCGGAGTTGATGACTGAACTCGGGGCGTACGGTTTTCGCAAGGACGCCGCGGCGCACATGGTCGCGGTGTTCTTTCAGATGCGGCGAGCATTCTACTTCATCGACCGCAGCCTCATCGGGCGGGCGCCGTGCATGCGGTCGCTTCGCGAACAACTCTGGAACAACGTCTGCACCGCCGACATTGGTCGGTATTCGTCCCTGCTGACCGAACGCATGGAGGACTTCTCGACCATCCTGCTCGGGCCGACGGGAAGCGGGAAGGGGGCAGCGGCGGCGGCGATCGGTCGCTCGGGCTTCATCCCCTACGACCCCTCGCGACAGCGGTTCGTCGACGCGTTCACCTCAGCGTTCATCCCGATCAACCTCTCCGCCTATCCCGCGACGTTGATCGAGTCCGAGCTGTTCGGCCACCGCAAGGGCGCCTTCACCGGAGCCATCGACGGCTACGACGGCGTGCTTGGACGGTGCAGCCCGCACGGCGCGGTGTTCCTCGACGAGATCGGGGAGGTTTCGATTCCGGTGCAGATCAAGCTGCTGCGGGTCCTACAAGAGCGCAACTTCACACCCGTCGGCAGCCACACCGCGCTGCCGTTTCGAGGCCGGGTCATCGCGGCGACCCACCAGGACCTCACGTCGATGCGCCTCGAGGGGACGTTCCGCGACGACTTCTACTACCGGCTGTGCTCGGACGTGATCGAGGTTCCTCCGCTGCGCCTGCGCCTGGCGGAAGACACCGGCGAGCTCGAACTCCTGCTCGAACACTTGCTCGCACGCATCCTTGGAGACGAGGATTCAGGGCTGGTCGACGAGGTCGCGACCAAGCTTCGGCGGGGCGTCAAAGGCGACTACCCCTGGCCGGGCAACGTGCGCGAGCTCGAGCAGGCCACCCGCCGGATCTTGATGGGGAACACCTTCAACGGCGAGACCGGGACGGCCGCCACCGACGATCGGCGCGCGTTGGTCGAGGGCGTGGACGCCGGAGCGCTCACCGCGAAGGGGCTGGTGTCGCTGTATTGCAGGACGCTGCACGCCCGCCACGGCACCTACGAGGAGGTCGCGCGCCGCGTCGAACTCGATCGGCGGACCGTGAAGAAGCACATTGTGGGCGAAGGCTGAGATCGTGGGCCGGGGGTCTATACTCCGCGGCCCATGGTGATGACCCGCTCCCGCATGCTCTCGTTGGGCACCCAAGCCCCTGCGTTCAGCCTTCCGGACGCGAACGGCAAGCCAGTGTCCTTGGCCGACTTTGCCGACGCCAAGGCCCTCGTCGTGGTCTTCATGTGCAACCACTGCCCGTTCGTGAAGCACCTCCGGGGTGGACTCGCCAAGCTCGGCCGCGACTGCGCCGAGAAGGGCATGGCGATGGTGGGGATCAACAGCAACAACTACGACCAGTATCCCGACGACTCGCCCGACCGCATGCGCAGCGAGGCCAACGTCTACGGGTACGAGTTCCCCTACTTGGTCGATGCGGAGCAGAGTGTCGCCAAGGCGTACCAGGCCGCCTGCACGCCCGACTTCTTCGTCTTCGATGGCGAGCAGAAGCTGGTGTACCGAGGCCAGTTCGACGACAGCCGTCCGGGCAACGAGATCGCGGTGACGGGCAAGGATGTCTACGCGGTGCTGGGCGCGGTGCTCGAGGGGAAAGCGGTCGCCGAAGAGCAGAAGCCGAGCATGGGCTGCAACATCAAGTGGAAGCCGGGCAACGAGCCCGACTACTTCGGATAGCGGACGCGGGGAGCCGCAACCCGTCGCGGTGCCCCATCCAGATGGGAAGGGGGAGTCGAAGACTCCGTGGTCGGTCGCAAGCTTTCACGCCGCTGGTGACATCTGCGGGTCATGTTCACCCGACGCAAGCTCGTTGGTTTGGCTGGAGCTGGGGTCGTTGCCGGGGTGAACAC
>OJGU01000953.1_pt1 | contig 12889 bp, 10 predicted proteins | sample 1594741 | NCBI WGS metagenome assembly OJGU01 (sample SAMN05416841, study PRJEB24817) | seawater metagenome | isolation source: Sea water | place: Canada:Atlantic | collected 2013-07 | reverse complement strand
GGGCTCGGAGATGTGTATAAGAGACAGACCGCCCCTCGCCCCGCAACATCGTCGATCTGCTCCGCGGCATGGAAGGGTCCGCCCAAGCCGATCGATGGATGCGGTCGATGTCGATCGCAGGCGTGCGTGGGACGTTGGGCGGACGCATGAGTGGCGCCAGCACGGTCGGTCGCTTTTGGGGCAAGACCGGAACCCTGCCGTCGATCGGGGTCGTCGCCGTCAGCGGCATCCTGTTTCATCGGGACGATGGGCGGCGGTACGCGGTTTCGCTGTTGTTCAACGGCGTGCCGAACGTGTCCTCCGCCCGGGGTGTGCAGGACCAGTTCATCACGGCGGTCGCCGCCAACCACCATGGCGTTGCCCGCTTGCCCGGACCGGAGCTGATCTCCACCCGCAGCGCGGCTTCGGACGTGGTGGAGCTGGAGTGGACGCCGGTCGAGGGCGCCGATGGTTATGCGGTCTGGTTCAGCGACGATGGGGAGCACTGGGATCCGGCCGACGCTCGCCGGGTCGATGGAACCGAACATCGTGCCGGTGACCTCCCGTTCGTGGACGACGTTTTTGTGCGGGTGACGGCGTTCTCGCAGGAGGCCGGGGCCACCCACTCCAAGGCCTCCGATGTGTACGGAGCCTCGGCGAGCGTGGGTGTCGCGCGGGTGTTGGTCGTCGATGGACACGAGCGCTGGCAAGCGCAGCGGGTCAGCGAGAACCCGCGCGCGGTGGGCCACAACTTCGTGGTGCGGTACGGCGAAGCGCTCGGGGTCGCGTTCGATACCGCCTCGGCGGAGGCGGTCGGCGACGAACGGGTGGCCCTGTCGGAGTACGATGTCGTGTTGTGGATGCTGGGCGAGGAGAGCGACGCCCATCTGAGCTTCGACGACCTGGAACAGGATGTGCTGGCCTCGTACATCGACGCCGGAGGCGCGGTGATGGTCTCGGGCGCCGAGTTCGCCTACGATCTTGGCGCGGTGGGTACGCCCGAAGACACCGCGTTCTTGGCCGACGTCCTGCACGTCGGCTACACCGGCGACGATGCCGCAACGTGGTGGCTCCATGAAGGGCAGGGCGCGCTGCAAGGAGCACCGGTGTTGGGCTTCTCCACCCGCGATGCGATCGTGGTCGACTTCCCCGACCAGCTCAACCCCGTTGGGGGCGGTGCCGCGGTGCTTTCGTACTTCGGCGGCGCCGGCGGGACGGCGGCCGTCGCATGGTCTGGGACCGGCTCGACGTTCGCGCTGGGGGTCCCGTTCGAGTCGGTCGAGGGGGTGGCGGACCGCACCTGGCTCTTGGACCAGGTGCTCGCCTCGCTGCAGTGACATTGCGGTGATCCACCGCGGCTGATATCTCGGCCAGCATGCGCCTGCATCGGGTCTTGCTGGGTCTTTCGCTCGTCGTCGCGTCGGGGTGTCGGGGGACCGACACTGCGCTTCCCGAGGCGGCGCCGGGCCCCGGCAAGGTGGCGAGCGTCGACGCTGCCCCGGTGCTTTCGGCCGAGGAAATCCTCGCCGCCAGCGATCTTCCCCAGCCTCTGGCGCAGCCGTTGGCTGGGGACCCGATGGGGGTGAGCATCCACCGCCTGAGCAACGGGCTGACGGTCTACGTGAGCACCGACCGGCAGCAGCCGCGCTTCACCGCCTGGATCGGCGTACGGGCGGGAAGCCGCATGGACCCCGCGGACTCGACTGGGCTCGCGCACTATCTCGAGCACATGCTCTTCAAGGGCACCGACGAGTTCGGCACGCTCGACATGGAGGCGGAGCAGCCCCACATCGACGCGGTTCAAGACTTGTACCGGCAGCTTCGCACGACGCAAGACGAAGCGGAGCGCTCGGCGATCCTCACCAAGATCGATACCGAGACCCAGGCGCAGGGCAAGTTCGCCATCCCCAACGAAATCGATCGCATGTACGCGACGCTTGGGCTCGAGGGGGTCAACGCGTTCACGAGCAACGAGGAGACCGTGTACATCGGCAGCGTTCCGAGCAACCGGCTGGAGCAGTGGGCTGCGGTCGAGGCCGAGCGTTACACCGACCCTGTCTACCGGCTGTTTTGGCCGGAGCTCGAGGCTGTCTACGAGGAGAAGAACATCGACCTCGACTCGCCGAACTCACGCGTGTGGAAAGCGATGCTCTCGGGTCTGTTTCCGCAGCATCCCTACGGTACGCAGACGACGATCGGAGAGGTCGAGCACCTCAAGTCGCCGGCGTACGACGACATGGCTGCGTACTTCGAGCAGTGGTATGCGCCGAACAACATGGCCATCGTCTTGTCGGGGGACATCGACGCCAAACAGGCTGTGCCGGTTCTGGAACAGGCGTTCGGGCACCTGAAACCTCGGTTGCTGCCCACCCCGGCGAAGGGGGCGTTGCCGGAGGTCCAGGGGCGCAGCATGACCGAGGTCCTTGGAGACGGGGAGCCAGGGGTGCGCATTGCGTGGAAGACTGTCCCTGTGGGGCATGCCGATGAGCCCGCCCTCGTGGTGCTCGACCGCGTGCTCGATGACGCCAGCGTTGGCCTGCTCAACACACGGCTGGAGCTGACCCAGAAACTCCCCGCGGTCGGGTCTGGCCACAGCACGTTGAACGAGGCTGGCTACTTCTTCACTTGGGCTCAGGCTCGGCAGGACCAGAACCTCGATGATGTCGAGGGGATGATGCGCGAGGTGGTGGAGGCCGTCCGGGCCGGGGCGATGACCGAGGCGGATGTGGCCGCGGCCAAGCTGCACTGGAGCCTGGGCCGCAAAGAGGGCCTGGAATCCACTGGCTCTCGCGCCAGCCGGATGATGGACGCGTTCATCTCCCATCGAGATTGGCGGGACGAGGTCGCGACCGCGGAGGCCGTCGCCGCCGTGACGCGCGAAGACGTGATCCGAGTCGCGGGCAAGTACCTGGGGGAGGGCACGGTTGTGGTCTTCAAACGCAAGGGCCAACCCAAGCTCCCCAAGCTGGGCAAGCCGGCGATCACCCCGGTGGACATCGACCCGTCTCGCAAGAGCCCGTTCGCGAAGGAAATCGAGGCGATGGAGACCCCGGACCTCACTCCGGTCTGGGCCCAACAGGGCACCCACTACGAGCGCCGCACGCTCCCCAGCGGCGAGCTGATCGCGGTCAAGAACCCTCGCAACGACCTGTTCAGCGTCACGATTCAGATCAAGCGGGGCTACCGCAAGGCGCCGCTGCTCTGTTACGCGCTGGATCTGTTCGAGCTCTCTGGCCGCGGTGAGACCCCCGCCGCCGACCTGCAGAAGGAACTCTACGCGCTCGGGTCGTCGGTGTGGACCTCGTGTGACGCGGAGTACAGCGCGATCAACCTTCGAGGCGTCGACAAGAACCTGGACGCGACGCTGGAGCTCGTCACGGCGTGGATGGACGACCCCACGTTCAGTACCGAGCTGCTCGGAGCCCACCTGGACAACACGCTCAGCGCTCGCAAGGACCAGCTCGATCAGGACCGCTACCTGACGTCGGCCCTCGATGCGTACGCGAAGTACGGGGAGCGTTCGGCGTGGAAACAGCAGCCCTCCAACGCCAAGCTCGCTGGGGCCAAGCCTGCGGCGCTGCGGCGGCTGATTCGGACGATGCTCGACCATCAGGGCCGAACGCTCTACTTCGGCACCCGTAGCGCGGACGATGCGGCAGTCCTGCTGGGCCGCACCAAGACCTCGTCCGGTCGCAAACGCTTCAAGGATCCAGGCGACGCATGGGTCCGCGAGTTTCGTGACCTGAAGGGACCGACGGTCTACTTCCTGGACAAAGAGGTGGCCAAGGCGAACGTTCGATTTGCATTCCCGGCAGCGCCTCTGCGCCGCGAGGATCGACCGCTGGCCAAGCTCTACACGCAGGTCCTCAGTGGCAACATGAGCGCCGCGGTGTTCCAAGAGCTGCGCGAGTCCAGCGGCCTGGCCTACTCCGCATACGCGGGCGTCAGTGAGGGCCGGACGCCCAAGGATGCGTCCGCGCTGTTCGGGTCGCTGAGCACCCAGACGGACAAGACCCCGGAGGCTGTTGCCCGGTTCATGGGGTTGCTGAAGTCTCCGCCGCTGTCGACGGACCGGGTGGAAGAGGCCCGCGAGGCGCTCGACCTCGAGTACCGGGCGACACGCTTGGACCCTCGTTGGATCGGGTGGAGCGTGGTGTCGTGGGACGAGATGGGGGAGGCCGCGGACCCCCGGGCCTGGGAGTGGGCGCAGGTGAAGCAAGCCGACACGGACGCGCTGCAGCGATTCGCCGAGGGGTGGATGGACAGCCCGGTGGTCTTTGCGGTCGTGGCGGAGCGGGCTCGGGTCGGAATGGAGGCTCTGCAAGGCCTCGGAGAGGTAAAAGAAGTCCGACCTGAAACGCTCTTCGGCTATGGAGCGTTCCCCTCGGACTCCGACAAAGCGCCGACTCGATGAACGCATCCCACCTCTGCCTCCTCCTTGTTGCCTGCTCGACGCTCGGCTGCGAGTCCAGCTCGAACCCCGCACCCGCGGCGACGGGCGCGAGTGCATCGTCGGGGGCGGGATCCAGCGGCGCCGCGGAGACCAGCTCCGGGGAGCAGACTCCCGACCCCCAGACCGGACCGGACTCGGGTTCCGAGCCCAAGCTCGATCTGAGCGAAGCGCCTCCACCGGTCTGCGCCGGGGACCCCCAGGTCGTCACGTTCGCGACGACCGATGGCGTCACGCTCGAGGCCGACTTCGTGCCCTCGGGACAAGCCACCGGCAAGGCGGCGGTCTTGTTGCACATGATCCCCCCGAGCAACGACCGCACCAACTACCCGGGTGCTTTCATCGAGGCGCTCGCGGGGGCCGGCTACACGGTGCTCAACGTCGACCGACGCGGCGCGGGGGGATCGGGCGGAGACGCGACCGCGGCGTACGAAGGCCCCGCGGGCAAGGAGGATGCGCTCGCTGCCGTCGCATGGCTCGCCCAGTCCGAGTGCACCCTCGAGGCGAGTGAGGTTGTGTTGGTGGGTGCCTCCAACGGCACGACCACCGCGCTCGACTACACCATCGCGTCCAAGACGCCGCCGCGCGCGTTGGTGTTCCTGAGCCCCGGTGCCTACACCGAGAACCAGAACGCGGTCTCCGAGCACACCGATCTCCTCTCCGGCTTGCCTGTGTTCCTGGGCTACCCCGATTCCGAGCGGCGTTGGCCCGAGTCGGTGCGCGGTGTGGGAGGGGCGACCTGGGTGCTTCGGCAGTACGACGGGGGCTCACACGGCTCTCGGTTGTTCACGTCGAGCAAGTCCGTCACCGACGACATCCTCGGGTTCCTCGCCGGGCTGTAGGTCCCGGGGGCGCTATCCTCCGGGGCTGTGCGCCGGGTATCCTGAACCATGCGGTGGGGATGGGGTTTGGGCGCGGTGCTCGTGGTGAGCGCGTGCGGCCAAGGCGAGATCCGGGCTTCCGACACCGACACCGCGGGCTTGGGCGGGACATCGAGCACGATGGGCCCGGTCTCAGGGAGCCCTTCGTCCGCACCTGACGCTGCGTCCACGGCCTCCGGAGCGACGAGCCCGGCGTCTGCGACCGAGCCGGGAGACTCCACCTCGGACCCTGTTGTCGAGACGACCGGAGAGCCCTCGTGCGAGGTCCCGATGACCCTGTATCCCGATGAGGACGCGGACGGGTTCGGTGATGAATCCGAGCCCCTGCAGTCGTGCACCCGCCCCGCCGGCTACACCCCCGAGGCAGGGGACTGCGACGACGACGATCCCGACGTCTACCCCGGCGCGCCCGAGCGATGCGGTGGCACGGTGGATCTGGACTGCGACGACGCCGTGCCCGCGCTGTGTACCTCCTGTGCCGACCTGCTCACCAGCGGCAACGGGGCGCGCGACGGTGTCTACACGATCGATGTCGACTCCGAGCGGGGGCCCAAGGCGCCGATGCAGGTCTACTGCGACCAAACGACGTCGGGCGGCGGCTGGACGCTGGTGCAGCGGACCGTTTGGGATCCTGCGCTGACCGACGCCCTGCAGACCACCTACCTGCAGTGGCGCACGCTGAGCATCGGCGATCCGGGGGCGGGCGCGTACCGCATGCGCGGAGAGTTGTGGGACGACCTGCAGGGCCTCTTCGATCACATGTTGCGAGTCGAGCTTCGGCGCTCGGACGACGGCACGTCCTGCATGCCGCTGTTTTACTTCGGCAGCAACGGCGTCCTCGACGTGACCGCGGATGGAGCGAACATCACGGGGATGGTCAGCGACGTCTCGATCGTCAACGCGACAGAGTTCTCTGCGACTGACGTGGGGCCGGCGACCAACTGCGTCAACGATGGAAACTCGGTCCCGTGGTTCTTCGGTGCCTGCTGCTCGACATGCCCCCGCTACCAAGGCAGCTACTGGAACGAGGCGCACCCGATGGTCTCGTACGTGAACACGACCCCGGACGGTTTTGGCAACCTCGAGCCTGACGTGTGTTCGGCTCCTGCCGAGCCGGCGATCAACGCCAGCGTGTTCCGGGGGGCGAACACGATGGAGTAACGTGCGCTAGGCGCCCGTTACTCCATCAGCGCCTCACACCCGACCGTCCGCACACACCCCGCGCAGATGCTCAGGTTGCCGCGTTCGTTCGCCTCCTGGTCTTCTCCGTTGCCGATGCCGACGAAGTCCTCGGGGTGTTCGGTGCCCAGGACAACCTCGCAGCGATCGGACTGCAGCGTGATGCCGTAGCCAGCGCCCGTGACTCCGTTGGGGGGTTGGTTGAGGAGTCCGTCGTTGATCCACGGTGATTGCGTGAGGTCGGTGCTCTCGGATGGGACGAGGATGCCGCTGCCCGCAGAAACCTCCGCGACACACAAGGCTCCGGGGTCCGACTCGTTGCCCGGTTCCATGCCGTCGGCCTCGTTGCGCAGGTTGTATCGGCCCCACAGCTGCTCGGGGACGTCGACCGTGATATCGGCCGCCTGCCCGTCGCCGCCGCGAACGATCATGCTGGTCCCGACGCCTGCAACGGCGAGGCATGGGCATCCGCTGACCCATCCGGCCTGCTCGCACGCCGAGATTTCTTCGGCCGAACACGAGGGGAACGGATTGAGATCTGCGGCGAGCGAGACGAACGCTTGCCCCGCTCCGAGGTCGACCTCCGCTGACCCGGCCAACCCTTCCACGCACACGTTTCCACGGTCTTGGTAGTCCGGATCGGCGTCGTTGTCCTCGGTGCCGAGTTCCAGTTCCCCGGTGAAGCTCTGCGGAAGGGTCACCCGGAAGTCCGCGCCGCTGCGGGAGAGCTGCACGAGACCGTCGTAGTAGACGCGAATCTGGCAGCCATCGCGCCACTGCGCGTTGCCGTTGGGGTCAACGCACTGGTCTGCGGCGTTCATCTGGTCGGGTGGGGCAGGGTTTCCTCCCGTCTCGAACGCCCACAACGACAGCCGGTCGAAGTCCGCCTGGGCGTCGGAGGCATCGGACGCCGAGGTGAAGCGCCGCATCTCCACCGTGATCCGGTCCGTCGCCGCGTACTGCACGGTGATGTTTCCGCGGTTCGCGAAGTTGTCCGCGTGCTCGGTGCCCCCGATGATGAGGTTCTGGACCACCGCGGGGTCGAAGGGCTGATCGATCTCGAGTGTCCACTCATCTTGGGCCGGTTGGTTGCCCTCGAACGGGAACAGGTCCGCATCGCCATCGGTGTCTCCGCCGCCGGTCGGATCCTCGGAAGGACAGGCGCAAAGCAGCAGCGGTGCGCAGAGTATTAAGCGACGAGAGAACATGGCCGGACAACGCGCCACTGGGGACGCGCTTCCGGGGATGTGGGACGGATTGCCCGTTCTCAGGGATGCTTCGCCCGTTCAGGCGAGCTCCCGCAGGCTCGCTCAGTCGCCGGTCTTGACGGTCTCGAGCATCGTGGCCCACGCGGGCGCCCAGACGTCGAGGGTCTTGGCGGGGCCGGTCGCCTTGAAGAACAGCGGGTCGCCGGATCCTTCGACGATCACCGCGAGCATGCGGTGGTCGGGCTTGTCGTGCTTCTCGTCGGCGCCGGGCATCATCGCCGCGACGTAGCGGCCGGTGACGTCGAGCGTGTGCATCGTCAGCGCGCCCACGGTCTTCTTGTCGAGCGTGGAGATGTCCTCGAGCGTCTTGCCCTCGGGCGGGGTGAACTGGCCCTTCCAGCGGGTCATGTTCGCCTCGACTCCGCCCGCGCCGCCCTTGAAGCGATACACGACAAGTTCGCCGTCGCCGCCCGGGCCGGGCACGACCCACTGCGCCATCCGCATCATGCCGCTGGGCTGACCCTTCTCCCACTCCTTGGGGACGCTGACCGAGAACTCGGCGAGGGTCTCCGCGACCACGTCGCCGCTGGGCGTGACATCGCGAGGAGGTCCGGCCTTGGCAGCTGGGGGCGCGCCGGCCTTCATGCCGCCGTGCGGGTTGGTCGGAGGCGGGGCCGCGCCGTGTCCGGCCGGGGCTCCACCGTGCGGGTTGGCCGGCGTGCCGCCACCGTGGGCCATCGGAGGCTTGGCGTCGCCGGGAGCTTTCGCGTCACCGGGCGCCTTGGCTGCGCCCGCCTTGTCGCCAGCGGGCGCCGTGCCGGCTGCCGGTGCGGCCTTCTTTTCCCCGTCGCAAGCTGCGAGGGACAGGGCGATACACAACGGAAGCAGGGCTTTTCTCATGGCGCGCGCACTGTAGCAGCAACGCGCCAGACGGGGGCCGCGCCTGAGCGCCGGCGCCCCGGGACCCTCACATGCAGAACGCTGGGGTCAGGCCGCCCATGCCGGCTTCGGCCTCAACGCAGGTTTGGTCCACTTCCGGGCAGTCTGCATCGACGTTGCACTCGCCGCAGACACCCAGCTCGGCGAAGCCGAACAGGCTGGCGAGGCCGCAGTGGCCGGATTCGCAGGCCGCGTCGCCATCGGTCACGGGGCATCCCTGGCCGTTCTCCACCGTGCCGGGGTCCGAACACGCAAAGTAGCCCCCGAGGTTGCCCAGATCGTAGACCGGTGCGCAGATCTCCGCGCCGTCGCACGGCGCAGACGGGCCGCATTGCGAGCAGAAGTTGGCGTTGATGATGCCGCCGGTGTCGATGAGTTCGGTGCACACCAGCTCGCCGGCGCAGCCCTCGTCGGTGTTGCACATGTTGCCTTGGCTACCGTCCGTGCAGATGGCGTAACCAACCGCATCGAGGCTGCAGGTTCCGGTGTCGCAGTCTTGGTCGACGAGGCACTCCGAGCACACGCCGCCGACCTGCGGGATGACGTAGCAGAAGCCGCTGTCGCACTCGCCTGGCGCTGCACATTGGGCGCCGTTGGGCTGTGGCTCGGTCGAGGTCTCGTTGCCGGTGTCCGGGCTGATGAAGCCGCCGTCGTCGCTGGTGGTGCTGCCATCGCCCGTGTCGGCGGGAGTGTCGGTGGTGGCTGGGGACGTCGTGACGCCCACGCTGTCGGCCGTGGCGTTGGTGGTGACGCCGGGGGCCGTCGTCATCGTGTTGCCGCTGGTCGAAGCGGCCGCGCCGGAGCTGCTCCCCTCGTCGGTATCGCCTCCGGCATCGACTGCGCTCCCGCAGCCGCCAAGCATGAGAGACAGGCCAAACGTGGTCACCAAGATAGAGCGCAGCATCGTCGTTCTCCGAAGTGACGATGATGCACCGCGCTCGGGCCGGGGTCTACCCGCGAGTCGAAACCCACATTCGGACCATGGAAATCGTGGTCTGAGCGACGCTCCAACCGCCTTCGAGCAGTCCGGGGAGCTCGGGTGCGGACGCGGGGATTTCGTGGAGCAGCGCGGGGGTCCCCGCCGACAGCGCGCGGAGCCAGGCACGCGGTCCTTCGGCTGCACCGTCGCTTGAGGTCCAGCGTACGGCGAGCTGCGCGCTGCCCTCCATGGACACGTCGAAACGATCCGCGCCGTCGCGCAGGCGGAGCGTGTGGCGCCGGGTCTGCGGGGTTCGCTCCCACGCCTCGGCGAACCATCCGCTGCGCGCGGGGCCGGGGCAGGGGCTCTCCCACGACTCGGGGGTTGCCCAGACCGAAGTCTCTCCGACCCCGGTCGCCCAAAGCGTGTGCGTGGTGTTGTGTGGGGACAATCCGCACCGCGTGTAGAACGCGACGGCATCGGGGCTGGCAGGGATGAGCAGGCCGTTCGCTCCGTCATCGCGGGCCGCGTCTTGCAGGCCCGCGACCAGGGACGCGCCGAGGCCCCGTTTGCGCCACGCAGGGACCAACCCGATGCCGGCAGTCCGGGCCACCGAACCCAACGAGGTCGGACGGCCCACCAGCCCATAGCCGACCCACGCCGCGGGGTCGGTCGCATCTGTGCTCTGCGTGAGGAGGATCGACCGGGCCGGAAGCACACACTCGCGCGACAACTTCCGAGCAAACCATCCCGGCGGGCGCTGGCCCTCGCCGAACACCGCCCGGGCGAGCGGTTCGAGGAGGGTCGGATCGCCTACGTCCTCGACGGGTACTTGCCGGATGTCAGCGATCGACACGCAGACCCGCGCGCTCCGTGTGGCGGGCCAAGGCCAGGTCACACAGTTGCGAGACCAGGGCGGGGTACGCGACGCCCGCGTGCTCCATCAGCTTGGGATACATGCTGATCGAGGTGAACCCGGGCATCGTGTTGAGCTCGTTGAGGTAGGCCACGCCAGTGTCGCGGTCGAGCAGGAAGTCGATGCGCGCCAGGCCGCTGCATCCCATCGCCGCAAACGCTCGCTTGGCGTCCCGTTGTAGGCGTTCGGCGAGCCCGGGATCGATGTCCGCCGGAATGGCATACGTGGCCACGTCGTTGACGTACTTCGTCTCGTAGTCGTACCAGGTGTTCGGCGGCAGGATGATCTCGCCCGGCGAGCTGACCGTGGTGTTGCTTCCACCGTCACCCAACACCGCCAGTTCGATCTCCCGCGCGTTGACTCCGGTCTCGACGACAAGCTTGGTGTCGAACGTGCTGGCCTCGGCAAGCGCGGCCTCGAGCTCTTGACGGTTCGTACACTTGCAGACCCCGACCGAGCTGCCCAGGTTGGCGGGCTTGGTGAAACACGGGTAGCCGAGCTCCGTTTCGATGCGCTGCGCGGCTTCGGTTCGGACGCTCGCGTCGCTCAGCGTACGCGCGTCGAGTCCCAGCCACGGCACTTGGGCAATGTCGGGTGCGGTGGCGGTGATGAGGTGCTTTTGGACCGCCTTGTCCATGCACGTCGCGGATGCCATCACGCCCGAGCCGACGTAGGGCAGTCGGTACGTCTCGAGAAGGCCTTGAATCGTCCCGTCCTCGCCGTTGGGCCCATGGATCACCGGGAACACCAAGTCGGGCTTCAGGCTGCGGATGTCGGGCAGGGGGGTGCCGGTCGCGACGACGTCGGACAGGTCCTGGTCCACGGCGCCCAACCGCCACGCGCCGTCCCGCGCGATGCCGATGGGCAGAACATCGAAGCGATCGCGGTCGATGGCATCCAAGACGGAGCGGGCGCTACGCAGCGAGACTTCGTGCTCGGACGACATACCGCCGAACAGGACGGCCAAACGAGTGCGACTCATGGGGCCGCATTGTCGGGGCTTTTGCCGGAGGTGTCACCCCGGCCGGGCCGCGCTGGCGCACGGTCTGGGCCGCTTCGACTATCCGCGCAACAGCGCCATCACGACGCGATCTTGAAACCGTTTCGCCCGCCCAACCTGCGGGCCGCCGACCAAGACGCTGAAGGCGTACCGCGGTTCGCCGAGCGTATCGTTGACGATTCCGGTGAGGCCGGTTGCGTTCGAGAGCGTGCCGGTCTTTGCGCGGACGCGTCCACCGCTGCGGCGTAGACGACCGCGCAGCGTGCCTTCGCGACCCGCGACGGGAAGGGCATCGATCACGGCTTCCGCCCGCTCGTCGCGAGCCCACAGGCTCACCAACTCCACCATGGCGTGCGGGGTGACCCGTCCGTGGGCGCTCAGGCCGGAGGCGTTCTCGAACCGGAGCGCGGCGGGGTCCTGACCGGTGGCTTGCCAGAAGGCGCGGAGCACCTCGGCGCCGTTGTTCCAGTCTCCCGGAGCGTTCGTGGCGTGGTGCCCCAGGGTGCGAAGGACCTGCTCGGTCGTGAAGTTGTTGGAGAACTTCAGGGCCGAACCCAACACGGCGGGAAGCGCCGCGCTGCGGTGCGTGGCAACGACGGTGGCCCGCTGCGGCGTGGTCCCGGTTTGGATCTCGAGGTCTGGACGACCCAACGCGCCGGCCAACACGCTGGCGGTGAAACGGCTCGGGTTCGCGATGCGCCGGCGAATCTTGACCGGCGCGCCGCGGCGGGGCTGACCATCCACCCGGATGACCGTCTTGTCGCCTTGCAATCGGGTGGTGACGAACACGGACCCATGGGTACGGCCTCGCTCCACTTGGAGGTGCTCGCACGGGGGATCGAGCGCAACCGCAACGCCGTCGGAGCTTCGGTCGGCGGTGACCCGGACGACGACGGTGTTGTACTGCAAGGACAGCGCTCCGCTGGGAGCCATGTAGCTGAAGCCCGGGCCTGAGGTGTCATACCCAGGGCCAAACGTGCGGGCCGAGAACATCGAGTCGTCCACGACGATGCGCTGCACGCCCGCGCTGTCGACGGACGCGGCGAGGGTCTGCAGGTCTTCGACCTGCAAGGAAGGATCTCCGCCCCCGCGGACGAAGAGTGTGTCGCCCTCTCGAAGGATGGCGGTCTCGAATCGGAAGTCTTCGCCGAGGAGGGTGACCGCGGCGGTGGCCGTCAGGAGCTTGTGGTTGCTGGCGGGGTTGAGTGCGGTGCCGCCGTGGTGCTCGAACACGGTCTGTCCGCTCTGCAGGTCTTTGATCGCGATACCGACGTCGGCTTGCGCGTCCATCGTGGCCGCGAGCGTGTGCAGCGTGGAGACCAGGGCGGAGGACGCCGGGTTGCCAGCGGCCGGTGTGGCCGCGGGTTGCAGCGTGCGCAGCCGACCCTCGATGCGCGATTGCCAGGCGGTCTTGGACG
>OJGU01000951.1_pt1 | contig 12916 bp, 10 predicted proteins | sample 1594741 | NCBI WGS metagenome assembly OJGU01 (sample SAMN05416841, study PRJEB24817) | seawater metagenome | isolation source: Sea water | place: Canada:Atlantic | collected 2013-07 | reverse complement strand
GGCGACCGGGTCATTCTCGGAGGACCTCCGGTCGGGGTGGCCTCGGTTGCCCGGAGCATGCGAGCCAGCGGCACCAACCGTGTGGTCATCGTGGGCGGCGGCGACGTCGGCCTGCAGCTCGCCCGCGCGCTCTCGGCCCTCACCCGCGAGGTCTCGATCGTCGAGGAATCCCGCGACCGCTGCGAAGCACTGGCCTCGCAGCTCGCAAAAACCACCATCTTGCACGGAAACGGAACCAACCTCGCGTTCCTCCGAGAAGAACAGATCGGTCGCGCCGAAACAGCCTTGGCGGTCACCGGCACGGACGAGGTCAACCTGATGTCCTCGTTGCTCAGCAACGAGCTCGGGGTTGAGCACACGTTCGCGCTCGTCCACCGTCCGGGCTACTCGTCCGTCTACGCGCACCTGGGTATCGACGGCACCACGAGCGCCCACGAGGTCTTGTCCAGCACGCTGCAGTGGCTGCTCCCCGGTCGGACCGTCGTCAGCTCGGCCACGCTCCCAGACAGCGATTGGTCGATCCTCGAGCTTCGGGTGCCCCACACGCTGCCGAGGCAGCTCCGCGTCCGCGACCTCTCGCTCGGCGCCTCCACCCGCATCCTCGGGGTTCTCCCCCACTCCGACCCCACCATCGCTCCGGAAGCCAACCCTGTCCTCACCGGGGGCGAGCACCTCCTCGTGGCCTGTCCGATTCGTGACCGCCGCAGCGCCGAGCGAGGCGTCACCCGATTGGAGACCAAGAACGGGTGAACCTCCGGGTCGTCAGCCGCTACGTCGGACTGTTGCTGTTCACCGTCGCCGTGCTCATGCTGGCGCCGGTCGGACTCGCGATCTTCGACGGTGAACCTCGCACCATCACCGCCTACGCGGTGGCGACGTTCTGCTGCATTGCGCTGGCCCTCACGCTGCGCCGCATCGGCCAGCTCGACGACGACCACGAGATCCATCGCAAGGATGCACTGGGCGTCGTCGGGTTCACCTGGCTGGCCCTGGGCATCCTCGGTGGCCTGCCCTTCATCCTCGAGGGCTCGATCCCCAACATCCCCAGCGCCATTTTCGAAGCCGTCTCAGGCTTCACCACCACCGGCGCCACGGTCGTCTCGGACATCGATCACCTCTCCCGGGCGACCAACCTTTGGCGGTGCCTGATGCACTGGATCGGGGGCATGGGCATCGTCGTGTTGTTCGTGGCCGTGTTCCCGCAGCTGGGCGTCGGCGCCAAGCACCTGTTCAAGTCCGAGGTGCCAGGCCCCACAACCGAAGGCCTTCGCCCCAAGATCCAACAGACCGCCACCGCGCTGTGGTGGATCTACGGCAGCCTCACGGCGCTGTGCACCGTGCTTCTCATGTTGGCAGGCATGCCCCTGTTCGACGCGATCTGCCACGCCATGTCCACGCTTGGCACCGGCGGGTTCTCGTCCAAGGGCGCCAGCGTTGGCGCGTTCAACAGCCCGACGATCGACTGGATCATCAGCGCGTTCATGCTCATCGCGGGGCTCAACTTCGGCCTCTACTACGGCCTGCTTCGTCGCAAGTGGCGGACGTTCTACCGGAACTACGAGCTGCGCTTCTATCTGACGGTCAACCTCATCGTCATCGCGATCGTCGCTGCCAGCATCTTCGGCGGGAAGGGCAACCTGACCTGGACCGAGACGCTTCGGCACGCCACCTTTCAGACGCTCGCGGTCACGACGACCACGGGCTTCATGACCGAGGATTTCGACACCTACCCGGACATCGCTCGGTTCGCGTTGTTCTGCTGCATGTTCATGGGCGCCTGTGCCGGATCGACCGCGGGCGGCCTCAAGGCGTCACGCGTGTTCGTGCTGGGCAAGGTCGTCCTGCGGGAGCTCAGCATCATCGTGCGGCCGCACCAGGTCAGCGCGATTCGAGTCGGCAAAGGCACCGTCAGCCAAGACATCGCGGGCGGCATCGCCACGTTCTTTGCCGCCTACTTCTTCTTGTTCGCGGTCGCCTCGTTCTTGCTGGTGGCCTCCGGACTCGACCTCATGTCGGCCATGAGCGCCACGATCGCGTGCCTGAGTTCGGTGGGTCCGGGACTGGATGCGGTCGGCCCCACGGCGAACTTTGGGTTCATTCACGGCGCTGGAAAGGCCGTGTTGTGCGTCTGCATGATCGCGGGTCGTCTGGAGATTTTCGCGTTGTTCGCCATCTTCTCAGCCGGGACTTGGAGGCGTTGACATGCGTCGGATGTTCGTCGTCTTAGCGCTGCTGGCCATGATGCTGGGCCTCGAGGCCCTGCGAGCGGACCAGTCCGTCACGTTGGCGGCCATCGGCTTCGTGATCCTGGCGGCGTTCGCCATCGCTGAGCTCGGCGGACGCATGTCGCTGCCCAAGGTCACCGGCTACATCGTCAGCGGCGTGGTGCTCGGCCCGTTCGCGGCGGACATCCTCTCGGAGGTCGTCGTCGCGGACATGACGATGTTCGGAACCCTCGCGCTGGGGCTCATCGCGACCACCGCCGGCCTCGAACTCGAGCTGAAGGGGCTGGCCAAGCTCACCCGGACCCTCGCCGCGACGATCGGCATCAAGGTGCTGCTCTGCGCGGTCCTGGTGGGAGGCTCGGTCGTCGGAATGGGTCTATTCACCGACCTGCTTGGCCTCTCCAACGACGCCCAGGTCTACGGCCTCGCGATGCTGCTCGCTGCGCTCGCGATCGGGACATCTCCGGCTATCGCCCTCGCGGTTGCCTCGGAGAGCAACGCCAAAGGCCGACTCACCGAGCTCGTCCTTGGTGCAGCCGTGGCCAAGGACGTGGTGGTCGTCGTCGCATTCAACATCGCCCTGGCCACCGCGCTGGCGATGTCGACGGGCGGGAAACTCGGTGTCGATGTCCTGATTCATGTCGGTGAAGAGATCGGCGTCAGCCTCGTTGCTGGGGCGGTTCTGGGTGGACTGCTCATCGCCTACCTGCGGTTCGTCAAGACCGAGATGCTGCTGTTTGTCACCGCCATGGTCTTGGTGGTGGCGGAAATCGCGGTCTACCTCAAGGCCGAGCACCACATCATCCTCGAGCTGCTGCTCGTCTTCATCGTCGCGGGCATGATGGTCCGCAACCTGACCCCCAAGCTCGAGCACGACCTGCTCAAGCCGCTGAAGACCGTCTCGCTGCCGGTCTTCATCGTGTTCTTCACGACCGCGGGCGCCCAGATCGACCTCAAGGCGACCTGGTCGGTGCTCCCCGCCGCGCTTCTTGTCTGCGGCGCTCGGGGAGTCGCCTACTTCATCGCGGCGCGCCTCGGTGGTCGGGTCGGGGGCGAAGAACCCAAGGTCCAGCGCCTGGCGTGGCTCGCCTACCTGCCTCAAGCCGGCGTCGCGCTCACGCTGCTCGCACTGGCCGGCGGGCGGTTCACCGAGCTCTCGGGCCTGGACCCACAGGCCCAAGCGATGGTCTCCGAGCTTGCCAAGGTCGTGGCGAACCTCGGCATCGCTGTTGTCGCAATCAACCTGATGGTCGGTCCGATCACGCTGAGGATCGCACTGCGCAACGCGGGGGAGATCCAGTCCGAAGGGGAACAGCCCAGCGAAGACGCTGAAGCATCTCCAGCTGAAGAAGTTGCCCCACAGCTCGAGTCGCTCGAGTCGCCGCGCCTGCGCGCCTTGGTCACCGATACCCAAGCGGCCTACCTCGAAGCGTGGGAGCCCTGGCTGGACAATGAGCTGCGACCGAAGCTCGCCGAGCTCACCCGACAGGTCGCGGGTGCGGAGGGAGGGCCAGGCACCGACGCCGACAAGGTCCTCGCCCGCATCGAACGGCTGCGCGTCAGCCAATACGCACTGGACACCGAGTCGCTTCGCAGCGTTCTGCTTCATCAGTCGGACTTCACGCAGACCCTCCCGCTCGTCGAGACGGTCCCGCTCGAGAGTTCGCTCGCTGCGGTGCACGACCGAGATGACGTCCGCGTCCGCACCCGCAAACGCGTCGCTGGCTTCTTCGCCATCTTCTCGGGCCGCAACAAACGCAAGCGCCAGGTCCCGGTGCAGCTCGCGGTCCGCTACGCCTTCGAGCCTCGGATGGCCGAGCTCACCGAGTCTGTGCAGCGGAGCTGGCAACGACACGAGGCACGATGCCTGGAGACCCTGCAACGCGCCGTCCTGGGCACGGCGACATGGGATGAGACTCGCAAGGAGCTGCTCACACTCGAGAAGACACTCGAGCGACAGCTCGCCGAGGATCGCAACACCGCGACCGGAGCCGCTGCCCGCGAGCTGACCAAGATCTTCGCCACCGCAGGAGCGCCCGGTGGCAGTGCGCAGGTCCGGTTCAGCCGGGTCGAGCGCGACATCGAGGCCTGTCTCGAGCGCATGGCGAAGGATGCGACCGCCTGGCCAAGCCGGCAGAAGGCTGCCGTCACGCTGCTGGAGTTCGTCGCGGCGGTCGAGCGCGCTCAGGGTCGACTGGAAGACCGACTGCGAAGCGACGTCCGACGCCCGCTCGACGACGCTTTCGCGACGCTGACCACCGAGGTGGGCGAGGAACTCAACCGTCTGGGAACAATCCAGTTCCCAGAGCCCAAGGAGTTGGACGACGAGCAATGGACCCGCATCGGACTTCAGTCGGGTGCGGTCCTGACGAAGCCCGCCGCGAAGGTCCTACGAGCCGCGAGTTCCCGGGTACGCCGCGCCACGTCAACGTCCTCTCCGTTTGCGGCGTTGATGGCCTTCGTCAACGACGGCGAGCCCCGCCTCGAGATCGTCTCGTCGCTTGCCGAGCTCATCGACACGCCGCGGCCGGCCACGGTCAACGTGGTCTCCGTCGACGTTCGAGAGCTCAAGGAAGTCCAGATCGCAGGGCGGCTGCTTCCCTCCGTGGAGCAACGGCTGGAGTCGGTGCACGAGCAGTTCTCTGCTGCGCGCGACACGATGCGCGAGGCCGCCACGTTGGTGAGCTTCGGGTTCCAGACGGCAGAGAAGGCTCGCGACGACGGCGACAACAACCCCCTCGCCCGGCTCGAGGAAGCCGTGGGTCGAGCTCGGACCATGTTGCAGGCCCTTCCGGAGGGCCCGTGTCTGGCCTGGAGCGGGGTTCGAGACGAGCTCAGCACCGACGTGGACGAGATGTCCCAGCGGCTCGTCGAGGCGTCTCGCGCGGTCGCCCGAGGGCAGCGTTCCGACGTCGAAGCGCTGCCCACCGCCCCCGAACGTGTCCGGTCGGTGGCCCAGGAAGCGGTGGCCTCCGTCCGTCGCCTCTCGGCTCGCGCCACCCGCTTCCTTCAAGGCGGGACGGCAGCGGACCTTGCCGAGCGATACCGGCAGCGAGCACGCGGTGAGAAGCTCGACGCTCAGAGTGTCCGCGCCCTGCTCGAGGAGCAGCGCAAACGCCGGATTCCCGGTGTCGATGGGCTGTACGCCTCGCTGTTCACCTCCGGACCGCTACGAGACCCTCGACTGTTCGCCCTGCATCGCGACCAGCTCCGCGCCACGGTCAAGGCCGAGCGCGCCTGGCAGTCCGATACCCGCAAGGGCAACGGCGCGCTGGTGATCGGACCGGTCGGCTCCGGCAAGACCTCCACCTTGGTCATCGCCCAGCTCAAGCTCAGCACCCGGCGGGTCTTCACGATCCGCCACGCCGGCGCCCAAGGCGACACGATCTGGCACGCCCTGGGCCGGACGTTCGACGTCGAGCCGAAACCCGAGGCGCTCGCCAAGGTGATGGGCAACACCCGGTCGGTGATGCTGGTGGACGACCTGCACACCTGGTTCACGCCGTCGCGCGAAGGCATCGAGGACTTCCGCCGATTCCTGTGTTTCATGGCCGAGCAGTCGGAGCAAACGTTCTGGCTGGCATCGGTCGCCTCCGAGTCGATGGAGGTCCTCCGCGCGCTCGCGCCGATCGAGTCCGCGTTTGGAAGCATCGTTCGCCTGCATCGCCCCTCAGCGCAGCAACTCGACGCCGCGATCACGGCCCGACATGAGCTCGCGGGTCTGGGCCTGGAACACCCGCGTCACTGGAGAGCCGACCTGCGCCGCCGTCTGCTGCGGCGGACCGAGCGAGCCAGCTACGCCCAAGACATCGAGTCGGCCTCGGGAGGCAACCTCCGGCGAGCGCTGCAACTATGGCTCGCCCACGCGGGTGTCCGCGGCGAGACCATCGTGCTCGAGCCGATCTACGGATTCTCATGGGGCGTCCCGTTCGTCTCTCGGCTCCCCAACGCGGTGCTTGTCGTCCTCGCAACGCTCATGCGACACGGCGCCACCACGGTCGGCTCGCTCGGTCACGCCAGCGGTTTGGCCAAAACCGACCTCGTGCAGGCGGTCCGCTTCGCCGCAGCCTCGACCTTGATTCGGGAGACCGAGCGCACGGGGCACTTCGAGCTCGACCCCGCGTTCGCCGATGACATCGCGGTCGGCCTTCAAGAGGCCGGCGTGTTTCACCCGGAGGCGGCAGCATGACCTTCACCGACCGGATCCTCACCGAGTACGACGCCATCGTGGGCGTGCTCAATGCACGATTCGTCCTGTACGTGGCACTGCTGCTCGTGCTGGTGTGGGTGGCTCGACGAGCCCTGCTTTCCGGGACCCGGGTCATCTGGCGCCTCGGCTGGGATCGTACGCGCCGGCTGGCCCGGCTGCGTTCGATCTCCGACATCACGCTGATCGCGGTGTTGGCCCTGCTCGTCCTGCGGAAGCTGGTCCTCGCCGCGCCGATCATCACGTGGCTGAGCCTCGCCGTGCTGTTGCTCGCCGTGGCCATCGCGCTGCCCAACTGGGTGCGAGACTTCGCCGCGGGCGCTGCCCTGGCCAACCGCTCGCGCTTCCGGGAAGGCGATCAGGTGCGCCTGCCGAGCGCGGTCGGGTCGGTGCGCCACATCGGCCTGCTGCGCACCGCGATTCGGGCTGGAGATGGCGGCACGCTCTCGGTGCCGAACCGCGAAGTTCTGTCGCAGACCATCCAGGTGGGTCGAGAGCAACAGGCTGCCCCCGTCGAGATCCTGCTGCCACCGGAGGCCGCGGCCAGCCCCGAAGCCCGCGAGATGCTGCTTCGGCTGGCGCACGTCAGCCCGTTCCGTCGCGGTGGCTCTCGGCCGACGCTGACCGAGTCGGACCGAGGCTGGGTGCTCGCCGTGCAAACCTGGTCCACCCGCGACGTCGACGGCGCTCGTCGGGCGCTCGAACGTCAGCTCCTGGGCAACCCGGGCAAGGAGAACGCATGAGACGACTCTGGATTCTTGGAGCAGCGTCCTGCGTTCTTGCGTGCAACATCGAGCTGGTGCAGCCGGAGACGATCGCCGGCGCATCGCCTCGCTACCATCTGGACTCGCTGCCCGAGATCCCATCCCAGAGCGATGAGACGGATCCCACCACGGTCTGGGCCGCCTCGATCCGGCGAAGCCTCGCGTTCCTCACCGACCCCGCCTTGGGAGGCCGCCGACCGGGGACCGAGGGAGGCGCGCTCACCAGCAGTGCGGTCATCTCTCTGTTCGACGACGCGGGGCTGATCCCGTCGGCACCCACGTTCGGCTGGACGACGCCGCTCGGGATTCGCACGATTGTGGTCGAAGAACCTCGAGTCGCGATCACGCTGCCGGTTGCAGAAGGAGAGGAGAAGCCGGAGGTCGTGGTCTTCGTCGAGGGTCTGTCGTTGCGACACCGCGGCGCCGCGGGACAGTTCCACCTTCCGATGGAAGCGGTCGCACTCGCGCCGCAAACCGATCTCGCGGGTCGACTCGCCGTCGGCGCGCTCCCCCTGCTTGGAGACGCGATCGCCGACCCCGCGACCCGGATCCGGGGCACGTTCGACGCGGTCGCCCATCGGCGCCCCGGCGGCTGCCTCCTGGAGCTCCCGCCCGATGCCGAATCGGAGCTCGGCCAGGCGGCGTCATCGTGGGGCGACATCGAAGTTCAGGCGCGCCCCTTGGGCAGCGAGCCTCCTCCGGGGCTTCCGATCGAAGGTTTCGTGAGCGCCGAGGCCTTCGCTGCCCTTCGCCGCGCAACCCTCACCGCCGGCAGCACCGTCGATGTCTCGTTCACCGCGCAGGAGCGATGGTTCGAAGACTCCAACGTCGTCGGCCGGGTTGCGGGCCGAGGGAAACCGGAGCAGGTCGTGCTGGTCACCGCCAACTGGGACGCCGGTGGCCTGGGCGAGCCGAACCCCGTGGGCGGCGCTGCACAAGCCGGCTCGGGCCTCTCCGTCTTGCTCGCGGTCGTCGAGCGCATGAGCCTGCTGCGAGCCTCGGGCCGAGTCCCCGACCGCTCCGTCGTCTTCATCGCGGCAGCCGGCGGAAGCCTCGGCAACCTCGGTCTCGAGCAACTCGCACGCGAGACCGTCGCCCAGCCCGAAAACATCGTGGCCGTTGTCCACCTCGGCGAACTCGATTGGACCGCGCCGGGGCTCACCGTGATCGGCGGACATCGCTCAACCGTCGGCGAACGCGTGCAAGACCTCGTGCCCTCCGCCGAGCTGCTCGATCACGAGCCCGGCTACGGCCACCTGGCGTTCGACCTGCCCCGCGTTCCGCGAGTCACGCTCACCCGCCGCGGTGGTACGCGTCCGGACGCGATCGATCCGTCGGTGCCTCTGACGGCGCTGGCGAACACGGCGCGGGTGACGTTTGATCTGGTCTGGGACCTGGCGGATTCGCCGGACCGGCCGGAGGTGATCGTGCCGCGGATCGATACGCCGGCCGAGCCAGCCGAGCCCGAGCCAGAAGTGGCTGAGAGCGCCGAGTAGGACTGGGCTCCACGCGCCAGCCGCAACGGTCGACGACTGGCAGTCGGAGCGGATGTCGCTCTACCCGATCTTGTCGAGAGATTCGAACCCGAGTCGCATACCGTGTGGCCGACTTCCGTCGGTCGAAAGGTCGCGGTCGAGCCCAGCCCACCAACCTCGCCCGGGGATAGACACTGGGCTACCTTGCCGGCCCAATGCGCCACTTCCCGCTCCTGAGTATGGTTGCGCTCTCGCTCGCGTGCGGTGCCCGCGTGACCGCTGAGTCTGCTGGATCTGCCGATTCTTCCGACGCGGACTGTGATCCGTGGCAGCACGTCTGCACTGTGACGCTACGCCCTTCGTCCTCGCAGTTCGTGCGTCTCGAGCTCGAGACCACGGCGGTCGAGGGCATCGCCCCCGATCTCGATGCCTACAGCGGAGAAGGGGTGCTGTCTGCCGTGCTTGTCGGGGACCCCGTGTCGCTACAGCTTCGACCGCCATCCGGAGGCGGGCACTTCTGCGCCCATTCGGGAAGTTTTTCACGGGTGTCTGACGTCCCCACCGACCCGTGTCTATCCGATTGTAGAGGCCTCTACCATCCGTGTCGGGTGGGTGCGTACAACCCCGGGGAAGGCACCGGAGGAACGGCCGGCGCCGGATTCCTGATCAACGTTGGCGACGGCGACAGCTACCGAGCGCTGGTTCGATCTTTGGATGAAATCGAGGTCACCCTCGAGTACACGGGAATTCAGTGATGACTCCTTCGGGTCCCCGACGGCGAGGACCATCGCCCTCGTGCGCTACCGGGCCGGCGTCTGAGTCAAGCGTCCGGCAAGCACTTTCCGAAGAACTCAACGGGGGAGTCTTCGAGCGAGCGGACCAGAGGTCGCAGCAACCGACCGAGGTGCTGCATCTCCGAAGCCTCGGTCTCTTCTTCGAACATCCGAGGAAGGTCCACCCACACAAGGAAGACGTAGCCGGCCTCTTTCGACGGAACGAACACATAGGCGATGATGTTCGGACTACCCACCCACCAAACCGGATACTCCGCTCCCCCAATCTCGAGTTTGGCGGCGTGGGTGGCTTGTAAGAGCTGCTCATGGGCAGCGTAGGGGGGAAGTCGCCCCTCCCTCACGTCAGCCGCAAGCGCTTCGGCGCTTTCCGATCGGTGAACACGCACCGTCGCGTACCTCATCCGACGAGAGTGGACGATGACCGGGTCGCTCCCCGTCACGGAGCTCCACCCCCGGCTGGTGCGAGAGAGCTCGCAGCCGTCGATGTCTTCAATGACCCCGCGACGCTCTGACACGGTTGACCTTGAGCAACCGGCTACCGCCACGCACGATAGGAGCGTTGCCGCGACCCACAGACGTTTCATCTCGCGGACCCCACACACATTGGACGACTCACTCATCCGTCGGACCACTCGTACATCCCGGTCCATACCTACGGGGCTTCCGCCGCGCGCTTGCAGTTCGCACTGATTTTCTTGCACACAACGTCGAGTCAGTGACGACGAAGCACGGCCCCCCTAGCTCGTCGCGCTGGTACCGGTCCTCCGGACGCTGCCCTCCGTCATCCGAACCTCAGAGCACGCTCACGAAGCGCCACAGGACCAACGCAGGGTCGTCGGGCTCCCAGCCGTACTGCCCCCACTCGACCCGGTAGGTCCCCGGAGCGAGCTCTGGGTGGAAATGCGTTCCCTTGCTGGGGTCGCCCCCGTGGTCCGCGGCGTTCATGAGGATATGACGGCCCTCCGAGAGTTCGACGGTGACCGCCGGTTCCCAGCGGACGCGCTCGAGGTTGGCGCGTGAGGGCAAGGTATCCCCGTTGACGATCACCTTTTCGTCCTGCCACCACGTGAGCATGTCGAGCTCCAGGACGATCACGAGGGCCGCGAACCCGCGACCTTCCAGCAGGTGCGCCGCCACGCCATCCACGGCGCAGGCGCGGTCGTAGTCGGTCGTCGGGTTCTCGAAGTCCATCTCATCGTCGAGTCGCCAGGCCTGGCCACTCAGGACGAAGTCCGGGTCCCCGGCATCGACGGCCGTGAACATGCCGTGCCACGCACCGACCCGACTCTCAGCAACGAGAACCGCGCAGGCTCCCGAGTAGTCCGCCCACTCTTGTGCCATCGCTCCCGATCGTAGCAGGCCTCCGCAGGGATGCGGATCACCCCCGACGCGTCATGGGCTCGTGCGGGCCCGCTAGCGAAGCCCGGTCGCCTTGCGCACCCGGTCCATCGTCGCTCCCGCCACCGCCTTTGCCCGCTTCGCGCCCGCCTCCAGCACCGCATCCACCTGCGACGGGTCGGCCTGGAACGCCTCGTACTTCGCCCGCGCATCCGCAAAGTGAGCGTCTATCTTCGCCGCCAGAAGTTGCTTCGCATGCCCGTACCCAAACGGCGCCCCATCGCGAGCACCCGCCCGGTACCACCCGGCGAGTTCCTCGCGCTCTTCGCCGTGCACGAACATCTTCAGCAGCGCGAAGACATTGCACGTCTCGGGGTCCAACGGGTCCCCCAGCGCCTTCGAGTCGGTCACCACACCCGCGACCTTCTTCTTGAGCTTCTTCCCGGTCATGAAGATCGGGATGGTGTTGTCGTAGCTCTTGCTCATCTTCTCGCCGTCGATGCCGGGGACCTTGGCGACGGGAGACAAGCGGTACTCGGGACGACGAAGCACGGGCTCGGCTCCGCCGAACGCTTCGTTGAAGTGGGTGGCCATGTCCTGCGTCATCTCGACGTGCTGGACCTGGTCCTTGCCCACCGGGACCACGGACGCGTCGTACACGAGGATGTCCGCGGCCATGAGGACCGGGTAGTAGAACAACCCAACCGACGGGCGGATGCCCTTGGCGATCTTGTCCTTGAACGAGTGGGCGCGCTCGAGCAGGCCCATCCCGGTGACCGACGCCAGCATCCAGCTCAGCTCGACGTGTTCGACCACGTCCGACTGGCGGAACAGGGTGACCTTGCTGGGGTCGAGCCCAAGCGCAAGGTAGCTGGCAGCAACGTCGAACACCGAGGTGCGAAGCTTCTCGGCATCACGCACCGTGGTGAGCGCGTGATAGTCGGCGATGAACACAAAGCAGTTGCCCGCGTACTCCTCTTGGAGTTTCACGAACTGCGCGATGGCGCCGAAGTAGTTGCCGAGGTGGAGCTCGCCACTGGGCTGGATGCCCGACACGAGACGGGGCGGAAGGTCCGTCATGACGCTGAAGATGTCAGAAGCGCAGTTGCAGCGCCAGCCCGCCGCCTCGGCGCGAGACCGATGGCCGTAGGCTCACCTCGGGGTGCTCTGCGTGCCACGCCTTGTGGTCCCGCCTCGTGCGAGCCCCGCGGGCGAACAGGAACGCCGTCGCAAACGCCATCGGGACCGCAAAACCGAACGAAAGCCCGGCCGCGATCTTGTTTCCCCGCCCCTCGTTGGCGGTCCCGCAATCGAGGTCAGACCCCCCGTTGGCGCAGTCGCGTTTCAACTCATCGATCCGCGTCAGCTCCCACGCCCCGCGCCCGATCACCACGCCCGTGATCACCGCGGCCACCGAACCCAGCACGAACTCGAAGGTCCCGTTCTCCGTACCGCCCTGGGATTCGTCGCGCTCCCGCCTGGCCTCGCGGCGCTCCTTGCCTTTCAGAGGCTTCGGCTCGATGCGCGTCGGCTCCGCGGCGAGGGCCACAGGCGTCGATGTCATAGCGATTGCAAAGGCAACCGCGCACGCTGCGGGGGTCCGCACCGCGAAAGGGTACCGCGGACTGCAACGACGGGTCGGCACAACGTTGCAGTCCGCAACGAACCCAGCGGCCCCACGGAACCCAGCCCACAAACCCAGGTTGGCACCGCGCGTGCACAACCGTTGAGCATGGTGGCTCTCCTGCTCTGGAACCTGTTGTGCGCTGCGCCGACGGCACCCGCACCGGCCCCTGCCCCTGCGCCCGTCGCGACCGAGCTCGCGGATCCGTTCGCTCCATCGCGCGCCAAGCCGCGGATCCCTCCGGGCACCGTGCGGTCCACCAACCCCGAGCTGCTCTCCCCCTTCGCGCCGCGTCACCGCAACGTGTCCGGGCCCGCCCAGCCCAGCGTTCGCTCTCCCTTCGACGCGTGATATTCCCGCCCGGTGGTCCGCTCCTGCCTGCTGCTCGCGCTGGTGCTTGCAGCCTGTGGACGGTCCGACCCGGCACCTGCGAGCGAGGTCTGTCTCTTATACACATCTGACGCTGCCGACGAGCGATCTAGTGTAGAT
>OJGU01000950.1_pt1 | contig 12928 bp, 11 predicted proteins | sample 1594741 | NCBI WGS metagenome assembly OJGU01 (sample SAMN05416841, study PRJEB24817) | seawater metagenome | isolation source: Sea water | place: Canada:Atlantic | collected 2013-07 | reverse complement strand
ATCTACACTAGATCGCTCGTCGGCAGCGTCAGATGTGTATAAGAGACAGGACCATTCTTGTCGTCGAACAATGTTGGTAGTACTGGGAAGATTCCGTTGAACATGGTAACCAAGAGATTTAGTCGATTAGCTAAATTTTTAGATCAGTCTGAGCAAGGGGAAGGTTATTCAATTTAGCAATAGGCATCGGGCGGATGCTATAACAGTAGATTTGGGGCTTATCCAAGAGATAAAGAGGGAAAACCGTCCCCACTGATTCGTCGCGCAGAGCCTTGCTTTGCCGGTTTGAGTTGAATCAAGAGAAGCGGGGCATGTCGCTTGGACTTCTCTGTTCCGGGAATGATTTGTGCAACAACCACTGGGTTTCGCCTTATTCTTGTGCGAAGCAATGCTGGCCATTTCTTGTCGTGTTTATTTGTTTTCCGGCTGGTATTGCGTATGGCTTGCGTGGTGCTGTTATGGTTAGATCAAACGGATACGAGCTATGAATGACAAAGCCGGCGACGAGAGAAGCGGGGCGGGTGTCGATCCCAAGAATCGCCAGAACGACGCAAGGGAGAACGACTTTCGAGCCAATGCGGATGTGCCATCAGTGGTGCATGAGATGAACAATCAGCTTGCTGTAATTGATGGTAATCTTCACTTGGCTAAAAAGTGGGCTGGATCCGAGGACCGGATCATCAGGGTTCTTAGTGAGGCGGAAGCTGCAAGCGAAGAAATAAAGGGCCTGCTCACCCAATTTCGATCCGCTGCGATGGATGGTCGTAAACCTAAGGGAAGATGAGAGGATAGGCTCTTGTTTTCGGTCTTGGTGTGAAACTGAGTTGCGGATTCGTGTCTTTATTGACGGGGGCGCCACATACATGGCACTGTTGCGCGAAATGCAGGGGATTTGCCAGTTTGGCACATGAAGAACGTATTGGTTATCGATGACAACGTCGCATTCGGGCGCATGCTCCAAGCCTCAATCGAGGACTCTATCGGGGATGATGTTGCCTGTTCTGTGGCGGTGTTCGAGAATGGTGATGAGGGAATCAAGCATCTGGCAAAGGAGCGTGCTGATCTCGTCATCACAGATTTGATCATGCCGGGAAAAGAGGGACTCGAGATCATTATGGAGATCAAAAAACGCTTCGCTGACGTGAAGGTTTTTGCCGTCTCGGGAGGAGGGCCCTTTGATCCAAGTTGTTCCTTGGAAATCGCCGAAAAGCTTGGAGCTCGAGGATTTGCCAAACCTCTTTCAATGGGGAGCTTTCTGACGAATGTCCGTGAAGCTCTTGGATTGTGAGCCGTCCTTCGTTTTTTTCTGAATTGTCTTAACCTTTTCCCAAGGCCCCGCTTCTTGCCGTCCGTCGCTTTCGAAGCAAATGAGCTCCTTTGTCCCTCGCTAGCCCTTAAATCCGAGTCTCTTCAAGCCTGACTGTATTTCCGGAGCAGACATGAAGAGCTTCCAAATCAGCCCGCTGCGATAGTTTTCAACCATTACGGGAATAGGACCTTGGTCTATTGCTAAGTATCGCTGTAAATACCAATCGTGTTCGAGGCTAAACGCATCGTAGGGCCCGTAGACACCGACGAATCTAGGGTGTTTCCCATACATCGCTTTGAGGAAGTCCATGCTCTGCTTTGGGGTGTAAGGAAAAGATGCGAGCGCCGCTGTCGGTGAAATCACCCCCAGATCGCGATCAGGTCTGTGACCGGCATAGCCTTTGGGCGAATAGCTAGACGTCAGCCCCCAGAGCTCGGGTCCGTAACCTTTGTAGTTATTCGGGTTTTCTTGGCAATGAGCGTAGTGGATGAGGGCATGGTTTTGGTTTAATTTCCAATAGTCAGCGTATCGGTCAGAGAGTCCAATTGGGTTGAGTCCAAGGAATGAATAGTGAGCCCAGAAGAGGGGGCCGGCACAGGCGTCGTCGTGTTCGTAGTGATCTAGAATCACTGGATATCCGTAGCAACGACGTTCGCTCTCTATCGCGCCATTGCGGGCCCAGGCGCCATGATAGGCGCTCGCCGGTATTGCGTGGGTTGGCGATGCTGCCGCTAAGACGTAGACGATGAGACACTCGTTGTAACCCCCGATGCGAAAATTCATTTCCCAACCGAAATTTGGCGACCAATGCCAGTAAAGAGCATCTTGATTGCCGCGAGTGTACCATGTCCAGTCGACACCTCTCCATAGTTGGTCACATCGCTTTGCAATCGCTTTCTCCCGCAACGTTCCCTCGGAGAGATATTGCCGTAGTGTCAGAAGACCTTGGACCAGAAAAGCTGTTTCCACGAGATCCCCTCCGTCGTCCTTCCTGCTAAAGGGCTTTGTCTTTCCCGTCGGTCCGACCCACCAATGCGGCCAAACGCCATGAAATCGGTCCGCTGATTCTAAGAAATCGAGATTCTTTTCGAACTGAGTGAGGGCCTCCTCTCGCTTGATGAATCCCCGCTCGATTCCCACGATGATCGCCATGAGACCAAATCCAGAACCTCCAGAAGTCACGACGTCTTGATCGCTCTGGGGGTAGATGCCATCCATATGAATGCGCTCCCTTGCGAGACCCGAAACAGGCTCCGCACCGCTCCAAAAGTAGTCGATCGATTGCCTTTGGAGCTTTGTTAGCAGCGCCTCTTCTAAAGGAGTGAGCGCGGTCGGTTGGTCATTATTCAGCAGCACTGATGCTGCTTGCGCTGGTACCGTGTTCAGAATGATTGCCGAGACGGAAAGGGCTATTATGAGGCAATAGTTCATGGTTGCTCGCATTCAATTGAGCCCTAACTCTTTGGTGCTAATGCAATTCTTGCAAGGAACATCGTTCAATCAGTTCCATTGTTGCCGCCAAGAATTTGCCTCTTGTCCTAGCAATCTCTTTAAATAGGTTGATTCCCATAATGAATGGCTTTGATTCTTGAATGTAACGACTCCCTGGCTCCCTTAGTCTATGGGGACGTTCCCTTGGTTGGTTGAGCCGCCGCTTGATTGGGCAAGTGTCTTCTTGAATGGGCTGTTTTGTTTCCATGGGCCAATGTTGTCTTAAAAATTCCGATTCAAATTAAACTAGAAGGTATTCATATGGGTGGATTGAAAGCGTGTTTCGTGGCTTTTTCCTTTGTTTCTCTCTGTTTGGGGAGCGTTTCTCAGGCTGCTGAACTGCAGCTCAGCCCTGGACCGAATGGGTATGAACTTGGATTAGATTCCCAAGTACAGCCAGGCGTTCCCAGGGGCCAATTAAAGGGACCCTTCCTTTTCCATAGCGAGATCATTGAGAACACTGTTCGCCAATACTGGATTTATGAGCCGGCAGGCTATTCACCGGAGACGAGTGCCAATCTGTTGGTGTTTCAAGATGGTCAACGGGCAACCAATCCACGCGGTTCCTTGCGAGTGCCCCAGGTCCTCGAGAATTTGATACATCAGAAAGTCATCCCCCCCACCATTGGTCTTTTCATCACACCAGGTCAACGGGGCGAGGTCTATCCAGACGACCTGGGAATGAGCAACCCGAATCATCGGGCTCAGGAGTATGATGCAATGAGTGACCGTTACACCCGTTTTCTTGTCGATGAAATGCTGCCTGAGCTCAGCAAGAATTACTCCATCTCTGAGGATCCGCGAAGGCGTGCCATCGGGGGAACCAGCAGTGGTGCGATATGTGCCTTCACGGTGGCCTGGCATCGCCCCGATCAATTTCGAAACGTACTAAGTTTTATCGGAAGTTACGTGTCGATTGGATATCTGGCGGCAAAGGACGGGCAGGCAATGGTTCCTGGAGGGGATCTCTACCCAACCCTGATTCGTCGAGAATCCCCCAAACCTCTCAAGATTTTCTTGCAGGATGGGACCAACGATTTGGATAACCGGTTTGGTAATTGGTACTTAGCGAATCAACGGATGCTAGCGGCCTTGGAATACGCTAATGGAACGGCGGACCGGAGGAATCGGCCAGGAGCCCGGTATGAGTTGAACCATCTATGGACCGATGGGAGGCATTCCGACAAGCACGCCGGAGCGATCCTCCCCGAGGTGCTCCGTTGGATTTGGGGTGATTTGATCGACTAGAGACGCGGCCTCCTGGGGGCAATCGGATTCTCGCTCGCAAATTCATTGAGACACCCGTATGAATCTCGGAATGCTTTTCTGTGTCGATTCACGGTGTGTTCAACTGATCCGAGAAGGCTCTTGCGTGGCTTTTCTCCTGATGGCTTTGTCTGCGGAGGCCCATGAATTCTGGTTGGCCCCATCAAGCCATACATTGAAGAAAGGTCAAACCGTGGAAGTTTACGCAATGATCGGGCATGGAGAAGAGGCTGAGTCGCTTGTGCGGCGTTCCGATCATCTCAAGTCGTTCCTTGTATACAACGGGCAATCTAGCGAACCGTTGACCGGCCGAAATCGGCGTCTACCAACAGGGAAATATCGAATAATGCGGGATGGGATGCATGTGGTCGCCTATGAGAGTTTCCCGCAACTCAATGAGCTTCCAGCTGATCGATTCAATGACTATCTCCGGAAAGAGGGGCTAGATGCGGTATTGGCAGCGGAACAAATCAAGCCGAAGACAACAGGGACAACTCGAGAACTTTATTCGCGTTTTGCGAAGTGCTTGGTAAGGGCTGGAGATGGGGAGGGGGCGGACAAGGCGCTGGGTTTTCCTCTTGAAGTGCTGGCTGTTACCGATCCGACTCGAATGTCGGAGGGCGCGACCATGGTCATTCAAATACTACGAGATCGAGAGCCGATGCCCGGTCTTTTAGTGAAAGGATTTGCGCTCGCGTCAGAGGAGGAGGCGAGCGCTGTTCGAACCGATGAAGACGGCTATGCCCGTTTGATTCTCCACCATTCGGGGCGTTGGATGATCAATGTGGTTTACATAGAACCGGCAGAGGAAAGCGCGAATGCAGAATGGCAAAGTTACTGGGCCTCGCTGACCTTTGAAGTACCGAAGATGAAGCTCACAGAATAGTTCGCGATTAATCTAGATTGGCTCTCCGAACGGAAAGTCGACTAAGGCTCCACTGGCCATGGGCTTCGACTCCCAAGTGCGGGCGACTGTCCAACCGCAGGACTTCTCCTGCCTTCAGGATTCCTAAGTCGCTTATAGCTCCATGTTGCTCCTTGGCATCGTTGTCTGCATCGAGACAGTAGATCGCTTGCGGCGAGTCATCGGCCATTTGATAGAAGCCACCGCATTGTCCGGCACCTGCAAAGAGGCCGACGGATTCAATGATGACCGGCTGATCAAAAGTTATCAGGAGAGCCTCGGCTTTGCGTGGAGAATCCCGCAAGGGGCGGTTCACCGCGAATCCGTCGGCTGCCAGATGAAGCGAAACCGGGAGTGAAGTGTGGGCGTCCACTGCCTTGAGCACCATCGTAAGATCGTTCACCTCCTGCGTCAGAATCGAATGCGGCTTGCCTGCCAGCTGCCTGATGAGTTGTCCGTTGTTTGGTGAGGAACTGCCCCAGTCAAACGTGGTCGTTCTTCCCTTGCTAAGTGATACAAATCGATGCCCGCCAAGGTTTCGATGCTCATGAGCTATGGTAGCAAGATGCTGGATGAGCGCTGGTAGTTTGAGATCATTGATCCTGTTCTTCTTCTCCTCGGAATCGGTGGCGAGATCGTAGAGCTCAAATGGCTTCGCCCTACCGAATCGGTTAAGGGGCGCACGGAAGAATATTTTCCATTGTCCCGGGTAGGGCGTGTCCTCAACTGTCGGATGATCGAGTCGCATCGCTAGCACAGCGGGGTCCTTCACAGACTCTTTGTGATCACAGAAAAAGAGCGGGCGGTTTTGTTGCCGTGCGACACCCTTCAATTCAGGGAGGATACTATGACTGTCTTCGCCCCCTTTCGCCCCTAGGAGGAGATTTGGCAAAGGTGTGTTGATAATTTCTGAGAAGGTTGCGTAGAGATCTTGAAGGCCTATCGGTGATGCTATCGAGCTCTCTTTTCTAATCCCTCCAACAGGCCATGCGGCTAAGAATGGAACCCGATGCCCTCCTTCATAGCAACTGCCTTTGTTACTCCTGAATGGACCGGTAGCGATCCGACTGTCTTTCTCCGCTCCATTGTCACTTGTAAAGATTACGAGTGTGTTCTCAATCATTCGTTGCCCGGACCGACGCGGGTCTAGCGTGTTTTCAAGCCAATCAAGGAGTCGGCCGAGGGCGACATCGTTTTCATAGATGTAGTCATGTCTGCTATCCATCGGGTCGCCTGATTTTGTGCGAGCCGACTTCGCCACGAGCCGACCATTGATGGCCTTGTCGGGGGTGTATGGTCCGTGGTTAGAGTTTGATGGGTAATACAGAAAGAAGGGACGGTCGGCATACTCGGCGCCCGATGCATGATTATTGAGAAATTCAAGGGCGTGATCCGAATGTCGACTACCTAACTCACTCAACACGTAGGCATTCGGCCCGCTAGAGACCAATTTTCGACCATGCCCGCTTGCGCCTACGACTCTGCGCCCTTGAATATGGCCGGGACCTACGGCCTGTTTGGGGCCATTGGCCTTGTTGGGATTCTTCGTGAGAAGATTGGGCCCTGAGGTACCGTGTGAACGTGAGGTGAAGAATGCCTGATCGAATCCATGATCTAAGGGAGAGGTATGGAGTGCCTGGCTAAGATCCGCATCGATCCACCCTGAAGCTGGCTTATTGTCTGAGCGGCGATAGCGGAGACCCAAATGCCATTTTCCGACTATTCCTGTGCGATAACCCTTGCCTTTAAGGAGAGTCGCGATGGTAGGGCGATCAGGCTCAATCAAAGGGTCTCCCTGCGCTCCGAAAAGAACCCACCACTTGAGTCGAGTTCTCCATGAGTAGCGCCCGGTAAGAAGACTGTAGCGGGTTGTAGAACAGCGAGACGCGGGCGAATGGGCATCAGTAAAACGAATGCCTAGCTCAGCAGGTCGTTCCATGTTTGGGGTGTGAATCTGGTCGGAATCGGAATTGCCGGTGATATCCTGGTAGGCACTGGTGTCGCCCATTCCCATGTCATCCGCCATCATGAGAATAATATTGGGAGGCGGCAATGAGTCCCGTCCAGCAAGCAGTAAATTCTGACTCAAGGTGAAGCTGAGCAGGAACGCCATCAGGGCGATCCACTGAGTTGCTCTCCGAGCAGGCATCTCGTCATTCTTCCAAGACATGACAGCAGACATGATTGGGTTTCTGCTGCAACTAACTTTGTTTGGTCGTTACGGAAGCGATGTAGTTGATGTAGTCGGGAGGGAAACCATATTTTCTTGCCGCCACAAGGATGTGCTCAATGTAATCAGCTTTCGGTTCTTGGATCTCGAGACAATGAGAGATGTAGCAAAGGGCAGGAGTCGGCTCTCGATCGTCTGTTTGCACCATGACGGCTTTCGGAAGGTAGATAGCGCCTAGTTTTCCTTGAACATGATCGACATAGAGACGGTTGAGCTCGCGGTGAGTGACATCCGTAAGAATACCGTAGGTATCTGCACTATTGTCGGACACGAGATTCGCAAAGGGGCCGATTCTCATGCGATACCCCGCTAGGTGGGCGATCTTATAGGGACGTTCGCCGATACTCGATTCTGCGAGCACATCGAAGTTCATATAGGATCCATAGAAAAAGACATGGACGTGATGGTCTGGCATAGGAGTTTGTTTGGAGTGGTTTAAAATCGGGATACTCGTATCTGAAATCGCGGTGGGAAAGTCGTTTGTCTCCCGTCGGCCGTTATTTTGCCCATAGAGCAGATCAAAGTATCATGTATATCTCAGTCTACCTCTCATCCCGCCAGGAAGGGAGAATCGCCAACAGTAGGCCTGTTTGTCAGAGGACGAATTCATGGGCTGTCATCTATGGTGGTTTTACCACCTGAGGTTTGTCAACTCTGGATGCCTTTAGAATTATGATGGAGCTGGTAATAAGGGAGTGGATTAAGTGGTTCCACTCGTTACACTGTGCGGAGGCAATCGAGCGCTGGTTTCAGGTCGGCCATCAATGCTTTACGATCGGGCCGTCTTGCCTGAATAATTAGGGATGAGATCAATTCTGCTACTGCCTTTATTTATTGCCCTAATCATCCCGGCTCATGCTGCGGATTGGCGAGAGTTGAAGCCCGAGACATTCCCGACCAAACGGCATGAGGCAGCATTCCTGGAATTGGATAGTAAGTTTTATCTCTTGGGAGGCCGTGGAGTGAAACCCTTGGAGTGCTATGATCCTGCGACGAATCGGTGGGAAAAGAAAGCGGCGACTCCAATTGAACTACATCATTTTCAAGCGGTAGCGTTCAAAGGCGAAATCTATGTGGGCGGCGCATTCACCGGGCCCTATCCGAATGAAACTCCCGTGCCCACATTCTACATCTACAATCCTGCAACGAATCAGTGGCGAAAAGGCGCTGTCATTCCGGAAGCGAGGCGTCGCGGAGCGGCGGGGCTGGTGATTCACAATGACCAGTTCTATCTCATCTGTGGCATTGTGCATGGGCATCAGGGAGATTTCGTTCCCTGGTTAGATCGTTTTGACCCTATTAGCGGGAAATGGACGGCGCTTCCCGATGCCCCACACCCTCGAGACCACTATCAGGCCGTGGTCCAAGATGGGCAAATTGTCGCTGCGGGAGGGAGAACGTCTTCAGGATGGACAAAACAGGTCTTTGAACTGACGGTGCCAGCGGTCGATGTCTTCGATATTCAGGCGGGAACTTGGAAGACACTTGGTAAACCCATTCCCACGGCGCGTGCAGGCTGCTTTGCTACAGCGGCAAAAGGCTACGTGATTGTTGCCGGTGGAGAGAGTGGAACCCAACGAGAAGCACATAATGAAGTTGAAGCGCTCGACCTGAAAAGCGGCCATTGGAAGGCGTTGTCTCGACTGATTACGGGGCGCCATGGGACAGGCTTGGCCTATTGGCGTGGTTCGCTTTACACGGCCTCAGGCTGTGCCCGTCGAGGGGGATCACCCGAGCAAGATTCAACAGAGGTTTTGGCTCTCGATTAATGCGATGTCTAACGGCTGGCATGAGCAACGCGCTGGCTTAGGGATTCCGTTAGAACCAATCACCAAACGTTTTGAGTTCGAAACAACACTGCTCAGCTTGCCGGGGCGTCATTCCCCGTGGTAGCTCTGGCGCTCTGTGTCCGCGTTGTGTCTTGGGCTTGGCGGTGCACGGCTCGGAAGATACCTCTGAATCAGGGACAGACGTTCGCCGCTTTGGCGATTATGAGTTATTCGAGGAGATCGCCCGGGGCGGGATGGGGGTAATCTATCGCGCCCGGCAGCGAAGTTTGGATCGACCCGTAGCTGTGAAAATGGTTCATAGTGAAGGGCTGCGTTCTCCCTCTGGGCGAATGCGTTTTCAAGTCGAGGCGGAAGCGATCGCTCGCCTGGATCATCCGCATATCGTCTCACTTTTTGAATTTGGCGAACGCGAGGGACAGCTCTTCTACAGCATGCAGTATGTCGCATGCGGGACGTTTCATGATGAGCTTGGGCGGGGCCATCGGTCTCTCCGTGAGAAGATTGCTTTGCTCGTGAAGGTGGCTAGGGCGGTCGCGTACGCCCATAGTAAGGGCGTTCTTCATCGTGATCTTAAACCTTCAAATATCTTGATCGACGAGAAAGGGGAACCTTTACTTGCAGATTTTGGCTTGGCCAAGTTTGAAGGAACTGATTTGGAACTCACCCGTTCAGAATCTGTGTTGGGCTCTCCGAATTATATGGCGCCGGAACAAGCTCAATCGTCCGAACTCGGATCGGCAAGTACTGCTGCGGACACATACAGTCTCGGAGCGATTCTTTACGAAGTTCTTTGTGGGGTTCCTCCCTTTCGCGCTGAGACGGTTCTGGAGACCATGCGTCGTTTAGTTGATGAGGAAGCACGGTTTCCTAGCCAGGAACACCTGTTGGACCCGGACCTTTGTGTTGTGTGCCTGAAGTGTCTTGAGAAGCTACCTCAGCGCCGATATCGATCTGCGGCTTCCCTGGCTGATGATTTGGAACGCTGGATGAATGGACAAGCCCTCCACGCTCGTCCTTTGGGAAGATTTGAGCGTCTTGACCGTTGGGTTCGACGTGAGCCCGCCCTCGCCGGAGCATTGCTCGGCGTAGGCCTACTGCTCTTGAGCGTTGCAGCCGTATCGACCTCTGCCTACTACCGGATCAAGGAGAATAGCGAGCATCTCCAGGCTGCGACGGATCGAACTGCCGAACAACTCTATCTCTCGGAGCTTCGGGAAGTGGACGACTTTTTTGAAAAAGGACAGACGAGTGATGCGATGGCCTTGATGGCCAAGTTGGGACGGGATTGGCCGAAAGATTTCAGACTCCTGCGGCGGATGGAGAACATCCTAAACTACCAATCTATTCCAATTCTTGCGTCGCCTATGATTAAATTATCCGAAGGGAGGATTCTGGCTTGGGCGACCTTTGGAGATTCGATGGCTCAGGCAGTCCTTGAGAGCGGTTCGGTGGTGCAGCTTAATCAACTGACGGGAAATATTGCGCGGCACTGTTATCGTGCGGAACGACCTGTCTCGTTGGCCTCACTGGCAAGAACCTCCCTTGATGTTGCGCTTGTTTACGAGGATGGCGCCGTTCAGGTCCTCGATGTCGAAGGGCGGGTGAGGGGATTGTCGCTGGCCCCGGGCCCGAACGTGACTCACATTGCCTTGAGTCCGGATGGCCGAAGGGTAGGCATCGTCACTGACTGGCGGTATCTAAATCTTTGGTCGACTGATTCCGGAGAAGTGATTGGGCCTGAATCCTACCTCCCCAAAAGCGCTGCCTCTATTGAGTTTAGCCCGGATGGTTCATTGCTATCGCTTGGTATGAGTAGTGGTGGCGGACTGTTGTTCGTCGCTGAAACGGGAGCGATTGCTACCCATTTCGAGGAGGAGTCACAAAGCTATCATGATGTCGATTTCAGCCAGGATAACCGGGTCGTTGCCTATGCTTCTCCTGGAGGAGCGGTAGCGTTGTGGGATCGAATAAAGGAGACCCGGATCGATGATGGAACGCATGGGGTCCAAGCTAGAATGAATGGGATACGTGTCGCGCCCGATGGGAGTTCCGCTGTCTTCTATGATTCGTCCGGGAAGGCAAAACTCTTGGACTTAGCGACCGGATCGATCAGCCATGAGTTTTCCCACTTCGACTATATTTCTCACGCTGCCTATAGCACAGATGGAATAAATCTGCTTACCGGGAGCCATGATCGCACGGCTCGCGTATGGGAAGTTAGCTCAGGCCGATCCCTAAGCTATCCCTTGGCTCACACCTCAGGGATACAATTTCTTGCCTTTGGAGAAGGCCCTCGTGATGTGCGGGTTGTGTGCTATGATGGCACATTCTGGAAATGGCACGTCGGGGGTGCGTTTCTTGAACCGGTGCGATCAGATTCGGGACAACGGTGCCTAAGGGCGGCTTATGACTCGAGAAACGATGTGATTGCGCTTGGAGTCAAATCCCTGGCCGGTCCATGGATGATTCGCTTGGTAAGGCCCCAAACTGCCGAAGTGATTCGAGAATGGAAGGTGCATGATATCGTCGAGGAGTTGATGTTCGACGAGACTGGAGCGTTGTTAGCATGTCACGTCGGCTCCGAAGTTTCCCTGAGAAAGACGGAAACGGGCGCCCTTGAGGGAGAGGCAATTTCCTTTCAATATGGGGGTATTGGAGAGCTGGCTCTCAATTCGGAGGGAACGCAGCTTGCCGTAGCTTCGCGATGGGAACCCCCTCGGATTGTAAACGTTTCTGCCCCAAGCCAGCCCGAGTTTCATCTCGATGACGAAGTCACGGAGGCGATCTGCTACAGCCCGGACGGGACATTGATCGCGACCGCGAATGCCCAAGGCCGGTGTCGGGTTTGGGAGGCAGCGACGGGAAAACAACTTGCCGTGATTGCCGAGAACGGTACCGTGCCTGGCTTTTCACCCGATGGAAGGTATGTCGGGGTGATTTCTAGCGAACGAGCATATTTGGTAAGTCGAAAAACGATGCACTGGATCCCTGGAGAAATCCGTCATGACAGTCAAATCAAGTCATTGACCTTCAGTCCAGACTCGAACTGGGTGGCGACCGCTTCAATGGACGAAACCGTGCAAGTCTGGCGACTAAGATCTGATCAACTTCAGTTCGTCACCCAGCTCTGGCATCATGCGGCCGTGAACGCGGTTGAGTTTGCACCTGATGGTGACTGGCTGATTAGTGGAAGTGACGATGGTAATCTTCGCTTGTGGGATGCTGAAACGGGCTTTCCACTCTCGGAATGGTTGCCGCACGATGGAGCAATTCGTGCTTTATTCGTCGACGACGAGGGGAAGTGGTTTAGTTCAGTGACCGAGAGAGGAACCATCAGCACCTGGCCTTACCGGCCTGGACCAGATCTTTCTCAAGCGATTCTTTCAGACCTTCTGGAGTACTTAGGACGACATCAAGTGAACGCAATGGGCCGCGCTGTTTCGCTCAATTTACAGGAGATGCTTGAGCGGGAAAGACGACTCCATCAAGCACTGGAGTCGAATCCGAGCTCAGCGATACTCAAACGCTTCTTGTCGCAAGGAGAGCCCCGTATATCACAGCACGAATGATGGAAGGACAATCGTCAGAAAAGACCAATCCTCCACTGTTTGCAACCACCCACTGGACAGTAGTTGTTGAGGCAGGAAAGGAAAATAGTCCAAGAGGAGCAAGTGCGCTAGAGGCTCTGTGCTCGACTTATTGGTATCCCCTGTACGCGTTTGCTCGAGGCTTGGGACGCAAGCCCGAATCCGCTGAGGATTTGGTTCAAGGATTCTTCACTCAGCTGATCGAGAAAAATTCCTTGAGACTTGCCGATCAAAACCGTGGCCGTTTTCGAACCTTTCTGCTGACCTCGTTCAAGCGGTATACGAACAATGATTGGGAACGGGAACTGTCTCTTATACACATCTGACGCTGCCGACGAGCGATCTAGTGTA
>OJGU01000949.1_pt1 | contig 12936 bp, 12 predicted proteins | sample 1594741 | NCBI WGS metagenome assembly OJGU01 (sample SAMN05416841, study PRJEB24817) | seawater metagenome | isolation source: Sea water | place: Canada:Atlantic | collected 2013-07 | reverse complement strand
GCGCCGGTGGCGGGCCGACCTTGGGAGGCGCGAGCGTTCGCCGCGGGGGCAGCACCGGACGCTTGGTCTCGGCGCGCAAGGCTGCGGCGACGTCGGCGGGGCTTGGGTAGCGGTCGTCGGGTTCCTTGCGCAGGCAACGAGCCAGGAGCTCCGCGAGCCACCGATCACAGTCGAGGTTTCCGTTGAGGACATCGACCGGGGACTCGATCGCGTGCTGCCGAAGCGTCTGACGCCGGGTGGGCGCCTCGAACAACGGGCGTCCCGCGAGCATCGCGTATCCAATCGTTCCGAGCAGGTAGACGTCCTCCGCTGGCGTGGGCTCGAGGCCCAGCTGTTTTTCCGGGCTGTAGGGGAGCCACGAAGCACGGTCCTCTAGAAGCGACTTCGACCCGAAGAGGTGCCCCAGCCCAAAATCCGCGACGCAGACCGTGGGTCGCTCCGAGTCCTCGCCGACTCGGATTGCCCCGGGTGTGAGCGCTCCGTGGATGACTCCCAGCCCGTGGGCTGCGTCGAGTGCCGCGCAGACCTCCGTCAGCACATGGACGGCCAAGGAGGGGTTCAGGCGCTCGGACAGGGGCGCGGCGTCGTCGGCCGCGTAGCGGAGCACCAGGCGCCCAACATCGTCCCGCTCCACGTGGGTTGCCGGCGCGATGTTGGGGTGCTCGAGGCCCAGCAGGATCCGGTTCGCGGCCTCGCACAGTCGCAGGTCGGATGTCCGGACACCCACACCCTTTCGAAGGACCACGCGCCGCCCGGACGCATCGTTGACCTCATCGTCCGCGATCGGATGCAGTCCGGTGCCGCTCTGGCGGAGACCGGTCGTTTTCATATCGACGAGTATTGCAGGTTACAAGAGAATAGGGTGGCAAAACCGCGGGACCCGCGCGGAGCCTGGTAGTCTCGCCTCGGATGTTGTTCTTTGTCGTGGCTGGATTGCTGGCCCAAGCGCCTTCGGGGGAGTCTGTCGTGCTGTTTCCCGAGCTGGAAGCGTCCCTGCCGGAGCCCGTTCAGGGCGGGTTGCTCGCGGCCGCGCGGGGTGTCTTGCTCGAGCATGGCTTTGAGGCGACGCTGCCTGGCGAAGGCTGTACGGCGTACGCCGATCCGAAGTGCCGCGAAGCCTTGCTCTTGGGACGTCCCGGGTTGACGCTCGAGGTTGGGCTGCAAGCCTCCGACTACGCAGTGACCGCCCGGGTCTTCGCGACGGACGGTTCGGTCCTCGAGACCTCCACCGCGCTCTGCAAGATCTGTCGCCATGATGAGCTCCCGGGGACGGTGACGAAGGCCGTGGAGGCCGTCGCCGCTTCGCTTGACGAGGCCCGCCCGAAGACGGGCACGCTTGCGGTGGTGTCGACCCCATCCGGCGCGACCGTCCTTGTCGACGGAGAACAGGCCGGCACGACCCCGCTCGAGCTCGAGCTCCTGGTCGGCAGCCACGACATCGTAGTCCGGGCGCCAGGGCGCGAGGAGACGAGCGAGCAGGCCGGGATCTCGGCCGGCGAGGTGACGCGACGGGCCTACGAGCTACGGTCGGAGGCGAGTGTCTCGCCGCGGACCGAGATCGGTGTGGGCTGGGGGGCCGTGGCGGTTGGAGCAGTCGTCGCGTTCTCCGGGATCGCGATGCTGGTGCTCGACGAGCGGGAAATCGCCAGCCAGTGCGGCGGCAACGACATCGATGCCGACGGTGACTGCAGGTTTCTCTACGACACCGTCGGGGTCGGCGCGGGATTGTTGGCCGGGGGCGTTCTCGTCAGTGGCGGTGGCGGCCTGTTGATCTGGCATGGCAAACGTCGCTCCGCGCGGGAACGTGCCACTGCGGCGATGACTCCGACTGGCTTGCAGGTGAGTTTCTGATGCCGAAGGCAACCCCACTGTTCATCGCCGTTGTGCTGTCCTCTCTCGCTGGCGCGTGCAAGCAGAGCAATCCTGCGTTCGATGAACCCGGCGGTTCGGGGAGTTCATCCTCGTCCGTTGGTGTGACGACCGTCGCTGCGACGACCGGGTCCGCGTCGTCCACGGGAACGACCCGGACGAGCTCGAGCTCGACCGCACCGGCGGAGACGACCAGCGGGCCCGACCCGGAAACGTCCGGCACGACGATGGACTCCGAAGAGACAACCACGACCGGTTCGAGCTCCTCGAGTTCAACCGGCGATACAGACGGATGTGCGGCACCCAGCCTGGTGTGCGGAGGCGTCTGCGTCGACGTCACCAGCGATGCCATGCATTGCGGTAAATGCGACAACAGCTGCCCGGGCAACCAGGTCTGCACCAAGAGTGACTGCGGCCCGGGCTGACTTGAGGCGGCGGCCCGCTCGCCCACCCATCCAGTCCAAACGCCCTCGAGACACTGCGCCACGGCCATTGTGCCGGGAGTGCCGCCCTCGAGGGCACGGGGGTCAGCCCTTCTGGTTCGCGAGGTAGTCGATCAAGTCGATCTTCGTCAGCACGCCCATCAGTCGGTCGCCTTCGGTGACCAGGACGGCCTTGGCGTCGGAGAAGATGTTCTTGAGCAGCGCGATGCGGGTGTGCGGGGAGACGGTGGCGTAGTTGCCGTCGGCCAGCTCGCGCAGCGGCGTGTCCAGGCTACCTTCGTTCTCGACCAGGACGTTGAGCAGGTCGAGCTCGGCGACCATGCCGCAGTGACGGCCTTTGTCGTCGAGGATGGGAAGCTGGCTGATGCCGTGGCGCTTCATGACGCCGATGGCGTCGCGCACCGAGGCGGATGCCGGCGCAGTGATGACGTCGCCGCCACGCGCTTTGACGAGGTGGGCGACGGTGCCCTCGATGTCGTCTTCGTCGAGGAAGCCGTTGGAGCGCATCCAGTCGTCGTTGAAGACCTTGCTGAGGTACTTCTGCGCGTTGTCGGGGAGGAGCACGAGGATCTTCTTGGGCTCCTTGAGCGTGCGAGCGTATTTGATGGCGCCCATCACAGCTGCGCCGCACGAGCCACCGCAGAAGATGCCTTCACGACGCACCAGCTCGCGCGTCATCATGAAGCACTCTTTGTCGTCGACCTGCACGACATCGTCGAGGATGTCGAGGTTCATGGTCGAGGGCAGGAAGTCCTCGCCGATGCCTTCGACGTAGTAGGAGAACGCCTTGGTGAGGCGACCGGTCTTCACGTACTCGTAGTACAGCGAGCCGATCGGGTCGACACCGACGAGCTGGATGTCGGGGTTCTTCTCCTTGAAGTAGCGGCCGCATCCGCTGAGCGTCCCGCCGGTGCCCATGCCGGACACGAACACGTCGAAGTCGCCGCCGGTCTGCTCCCAAATCTCGGGCGCGGTGCTGAGGTAGTGCGCTTCGGGGTTGGCGGGGTTGTGATACTGGTTCGCGTAGAAGGCCCCGGGGGTCTCTTCCACGATGCGACGCGCGGTGGAGTAGTAGCTGCGAGGGTCGCTCGGCTCGACGGCGGTCGGGCAGATGACCACCTTGGCGCCGTAGGCACGCAGTGCGTCGACCTTCTCGTACGACATCTTGTCGGGCATGACGAAGATGCACTTGTAGCCCTTGATCGCAGCGACCATGGCCAGGCCCGCACCGGTGTTGCCCGAGGTCGCTTCGACGATGGTTCCGCCGGGCCCGAGCATGCCCCGCTCCTCGGCGTCGCGGATCAGGTTCATACCCACGCGGTCCTTCATCGAACCCGCCGGGTTCAGATACTCGACCTTGGCGTAGATCTCGGAGGTGACGTCCTCGGCGACGCGGTTGAGTCGGACGATTGGCGTGCCTCCGATGGCACGGGTCATGTCGGCGACGGCGCCCTTCATCAAGTTCTCGGTCATGCGGTGCGGTCCTCGGGCGCAGAAGTACCAAGGGCCGCGCCGCCCGTGCAGCCGCGCTCACCCGCTCGGGCGCCGGGAATCCTCACGCGGGCGGGACGGGGAGCACGAACCGAAGCAGCCCGAACACGCCGGCGGAGATCAACCAGCCCAAGACGATCGCAACCACAAGGGAGCGTGTGGGCTCCGCTTCTTGAGGGCGGCCCGCCATCATCCGCCGCTGTAAGACGATCGCGAGCGCGATTGGCGGGATCAGGGTGAGCAACAACGCGAGGATCGGCGCGAAGCGAAGGGTGAAGCCCGGCGGCAGCGCGACCCCGAGCAGCAGGCTGCCGCCGACCGCCACTGCGACATAGGCGGCCGCGCTTCGCCAGAGCGCAGGGTGCTGCATCCGGCGGTCGTTGATCGTCATCAGGATCACCCCCCCGATTCCGCCGCCCAGGATCGACGCGAGCGCCACGTGGCCGATCGTGAAGACCCCGCCCGGTGCACGACCTTGGGTCGGCCCATCGAGTGCGTCCTCGGCTTCGAGCTCGGCCTCGAGCCGGCGCCGCATGTTGTCGTCCAGCTCGGCGGCCATCTCGTCGTTCCAGTCTAGGGGCTCGACGCTGATCTGGATCAGGGCGCGCCGGCGGCACGATCGGCGCGCCGGGTCCGGGCACGGCGGCCGTCGCCGAAGTACCAGCCCAGGCCGAACGTGAACATGGCCCGCCAGCGGCGAGTGTCGATCTCGAAGTGCTGGGTCCGACCGTTGAGGCCAGCGACGCGAAGGATGATCGACAGCTCACCCGCACCCGGTGCGGATTCGCGGTGACGGTGGACGCGGGTCGTGAACGAAAGCTCGCCACCAATGTGGTGCGCGTTGCTCAGGATCGGCTGTCCCAAGCCCCCGCGGATGTCGGAGACGGCGTCCTTGTTTTGAACGGGTGCGCCCAGGAAGCCATAGCCGAGCGCGACCCCGACCAGGCGCCCCTGATATCCGGTGAAGAGCTGCGGGTGCACGACCATCGGCATCGCTTCGACGGTGTTGGCCGGGTTGCCACCAATGGCCAAGCTGGGTCGGACCATGATGTAACGGCCGATCCGGCCCTGATAGGCGAAGTCGAGCTGCAGCGGGATGAACTGGAACCGTTGGACCTTTTCCGTGTCCTCGTCGATTGCGGCGGAGAGCCGCATGTAGTCCATCTGAAGCCCCAACCGAAACCGGTGTTTGCGAGGCAGGGGGCGGGCGCGCGGGTCGACGAACCCCTCCGACGCCTCGGGCTCTTCCGCTGCGTGGGCTGCCACTGGGGCCGCAAGACAACCGAGGCCGAGAACAGCCGCGGCGAGGCGAGGGAACCGCACGCACAGACTCTTGTTTGGGTCGGTAGGAAAGTCAAATCGCTGGGGACCGGTGGTGGGTGCCGCGGCCCGTCGTGTTGCCTGTCCGGCCGCGGACGATGCCATCGCGTGGCTGCGGGGGCCTGAGCGGCCCGGCGGCGAGATGAGATCGGAGCCCGAGCGCTGGGGTGGGTGGTGCCGCTGAGGACCGGTCGGGTCGCATCGTGAATGGCGCAGGTGGCGCAGAAACGAGCGCTCTGTGGTGTATTCTGGGACGGGGCATGGTGCGATGGAGCAGGGCGTGGCGCGCGGGGGCGCTTTGCGGCTCGCTGGTGGGCGGTGCGTGCACTGGAGGGTTCACCAGCGCCGAGACGGATGCCACGGGCGGTCAGGGCACGATGATGGGGCCGAGTTCGTCGGGGCCGGGCAGCAGCGGTGCGCCCGACTCCAGTGGGACCTCCGGGACCTCCGACACGAGCTCCGACTCCAGCGGTACGGGGGCGGCCCAAGGATCCTCTTCGAGTGACGGCACCGAGTCCGGCGAGGTCTCCCCGTGCGGGCCCGAATGCGACGAGGCGTGGATCTGCCACCCGGATGGCTCGTGCATCAATCCCCACGAGGGCGGGATGTGCCGCGATGCCGACGGATGCCCGTTGCTGGCGCCGGTCTGCGGCCCGGATGGGCTGTGCCACGACGGGTCTGAAGGTGACCCGTGCACGGCGGGTGGGTGCGAGGTCGGAACCGTCTGCGGACCCCAGGACACCTGCCAAGACGGCGGGGAGGGGGACCCTTGTGACAACGCCAATGACTGCGGATCGCCGGCACCGTTTTGCACCTCCGATGGGCAGTGCCACGACGGATCCGACGGCGACCCCTGCAACGGCGACGCGCAGTGTGGCGTCGCATTGTGGTGCGGCCCAGATGCCGTGTGTCAGGACGGCGACGAAGGTGATCCGTGTGCGTCCGCGGGTGATTGCGGCTTCACCAGCCCATGGTGTGGCCCCGATGGTTTCTGTCACGACGGATCGGACGGTGACCCCTGCCTGAGCGATACACAGTGCGACGTGGGCGGGCAGTGCAACCCTGCGTTCGTGTGCCACAGCGGGGATGAAGGGGATCCTTGTGCGCCGGGGGGCTTGGACTGCGGGTCGTCGGCTCCGTTCTGCGGGCCCGACGAGCAGTGCAACGATGGGTCGAACGGCGACGCGTGTGCCGAGGGCCAGTGCGACGTTGGCTTGGTTTGTGGTCCGGGCGCCGCCTGCCAAGAGGGAGTGGAGGGGGACCCGTGCGCGACGGTGGCCGACTGCGGATCGCTGGCTCCGTTTTGCGACCCGGGGGGCACGTGCCGCGACGGTTCGCTGGGCGATGGTTGCGTTGAAGGAGCATGCGGCCCGGGCTTGTTGTGTGGCCCGCAAGCAGCGTGTCAGATCGGGATCGAAGATGATCCGTGCGGCTCGGCGGCGGACTGCTCGGCGGTGGCTCCGCTGTGCGGGCCCGACGGGGCGTGCCACGATGGAGGCGTTGGGGATCCGTGCGGTCAGTGCATGCCCGGCTTGACGTGCGAGATGGAGGTTTGCGCGTGAGAGGGGCCTGGGTTGTGATGCTGGGCGTTTGTGCGTGCACGTTCTCGGCCGCTGATTCGATCGCGGACACCGACACGGTCCTCGCCGAGACCACGGGGGGCCTCGAACCCGGGAGCTCCACCGGCTCGCCGGGATCCACCGGGTCTGTGCTCTCCGGCACCGGATCCAGCGGCGGTCCGGACACCGACGAGACGGACGGTGGGGACACGCAAGACGTCGGGACGAGCACGGGAGGCGAGACCCAGGGGACATCGAGCGGGGCCGAGTCCACCGGCGGTGATCCCTGTGCACGGTGTCCCGAAGGCCTGGAGTGCTGGGGAAACATGTGCGTGAACCCGGCTGAAGGCGGCCGCTGCGGCACGACGCTTCCCTGTCCGCTCGAGGCACCCATCTGCGGCCCCGATGGCACCTGTCTCGATGGTCTCCCCGACGACGCCTGTGCGAACGACTTGGGGTGCGCCGTGGGGGTGTTCTGCGGACCTCTCGGGCTGTGCCAGGCGGGCGTCGAAGATGACCCGTGTGCCGCGGTGACCGACTGCGGATCGCTGGCGCCGTTTTGTGCTCCCGACGGTGCTTGCCATGACGGCACGGTGGGCGACGCGTGCTCGGGCGACCCGCAGTGCGCGGTGGGACTGGTTTGCAACGGGCTGTTCGAATGCCAAGCCGGAGTCGAGGGGGACTCGTGCACGAGCGCAGGGGACTGTGCGGGAGAGAGCCCGTTCTGCGGACCGGACAACGTCTGTCACGACGGGGACGATGGCGATGGTTGCTTCGAAGGAGGCTGTATCGTCGGCTTCGTGTGCGGCCCGACGCTCCAGTGCCAAGACGGCGACGCCGGGGATCCGTGCTCCAGCGCTCTGGACTGCGGAGTCGCGCCGCTGTGTGGGCCCGGCGGATTCTGCCACGACGGATCGGTGGACAGCCCCTGCGCGGCGGACACCCAGTGTGCGGTGGGCTTGGTCTGCGGACCCGCCTCCACCTGTCAGGCCGGAGAGGAAGGAGACCCGTGCGCCTCCGCGGCGGACTGCGCTGCGAGCAGTCCGTTTTGCGCTCCCGACGACGATTGCCACGATGGCTCGCAAGGCGATCCGTGCGCCTCTTCGGCGCAATGTGGACTGGGGCTTTCGTGCGACGCCGCGGGGCTGTGCGGTCCCTGAGTCAGGCCCAGACGCGTGCGTCGGCACCGGGCGGGGTCCGCAGGCTGTTGAGCTTGTGGCGGCAGTAGCCCCGTTCGACCCAGAGTTGCTCCACGCGGTCGGCAGCGCGGTCGAGGGCTGCAGCGTGTGCGAGCGAGATGCCGGCGTAGATGGCGGTCCCGAGGGCCAGCCCTTCCGCGTCGGGGATCGCCAGGAGGCAAGCGACGACCGCGAGCACGACAGCGTTGAGGATCCGGGCAAACCGGGCGGTCGAGCGGGCCCGTGCGATCGCCCGGGGTTCGGCACGGAGCAGGGCTGGACCGATCGCCCAGATCCGGCCCGCGAGGATGCACCCGGGGATCCCGACCAGGCCGATGCCGTAGATCATCGCGCCGAACAGCGCCACGGCTCCGCCGGGGATCAGCATTTGCCCCATGCCGATCGACCACATCGCGGTCGCTCGGATGCTCAGGGGTGCACGGGGATGCTGCGCGGGCCCGACGTAGGCCTGTTCGTGGAGGTGGCTGTCACCGCGGAATCCGCTGTCGAGATCCGGCTCGGCGCGGGCGTACGGGACATCGTGAACCCACGCCTGCCGGTTGCGTCGCTCGTGCCACAAGTAGGTGGCCGCTTGCAGAACGGCAAACCCCAGGGCGAATGCGACGAAGCCTTCCATCGGTGGGGTCATACCGCCGAGTTGGGGGGGGTGCACGCCGCTCGCTGCCCCGTACCGACCGTTCGGGTGGCGCTGTCCTACTGGCACTCGCCGTCGAGCTCGTACGCGCCGATGCTCCACGGGATGCTGCGTGCGGTGCCGGAGCGGTCCTGATCCACCGCGTCGGAGAGGTCCAACCCGCCGCGCGCGAGGGTGCACGGAACGCTGCCATCGTCGCGGAGCCGCAGGTCTCCGGAGACCGCGTCCATGACCGCGGTCTCCACGACGATGTTGTCCGTCGCCGTGGCCAGATTGGCTTCGAGCTCGAGCAGCGTCGTCGCCGAAAGGGTGCCGTAGTAGATCTGGCTGCAGTCGAGGTTGTTGTTGCGCATCGACGAGGGCTGCGCGCCGCCGCTGGCGTAGACGCAGTAGACCTCGCCGAGGTCGCTGACCTGGACGAAGTTGTTGTTGTCGATCCGCGGCGTGGAGCTCCCCGAGATGTACGTGTGGTAGCTGGTGTAGCCGTCGTCCGGCTCACTCGCGATGCTGTTGGACAGGATGTCGGGCGAGCTGTCGTAGAGCTGGACGGCGTAGGACGTGGCGGTCGCGGAGCGTTCGGAGCGGATGACGTTGTTGACGAGGCTGCCGTCGCAGACGTCGTACAGCACGGCATACGTGGTGCCCGTGTCGCCGGAGTGGATGTCGTTGCGCAGAAACTCGGGCTGGCCCATGTCGCAGCGCACCCCGGTGCTGGAGCTGATCGCGCCCACGGGGTCGATGGTGTTGTCCGTGAACACGGGCCGACCGCCGTTGATGCGGACGGCCATGGTGACGCTGGCCCCGGCGCGGCCCAGGAACGTGTTGCCGGACAGGGTGGGGGAGCCGCCTTCGACCAAGATCGCGGATGCATAGCCGGCATCGGATGCGGTGATGGTGAAGCCGTCCACCACCACGTCCTCGAACACGCCTGCCGGTGCGTACACTGCGTGGTGCGGAAGCAAGTCGCTGACGCCTGTGGTCGCGATCGACTCATCGATCACCTCGGTCGGGTACAGGCCTGGGTCGCGCTCATCCCAGCTGGATGCCGAGAAGCCTCCGTACAGCGACACGCCGGGGCGAAGTTCGATCGACGCCAGGTCGTCGTGGGTCGCGGTGTAGAGCCCCTGTGCGACGTAGACCGCCGGGAGCCCCTGTGACTCGGCTTCTTGCAACGCCCACTGGATGGAGCGCATCGGGGCCTCGCGGCTGCCGTCATTGGAGTCCGCCCCGCTCGCCGCGCTGACGTACAGGCCCGGACCCTTCTCGAAGCCGGGGAGCTCGCCGGTCGACTCGCCGCTGCCGGTCCCGGTCTCCATGCCACCGGTCCCGGGACCTTCGGTTTCGCTGGAGTCTGACTCGCCGCTGGAGTTGTCGCCCGAGGCGGGTGGGGCGGTGGTCATGACGCCGCCGGTCGGTCCACCGCTGGTGCCCTCCCCGAAGTCGTTGCCACCGAAACCGTCGGAGCTGGGGGCGCATCCGCTGAGGAGGCCGAGGACGAGGAGAACGCGTGCGGACATGAACCGCCGCACTATCAAGATGCGGGCCAACTCCTGGCGAGCGACGTTACGGAGACTCGCGGCGCACGGGGGGTGTCGGATCGAGGCCCGGGCCCGGTGGCCGCGTCACAGATTGATCCCTCTTCGCCGCGCTCAATGGTGCAAGCGCTCCGCGACGGGTGTCAGCCCGAGACCGTCCAGATCTCTCGGCCGGTCTTGAGCACCTTTCGATCGATCTTGAAGTCGTCGGCGCCTTCGGACTCGGCAAGTTCCTGCAGCTCTGCCAAGTCGGCCGGGGTCCCGTCGCAAAAGCCAACCGGGCGCGGGTTGTTGGGCTGGACGAGCTGGACTTGGAGTTCGCCCCGGTCCCACTGGGTCTGGGTCTCGTTGCTGTGGGGGTAGATCATCGCCGGCGGAGCGTACGACGGATCTTGGGGCGGGCTGACCGTCCGGTGCGACAGCCGGGCCGGATGGGTGTGGGCCGGCGGTGGGCACCGGTTGCGTGAGCGGCGGGCCGGGCCGGGGCTGCTACCGTGGGGCGATGGATGTCGAATCGCTCGAAGCTGCGCTGCGCAGTCGCGCCGAGAACGTGCGCGGAGAGGATGGGGCGTGGGACTTCGAGATCGCCGGCGTCCACATGGCCTGCTTCACCGATACTCGTTTTGACCGCATGCGACTCGTCGCTCCGATCCTGGACGCGGGTGACATGAGTGACGTTCAGCGCGAAGCGGTCCTCGAAGCGAACTTTCACACCGCACTCGACGCCCGCTACGGCACCAGCGACGGTGTGCTGTACTCCGCGTTCATTCATCCGCTCTCGCCGCTGACCGCCGAGCAGTTCGCCTCCGCATTGGAGCAGGTCGCTGGCCTGGTCGACACGTTTGGGAGCACCTACTCCAGCGGAGCGCTCATCTTCGGTGTGCCGCGAGCCGACCGCGACCTCAACTGACCGGCAGGGTGTGGGCTCAGCTGGCGTCGCCCCTACCGACGGTGTCGCGCAGCTGTTTTGCCCAGCCATCGAGGTTTTGGAGCGTGGACGAGAGTTGATCGCGGGAGTCGATCGTCTCGCGGAGCTCGGCCTCGAGGCGCTCACGGGCGCGCCGCAGTCGGCTCTTCGCGGTTCCCAGAGGGATCTCCAACGCGGCCGCGATCTCGGTCATCTTCAGGTCCTCCCAGTAGTGCCACTCGAGCAGGATCTGGAATTCCAGCGGGATGCGGCGCAGCGCGATCAAGAGGGCTCGCTCGTGTTGGCGCTGGGCCGCGACGGAGCTGGGAGACGCGCCCATGTCGGCCACGGACACCGAGCCGAAATCGAGGCGTTCGTGGGCACGCTGCCGCTCCCGATAGAAACGGAACAGCTCCGAGCGTGCGATGCGGAAGAGATAGGTCCGAAACGTCGATTCGCCTCGAAACTGATCCGGCGTCTTGAGCAGCGCGGTCATCGTCCGCTGGATCATTTCCTCGGCGGCGTCATCGACCTTGTTGCGAAAGAACCGCCACAGCTCGTCGAAGTAGCGCCGCAGCAGGGTGTCGGCGGCCTGTACGTCTCCACCTCGCCATGCCTGGATCAGCGCCGCGTCGTCGGAACTCATCGTAGTTATTGTATCTCTTTCTGCAAGGATTGGCAGGTTTGAACTTCGGGGTGTCCGTGGGCGTCGTCCTTGAGACTTCGGTCGAACTGAGCGAAGGCACGCGTGAACCCCTGGGCGGCCTCGGTCGCTTCGCCGCCTCTGCTCAGCGCCCACGCATGTCGACACTGGGCGACCGCGAGGTCCATCGAGTCTGGGGAGGTCTTCTCGAAGATCTCGACCGCCTGCGCAATGTCGGCCAGTCCCGCGGGGATGTCCCCCAACTCGACCCGCATCCGGCCCCGAGAGGTGAGCGACTGCGCGATCCAAGGGTGTTCCGCCGGTAGCTTGCCTTGCAAGCGCGCTGGGACGGCTTGCAGGAGCTCGCGCGCCGCCTCGAAGTTCTTGTCCTCGAGTTCGAGGTTTCCGCGGTTCATGTCGATGCCCGCGATGTTCACGTGGTCCTCGCCCAGGGTCGCGACGAAGATCGTGCGAGCGCGACGGTAGCTGGCACGCGCCTCGTCGGTGCGGCCGACCTGATTGAGCAGGGACGCCTGGTTGGCCAATGCCATGCCCACGGCGGGATGGTCGGGACCGTGCCGCCGCTCCAAAAGCGCGAGTGACCGCGTCATGAGGGCAGCGGTCGTGTCCAGGTCCCCCAGCGCTTTCGTGGTCAGGGCCAGGTTCGACAGCGAGTCTCCAAGCTGTGGCCCCTGCGGCGCGAGTTCGGTGAACAGCTGGACGGCCCGTTCGAAGTGCTCGCGCGCTGGCTCGAGGTCGCCCGCGATGAGGTACGTCTCACCTCGACGCGAGGCGAGCTGGGCGGTGAGTTCGGCGTCCCCACCGATCCGGTCGATCGCGGCCTCGGCTTGATCGGCGAGCACCAATCCCTCTGCCTTTTTTGCCTGCAGGACCCCGACCACGCGGGCCTGCAGGCCCAAGGTCTCGGCCAAGAGGCGGTCGTGGCGGGTCGCCATCGCGTGCAGTGCCGCTTGCTCGAGCGCCGCTTGGGACTTGTCGAGCGCCCGCATCCGCTGGTGGACACGACCGTCCCAGTACTTCGCTTCGGCATGCAGCGCTCGGTAGTCGAGGCCAAGGGCATCCTCGACGACCCGGGGGATGGTCTTGCCGACGCGCTCATACTGGCCAAGCGCTTCGGAGGCCTCGATCGACGCGAGCCGTCCACGGACCGTTTCGACGTCGGCTTCGAGCTCCGGCGGCGGAGGAGCGACGAGTGCGGTGAGTCGATCGGGATCGCTGCACGCGTCGATGCTCGGCAACTCGCCGGCGGCATCGGGGACGCGCCGGACCGTTTCTGCGTCGAGGCTCGCGAACCGGCCGGTGAGCGCCCGAAACG
>OJGU01000948.1_pt1 | contig 12947 bp, 9 predicted proteins | sample 1594741 | NCBI WGS metagenome assembly OJGU01 (sample SAMN05416841, study PRJEB24817) | seawater metagenome | isolation source: Sea water | place: Canada:Atlantic | collected 2013-07 | reverse complement strand
ATCTACACTAGATCGCTCGTCGGCAGCGTCAGATGTGTATAAGAGACAGAAACTCGCGACCGGACTTGGGGCGAACCACGCCCTTGGGATGAGCGACGGGCCAATGCACGAGATACAGGTCGATGTAGTCCAGGCCGAGCTGCTTGAGGGATGCATCGAGTCCGGCCTCCACATCACCGGGGGCATGCATGTCGTTCCACAACTTGGTCGTGACCCACAGATCTTCGCGGGTCACGTCCCCGGCTGCGATCGCCTCCCGGATGCCGCGTCCAACCTCTTCCTCGTTGAAGTAGATCCACGCCGCGTCGATGTGCCGGTAGCCGAGTTTCAACGCCTCCCGGACGGCTCGATAGACGAGCTCGGGTTCACTGAGCCAGGTGCCGAGTCCGAACGCGGGGAACGAGGTGCCGTCGTGGAGCGAGAGCGTGTGCACGGGCGGGAGGCTAGACCACATTTCGCGGCGCGGTCCCCTCACCTCGTTGTCGGAGCGCGGCCCATGGAAGATGCGAACGATCCGAAGCGCGCTATCCTGCGAGGCGGTGGCTTCTGCCGATCAGTACCTGCGGGTCGTCGAGTATTTGCTCGACGAGGGCGTCGCCGGCCGGTCGCTGCTGCTGTTCAACGAGACCGCAGCGTTTCTCGCGATGGAGGACGCAAGCCTGGCCATCGTCATCCATCCCACAAAGAAGGGCGCGGAGCTTCTCGATGCGATGACCAAGCACTTGGGGATGAACCCCAAGGCGCACCACAAGCTGATCATGATCGGGGGTGGCGAGGAGATGCGGCCGCTGCTCGAGGCGTGTCAGCCCGGCGTGTTCGCGCGCCGGATGGTCCAGGTCTATCACCTGGCCGACAACGGAGAGGTCTGGAACGGCCGGGCCAGCCGCTTGGATTCCTCTGCCGGTCGAGCGCTCAAGGCCGGGCGAGACGGGGACCACACCGTGGACGCCGAGGCGCTCGCTCGGCAGGTCCGTCAGCCCTCGCGCGACGAGGTGGTTCGGGCCCAAGAACACAGCTCCTTCGTCGATGCGTACAAGCGGGTGCGTCCCGTCGTCACGATGGGCTCGGTCGCGTTGCTTCTGGGCGTCTATGGCCTGCAGATGACCTGGGGTGGGGGCGCGTTCATCCCGACGCTGACGCGCATGGGCGCCAACACCGAGGCGTCGCTCGGCCCCGAACCCTGGCGGCTCCTCGCGTCCACGGTTCTGCATGGCGGCCCGGTGCACGTGCTGATGAACGGCGTCGTGCTCTACATCCTCGGCGCGCAGCTCGAACGGATTCTCGGCTGGCGCCGGCTTGCCGTGTTGCTGGTGAGCGCCGGCCTGCTGGGTGCCGTGGCGAGCAGCATCGCGGCGGAGGCAATGCTCAGTGTCGGCGCGTCCGGTGCGATCTGGGGCCTGTTCGGCGCGGCCCTGGGGATCTCGGTTCGCCCACGAGGGCTGGTGCCGGCGGCGATCGTCGACAACCTCAAGCGGGCCGCGATCATCAACCTGGTGATCAACTTCGCGGCCTCGTTCGTCCCGGGAATCGATCTCATGGCGCACCTGGGCGGGGGCGTGGCCGGTCTGGTGCTCAGCTTCTCCGGCGTGCTCACCCGAGGGCTTCCGCCGCTCTCCGAAGATCCAGAGCGCACCGCCGACGCCCGCACCGGATGGACCGCGGCGGCTTGGATCGCCTCGGGGGCAACCGTCGGATCGCTGGTCGTGGCGTGTGTCCTGGGCCGTCCGTGGGAGCTTGGCCGGGCTCCCGAGCTTGCCCGGATCCCCCTCGAAGGGACGCCGTACTCCGTCGTGACGGCCCGCGGACCGGTCGCGGTCGAACAAGCCGAGGGCGACGGACTGACCTTCTCCATCGGCGATCCGCTTTCGGATCCCTTCACGCTCGGGGTGGAGTTTCGGCCGTGGTCCGAGCCTGGCCCCTTCGAAGATGCCGACGTCGAAGCGTGGCGAAGCATCGACCCCGAACTTCCCGAGGGCGTCACGCTCGTCTCGAACGACCGCGTCCAAGGCGAGGGGCCACCGGCCGTCGACGAGGTGCACGCCTACCCCAACGGCGGCCTGTTGTACGTCCGCTACACGTTGTTCGACCACGCCGAGGTCGGGGTCAGTGCCTTCGTCTTCGAAGGCGCCCGCGATGACGTGACTGCGGCGGCCAAGCTGTCGGTTCGCTCGCTGCAGATCGACGACTGACCTGCGCGGCTGTGCGGTTCGCCGCTCGTCGGGCGATTTCGAACGACGAGAAGCAAAAAACGAGTGACGGGTTTGTTCCCGAGCGTCACTCCTAGTACGACAAGATGGCTCCCGGTTCGTCCGGGTGTTCATCCTCGGCTTTGAGTCGCGATCCGAACGACGCAATGACCTCGACCGATACAGACTCCCTCGGAATGGGAGCCGCATCCCCGGGAGGCGACGCCCTCGCGATGCGAGGGGAGATTGCACAGAGTCTGTTTGGGGATGTGGCCGAGCCGGTTCGGATCGCACGATTCGAGATCCTCGAGCAGATCGGCGCGGGCGGCATGGGCGTGGTGTATCGAGCTCGAGATCCAAAGCTCGAGCGCGCCGTGGCGTTGAAGGTGCTCAACGCTTCGCGTGTCTCAGCCCAGGGCAGAGCCCGACTCGTCCGCGAGGCGCAAACGCTTGCCCGCCTGAGCCATCCGCACGTCGTGACCGTCTACGAAGTGGGCGAGCACGAGGAGCAGGTCTTTGTGGCCATGGAGTTCGTCGACGGGGTGAACGTCCGCGATTGGATGCGCTCAGAGGAGCGCAGCGAGGCAGAGATCCTCGACGTGTTCTTGGCGGCCGCGAAGGGGTTGGCGGCAGCGCACGAGGCGGGGATCGTGCACCGCGACTTCAAGCCCGCCAATGTTCTGCTGGGCAAGGACGGGCGCGTTCGCGTGGCCGACTTTGGGTTGGCGCGGGACGACGCGAGCAGAGACAGCACGCGAGATTCTGATGGAGCGCCGGTGGTCGGCTCGACCAGTGGCGGGCCGATGACGAAGACGGGATCCGTGGTTGGGACGCCCGCGTATATGGCTCCCGAGCAGTGGGCGGGGAAGGCTGCGAGTGCGGCGACGGACCAGTTTTCGTTCTGCGTTTCGTTGTGGGAGGCGTTGACCGGGGAGCTGCCGTTTGAGCAGGAGGATGTGCGGGGTGCTGCGGGGGGTTCTGCGCTGCCGGGTCCGCGGCACGTCGATGGCGTTCGCCCGCGGATGCGGAAGGCGCTGGCGCGTGGGATGAGTGTTCGGGCTCGCGAGCGGTGGGCGAGCATGGGCGAGTTGACCGACGCGATCGAGCCTCGGCGGGCGATGGCTTGGCGTGGGTTCGCCGTGGTTGGGCTGCTCGCAGCGATTGGCGGCGCTTCGGTGGCGAGCAATGCCGAGTCGGCAGATGTGTTGGACCCGTGCGGTCCCGTTCGCGGGCGGTTGGAGAAGGTGTGGAGTGCCGACGAGCAGACGCGCTTGGAGGCTGCGCATGCTGGGTCCGCCCCGTTCGCGGCAGCGAGTTGGGGCGAGCTGGAGCGCGGTGGGCGAGCGTTCGCGGCGGGTTGGGAGGAGTCTGCGGCGGAGATCTGTGATGCGGGTGGGGATGTGGACCCCGCCGCGTTGCGGTGTCTGGAGCGTGGGGTCGCGCAGTTCTCGGCGTTCGTTGGGAGGATCGGGGAGCCGTCGGCGAAGGTGGTTGCGCGGTTGCCTACTGCGCTCGCGACGATCGAGGATCCGCGGCAGTGTGTTGCGGGGACGCTTGCGACGACCGTGCCGAGCCCGGGCGAGGGGGCGGCCTCGCTGGCGGATGTGTCACGAGCGCGGGGGATTTTGGACGAGGCGCGGCTGGCGATTCAGCTCGGTGAGGTCAAGCGGGCGGACGGGTTGATTTCGGACGCAATGGAGGTGGCGCGCGGCGCGGAGTTCCCACCGGTCGTCGCGGAGGTTCACGAGATTCGCGGCGCGAGTCTTCTCGAACGCGGTAACGCGAGGGACGCGGTGCTCGAGTATCGCGAGGCGCTGCGGATCGGACAGCAATCGCGGCATGACCTGGCCGTATACAAGGCGCTGGTTGGTATCGTGCGCGCTGGCGCGCTTGCGGAGACCGAGCCGCGCGAGAGTCTGGAGCCCTGGACGGACCTGGCTCAGGCGACCTTGGAGCGACTGGGTTCCACTCCGAGCCACAGGCTCAGCCTCGATGAAGCCCGGCTACTGCGGTTGAGGCTCTCGGGGGAGCAAGAACCGGCCCTGGAATTGGCGCGGGATCTGGTTGAGCGCCACGGCGTGGGCACAACCGATGCAACGCGAAGATGGGCGAGGCGTCAGCAGGCGCACCTGCTCGCGGATTCTGGGAACCGCGACGCGGCCGATCGAATCTATCGAGACCTGCTTGGGCAGGCGGAACGCCGTCTCGGCCCACAGCACCCAGAAGTCGCTAAACTCCATCTCTACTTGGGAATGCTACATCAGCAGGAACCGAAGACGGCCGTAGCCCACTTCGAGACTTCGCTCGAGATCCTTCGTAGGAGTATCGGCAGTGAAGACGTCGGCTATGCGCGTGCCGCACTTGGGCTCGCGATCTCCAAGGCGGGTCTCGGCGACTTCAATACCTCCAAGGCGCTCGCCAAGGAAGCCACGGCGATCCAGCGGCGGCTGCTTTCGGACGGTGACCCCGAACTCAGCGGCCCGCTGATCCTACTGGCCGAAGTCGCGAACATCGAAGAGGACTACGAAGCCGCGGTTGGTTACTGGATCAGCGTGCTTGATGCAACGGATCCTGAGCGAGACGCGGATAACTACGCCATGGCGCTGAATAACGTTGGGTACTGGTACCGAAAGCAGGGGAAGTTGATCGAGAGCGAGTCGTACTATCAGAAGCTTCGCGACCGCGTAGAGTCCGACTCAACGTTGCATCGCTATGCGAGCCTGGGTCTTGCGGCGTACAAGATCCGACGTGGGCTGGCCGATGATGCACGGGCCCTCTTGGTCGGGTTGGACCGTCCTTCCTTGGAAGGGGACCCCGGAGGGTTTGCATTGGAGCTGTGGCCGCTCTGGGCATTGCTAGACGGAGCGCCTCAGCAACACTGGGACCGCTGGGCAGAAGCGGCGCGAACACAGGTCGGCGGATGGTTGGTAGCCGAGGTGCGCGTCTCCGGGCCAGAGATCAATGGTGGCTGAATTCGGAAGCCGCAGGTCTTGTTCGGCCTTACTTCGTTGGGCTTTTAGACGGCCTTCTGCGGTCCGAGGCTCGACTGGTTGGCTGCTCGCATCTTCGCCGCATGTAGCGGCCCGCCGCCAGGGAGTGCTCGAAGGACGATTTGCTGGAAACGGTCCACGGCAGGTGCAGGTCCATCAACTCTCGGACGAAGGAGCGCCCTGTTCGTGTCACCGAGCCCCTCTCGACCGGCGCCTCGCCAGTTCTGACTACGCTCGTTGTAGCCGCATCCGCCAACGTCGACGCACGGTGACGAGGGCTCCAGGCGCCTTCGATGCTGCGGCCGCAACTATCGTACTCGCGGACTGCGGTGCTTTTGTACGAGCCTAGTACGACCGCCCAGGCGAGCATGGACACGTGGATACATGGACAACAACCATTCTCTGAATGGCCTTTCGGTGGCGTGAAGGTGAAGCATCAGCGGCTTCGAGGGGTTGAAGGTACGCGTAATTCGATTGCGAGCACTGCGATAGCTAGTCTCGCCGTCGTTGGCTCTGCCACCCTTGCGGCCTGCGGGGGATCCGATGGCGAGTGTCCCTCAGGTTCAGAGCTTCGCGAGGCGTTCTACAACGACTCGGCGCGCGACCGAGTCGCGCGCGGGTTGAACAGCAGCGGAGTCTACGGCCCGACGGCAGTTCGGGAGCTCACGGACGATCTTGACAGGTACGCGGACCGCTGGGCCGACCTACGGCGATCGGTGTGCGAGCGTCGACTACCCGCACCTGCGCTGTCCCAGGCGAACGCATGCTTTGAAAGCGCCGCGGCGCGGTTCCACCACTCCGCCAGAGTTCTGAGCCTTGGCGCGCCCGGTCAGGTCCTGAGTGGTCACCGACTCGTCGCCTCGCTGGACCCCTTGCAACGTTGCAACTCGTCACCGGCTCTCGAGAACGCCGCTAGGGCGGCCATGGAATCGGGCGATGCGACCACGGTCGCGAGCGTCCGGGCCTCGATCTCGGAGGTCGAAGTCTTACTCGAAGTCGGGTTGGTCGATAGCGCATCGCGGCGGCTTGAAGCTGTGAAGCTAGCGGCCGGCACTATCGATCGGCCGTTGCTGCAAGCCCGGGTCGACTGGGCCGCGGGAAGCGTTGCCCTTGCACAGGGGTCGACCGAGGACGCACGAGCGTCGTTGCTTCGTGCAGCCCTCACCGCACAGGCGCACAACGACGTCGTTCTACTCGTCGCCACACTTGTCGACCTCGGGGATCTGGAGGCGAGCGGAGTCTCAGGCGTTGAGGCCGCGAAGCGTTGGCTCGGTTTTGCGGAGGCCAGCGCGCGCCGTCTAACGCCGGAGGACCCGCTGCACGCGTGGCTGGCGTTGTCTCTTGCGCGCGTCGACAGAGTATCTGGACTACCGGAGAGGGCGCTGGAGCGGTTAGAGAACATGTTCGATGCTGACAAAATAGAGCTGGGGCATTGGGGCCAGGCGGATGAATCTATCCGAGCAAACACCCAGCGGCTTCGAGCTCAACTGTTGCGGGATATGGGCCAACTGACGCAGGCACACGCGACGTACGAAGGCTTGCTCAAGAGCACCCGGAGCCGGTACGGCGAGCACCATCCCGATGTCGCAGCTATCCTCCTCGACCTTGCGGTCTTGCACTCAGACGCGAACGAACTCCCCAAGGCCGCCGAATGGGCGAAGTCCTCGCTGAGTAGCGCAGAGAACGTCTACCCCGCCGACTCGGTGCGTCTTGTGCCGCATCTGACGACCCTAGCCGAAGTAGACTTGGCGGCCGGTAACCCCCGTTCCGCGCTAGAGCTCGTGTCGCGCGCCTGGCGATTGGAGCGTGATGGTCATCTGAAGCCGGAGGCGGTCGACGGTGAGGCGCTCGAGCTCTTGACTGAGGTCGAAGCAACGCTAGGGCGGACCGCGCGTGCGGTGAAAGGGCTGATCGAACTGGCCGAGATCTGGAAACACGATTCACGTCGTCCGCAGGTGGACTTAAAGATCGCTCGCCATGCGTGTATGTCCGGTCACTGTTCCGGCGCGAGGTCCTACATCGACCGTCTGTTGGACTTGTCGCCCATTGACGAGCAACTACGACTTCATCAGCGTCTGTTTCTCGCATGGGAGGACTTGCAGGGAGGTGACCTGCAACGTGCCGAACGAGAACTCAAGCGTATCGAGAACGTGTTGGCTATGACCGACACATCGGCCGAGGCTGAACTACGCGCGGATCTTTCGGCGGTTGCTGCGCTGGTGCAGATCGATAGTGGAGCCAGTCGAGCTGAGTGGGAACCGACGTTGGCGGACGCGCAGCGCCTCTACGACCGTCTGCGGAGTCAACCCGGAGGAACGGCCTTCGTCGCAATGCAAGAAGCGCTGCTCCGTCGTTCTTGTGTGGACAAGATTGACTCCTCCGAGGCGATCGCCCGGCTGTTGCTGGCCTTCGACGCCAACATTGATGAGGATACCATTCGCTTCTCAGGGGGTGACCACGCTTCACCCGATCCCCGTGTGTTCGAAACGCCAGAGAGACCGGCCCCGAATGGAACGAACTGGAAGAACTTGCAGTGTCTCCTTCGCCACCAGGGCCGGACGATGCTCCATGCAATGACGAGTTTTACTCACCCCGAACCAGCCCACGACGTCGAAAGTCACATCGCGCGTGCCACTGTCTTGATAGTCGGGCAGGGAGAAGCGGCGATGGGCGACACAGGCCGCCTCGAACTCACCGACCTGGAGAGGCTCTCGGACAGACTGGGACTCTGCCCCGGCCCGATGCAGGCGCGGGAACTCGGCGAATACCTCGTTCCTGGCGAGGATGAGAGCTGCACCGGGCTCCTGGTAGGCAGGAACGCCGTGCTAACCCTTCGCCACTGTATCAACGGGATTCGGGGCCCTGGATTCGTGGTGTTCAACTACCGAACCCCAGGTGCGGGAGCGGCTGTGGTGCGGAAGGTCGACTATGTGTACTGCGGTGACGAAAATGGGGGGACCGATCATGATTGCGCTGTTGTTGCGGATGAGTCGTTTCTCGATCCCCTCGGTCGCAAGTCGCGTTGCGGTTCTGGCCCATTCGCTACGGTGTACGATGGTGGTGTGGACGACTGGGCTCTCCTCATCTTTGAAGATGATGGGAAATCCGCGCCTGTAGGTCAGCCCGTGTCTCGACGTGAGCTTGGGGAAAAACAGCCGGCCGATAATGACGCCAGCGAGCTCGTATCCTTGGGGCATCCTCGGGGCATGCCGTTGCTCGTCTCACCGCGCTCGACGGTGATTGCCAAGCCGCGAGACGCGAAACCCCACAATATCCTCGTTGAAACATCGATTCGTGGTGCTACTGGCAGCAGCGGGAGTCCTGTCTATGACCGCGATGCCCAGGTCGTTGTTGGCCTAGTTGCCCGGATATCGAACACCGAGTTCTATGATTGTCCTTCTCGCAAGTGCTACAATGTTATACGCTGCACCGTGGCCGAAGGTTGTGGGACATCCCTGTTTTACCCGGTGGTGCCGCTTGTTGAACGGTTGTGTTCTCAGTCGGGATTCAATGGTGAGCCGGACCTCTCAATATGTGACCAATCAGCGAAGGAAGTGGAGAAATGAGCAAGATTGACTATATCAGTTTTATTGTCCCAGATCTTAGTCAGAGCTGCGATATGATCGACGGTTCGAGTGGGAATAAGTATGGGGATGGTGACTCTTTTGTTACGCGAGATTATTCGGAGTCTGACTATACGCATGTTTGTATTTCTTTTCTCTCGCAGGACAAGGATGATGCACTCTCTGCATTGACGAGTGGGGCGTGCGGCCTTGTGACTCGACAAAGTGGCAATGGGATCGCTGTATGGGCAGAGTTTCGAATTCCGGATACGGACTGCGAATTCAAGTGGAAGCTGAATCCATCGGTGCCTCCATGTACCCTGGTGATCACTATCAAGAAGCGGTAGGAGAACGACCGGTGTTCCGGAAGGCGTCGTGCTTTCGGTTCTGTCGCCGGTCTACCGGTCTACCGGTCTACCGGTCTACCGGCTGTCGCCGGCGCTCGGCTGCAGCGATGCGGTCGGGTGCGCTGGGCGCGCGCCGTTGACGTCTGCCTATGTTCTTCGCCGGTACCATCGTGTTGTGGCGAGTCCGGGACGCGATGTGTGCAGTCTCGCGCAGGGTCGGCGGTCGCTGCACATGGTTCGCGCTGGCTGGTATGAGCCGACCAGTGCATGTCTAAGGTCCTAGACGCTTTGTCGGTGTGGACTGCGGTGGTCTAACAATGTTTCGTATTACGTTTTGGCCCTACGGCAACTCCGCCGTGCACCCGCTCGCCCAGTCCCCACTACAATCGAACACCTCCTGACCGACGCTCACCGCACCCCCGGGCCACTCGATCGTCCCCGCCGTCCAGACCTCCTGCGGCGCGAGGGCATCGATCTCCACAACCGTCGTCACCCCATCCACGTTGAACGTGACGGTGCCTGGTGCACTGGGATCCCCTGTCCCCCAGTGTTCGACCAAGACGGTGTAGACCCCGTCCTGAGGTCCCGCCAAGAAGATGTTCTCGGGGCCGTAGGCGCCGGTGTTGTCGACATCCTTCCGAGGGTCATCACTCTCATCACCCACCTCGCCCCAGTCCGGCCCGGAGCCGACGCAGGTGGTCCAGGTGCAGTCGTCCTCGGTGTTGATCTGGCCGCCGGGGCGGACGAGGTGCAGCTCAAAGTCGTCGCCGAGCTCGGTCCAGGTCAGACCGACGCGGATGTCGGGCTCAATGCAGTCCTCGGTGATCACCCTTGTGACGAGCGCGTACTGGCCGTCTTCGTTGGACCACACGCACTTGACCAGCTGTTCGCCGCAGAACAACGGGGTCTCGAACTCAAAGGCTCCGGACTCGTCGGTCGGGATGACACCGCCAAAGGTCCGTCCGCCCGGTCCTTCGATGAAGAACTCTCCATCTCCCTGCGCTCCGTTGACGGCGCCGGAAAACGTCCAGGTGGTCGCGTCCCCGGCCAGGATGTCGTCGGTCGGCAGCTCACTGGTTGGGCAGCCCTCACATGTGCATTCGCCAGGCGCTTCGCAGTCGGGAGCGGGGTCTTCGTAGCCACCGTCGTCGTTCGAGTCGTTCCCGGTAGAGTCGTCGGCCCCGGTACCATCCGGGTCGGTGTCGGCGCCCCCGGTGTCGTCGGAGGCTGATTCGGACGCGGTGTCGGTGCCGCCCGCCGTCGGATCGGAGGCGTTCTCTTCGGGCTCGTCGATGATGATGCACGCCGACACGCCGAGAAGGAGCATGGCGGACGCGAGCGGAAGGCGCGATGTCATGCGGGGGTTGTTCGGCTCGGCCGGGCTTTGATCACCGAACCCCCAGAAAAGGCGGCATGCCTGTTTCGCTCAGCAGCACACCGCGCCGCAGGTCTCGATCGTCACGTCCGGGGAGTTGTCCGAGATGCACTCGTCGATGAACTCACTGCTGGTCTGGAAGGGGTCCCAGCAGTCGATGAAGGCCTGGCTCATGCTGTAGCCGATGTTGTCACCCACCTTGGCTCGAAGCGTGGCCGTATATCCGCAGCCGCCGGGCTTGGCGGTCCAGTACGCCGCGGGTAGGTTGAAGTTGTCGACCTGCCAGCCGTACCAGGTACCCCCAGCCCAGCTCCATCCATATCCCGTCGTGACAGCCGAGTCGTGGACGACGTCGAACCCCCCCGACGCGGTCTTGGCTCGAATCTCGACCGGCTGACCGAGCGCGGTGCCGTAGCCCGATATCCGAGGGATGATGGTGGTGGGGTTGTTGGCGATGAGCTCGCCGTCGTAGGGCTCGGCGATACAGGCGGTGAGGAGTGCTGCGAGTACGAGGGGAAGGAGGGTGATGCGGCGCATGAGTCGTTCCGCAGTGGTCGTTGCCGCTCAGCCCGGAACGTTCCCACCCGGGGCGGAGAAAGACTCGCCGCCCGTCTCACTCGCAGAACGCACGGTGCAGCGCCTGCGTCAGCGCCTCCACATCCGCGTCATCACAAAACAGCGTCGCCCGCAGCGGCGACGTGGCCATCGCCTTGAGCGACAAGCCCATCCCCGCGGCCACCGAGCGAGCCTTCGATAGCTTGGCAGCGTTGCGTCCCACGAAATCCCCGACCAGCGACACCGCGCCGCAGCGCTCCTCGATCTCGACCTGCCCGAGCAGCTTCGTTCGCAGGTTGGGCCAGTCGTGCACGTCGTCGAGGCCGAACCAGAGGTCGGCGATCTCGTGGTCGGCGTCCATGTGCAGGACCGGAAGGGAAGCATCGGCGGCGGCGGCGAGCATGCGGTCCATGCTCTGCGCACCGCTGGCTCGCAGCCGCACGAGGTTTCGCTGCGCGCTGACGCCGGTCACGGCGTGGTCTCGGGACGCGTCGGTCGGGCGATCGATGCGGGTGCCGCCGACGCTGCCGCCGCCGGTGGCCCGCGCCCACAAGGCGACCCCCTGCTCGCGGGCAAAGGCGACGGACTCGGCGTGCAGGACCCGGGCGCCGTGAGAGGCGAGCTCGAGCATCGCGTCGTGGCTGATCGTCTCGATCAGCTTCGCGGCGTCGACCATCCGAGGGTCGGTGGTGTAGATGCCATCCACGTCGGAGCAGATCTCGCAGTACTCGGCCCCCAAGGCGCCGGCGAGCGCAACGGCGGTGGTGTCGGATCCGCCGCGCCCCAAGGTGGTGACCTCGCGCTGATAGGACACGCCCTGAAACCCGGCAACGACCACGACCTTGCCGCGTGCAAGCTCGTCCGCGACCCGAAACGGGCGCACCTCGATGATGCGGGCGCCAGAGTGCCGCGCGTCGGTGATGATCCCCGACTGCGAGCCGGTGAGGGACACGGCATCGACGCCCACCTCGTGCAGCGCCATGACCAGCAACGCCATCGAGGCTCGCTCGCCACAAGACAGCAGCATGTCGAGCTCGCGGCGAGAGGGGGAACTCGAGATTCCCTTGGCTCGCTCGAGCAGCTCGTCGGTCGTCTTGCCCATCGCCGAGACCACGACGACGACGTCGAATCCGCGGTCTTTGGTCTCGCGGACCCGCCGAGCGACCGTGCGGATCTTGTCCGTGTCAGCGACGGATGATCCCCCGTACTTCTGTACGACGATGGCCATGGGCCGAGGGTACTACTGCCGCCGCCTCCGGGAGAACCAACGCAAAACGCCGCAGGGCTGACCTGCGGCGTTGGAGCGAAAGCGCGAACGACTAGGCGTCGTCGGACTCTTCGGCGGGCGTCTCGTCGCCGGTGGCTTCGGCTGCGGGTGCAGCGTCGTCAGCAGCGGGAGCATCTGCGGCAGGCGCCTCGGCGTCAGCGGCCGGGGCTTCGGCAGCGGCCTCGCCGTCGGCCGGAGCGTCCGGGACGACAACGAGCGGCGTCGAGCGACCCAGGACACCTTCAGCCCGCACGCGAGCAAGGTGCTCGGCGGCGGCGGGGCGCTGGGTGATCCAAATGAGGTCGTAGATGTCGAGCAGGTCGTGCGGAGGCGCGCCCGTGTCGGACAGCGCATCACGAAGCGACTTCACCATCTCCAGGTAGCCGCGATAGACACGGGCGGTCGGGAGCTTGGTCGGCCGGATCGGCTTGGTCGTGCAGTCGGCCTGCTTGGTGAAGACGCTCGGCTTCACGCAGGTGTGCTCCTTGGGGTGCACCAGCGCCATGGGAGCGGTGATGACGGTCCAAGGCACGCGGGGCCAGAGCATCGACATCGCTTGCGTCAGCTCAGTGAAGCGCTTGGCAACGTCCTCGGTTCCCCAAAGCATCGCGTGCCTGTCTCTTATACACATCTGACGCTGCCGACGAGCGATCTAGTGTAGATC
>OJGU01000947.1_pt1 | contig 12972 bp, 9 predicted proteins | sample 1594741 | NCBI WGS metagenome assembly OJGU01 (sample SAMN05416841, study PRJEB24817) | seawater metagenome | isolation source: Sea water | place: Canada:Atlantic | collected 2013-07 | reverse complement strand
GTGAAAGGCCCCCAGGCTTGAACTCAATCAAGGCGGTCTGCTTCGACCTTGACGGCACCCTCTTGGACACCCTCGAGGAAATCGCCGTTTCTGCCAACACCGTCTTGGAAAGAAACGGTTATCCAACTCATGAGGTAGGATCCTACCGATATTTTGTCGGAGATGGGGTACAACGCCTTATCAAACGAGTCTTACCGGCAACGGCGACCGATGATGCGTTGGTCCGCGAGCTCGTGACCGAGCTTGAATCAGAGTATGACAAACGGGCAAATCGTCTCACACAGATCTATCCCGGCATTTTAGAGATGCTCGATACCATCACAAAGCGCGGGATTCGCTTGGCCGTTCTATCGAACAAGCCCCACTCGCTCACCGAAGAGTGTATCCGGCGCTTTTTCCCAAACAGAGCATTCGAAGTGGTTCTTGGGCAACAAGCCCACCGCCCAAGAAAACCGGACCCAGCCGGGGCCATTGAGGTCGCTAGGCAGCTTGGAATCTCGACGGAAGAAGTGCTCTACGTAGGCGATACCGATGTCGACATGAAAACGGCCAAAGCAGCAAAGATGACAGCGGTCGGCGTCCTTTGGGGCTTTCGTCAACGGGATGAACTCATCAACAATGGCGCTGATCATATCGTTCAATCCCCAAGCGACCTAGCAAAGCTTCTCTAAAGCCCTCCTTTCCGTGGGCAGGCCTATCCCATTAGTTTCAAACGGTTGAAGGAATTCGGTTTTCCGTGCCCCATCGTTCCCTGGACCGATCCCCCGCGGATCATGGAAACAATGATAAGAATCGGGTGGGACTCCCGCACTCACTCTGAAAGAATCGAGCGATGGACAGCTACGCTCGAATGGCGGTAATCATAGAGTATCTGGAGCAACACTATCGGGAACAACCCGAATTGAAGGATCTAGCCCGCATTGCAGAACTAAGTGTCCCCCACTTTCATCGCGAATTCCACCACTGGGTAGGCGTCAGCCCGAAAGACTTCGTCCGAGCCCTCACTCACGAATACGCAAAGGCGACCCTCAAGACTGGGGCCAGCGTGATGGAAAGCGCCTATGCGGCAGGACTTTCTGGACCGGGTCGACTCCACGACCTTTGCCTCTCTATAGAAGCCGTCACGCCAGGAATGATCAAATCTGGGGGACACGGCATCGACATCGGCTTCGGGATCGCTCCCAGCCCGTTCGGCCCCTGTTTTTTCGCCGAGACCGATCGCGGTATCTGTCGCTTCGAGTTCAGCAACAAGCCTCTGGACGTATTGAAAGGGGAACTGTGCCATGAGTGGCCAAAGGCCATGCTTTACCAATCCGATCAGAGAGCTGAGGAAATCGTGGCACAGATCTTCGCTCCAACCGATTCGACGCCAATGAAAGCCCCCCTCAGACTTTGGTTACGAGGTTCCGCCTTCCAGTTCAAGGTCTGGAAAGCCCTATTAGCACTCCCTTCGGGCACTCTCACAACCTACAAGAACATCGCCACCCAAATCGCCCAACCCAAATCAGCTCGCGCGATTGGAAATGCGGTCGGGGCAAATCCAACGGCCATCCTTATCCCCTGTCATCGCGTCATCCGATCGACCGGCCTCTTAAAAGGCTACCGCTGGGGCACGGGTCGCAAGCGAGCCTTAATTGCGTGGGAGGGGGCAAAACAGCTTTGTCACTAAAAAAGGGCAAATCCTGCAATTCTTTTGACCCAGTCCGCAACTTTCCCTAGGTTCTGGCGTTTTACCACACAGTTGGTACGAAACCGGGAACTCAATGGCATTTAACTCAATCAAAACCCTGCTTGCTGAAGCTGAATTGGTCACCCCTGATCAATTCACTGAATGGAGCAAGCAATGGCGCGTCGCCGTCGACAGTGGGTCCGAGGAGACACTCCTCGGTTTCTTCAGCCGAGAACGCGGAATATCAGAGGATCAATTCCTCCAAACCCTCGCCAAGAAACTCGATTGGCCCTTCGTCGATCTCAGAACGGTCAACGTCTCTGCGGAGATTCGCAAACGAATTTCCACGAAGGTTGCCTTTCAGTACACCGTCATTCCTGTTGCTGAGAATGGAAAAGGACTTCGAGTCGCCGTTAGCAACCCCTTTGATTCAGGACTACTCAACGCGATCCAATACGACGCGGCGGGCCCCGTTGAATTTGCGCTCTCACCCAAGATTGAGATCGAGAAGTCGCTCAAGAAATACTACGGGGTTGGAGCTGAAACCCTGGATGAACTCCAAGATGATGACGAGCCCATTGAACTGCTCATTGGAGAAGATAAAGATATTGGCGAAGGCGACCAAGAGGCCAGCGTCATCAAATTCGTAAACCAGATTATCTGGGAAGCCTTTCAGGATCGAGCGACTGACATCCATTTCGAACCAGAAGAAGATGATCTCCGTATTCGCTACCGCGTTGACGGCATTCTTCATCAGGCGCCGATGCCGCCTCAATTGAAGAAATTTCAATCCGCACTAATTTCCCGAATCAAAGTGATGTCCGGAATGGACATTGCTGAGAAACGCCTCCCTCAAGACGGGCGCATCAATGTTCGCATCAAGGGAGAAGAGCTCGATATTCGTGTTTCTACCGTGCCAACCGTTTACGGCGAGAGTGTCTCGCTCCGCCTGCTCACTCGCGGCAAGATTTTCCTCAGCCTCGACAAGCTAGGGTTTCAGCCAAAAGACGAGGAAGCGCTGCGAGAAATTATTGTCAAACCTCACGGGATTGTGCTCGTCACCGGTCCAACAGGTTCTGGAAAATCGACCTCCCTCTACGCGTTCTTGAGTTCCATCAATTCGATTCAAAAACGAATCATTACCATTGAGGAACCCGTCGAGTATGAGCTCCGAGGCATCAATCAAATTGCCGTAAGATCCGATATTGGGCTCACCTTTGCCATGGGCTTACGGCACATCCTTCGTCAGGATCCGAATGTTGTGATGGTCGGTGAGATTCGAGATATGGAAACGGCAGAGATCGCCATTCGGGCCTCACTGACCGGTCACTTGGTTTTCAGCACGCTCCATACCAACGACGCCCCGAGTGCCTTCACCCGTTTGATCGATATGGGAATCGAACCCTTTCTCGTGGCTTCTTCGGTTGAAGCAGTGATGGCCCAACGTCTCGTCCGCACCATCTGTCAACATTGTAAGACAGAGCAAAAGGTCGAACACGACTACCTACGCCGCATCGGATTTCCTGAAGACGAAATTGGCACCGCAAAGTTTTATCATGGTGTCGGCTGTGAAGAATGTCGCCAACTGGGTTACCAAGGCCGTCTCGCGATCTATGAATTGATGGTGATGAATGAGGCCATTCGGCCGCTGATCTTGGCCCGGACAGCTGCCTCAACTATTTCTCAAAAAGCGATTGAAATGGGCATGCGCACCTTGCGCGTGGATGGTTGGGAAAAGGTCAAGGCAGGAATCACCACAATCGAAGAGATTCTCCGAGTCACACAGTCGGAGGAACACCTCGGCGCACTGATGGAAGATTCTTGATCGACAGGGGCCGAATCACATGAGCAAGCGAAAGAAAAAGTGGCACGAATGCAACGTCGTGCAGATCTGCGAACCCGCCGCCCATCTTTGGCAGTTTAATGCCTCGGGACGCAACTTCGCGCTCAAATCCGAGACCGAGGAAATCGACGGCTCACCCCTGCCTCAAAAAATCGTAGGTAAGACCTGGCAAAACCTGATTCAAGGCAAGCTCAATATTGGCTGGATTTCCCACGATCAAGTCTTTCTTCGGACCGTTCAAATGCCAGAGTGCGAAGCGGACGAATTGAGACAGATGCTCGAATTTCAGCTCGAGAAACTCTCCCCTGCTCCGGTCGCTCAGATTGCCTGGAGCTATGAGTTGATCCCCTCGAGCGTCGACGGACAGGTCACCGTACTTCTCATCATTGTGGAGTCCGATGTGATCGAGAGGCATCTCACTGAATTCGAACAAGTTGGCTTTCAGGCAGACCGGCTCGAGGTCCCTTGGTGTCACGAGTTAATCACGCTCGATCGCTCATCGGACCGGATTTGGATTCGCCTCGGCGAGAGCAACGGCGCCATTGTGGCCTTAGTCGTTTGGATTCTAGAAGGCACCGCACAAAACGTCATGGTGATGCACTTGCCCAACAGTGACGAGGGCACTCTCAGTCTCACCGAGCAATTAGACCGAACAGCCTGGACCGGAGAACTCGAAGCTTGGCTCAGCACGATCCCGGCCGTGACTGTTTGTGGAGAATCGAGTGTTACCGAACCATGGATTGACGCGCTCAAAGAATGGTCCGCACATCCCGTCTCTTCCGAAACGGCCCCAGAACCCGTGGAGATCGCAACGCTTGGGGCCAAACGAGCGACCCAAGGCGAATCCCAATCCAATCTGCTCCCTGAAGCACATCAGATCCGCTACAAACAGCAGTACATTGATGGGATGTGGATGAAAGGGGTGGGAACAATGGTCTTGTTCTACATTTTCGGCATTTTGATCTACTTCGTCATGCTCGAATGGATGCATCGCGATAGCATCGACCTTCAGACTCGAGTAAGGGCCAGTGCCGTGCAGTACACCAATGTGCTAAAGATGCAGGCTCACCTCGATATTCTCCAAGAACAGGTTGATCTCAAGTTCTCTGCACTCGATTGCCTTCGGGTGATTTCCGAAGAACTCCCAACCGAACTTACCTTAGACTCCTTCAAGTTTCACATGGGGAAAACATTGAGCCTCTACGGTAAAGTCCCGACGGCAGACGCAGGGAAAGTCACCGATTACCACCGGGCCCTCATCAATGCCAAGACCGGAGAACAAAAGCTCTTCGCAACCGTGAGTGACCCAACGATCAACGCCGCCCGTGGACGGGGGCGAAGTGCGAGCACAGAGTCGCGTTGGAGTTTCACCTGTGAACTAGAACGATCGGGCTTCTAATGAATTCCTTCTTTGATCGCTACAATCTAAACGCCTTTGAACGACGCCTGACGGTGATCGTAGGAATGGCCATTTTTCTGGTTATTAATATGGTTCTCGTCTGGCCACGATTTAGCGAATGGGGCGAGATCCAAGCAAAGAACGAGCGGGCGAACCAACGCATGAGGACCTTTCAGGCCCAAATTAGCAAAGGAAAGGCTCTCAAGACTCGGTTAACCGAACTCAAGAATTCCGGTTCCGACGTGATTCCAGCAGAACGGGCGAACCAGCTTATCACCACGATCCAGCAGAAAGCCCGCGACAGCAACCTTCCCTTCCCCAACGTGCGCCCTGTCCGCACCGGCCTTGCCGACACCAACGAAGAAAAATTCTTTGAGCAAAAGGCCTACAGCCTCACGGTCAACACCGATGCCGCAGAGCTTATCAATTTTCTGGTCGCCATTGGAAGCGATGATTCGGTGATTCGTGTGAGAGATCTCGATTTGAAGCCAGAACCGCCGAAAAACAATCGCCTGATCTGCACCATGACCTTAGTCGCGAACTATCAACTGCAACCATCTGAGGAAACAGGTGTTAGAAAAAGAAGATAGAGGCATTGTAGTAGGCCCTTTTCGATTGCAAAGAACCCCCAAGCCACAAGCTAGGATTGGATGAGACAAATGATACTTAAAAAACTCGGACTTTGGTTAGCCGTTGGATCCTCGCTGATCTTTGCGCAAGGCATCGTGCAAGGTGCTGAGGCCGCTCCTGAGACGGCCGCATCAACGCCGAAGGAATCATCCGACCGTGACGCCCTTATGCGGAAACTCCTCCGCCAAGCCATCGATCGTCAATCGGATGGCACCGCGGCGACTGCGAAAGGCGCTGGCGCGCAAACGGAACCTGCCGCAGAGATTGAGAGCTTCCCAAATCGAGCAGCGACAAGCTCGCGTGCCGCAACGGAAAACGCCACACGCCAACAGGAACCATCCGCCAATCGACCTCAAAGCGCTAATTCGACAACTCCTTCAGGAGCAGTAGGGAGCTCTGCCAACGGCACGAATAACACCATCGTTTCAGGAACCAACAATGCAGCCCCGGCACCTGCTGTCGCCGGTCAACTCATCACGCCTGGCGCCGAGTCGCCCCTGCAAATTGTGCCGCCTGCCGGAGCTAACCCGGAAGCCGATCAAATCCCTCACACCTTTAACTTTCCGAATGCTCCGCTCGAACCGATTTTCGAAATGTTCACGGAGTTGACCGGCAAGATGGTCCTCTATTCTCCAGAAGTCACTGGAACCATTAACCTTGTGAGTGGTTCCGTCGAATTGAGCCGCGCTGACGCCGTCGAAGCGATCACTTCAAGCCTTGCTCTCAGCGGAATCATTCTCGTTCCCCTAGGCGATAAATTTGTCAAAGCAGTACCGACGGCAGAGGCGATACAGCACGCGCCACATATCAACAACGTCGCTCCTGAGCAACTCCCAGATTCGGGTGAGTTCATCACCCGAACGGTCAAGCTTCAACAGGTCAAACCGAGCGAAGCGGTCGAGTTTCTAAAACCACTGACGAAGAACCCTGAAGGATTGATTCCTATCGACTCGAGCCAAACACTCCTGATTCATAGCGATTCCGTCACCATGAAGCAGCTGCTCGACGTTCTTAAGTCTGTCGATGTCGTTCCCGAGTTCGACTACAGCCTTGAGGTAATCCCGATTCGCTATGGCCGAGTCACGGACCTCTTCAACACCATGAGCAGCCTTATTTCAGGCTCTGCAGGCGGTGGCGGTGGAGGAGCAGGTGGCCTCGGAGGTAACAACAGCTTCGGAGGAGGCTTCGGCGGCAACAGCTTTGGCGGCGGCGGTGGTTTCGGAGGTAGCGGTTTCGGCAGTCAGAGTCGAGGAGGGTTTGGTAGTAGCAGTCGCGGCTTCGGCGGAAGCAGCAGCTTTGGTGGGGGATATGGAGGAAGCAGTAGCTTTGGAAGAAGTAGCGGTTACCGTCCCTTTCAGGCCTCACGAAGCAACACGTCGTCTAGCGCGAGTAATTTCCAAGACCGCCTGCGACAAGTCATTGATAAAGCAGCAACTGACGAAGAGGTTGAACTACTCAGCAAAGCTCGGATCGTCCCAGACGAACGTTCAAACTCGCTCTTAATCTTCGCCAACAAACAAGATTTAACGATGATCACCAACATGGTGAGTAAGGTAGATCACCTCTTGGCTCAGGTTCTGATTGAAGCGATCATTCTTGAGATCGGAATCGGCGACGACTTGAACGTCGGCGTCAGTCTCGGACAACGCGCCGAAACAAGTGACAAGTGGATGTACGGCGGAACCATCAACAATCCTACCAGCTCGAATTCCAACCCCCTGACAACAGGCAATTCGTTTCTTGGCGGCAGCTTAACGAACGCGCTCCCCAATGGTTTCAATTACTTCGGGAGTTTCGATGACACGCTAGATATCGCCGTTAGCGCCATTGCCTCTGACTCATCAGCGAAGATTGTCTCTCGACCACGAATTCAAACCTCACATGCGGTCCCAGGCTTCTTCTTCCTCGGTGAAACCGTCCCTTATGCTTCGGGTGGATTTACCGGAGGCTTTTCGACAACGTCACAAAGCTTCGTCGACCAACTACAGATCGGTGTGAATATCGAGGTCATCCCCTACATCACTCCAGAAGGCTACATCGTGATGGACATCAATCAAACCGTGGATGGACGCGGCCAGGATGTTATCATCGACGGCAATCCAATTCCGGTCGTCAATCAACGACGTGCTTCTGCCACTCTCTCGCTGCGAGATGGCGACACCATCATGCTCGGCGGATTCATTAAGCAGACAAAGAATAAGTCGAAGTCAGGCGTTCCCATTCTCAAAGATATCCCGCTTATCGGGGCCGCCTTTAGAAATAAATCGAGTGACAATCAGCGCACCGAACTCATCATCTTACTCCGGGCTACGGTCCTAGAAACACCTGAAGAAGCAGCGCTTGTCGCCAAACGGGAACGAAGCGAAATCGAAGGCATCAAACAAATGGAAGAAGAATTCGAGGCCGAACGGCGCGGCAAGAAGACCAAACGACGGGGGCTTTTCGGAGCAAAGAAACGCGGAAGCAGCTCTAACTAATTGCTGAGGAGAATCCTCGACCTCTCATCGCGGCGATTCAATCGCCCACGGCTTTCGCCAGGTGCTCATCGATACAAAGAAAAATCGAGGGGCATCTGGCGAGTTTTTCTTTGACTTGAGGGCCTTTTCCCGTTCGCATTCCCTAAAGAACGGTTCATTTTCAGTTCAACCCGATTTGCTATGAAACTTGCACGCCTACTCCAGCTCCTACTCGGCTTTCTTCTGACTCAAAGCGCCCTCCAAGCAGCAGAACCGCTGTCATACTATGAGCTCCGCACCTACACGGCACATGAAGGCAAATTGGAAGCGCTGCATAGCCGATTTCGAGATCATACGATGGCCATTTTCGAAAGACACGGAATGACGAACATCGCCTACTGGGTGCCGCAGCAGAATGATGCGAATCAGCTTGTCTACCTCCTCGGCTACCCTAGTCGGGAAGCCCGCAATGAGGCATGGAAAGGATTCCGCGGAGATCCAGCATGGCAAGCCGCTTACAAGGCCTCGACCGCCAACGGCAAGCTCGTCAAAAAAGTAGATAGCGTCTTTCTGAAAACTACGGACTTTTCTCCACAGATCAAGATCGGCAAACAGAACATCGCCCGAGTTTTTGAGCTTCGCACCTACACGGCTTCACCTGGAAACCTTGAGAATTTGAATGCACGTTTTCGAGATCATACCGTAGAGCTGTTTGATAAACATGGAATGACCAACTATGCCTACTTCAACCTCGCCGATGGCCAAGACGGGACGGAGAACATGCTGGTCTACCTCCTCGCCCATAAGAGCCGTGCTTCCGCCAAGACCTCGTTCAGAGCCTTTGGACAGGATCCAAAATGGCGGGCAGCAAGAAAGGCCTCTGAAGAAAACGCAGGAGGTGGGCTTACTATCAGGGGCGGCGTAAAATCCGTTTTTCTCAATGTTACCGACTATTCGCCAACTAACTAAGAGAGAGGCAACACGAATCATGGAACCCCACCCACAAGACTCAGCAGAAGCCATTTCCCGACGCTCTTTCATCCAAAAAACAGCGACAGGAACTGGCGCCGCCGCCGCATTCTCTCAAAGTCCCTTCTTCATTGGGTCGGCACAGGCTGACCATCACAATGAGAAGAAGCTTGGTTTCGCCTTGGTAGGATTAGGGGGATTGTCGACTAATCAGATCGCTCCTGCCTTGGCTAAAACAAAGCACTGCCGTCTTGCGGGCATTGTGAGCGGCACGCCTGCTAAGATTGACAAATGGCAAAAGCAATACGATATCCCGGCAAAAAACTGTTATTCCTACGAGACTTACGATCAGATCGCAGATAACCCGGACATCGACATTATCTACATCGTGCTGCCAAATTCGATGCACCCTGAATACACGATTCGCGCCGCTCAGCTTGGCAAGCATGTGCTTTGCGAAAAGCCGATGGCCAACTCGGTCAAGGACTGCGAAGCCATGATCGCAGCATGCAAAGCGGCCGATCGAAAACTGGCGATTGGTTACCGCTGTCAGTTCGAACCCCATCACCAGAAATGCATCGAGTTCGCTCGAGAGGAGACCTTCGGCAAACTCAAAATGATTGAAGCCGGGTTCGGATTTCGAATCGGCAACCCGGATCAATGGCGCCTCAAACACGCCTACGCAGGCGGAGGCGCCTTGATGGATGTTGGGATCTACGCTCTTCAGGCCTGCCGCTATCTTGCCGGCGAGGAACCGGTTGAGATCACGGCAACCGAAACCAAGACGGATCCGGTCAAATTTCGAGAAGTCGACGAAACAATTTCTTGGACCATGAAGTTCAAGAACGGCGTCAATGCCTACTGCAGTACGTCGTACGCCTTTAATGGCATCAATCGATTCAACGCCTATGGGGACAAAGGCTGGTTTGGACTCAACCCGGGCTACAGCTACAACGGGATCACCGGAAAGACTAGCAAGGGCGACGCCATTACGTTTTCCGCGATTGACCAGTTTGCTGCCGAGATGGATGACTTCGCGCTCTGCGTGAAGAACAATCGCATATCACGGGTCCCTGGTGAAGAAGGGCTGAGAGATCTCCGAGCCATCGAGGCGATCTACGCCTCGATTAAGAGCGGGAAATCGGCTCTGCTTTCTTAGATCTTAGATCCTACATTCTCCAAACTATGAAATGGCTGAACACCATCATTCTCGCAACTTTGTTGTCGAGTACCGCCTGCGTTGAATCGGAAACAACCGCAAGCAAAGAAAACACCCGCCCCGTTCGCCCCGCCGGGCAAGCCTATCTTAGCCAGGCTCAACCCAAACTGAGAACGGTCAAACTGTGGCTCGGAGCCAACGAACTCGTTACCGAGATCGCCATGTCCCGCACTGAGATCGCTACCGGAATGATGCACCGGACAGAAATGGCCGAGAACGAAGCGATGATTTTCGTTTTCCCGCAACCCTTTCAAGCATCCTTCTATATGCGAAATACCCTCCTCCCTCTCTCATGTGCATTCATCGCTGGGAACGGGGAAATCCTTGAACTTCGTGACATGACTCCTCTCGAGGAGAAACCGGTCGTCGCATCGTCCAATCAAGTTCAGTATGTCCTCGAAGTCAATCAAGGCTGGTTCGAACGGCATAATGTGCAGCCAGGAATGATCGTTTCAGCTGAGAAAGGGGCCCTGTCTAAGATCTTCTTCGGCCGTTAAGCCCCTCGGCGGATTTTCTCCCGACTGACTCTCTCTATGCGAGTTGCTATCGCCCAAATCAATACCACCGTCGGAGCGCTTTCAGCAAACGCTGACAAGATTCTCGATGCCTACCAAAAGGGAGTCGATGCCAAGGCTGATTTAGTCGTGGTCCCAGAACTAGCGCTGACGGGATATCCCCCGAGGGATCTCTTACTCAAACCACGTTTCATCGAACAAAGCCTCGATCAACTCAAACGGATCACCGCCCAGATCGGAGATACGGGACTCGTCGTAGGACATATTTCCCCCAACGAAAAGCAGACCGGACGGCCTTTGAGAAATGCTGTCTCTCTCATTCACAAGGGCGCTATTGCCGCCACTCGTTACAAGTCCCTTCTTCCCTCCTATGATGTCTTTGACGAGGACCGTTATTTCGAACCAGCAGAGACGAACGAAGCGGTCGAATTCAGGGGCACCCGACTTGGCCTTACCATCTGCGAAGATGCTTGGAATGATTCGGAGTTTTGGCCAAGGCAACGATACAGCCGCGACCCCATCGCTCCCCTCCTCGCCTCCAACTGCGAGATTCTCATCAACATCGCTGCGTCTCCCTGGCAACTTGAAAAACTCGGACTCCGCCTCGACATGCTCCGAACCCTAATCCGCGGAGAGAAGACGACACTCATCTACTGCAATGCCATCGGTGGTAATGATGAACTCATCTTCGACGGGACAAGCCTAGCGCTGAACGAATCGGGCGATGTGATCAGCCAATCTGCCTCATTCAAGGAAGACTTTCAGCTTCTAGACACGAAGAGCGCCCCGCCCATCGACTATGTCGATTCATCAGATGAAGAGAAAGTTTACCACGCGCTCGTCATTGGCGTGAGAGATTACCTTCACAAGTGTGGCTTTAAGTCAGCGGTCATTGGTTTGAGTGGCGGCATCGATTCAGCGGTCACAGCGGTCCTAGCCGTCGCAGCTCTCGGTAAGGAGAACGTTCGTGGCATCGCAATGCCAAGCCAGTATTCTTCTCAAGGTAGTCTCGACGATGCCGAACGCCTCGCACGGAATCTCGATATTCAATACGATGTCATCCCCATCCAGGCCGGATTCGAATCCGTCAAAGACTCCCTCTCCGGGGTTTTCGCCGGCACGAAGGAGGATACAACGGAAGAGAATATCCAAGCACGTCTCCGTGGAGTGCTCCTGATGAGCCTCTCAAATAAATTCGGCTCATTGCTCTTAACGACTGGCAACAAGAGCGAACTCGCAGTGGGATACTGCACGCTCTATGGGGACATGTGCGGCGGACTCGCCGCCATTAGCGACGTTCCAAAGACGATGGTTTTCAAGCTGGCACGCTGGATGAATCGAGATCAGGAACTCATCCCCACCAACACGATCGAAAAACCTCCATCGGCGGAACTCCGTCCCGATCAAAAAGATGAGGACTCTCTTCCGCCCTATGAAATCCTGGATGCCATCCTGCATGCCTTTGTCGTCGAGCTCCGTTCAAGCCAAGAAATGATTGAAGCCGGCCTGCCGGAAGAGGCAGTTAATCGGGTCGTAGGCCTCATCGAACGCAACGAGTACAAGCGCCGACAGGCGGCCCCAGGGCTCAAGGTAACGAGTAAAGCCTTTGGCGTTGGGAGACGGATCCCAATCGCTCAACGTTTCCGAGTTACGGACGATTGATTCTCCATCAAGGTCAAACGCCTAACCCTCCGTAGAAACAAATCCCCAGCGGTTCTTCCACCTTTTCAGTGGATCCAGCAATTCAGTTCGATCCTTCGGAAACGAGAGCTCAAGGCTCCATAGTGGCACTATCCCTGAAGAGGCCACACCCAAAGAATCATGGGGACGGACACAGCCGTGACTAAGATTTCTAAGGGAAGCCCCATTCGCCAGTAGTCACCAAATCGATACCCTCCAGGGCCCATGATCAAGGTGTTATTCTTATGACCGATTGGCGTCAGAAAGGCACATGATGCAGCAACAGCCACAGTCATCAAGAAGGGATCAGGATTCACGTCTAGCCGCTTAGCAATGTCAAAGGCGATGGGCGCCGCGATTACAACAGTTGCCGTGTTGTTCATCACATCCGAAAGACACATCGTAATAATCATGAGCAAGGTAAGAATGATGACAGGTGAAAACCCCGTGGTCATATCGACGATCGATTCCGCGATTAAGGTCGCTGCGCCAACCGATTCCATCGCTGATCCGATTGGGATCATTGAGCCGAGGAGAACGATGACCTGTCTCTTATACACATCTCCGAGCCCACGAGACCTCTCTACATCTC
>OJGU01000945.1_pt1 | contig 12982 bp, 12 predicted proteins | sample 1594741 | NCBI WGS metagenome assembly OJGU01 (sample SAMN05416841, study PRJEB24817) | seawater metagenome | isolation source: Sea water | place: Canada:Atlantic | collected 2013-07 | reverse complement strand
GAGATGTAGAGAGGTCTCGTGGGCTCGGAGATGTGTATAAGAGACAGGTTTGCTGGGGCAGGCGTGGGCAAGACGGTCCTCATTCGCCAGATCGCCACCCAGGCCAAGGCCGACGTGAAGGTCATCGCGCTGATCGGCGAGCGCGGATGCGAGGTGGCCGACGTGATGCACGAGTTCGACCTGGACAGCTCGGTTCTCGTCGTTGCGACATCGGACCGGTCTCCGCTGGAGCGAGCCCGCGGAGCCCTCGCGGCGACCACGATTGCGGAGTCTTTTGCGGCCGAGGGTAAAGACGTCCTGCTGGTGGTCGATTCGTTGACCAGATACGCCATGGCGCGCCGCGAGGTCGGACTCGCCGCCGGAGAACTGCCTGCCACGAAAGGGTACCCACCCTCGGTTTTTGCGCTGCTGCCGCAATTGCTCGAGCGAGTGGCCCCTCTTCGGTCTGGTGGATCGATCACGGGGTTCTACACAGTTTTAGTGGAGGGAGACGACCTGTCTGACCCAGTGGCCGATTCGGCCCGCTCGTTGCTCGATGGGCACATCGTGCTCTCGAGAGACCTCGCCGCTCGCGGGCACTTTCCCGCCGTCGACGTCTTGCCGAGCGCGTCCCGCGTGATGCGGCAAGTGTGTCAGCCAGACGCCCTGGCCCTGGCTGGCAACGCTCGAGCGCTTCTTGCCCAACGTTCCGAAGTGGAGGACCTGCGACGCCTGGGTGCGTACCAGCCGGGGCAGAACCCAGAGTTCGACCAAGTGCTCGCGCTCGGCAAAAGCCTGGACGGCTGGTCGACCCAGTCCCCCGACGAAGCCTCTGACCGCGCCGCCGCGCTGCAAGGACTCGCAGCGGCGCTCGGTGGCAAAGGAGGTCCGTCATGACGGACAGCAAACGCCAACTTCGCAACGCCAAGAAGCTGGTCCGGCTTCGACTCGTGCAACAGAGCCAGGCCTCCATGGAAGTCTCGGATGCGAATCAGCGAGTCCGCGCGTCGACGGAGGCCCTCGCCGCTGCGACCAGCGCAATCGAAGACCAGGACGCCGCGTTCCGCGAAGGCTCACCGCGATGGAGCTCGATCTCCAGCTTCGAAGCCGCCCTCGAGAAGCGAAACAGCGGGACCGCCCACGCCGAGACGCAACGCAAAGCCCTCGAAGGCGAGCGTGCTGGCCGGGACCAAGCGATCGAGGACCTCCGCGCGAGTGATGCCCGCTTGTCCGCCGCCGAGCAGATGGTGTTGACCCATCGCAAACGCCTCCGCCACGCCCTCGAGCGCCTCGAGCAGTCGCTCACCGATGACCTCAGCGTGCTCAAGAAGAGTCAGGACTCATGACCAAGACCAATTTCGCGGCCAAGACCGACGCGGTGCTTCCCCGCGCTCGAAACGTCAACCGCAAGAAGGCCCGCGCGGGGTTCGCCGAGATCCTCGATCGCGAGACGCAGCCGAAGCCGAAGCCGAAGCCAAAGCCCGCCGCGACCGTCGAAGCTCGACGGGACCCCCGAAAGCGCGCTCGATACGACGCCGCGCCCGCGGAGTTCGGCAATCTCGAGGACCTGCAGGGACCCACCGGGACCGTCATCGCTGAGATGAAGCTCCGTGCCCCCAAAGGACAGACCGAGGATCCGGCCGAAGCCATCAAGCGCCAAACGCTGCCGTACGCTCAGACTCGCGGCACCTTCGTTCGCTTTCCAACGTTCAGTGACCTTGGCCGCGACGTCCCGGACGAGGCACCGTCACTCCCGCCGACACAGGCATACTCCGACGATCCCTGGCTGCCCCCAGCGCCCACCTGGGGGCAGAGCCGCGGCCCCGACCCCGAGCTGGTTCAGACGCCTCCCGAGGAGATCATGCTCGCCACGGCGTTGGAGATGGAGTTCCAAGAGGAGGAGGGCGTGCTGCCGCTCGTTCAGGAGCTTGGGTGGGAAGCCCTCGAACCTGACGCCGACCCCCTCGTGAACCTCGACGACGCGCTCGGCGCGTTCGAAATGGCGCTGACGGTCCAAGATGACGTCGCGCCCGTCGACGAAAGCTCGGCCAACTTCGCGCCGATGGCCGACTTCGACGCCCCGGCGTCGAGCCCAGACCACTCCTCGTCGTTCCTCTCGGCAGTCCCGACCGTCTCCCACGACGCGGGAGCATCCTACGGAGCCGATGGCAACGTGTTCACCTCTGCCGACCCCGAAGGCCCGGTCGCCCGCAACATCGAGGTGCTTCGAACCGCGCTCAACCGCGCCGCGATCACCGTCGACACCGCGGACGGGCAGATCGAGCTCGCGATCACCACTGCCGGCAAACACGTCATGGTGGAAGCCACGGCGGTCGGCGGGTTCACCGATGCGATCCAACGAGACATCGACGCACTCCGCGAGGCGCTCGACCGACACGACCTCGAGCTGACCGAGCTCTCCTTTGGGGACCACAGCGCAGACGCCGAGACCCCAAGCGACTCCGAACACCCAGCCCAGCCGCAACCTCCCAGCATTGTCCCGACCCCCGAGCAGGGTGATCGCGACCTGGGCTTTGTCGACGACGGGCGCCAGACCTGGGTGATCCCCACCGGATTCCGGGTCGTGGCCTGAATCCCACGCGAGGTACGCCATGCAGATCGAACGAACCGAAAACGGGCCCCTGTACTCACCGCCCGAGCTCCCCGAAGAGAACAAGACCCAACAGGACGAGTTCCTGAGGTTGCTCGTCGCGCAGATGCAAAACCAGGATCCACTCAACCCGCAAGACGGTGCGGAGTTCGTGGCTCAGCTGGCGCAGTTCACCAACATCGAGCTCGGCCTCGAGACCAACGAACGCCTCGAGGGTCTTCAAGCGTCGGGGCAGTCCTCGTCGCGGGCCGCGATGATGGACCTCGTCGGAAAGTCGATCGACGCCGACTTCTCGCGGTTTCGCCTCAAGGAAGACGCTGGGCCCGTGGACCTCACGCTCGATCTGGATGGCGCCGCAGACTCGGTCGAAGTCGTGATTCACGACGAGACCGGCGAAGAGGTGCATCGCATCGACCTCGAGAGCCGAGGCGAAGGCGAGAGCGACTTTGCGTGGGACGGAACCGGCCGCAACGGCGAGCCCCTTCCGCCCGGAAGCTACACCGTGGAGATCATCGCGACCCACGAGACCGAGGGCGCGGTGGGTGCGAGAGCGACCATCTCCGGCGTCGCGAACTCGGTCGAATTCACTGACGACGGCGCCACGATGTTCGGATTCGGCTCTTTGCTGCTCGATCCCGGCTCGATTCTCTCTCTGACCGCGGTCTCCGAACCGGACGCCTAACCCCTCCCCCCACCACAGCAAGGAGTCACAAGACCATGTCCATCTGGAGTTCTCTCTACACCGGCCGCAGCGGCCTCACCGCACACGGCGACGCCATCAACGTTGTCGGTGACAACATCGCAAACGTCTCGACCGTGGGCTTCAAGTCCGGCTCGGCCAACTTCAACGACATCCTGGGTCAGCGCACCAACGGAGGCCAGAACCTCGGCGCCGGCGTGAAGATGGGGAGCGTGTCGCAGGCATTCGGCCAAGGCAGCTTTCTTCAGAGCGGCGGCAGCCTCGACTACGCGATTCAGGGCGGCGGGTTCTTCGAGGTGGTCGGCGAGAACGACGGCATCGAGGGCAGCTACTACACCCGCAACGGCCGGTTCAGCCTCAACAACGAGGGCATGATGGTCAACCAAGACGGGCTTCGTGTGCAGGGTTATCAGGTCGACGCGAACGGCGACCCGACGGGCGGTGTTGGGGATATCGAGATCAGCGGGCAGTCCCCTCCGGTGGCGACAACCACCGCGGACATGGACATCAACCTCGATCCCGGCGAGATCGGTGCCGGCCCCTTCAACCCTCTCGACCCCGAGGCCACATCGGACTATCAGACCAGTGCGACCGTCTACGACTCGCTCGGCAATGCCCACGACGTGCAGATGTTCTTCACGAACAACGGTGCTGGGGCCTTTGAATGGCACGCGATGGTGGATGGGTCGGAACTCAACGGCGGCACCCCCGGCACGCTCACGGAGATCGCCGACGGCACCCTCGGCTTCGACACGAACGGCAACCTCGACACCGAGACGTTGAACGCATCGTCGGCAGACTTCCAAGGCGCGACGGCTGGGCAATCGATTCAGTTCGACTTCGGCGAAGCCATCACCACCGACGGGGGCGATGGCAACAACGCCTCCACCATGGTGGCGGGTGCCTCCACGGTCGAGTCCTTCGACCAGGACGGCCGCGAACCCGGTGACCTGATCGACGTGATCACCTCCGAGAACGGAACCGTCTCCGGCCTGTACTCCAACGGAGAGACCGAGCCGCTTGCGAAGCTCGCCCTGGCGTCATTCCGCGCGCCGGAGAACCTGCGTCGCGAAGGCGACCAGCTGTGGAGCGCATCCCGGGACTCCGGACAGGCGCTCCTCGGAGAAGCCGGCACCTCGGGCCGCGGCTCCGTCGCCTCGGGCGCGCTCGAGGGCTCCAACGTCGACCTCGGAGACGAGCTCGTGACGCTGATCGCCTACCAGCGAGCCTTCCAGGCCAACGCCCGGACGATCAGTACGGCCGACGAGATGCTCACCGAAGTCAACAACCTCAAGCGATAGAGTCCTGATGCTGCACCAACTTCTGATCGCCCTCGCACTGCTCGCGACTCCAAAGGCCGAAGGCCGTTGGATGACCCACAAGGTCGAACGCGGCGACACCGTCGCCAAGGTCGCAAAGCGATGGGGCGTCACAGAAGCTCAGGTGCGGCAATGGAACCCCTGGGTGGGGAGCGGCAGCGGCCGCATCAAACCCGGGCGAGTGATGCAGGTCCGCGCCAAGGCGCGGCCGGTCATGCGCATGAACGCCGTCTACTTCGTCCAAGAAGGAGACACCGTCGAAGGCATCGCGCGCTCGCTCGATGTCCCGACGAGCACGCTCCGCACGCAGCTCACCAAGAGCGCTGCGCCCGGAACGCGGGTTGTCGTGCCTCGCCCGCTCGGCTCATCGGGGTGGAACCCGTACGCCGGGCGTGAGGGCGACGCAGCACCCGCCGTCGACCTCGAGCTCGGCGGCCTCAGTACAGGTAGCCCAAACGACGGCACTCTGGTCAACGGCATCCCGCTGCCTCAAACCGAGTTGTTCGACATCTGGAAGCCTGAGCTGGCCTACGGAAGCACCCATGCCGTGGGCGTGGTGGTGACTGCGATCGGCGATTTTCGGCGGAACACGGGCTGGGACGGCACCTTGACCATCGGCTCGATGAGCAAGGCTCAGGGCGGTCACTTCCCGCCACACAAGTCGCACCAGTCGGGGCGAGACCTCGACGTACGCCTACCGCGACTCGACCGAAGCGGCGCCCATCCAAACCACGCGCAGACCGATTGGCATGCGACCTGGGCGCTCATCAGTGCGTTCATCGACACCGGAGACGTCGAAGTCATCTTTCTGAGCCGCCGCTTGCACGGAATGTTGCGCGCGGCAGCGAAGGACATGGGCGCGACACCGGCCGAACTTGGGCGGATCGGTCGGGTGATCTCGCACTCCAAGGGACACAACGCCCACCTCCACATCCGGATCCGGTGTGGCATCGACGAGACCGACTGTCGTTCCGTTCGCGCCCGCTGAGCCCAAAATCGCACTTCAGACCAAACCCGGTGTCCTTTCGAGGCACCGGGTTTTTTGTTTTTGGCGTTTGAAGCGTTCGCGCGCGCCGTTGTGTCCCCGGTTGGGGCTCAAGGTCCCGGGTTGGCCATTGCTGAGAGTGACGCGCCCTAAAGGCGGCCGGCTTCCCGCCGATTGGATCAGCGACAGGGCGCTTCGGTGCCGACTCGCAACCCCAACCCCATCCCAAGAAAGAAGAAACCATGTCCTTCTCAATGATCAGTAACTCGACGTCCCTGGGCGCACAAAGGAACCTCATGTCGACCCAAGGTTCGCTCGGAAAATCGATCACCAGGCTGAGTTCTGGCATGCGTATCAACAGCGCCGCCGACGACGCAGCCGGTATGGCGATCTCGTCCCGGATGTCCGCCGACATTCGCAGCATCGGCCAAGCTGAGCGAAACGCGAACGACGGCGTCTCGATGATTCAGATCGCCGAGGGCGCGATGAACGAGCAGCAGAACATCATGGGCCGCTTGCGCGAGCTTGCGGTGCAGGGTGCCAACGGTGCGATCTCAGACAACGAGCGTGCCTTCATCGATGCCGAGCACGACCAGCTCGTCGCCGAGGTCGAACGAATCTCGCAAGCCAGCGAGTTCAACGGCTTCAACATGCTCGGGGGCGACGCAGGCGCGTTCTCCATGCAGGTCGGCAAGGACGCCACTGCCAACGACACGATTGACGTGACGTTCACAGCGACCGACAGCACCACCTTGGGGGTCAACGCCATGGACCTGTCGACGGCGGCGGGTGCCTCCGCGGCCCTGGGCACCATCGACACTGCGATCGACGCTCTGTCGACGTCTCGCGCGGGTCTCGGTGCCTCTCAGAACCGACTCGAGATCACCGTCCAGAACCTCCGCACCGAGGAAGAGAACCTCACCGCTGCGAACTCTCGGATTCGTGATGTCGACGTGGCCCGCGAGACAGCGGCGCTCACCCGAAACCAGATCATGTCGCAGGCGGGTACGGCGATGTTGGCCCAGGCCAACCAGCTGCCGTCGATGGCACTGTCGCTCCTGTAGGCGGCTCGGACCACCCTCCACCACCGGCGTCTGACGTCGGTGGGCGGGTGGTGCTCATTTGGCGGCACTCATCGGCAGGGCGAACGCCCGACCGTCGGCGTCTGGCTCTGCGTTTTCAGTCTTCTCTTCGACGCCTTGGTCGTTCGCAGTGACGGTCGTCTTCTTGCCATTGGAGGAGAACACGAACTCCACGCGGCGGTTCTTGTTCCGGCCCTCTTGCGTGTCGTTCGGGACCAACGGCTTCGAATCGGCATAGCCGGCGACACCGATCTTCCCGGCATCCACGCCGCCCTCTTCGCTCATGTAGTGCATCGCTGCGATCGCGCGGGCGGTGGAGAGCTCCCAGTTGGACGGATACTTCTTTGACCGCATCGGGCTGTTGTCCGTGTGGCCCTCGATCTGGATGCTGTCCGCGAACTTGCCGTGGATGCCTGAGATCTTGTCCAAGACCTTCTTCGCGTTCTCGTCCAGCTCGGCGCTGCCGGAGCCGTAGAGCGCCCCGTCCTTGACGCGGACCACCACGCCCTTGGGCGTCGAGAGAATCTCGACGTCATCTTGGAGGTCCTGGTTCGCAACGTACTGCGAGATCTTCTCCATCATCTCGGCGTTGGGGTCGACCGCCTCGCCGGGCTTGCTGGCAAAGCCTGCCCCGTCGTTTTGGTCCATCGACAACTCGACGGGAGAGGACGCGATGGCCTCGACCGAGCCGGCGATCTGCTTCTGCACCCCGAACGCGTCTTGAACCGATCCGAGCATCTCTCGGAACTGCTTCACGTCCATGTTCGAGAACGAGAGCAGCAACACGAAGAACGTCAGCAACAGCATGGAGAGGTCGGCGAACGTCGCCATCCATTCGCCACCACTGTTGTCTTCGCATACGCATTCTTCTTCTTCCACGTCACTCTCCTTTCAAGTCAGAGCTAGGCGGCGTCTTGTTGGCGCTGGCTCGGTGGCAAGCGGGCTTCGAGACGGTCACGAATGGACTGCGCGTTGGAGCCTTGAACGATGCCGCCGATCCCGTCGAGGACCACACCCATGTGGGTTGCCTCCTCGGTACTGCGGTGCTCGAGCTTTGTCGCGATCGGACCGGCAATCTGGAACGCGATAATCGCTCCGTACATCGTGGTCAGAAGCGCGACAGCCATCGCCGGTCCAATTGAGGCCGGGTCGTCCAACGCTCGGAGCATCTGCACCAGACCGATCAGGGTTCCGATCATGCCCATCGCGGGGGCGCTCGCCGCGATGAACTTGAACAGCTTCTGCCCCCGTTCGTGGCGGGCCTTCATCGCGGTGATCTCGCCGGAGAGCGTGGCCTTGATCTCGTCGGCGTTCGCCCCGTCGGCGGCCATCCGAAGCGCGCGCCCGAAGAACTCGTCTTCGACCTTCGCGTTCTCCAGCGCGACGATGCCCTCGCGGCGTGCAACGGTGGAGAGCTCCGCGATCTTCGCGATCGTTTCCGTCGCGTCGTTGCCTTTCACCTTGAAGACGTTGATCGCGACCTTGATCGACCCAATACAAGAGGCGAGCGATTCTGCAGTGAGAGCGGCGGCGCCGGTACCTCCCACGACGATCAGAAGGCTAGGCACGTCGATGAAGGGACCGATCTCGCCTCCGAGTACGATCGTACCGACGACTAGAACTGCCGATGCTACGAATCCGATGATGGTCGCGATGTCCACGATGGTTTCCAACGCCTTCGTGCAACCGTGGACGTCGGATGGCAGCCCCAAGTTGGGCCGATCGGCCGCTGAAGGAGTTTCGCCCGGTGGCTGGATCCGACCGCCAAGGCGTCCCATGAAGGACGGGCATGGAAGCGGCGAAGCGGCGCTACAAAGATCTAGAGGTGAAGACGTTCGTCATCGAGGAGGACGACAACACCGCTCCCTGGAGCCCCGAGCAGTTCAAGCAGGAGCTCGGGATCCGTATCCTTCGGGACCTCCGCCAGGGCTCGCTCGAGCTGCGTCCCCTTCCAGACGCCGCGCTCCGCCTCGCCGACCTTGCACGAGACCCTGACCCCAGCATCGAGGACGCCGTTGCGGTGCTCGAGCGCGATCCCGCGCTCGCATCCCGGGTCCTGAAACTCGCGGCATCTCCCGCGATGTCCCGCCGACCGCCGGCCGACCTGTCCCAAGCGGCGCTCACGGTCGGCGTCCATCAGCTTCGCGACATGGCGTTCGCGGTCGCGTCGGGCCGTGTGTTCCGCGCCCCGGGGTTGGACGACGAGGTCCAACAGGAACACCGGCATTCCTTCCAGGTCGGCGTGGCGACGGCTGAGGTGTTCAAGCGGATGGGAATCGGAAGCAAGCAGGGCTTCCTGGTGGGCATGCTGCACGACATCGGCGCGCTTCTTCTCTACTCGGCGCTCAGCCAGTACGGCCGGGAGACCCCGGAGTTCCTCGAGCCCGCGTTCATCAACCGCGCACGCCAAACGCTGCACGCCGCGCTCGGCGAGGCCGTGATTCGTTCCTGGGGCCTCAGTGAGACCGTCCGGGCTGGCGCGCGGTACCACCACCACCCGACCGACGCGGGAGCCCTGTCGCAGGTGGCCCTGGCCGTGTCCGTGGCCGACTACGCCGCGAAGCTCGAGGCCACCGGCGAGGACGACCGAGCTGCACAACTTGGTCAGCACGCCCCGCTGTACGCGGCCGGGTTAAACGCCAGCGACGCTGCGGCGATCGCCAGGGCGGTCGACTCAGCGTCGGAGGGTTGAGGAGCGCGTCTGGGCGCACCCTGGAGCGCTACGCCGCCTCGCTCTCGCCTCTCGCACCGGGGAGCGGGGGCGCCACACAGATCCGGTTGCGGCCCTCTTCCTTGGCGACATACAGGGCCTGGTCCGCTCGGCCAAACAGGCTCTCGGAGCTCTCCCCGCCCCGAGTCGTCGCGACCCCGAAGCTTGCGGTGACCTTGCACGGTTTCGGAACATCTTCGGTCACCACGGTCGCCTCCAGGCGCGCCCGAACTCGCTCGGAGACGACGAGTGCCCCCTCTTCGTCCGTGTCGGGAAGCAGAAGCGTGAACTCCTCGCCACCGTACCGAGCCGGAATGTCGACGCCTCGCACCAGCTCTTGAAGCAGTGCACCCAGCACTCGGAGCACGGCATCTCCCGCTGCGTGACCCATGGTGTCGTTGAAGTTCTTGAAGTGGTCGACATCGACCATCACCAGACTGAGCGGGCGCTGGGACCGCTCCGACATCGTGAGCTGATAGTCGACGCTGCCCTGCAACGCGCGGCGGTTCGGGAGCCCGGTGAGTTCGTCGGTATTTGCGAGTCCCGAGAGCAGCTCGTTGGCCACTCGAAGCTGGGTTTCGAGTTCGGCTTTTTCGACTAGCGCGCGTTCGAGGTCTTTGACGATGACCTCGTATTCAGCATTGAGTTCGATGAGGTGCTGGTATGCGTTCTCGGTGAGCTCGTCGACCGTGTGTTGGGGCGGCAGCTGGCGCTGGAACGCCTGAGCGGTTTCTTCGACTTCCACCGGAGTGCGCTGCAGGATGTCTTCAACCACTTCGGCCGTGAACCCAAGCTTGGCGCCGTCGTGGACGAGCAGCTCTCGGTCGCGCTCGACCAATGCGGAATCAAACAGTGCCGCAACGCGCTCCGCCAGCCACGTCGCCTTCTCGAGGGGGCTCTCACCCGGCTCGTCGTGGTGGTGCGCCTCGATCGCCGCGATCGTGGCTTCGGGGAGGAAGCACTCCTGAGCCATCTTGCCCGACAGCTCGGCGTGCGGCGTCAGGCCCAGCACCCTTTCCCGAACCGACCGGCTCGGGCTCGCCATGCAAGACAGGTCCGCGGCCAGCTTTGCATCCGTTCTCGCCAACGTCATCAGGCCAACGTCGAGGAGGAGCCCGGCGGTGAAGAACTCGTGCACTTCCTTGATGCCGAGGTGCTCTGCGATCAGGCGACACGCCGTCCCTCTTCGGATCGACTGCTCGAGAAGCCGCTCCCCAAAAGGAGTCTGCGGCGCGAGGTCGCTGACCAGCAGGCCCAGCGCGAGGTTGCGAATGCTTCGGAGCCCAAGGACGGAGACCGCCTGCCGCACATCGGACATCCGCCGCGACAGGGCGAAGGCAGAGCTGTTCGCGAGCGACAGAATCCGCAGACCGAGAACCGGATCGATGGAGACCACCTCAGCGAGCGCGTCCATGCTGCAATCAGGGTCGGACGTCAGCTGGACAATCTTCGCGACGGAACCAACAGAAGGAGATGCACCCGACTTCGATTTCTTTCGCTTCTTGGTCGGTTTCCGCCTGGGTGGGCTCATGTGTCTGACTTTCGTCCTGGCGGCCGGACAGTTTAGGTTCATCCCGGAACGGTCCCGGTTCGGGGCACTTGTGGAAACGCGGCGCCATGGACGTGAGCGCGGGGAGTTCGCTCCCGGACGAACACCCTCAAGGCGCTGATACGGGCGGCCGATACAGCAGGGGTCGTGACGCACCTGATGCTGTCCAATCCGTCCACCGAGCTCCGCTACGTACGCGTCTGTTTTGCAGGCGAGTCCACCGAGCCCTGGATGACGCTCTATGAAATCGACGCGACCGGCTGGGTCCGTCGCCACGTCCAGGTCCATGCCGACGGGTGTCGCTTCTCTCCGGAGGACATCTTGATGTGCAGCCCCGTGAACACCGAGTCGATGCTCACGCACCCCTCGGCTGAAATCATCGAGAAGGACATGTTCGAGTTGTTGTGGAGCGAGCTCGAGCCCGACCGAGACTTCTTGTTGCGCGTCCCCAACCCCGAGCTGATGTGGGAAGGCCAGACCAAGCTCGGCGGAGAGCGGCTGCGGCTGATGTGGAATGCCGATGGGATTGCCGTCGGCGGCTGGACCCCTGTACCCGGGTTCGAGTCGCTGTTTGTTCACGGCAGTGCCGACGACGCTCGCCGTGTCTGCTCAGCGGTCTTCATCGACCGCCCCATTCGGTGGCAAGCGATGACCGACCTCGTCGCCGCGTGATGCCGCGTCGCGGCTAGAAGTCCGCGACGGCTTCGATGCCGAACACGTCGTTCGCGAGCTGGTTGCGAGCCCCACCGTCTTCTCGGGCGAAGGTGTACTCCGCCTTGAGCGTGAACCGAGGAAGCACAGGGAACCGGAATCCGACGGTGTGCGACTGAAACAGCGACTCGCGCCGGGTCGAAGCCAAGTCGCTGGTCAGGTTGATGTCGGCCGGGTTGCCCTCGTCATCCACGCCGCGCACCACGCCCGGCACATCGGTGTCCGGGTCGGCTTGGTCGAATCGATACTGGAGGATGAGCCCAGGCAGGCGGGTCTTCTTGCGCCGGAACAACGGCTGCGCGATCTGGGCGTAGCCGCCACGCATACGGCGATCGGTCAGCGTTGGTGCTGCTCGATCGACCGCATCGTCGCGTCCAAAGACGAACTCCCCGCGAAGCATCGGCAAGGGGACCTTGCTTTCGAACATCTCCTCGAAGTTGAGCTCGAGGTGCGAGCCGACGCGCCACGACGGCGCCTGCTTGAAGTCGGCCGACGACTCGCCGGGGCCGGGCGACACGTCGCCTGGAGGGTGCGTACCCCACACCATCGAGCCGCCGAGGTTGATCGACCCGATCGGGAACACCTGAACTCGGGCCACGACGGACTTGCCCGCGTTGTTGTCCGGAAGAATGAAGCCGCCGGGCGCGTTGATGCGCGCCGTCCCGGTCTGCCGCATGCCGAGTTCTTCGACCTCGCCGTCCCGCAGCACCCGCTCACAACTCGGCACCAGGCTCGGGTCGGCAAACAGCGTGTCGAGAAAACGCGTCTGACTGCACGCGTCGCCATTGACCACACCGACATCGATCTCGATCGGACGAATCGGAGACTCGGTGCGGAAGGTCGGCTTCCACTTCAACGACGCACCAACATCCGACCACGTGCCGGGATAGACTCGGTTGTTGGTCATCGCCAGCGGGCGAGTGATGAACCAGTTCACGGGCGCCGCGTGGTCTTCGTCCTCGAGGCCAAACGGCACGATGAACACGCCTGCGGTGATCTTGAAACCTTCGCGAAACCACCGCGGGGTCTTCTCGGCCAGCGCGAACGGATTGATCTCGAGCGCGCCCGTCTCGAACGCGACGAACCGCCGGGTCTGACCGGAAATCGAAGGGTCGATACCCGCTGGCGGCACCACGCCGGCCGAGAGAAACTCGAAGCCCACGCGCGCGTAGACGACGTCGGCGAAGATCGGCGCGCCCACGTACAACGTCGCCGAGCTGACGTCGAAGTAGGGCAGCGTCTTGAGTTGCGTGAACGAACCGTCGGCCTCGCGGGAGAACGTGTTGCTCCGTTGCGCCACGAAGAAGTTGGCCGCGACGAAGCCACGGATCTGAAT
>OJGU01000944.1_pt1 | contig 12984 bp, 13 predicted proteins | sample 1594741 | NCBI WGS metagenome assembly OJGU01 (sample SAMN05416841, study PRJEB24817) | seawater metagenome | isolation source: Sea water | place: Canada:Atlantic | collected 2013-07 | reverse complement strand
CCCATCATCGGCACAGCCGTGTCGTCCGTGGGACTCGTGTTCCTCCTCGTCATTCCGGGTTGCGACGACGTCCCCAGCGAAGCACCACCGGCGGAGTCCCTCCAGCGCCTCGCGGATCAAATCGATGACGGCCGCCCCGATCACCCAGCGGCCGCGGAGAACCATGCTGCACATGTCGCGGCAGCCTCCCCAAGTCCAACGGACATGAACATGGCCAACGAGGACCCAAAGCCTGACGGCGGGGAATCTGCGAGTGGTGCGGTGGTGGCCATTCCGGCTGACGGCGGTGGCATGGGCGGAATGATGGGCGGCGCCAAAGGCGGAATGATGGGCGGCGGCAAAGGCATGGGCGGCGGCAAAGGCATGGGCGGCGGCAAAGGCATGGGTATGGGCATGGGCATGGGCATGGGCATGGGCGGCAAAGCCATGGGCGGCAAAGCCATGGGCGGCAAAGCCATGGGCGGCGAAGCCATGGGCGGCGAAGCCATGGGCATGGACACGGGAACGCCCGGCGGCATGGAAACGGATGACCGCGCCGAGCCCCAGGCTGACGACGGCACCATCGGGAAGATGTCCACTGCAGAACCTGCTTCCGCGTCGGCTCTTTCTGGTTTCTTGCCCGCGTCCTCTGAGCTCGTCCAGTCGGGCGCGGCCGGCTTCTTCCTAGAGGTTGACGACGGGCTCGACTTGTCGACCAGCCAGCGGCGGGCGCTCGAACTGATCGCGCAGGAGCACGGCAAGAACGATGACCGTCTGCGCGCCCAAGTCGAGGCGCGGGAGGTGGATCTGGCCGGAGCGCTTGCGGATGTGGACTTCGATCGAAGGAACGTGGTCGCCGCCGTCGAAGCAGTCGAGAAGCTTCAAACCCGTCGACGGCTCGCGTATCTCGACGCGATCGTGGATGCCCTCGAAACTTTGACCCGACAGCAGCGACAGCGCCTGTCTGTTGATGGCGGTGGCCAAGACGACGACACAGCCAAGATGGGCTCGAGGCCCCCGCGACCCACGACGAGGAGCCAGCGCAATGCTCGGTGAGCGCCACCCACAGCCTACCCGGCAACTCCGACGCAACACGGGAGCGCGCACGCTCTTCGCCCTGTTCTTCGGGATCGCCGGGATGTTCGTGGCTGGTACCGCCCTCGATGTACCGGTCGTCCACGCCGGACCACCTCCACACGCCGGGCCGCGGGCTGGATCTCGACGCGGGGGACCACCGCCATATGCTCCAGGTTCCCCCTCGACCGACACCTCGGTTCCACCTGGCGGCCCGCCCGGGGCCGACGAACACGCGGGACACCATGAAACCGGGCCCGAGGACGCCGAGGTATTTCTCCCCGGGACCAACCTCCCACGTCTGGTGTCGGGCGATGCACTGCCCCCAGCGACGCGGCAGCTGCTGCAAGCGCGGGCAGACGAGAGTGTGTCGCAGGGAAGAGCCGAACTCGCCGCCGGCCTGCGTCGCCTCGCCGACGCACCGGCGGGTGACTCGGACGCGCTCGCCAGTGCTATCGCGCAGGTCCGGCAAGGCTCCCGCGAGCTGTCCAAGGGGGTTGCGCTGCGGCGATCACTCGCACAGCCCTCGACCGCAGCGGAGACGACGCTCGAGTGGTTCCGCCAGGACCTGGGTCTGCGCCGTTCGACAGCGACGGACTCGCAGGGTGGCCTCGGGGTCTTCCACCTCGGGGTCATGGCGATCCTGGTCGCCTTTGCGGGCGCCATGCTGTGGATGTACTTCTTCAAAATGCGCCGTGCCGCGGCCTTGCTGCAGACGCTCGAGGCCTCTGCCCCCCCACCGGGCCGACGGGTCGTCGAGCAACCCACCCGCGCCAGCACCTGGCGTGGCGAGCTCAAGGTCGCTGCAGTGTTCCGCGAGACGGAGACCGTCAAGACGTTTCGCCTGTGTCATCCCGACGCAAGCCCCATCCCGTTCACGTACCTACCGGGTCAGTTCCTCACCGTGAAGGTCGCGCCGAGTGGGAAACCCGTGCAGCGGTCCTACACAATCGCCTCATCGCCGACGCAGGGTGACTATGTGGAGATCACGATCAAGCGCGAGAACGAGGGAATCGCGTCTCGCTTCCTGCACGACCAGGTCAGCCCGGGCGACATGCTCGCGGTGTCCGCCCCCGCAGGCCGTTTTACGTTCACCGGGCAGGAAGCCGACGCCGTAGTGCTCATCGCCGGCGGCGTCGGGATCACGCCGATGATGTCCATTGCCCGATACCTAACGGACCGGGTCTGGGGGGGAGCCATCCACTTGCTCGTCTGCTGCAAACGGGAAGAGGACATCATCTTCGCGCGCGAACTCGAGACGCTGGCCCAGCGCTACGAGACATTCCGGTACACCGCGGTGTTGTCGAGTCCCGGCGACGGGTGGACGGGTATTCGCGGGCGACTCACGAAGGAGACGATCGTCGAGCTCATACCGGAGGTGGCGAAGCATCGCGTCCACGTGTGTGGCCCGCTGCCGATGATGGACGCGGTGGCCTCAATGCTTGAGGAGATTGGTGTTCCCACCGATCAGATTCGCACCGAGAAGTTTGGGCCAGCAACGCCGCGGCCCAAGCCGGTGACCAAACCCGAACGCTCGAAAGCGGAGAACAAACATCTTCCGGTCGTGGCGTTTCGTGCATCCGGCAAGAAAGGGGCGTTGGGCCCAGGCGTGACGATTCTCGACGCGGCCGAGACGGCCGGTGTCGAGATCGACAACTCGTGTCGCGTGGGCACGTGCGGGTCCTGCGTCGTCCGCCTCCTCGAAGGCGAGGTCACGATGGAGGTGGAGGATGGCCTGCATCCTGACGACAAGGCCGACGGCCTCGTCCTCGCTTGCCAAGCCTGCGCAAAGGCCGACGTCGTCGTGGACGCGTGAGGGGCATGACGAAAAAGCAAGACGCCACATTCGTAGGGGGCATGACGGTCTTGATGATCGGGACATGGCTCGGGTTCCTGATGCATCGCTCACCGAGATTCCCCGGGAGCCCGCTGGGCGCAAGCCTCGGAATCATCGGCGGCGTGCTCATCCTGGTTCCGCTGCTGTACTTGGTGATCAAGAGGATCCGGCCCCTCAAGCGCCGTGTCACCCGTCGCTTGAGTATGGGGACACTGCTCACGATTCATATCTACGCTGGGATCGTCGGACCGATTCTGGCGATTGTGCACAGCGGCCACAAGTTCGACAGCATGCTCGGGGTCTCATTGACGGGTGCGGTGTTGATCGTCGCGGTCAGTGGGTTTGTCGGGCGCTACCTCAACTCCCATGTCACGCAGGGACTCCGCGACAAGAAAGCGATGCGTGACGCCCTCCAAGAGCAAGTCTCCACAGCGCTCTCAGCGGGCCGCCCCGAGGGCCCCGAGGGCGAGAAGCTGGTGCGCCGATCCGCCGCCGCGCTCGCCGACGTGGAGTATGCGGTCAAGACCCACGAGCGGTTCAAACTCTGGTTCGCGCGCTGGCTCTCGTGGCACATTGTGATCTCATTCGTGCTCTACGGGCTGCTCGCCTTGCATGTGTGGGCCGCGCTGCACTTCACGGCCCGCTGGTACGGCATGGGTGCGGGATGACGAACAGGAGACGATCATGAAGGCACTCAACAAGACCATCTTGGCTTTCACGTTGGTCGGGCTCGGGGCGGCCACGTTTGGGTGGTTGAGTACACCGCCGGGTGCGGCCTGGAAGAAAGGACACACGTACGCGCGGCTTGCCAGCCCAGGGCCGCTATCCGAAGGCCACGCCGATCTCGCGGGTGACTGTGGCGCCTGCCATGAACCCGGAGATGGCGCGACCGCAGTGCGGTGCGTCAGCTGTCACATCGCGGACCCTGCTGTGATGGACCGACCGGAGACCCGCTTTCACGCGGATGTGACGACCTGCGTGTCGTGTCATCCCGAGCACGTCGAACGAAGCCTCCCGACCGGCGAGTGGCTCCATCTTCGGCTCGCGGAGGCCGCCCCCGCGGCGCTGGGCGAGTCGGTCTTCGAGCCCCCGGCGCTCGGGTCGCTCGACTGCGTGGCGTGTCACGGAGCATCCGAACCCCACGCCGGCTACTTTGGGGACGACTGCCTCAGCTGCCATACAACCGCGGTCTGGAGCGCCCCGGGATACGTCCACCCTCCCGACCGCTCGGGACATTGCGGCGAGTGCCACAAACCTCCGCCCAACCACTTCAACCCGATGTTCTCGGCGAAGTGCAGCGCGATGCTCGGCCACGGTGGAGACGTCTCCGACTGCGACGGTTGTCACAGCACTGCCGGATGGGACCTCATGCGCGGCGCGCCGTGGCACCGAGACACCATGAGTCACCGCGCCCGACGCCGTCCCCGGCGAGGGCCATAGTGAAGCTGCCCCGTTTTAGTGGACGCCGCACTTGCGGGAGACTCGGATTCCATAGTGCCCAACGGAAACGAAGAACTTCGAGCCCGAGTTCAAGGCCCAAGCGATGCGACTCGTCGTCCGAGTACCCTGCATATCCTACACGTCGCCCGCAACCATCACCATTTCAATCGTGCCCCTAAATGTCTCACTCATCGCCACGAAGCCCGCCCCCGCATTGAACGTCGCCGAGAAGGCTACCTCCATCCCAAAGCTGCGCCCCAGATGCGCGCTCTCCGGCAGGACTGTCCCATCGATGCGGCTCCCAGCGAGAATGTCGGACGCCAGGATGTTCATGTAGCTTTGAATCGGTGGGCTCTGCCACGTCTGACCGGAACCGATGTCGACCAGCACGGTCGCAACGTCTTCGGGTTCTGGGCCGCGGTGAAGCTCAACCATGGATGTGACCTGGTCGGCATCCCAGAGCTTGGCTACAAACGTCGCGTCCGGGTCGGCGGCCACCATCTGAACCGGGGTTTTCCCCGTGTTGATGATCCGAACCGACAACGCCCCAGGACTGATCATGGTCGTCTCGGCGTAGCGCGTGACGCAAAGATCTTTCGCGATCCAAAGCTCAAAACGCAATGCACCTCGGGTGACCGCGTCGTGTTGGATCGGGGTGGTGTCGCAGGCTGGAGCGGATTCCGCGATCTCATGGAGCGCGCACGAAGTTGCGAGCGTCAGAGGCAGAGCGTGGAGGATGGCTTTCGAAAATCGTGACATTGACGACATCTCGTTTCCACCGTCCGGAGCCTACTCTGGACGGCTATTCGGGAAGCAACCGGCCGGCTTCGCGTTCGCTCCCGTCGAAGACCTTGATACCTTCCCTTTGCGCGGACTTGCGGAAGATCTTCTCGTCGAAGGCGCCGTACACTATGTTAGAGACGCAACAGAACCGTCGCCCGGGACCTCCTCGAATACGCGCGGCAAGTATTTCTTTGCCGACGCGGGTTACGACTCGAACGAGATCCTAGTCGCGGTTCGAGCTGTTGGGATGCGCCCGATCATCTGTCCGAATCGCAGTCGAAAGCGTCGGACGGTCAAACTGAACCGGAAGATCTACGCGACGCACTACCTGGTCGAGTGCTTATTCCACCGCGTCGTCTTTGTCGAGGCTGCTGGCGTAGGACCACCGCCGGAGCGACCGCCGCCCTTGCCGCAGGCGGTGACCACGACCGCGTCTGAGGAGGGTTCGGTGGCCCGCTCCGCGAGCATGTCGAGCGGAATGTTGAGTGCGCCGTCGATGTGCGCGTCGGCACATTCATCGGGCGAGCGGACGGCGATGACGAGCGCGGCTGGGATCTCCGCGAGGGCATCAGGCTCGATGCATGTCGTGGCAGGATCGTTGGGTTCTGCCGATCTGCCTCGGTGCAGCGTTTCACGCATGCGCGCCGCGACGACCACGCCCGACGCGAAGGTCAGCGCCGCGATCGTGAACGTAGCCGCTGTCAGTCCGTACGCGTCCGCGACCATGCCCGCCAGCAGCGCGCCGACGGCGTAGCCCATGTCACGCCACAGTCGGTAGACGCCAACGGAGGAGGCTCGCCAGCTCGGGTGCGCGACGTCACCGATGGCGGCGAGCAGCGTCGGGTAGACCATCGCGGTCCCGAGGCCGAGCAGTGCCGCGCCGGTCGCGAAGGACGCGAACGTCGAGCTGAGGGCGATGACAACGATGCTTGCGGCCTGCGTCCACATCCCGGCGACAATCAGGCCCTTGCGGCCGACGCGATCGGACCATGCGCCCGTGACGAGCTGCCCCAGGCCCCAGACGGCGGGGTAGATGGCCGCAAGCGTCCCGATCTCCGCGAGCGACATGTTCGCCGCGGCGAAGACCAACGGGAAGAGGCCCCAAGCCATGCCGTCGTTGAGGTTGTTGACCATGCCGGCCTGGCTCACCGATGAGAGGTCGGGGTCGGTGAAGCTCGTGCGGGTGATGATCTCGCGCGGCGAGAGCGTGTGCATCGGCGCAGTGCCGGCGAGCTTCGACTCGTGATCGACGTGGTGGCGGGTCTCGCGGACGGCGAACACGGAGAGCAGGCCGCCGAGCGCGACGAAGCCGACGCCCAGGTAGAAGGGCTCGGGCCGCAGGCCCACCTCGGCTGCGATGAAGCCCGTCGCCAAGGCTGACAGGCCGACCGCGAAGTAGCCCGCGAACTCGTTGAGGCCCATGGCCAGCCCGCGGTTCTTCGGCCCGGCGAGGTCGATCTTCATGATCACCGTTGTCGACCAGGTGAGCCCTTGGCTGACGCCGAGCAGACCGTTGGCGGCCAGGATCCACGACCAGGACGGCGCCCACATCAGGAGGAAGGGCACTGGTGCGGCCACCAGCCAGCCCGCGACGAGGACGCGCTTACGCCCGAAACGATCGGACCACCGGCCCGCGAAGTAGTTCGTCAGCGCCTTGGTGACGCCGAAGACGACGATGAACGAGAGGACGGCCGTGCGCGCGGCGAGGTGGAACTCCTCCTCCACGATGGTCGGTAGGATGCTGCGCTCCATCCCGACCATGGCACCGACGAAGGCGTTGACCACGACGAGCAGCGAGAACTGTGCCAGGTTCTCGCGCAGGCCGAGTTGGATGTTGGGCTTGCTCATGGCTGAACTCCAGTCGCGTCGAGACTGTGAACCGAGACGTCCGTGCGGCGCGCGTCGAAGCCGAGCTCGCGGAGCCGCTGGGTCGCTTCGGCGGAGAAGGTACAGAACGGACCGCGGCAGTACGCGACGATGGTCCGGTCCTTGGGAAGCTCGGAGATCCGCGACTCGAGGACCGGCAGGGGCATGGAGACTGCGCCGGGGAGGTGGCCTTCGGAGAACTCCAGCTCTGGGCGGACGTCAAGCAGAACGACATCGCTCGCGCGCAGGCGCTCGACGAGGGTTTCGCGGTCGATCGCCTCGAGTCCGGTGGGGTCGTCGAAGAACTCGCGGGTCAGCTTCTCCAGCCCCGCGATGTGCCGTGCTGCGACGGCCTGAAGCTGGACGAGGAGCGTTGCGACGTCGCTGCTGCCAATTGAGTAGGCGATATGAGTTCCATCGCGCTCGCTGGCGACGAGCTGAGCGCGCTTGAGCGCCTGCAGGTGGTGCGAGGTGTTCGCGACCGACTGATCGATCTCGCTGGCCAGGACCTCCACGGTACGAGGCGCCTGAGCGAGCAGTTCGAGGATCTCTAGGCGCGCTGGACTCGAGAGTGCCTTCCCTACCTGGGCCAGGTGAGTGTAGGCGGCGTTCTTGAAGGTGCGGGATTTGGAGTTCGACATGCTCTGCTCGCTCAAGGTGCCGCGTCGGTGGCTGTGAACACCGCCCCGTAGTGGTAGGGCCCAACCTCCTCGACTCGGATGAGCTGAAAACCGACCGGCTCCACCCAGGCCGCGACCTGCTGAGGTGAAAAGCGCAGATCCCGGCGGGGCCCGCGAGGCTTTCCGAGTACGATCGTCTCCTCGCGAGGCTTCGGCCACCAGTTGACGACGACGAATGTGCCACCGGGCTCGAGCGTGCGCCGTACAGCGCGAGCGAGGCCGGCGTGGTCCGGCGCACCGTGGAAGGTGTTGGCGATCATGACCAGGTCGACGGCGTCGTCGATCAGGTCTCCGACCTTCATCGCGTCGCCGTGGATGAACGTGATGTTGCCAGCGCCAGCGTTTTGCGCCACGCCCTTGGCCGTGGCGAGCATTGTCTCGTCGAGCTCGACCGCGTGGACGCTACCGGCGCCTACAATCGACGACATCGGCACGGTGAAGTAGCCATCTCCCGAACACAGGTCGACGACCCGCATTCCAGGAGCCACACCGACCTGTTCAAGTACTTCTGCGGGTTTGGGCCACAGCGCTTGCGACCAGTCACGGTCGGGCATCGCGGTTGCTTGGAAGAGAGTGAGAGTGGGGGATTGTTCTTCGACGTGCGGCACATTCAAGCGCCTGCTTGAATATAAGAAAGGGCGCTTCCAAGTCAAGGGGCAGCCGACATGCGGCGTTGGCCCCAAATGTTCGGGGACGCCGCGGAGGGATGTCGCGCCGGACTGACGATGGGTTACGAAGTTGGAGGAGGATCTCCCGTTGAGGCGACCGATCGCCGTCTCGAAGTGCTGGCGCCCGCACGATCGGCGGCCAGCATTCGTCCGCCTCGCACACCTGCGATCTGAGGCTTCGGAGCGCCTCGACTAGCGGCGGAAAATCCGCGCGAGTTCGAGTCGTACTCCCAACCGCCGCAAGCAGTTGAGGCTGTGACCGGCGAGCTGTTGTTGGACGGCCAGCATGGGTACTCCGGCGAGCGCCAGATCGGCCGAATGCGTGTACGGCAGCCCAAAGAAGGCTTTCGCCTCGACCTCCTGCCCCGCCCTGCTCCTCCAGGCCCGGCGACGCCTTGAGGAACGACAGCCGCGGGTCGCTGACGATGGCAGCGCATCAGGCCCCAATACGCGTCCGCAAAAGTACCGCCGCGCACTCCGTGCCTCGGCGAGCATGAGCCGAACCGGTGACCGCGACGAAAACGGCGGTCGCTGCGAGCTTCTGCGAGTTCGAGGCCATCAACTCGACCCCTCGGGCGGCGAGCGCCGCCGCGAAGACGATGCCATGTCCGGCTTCGAGGAAACGGGCCCGCGATGGCAACCGACCGCTCTTTGGGACTATTCCATAGTGATCCAACATCGCGGGGAACGTGTGGCCTCGTCGGCCACGGCATGTGGTCTCTCGCGGCAGAGGATGCGCCAGCACAAGCGTCGGTCGGGACTATGGTGCCGGCGTGAGTACAGCATCGTCCACCAACGGTACCCCTCCCCTCGCGCTCCTCGGCCGCCACCGTCGGCGACTGCTTGTCGCGGCACTCTCCACATCACTCGCCTGGTCATTGGGCTGCGACAACGAGGAGAGCAGCTCTGCCGCAGCCACTGCAGCCGACCCGGCCTCGAAGGCTCCTGGTGCAGCGGCGGCCAGCGCCGCGCCGTCCGACAACTCCGCAACGACCGCATCGCCATCCCCCGCATTTCAAGAAATCCGGGACGCGTACGAGCTCTGCCGGAAAGAGCTCGCCGCCGACAGCGTCGCCAACCTCGGAGCCTGTGCCAATGACCTCGCGAGCGCCGCAAAAGCGGCGCAGTCGGGAACCGACGCGGACAGCAAAGCCGCCCTTGCGGAGCTCGCGAGCAGTGCGAGCAAGCTCGCGGACTCGACCGCCAGCGTGGACGTCGCGCGAGTCGCCTTCGCTGAGACGAGTCGCACGATGATTGCGACGCTCGCGGCCGCGCCCACGGAGTCTGGCGGCTACCATGTTTTCGAATGCGCGATGGTCGAAGGAAAACCTCACTGGGTTCAGCCGGACGAACGCCCCGAAAACCCTTACCAGGGTGCGAAGTCCGACATGCTCAACTGTGGGTCCGAGGTGCACGTCTCTGGAATGGCAGGCATGCACGGCGACCACAAAGGGATGAAACACGACGGCGCCAAGATGAAGGGCCACACCGACCACGACATGGGCCATCGCGATGGTGAAGGGTGAAGGGTGAAGGGTGAAGGGTGAAGGGTGAAGGTCGCGGACAACGGTGATCCTGTGCCCGGGGAACCGGCCGGACAAGCGCGGAAGTTGCCGTCGATGTCGAGGGTCAGCCGGTCGCCACCGGGACACGACGACCCATCGTCGAGGTGCGGTCGGCACTGCCGCACCCCGGCGATGCTCGAGCCGGACGCTTGCCCGTCCCCAGCTTAGCCGAGCAAGCTCTTGCCAAGCATCCCGAGGGCAAAGCCCAACACGGCCCCAAGTGCCGGACTTGCACGATGGCTCATCTTCGCCTTGGGGGCGATGTCCTGGAACACGAGGTACAGGATGCCTCCGGCCGCGAAGACCATGATCCCTGCCGAGATCTCGCGTTGGTCCCTCAGGAACAGGTGCCCTGCCATCGTGGCGAGAGGGCCCAGCAGGCTCGCGCCCAGAAGCGTCATCAAAGCCACTCGTGGTCGCACCCCGAGTGCACCGAGTTCTCGGTACGCGTTGAATCCTTCCGGCAGGTTCTGGGCGCCGATGAAGGAGGCGAGCAAGATCCCGAGGCTCCGGCTCTGGGCGAACACGGCACACAGCGACAACGCCTCGGGCACGAAGTCCATCACCATCGCGACCAGTTGCGCCGGACCGCCACCACGGCGGTCCAGCACCGAGTCCAACCATCCGAAGCTCAGCCCGCCGACACAAAACGCCACGACCAGCGGCGCGGGCTCCAGCGCGGCGAACCCCTCGGGAACGAGCGCGAACGACACGGCGGCGAGGAGAATCCCCCCGCCGAATGCGACGACACCGTGAATGAGTTGGTCCTTGGCGTCGGTGTCGCGTCCGCGGTCAAGTCGAGCGAGGACCGCCCCGAGCACCGCAGCCAGCCCGGCCGCCCAAGAGATGAAGACGATGGAGACGATTCCCGGCATCCCGCGTCCTCACCCTCCGGCGACGACGCGCCAACCGAGAATCTCCACGTGCGGCGTCAAGTAGTCGTCGCGTGCAGGCTCCTGTCGACACAGGTCGGTCGATAGATACTTCTTGTTGCTGTCCGGTATGACGGTGGCGACGACAGAATCGGGGCCGGTCGCGACCGCGGTTCGCAACGCAGCCACGATGTTGGCTCCTGCACTGATCCCGACCGCGAGCCCGGCCGTCCGCGCAAGTTTCTGTGCCATCAAGATGGCATCGCCATCCCAGACGTCGACAATCTCGTCGAGTTCCGAAAGTTGTACGATCGACGGAACGAACTCGTCACTGATGCCCTGGATGCGGTGCTTTCCGACGCGACGGCCTTCACGCAGCGTCGGGGAGTTTGCCGGCTCGACCGGGTGGATCGTGATTCCAGGAACCCGCTCGCGTAGCAGTCGAGCGACCCCCATCACGGTTCCGCCGGTGCCCACGCCCGCCACGAACGCCGACGGCTCGAGAGCCACACGCGCGAGCTGATCCAGCAGCTCGGGACCCGTCGTTCGGTAGTGCGCGTCGATATTCTGCGAGTTCCCAAACTGATGCGGCAAGAAAACACGATCGACCTTCGCGCCGAAGTCGTCGGCTTTGGCGATACTCCCGACGAACCCACCGTCCTCCGACGACACGGGAATAACCTCGGCTCCGAGAGCCTCGCTCACGAGCACTCGCTCGCGGCTCATCCAGTCCGGCATGAAGATTCGAACCGGGTGTCCAAGCGCGCGCCCGATCGCGGCAAACGAGATGCCGGTGTTGCCGCTGGTCGCTTCCGAGATCGTGTCGCCGGGCTGGATCGTGCCACGGGCATGCGCATCCTCGAGAATGTGTAAGGCCATCCGGTCTTTGATGCTGCCCGTGAAGTTGGCGATCTCGTTCTTGGCGAACACGTGGACCCTCCGTCCTCGCACACCACACGCGAGATCGAGTAGCGGCGTCCGGCCAACTAAACGGTGAATCGCTGCGAGGTGTGAACGGACCTGTTCTTTAGAACGGGTCCGGCCGATCGAGGGAGAGCACTGCACGCAGTCAACCTATCGGTATGCCGATACGCTCGCAAGTTGAGGTTGAGAACCACAGGCCGCTCGCGTGGCGTCTGTTCGTTGAGGCGGTTGTGACCCAATGGGACACCTCGATGGCCGTGGACTTCAAGGAGGTTCCGCATGAGATCGTTTCACGCCGCCGCCCCCTCGGCCCTCGCGTCCTGCCCTGCTGAGGGCGTGTGTGGAGGGTTGAGTCGGACGGTCACGTGGCGACCCCAGCCGCGACTGTCGCCGGTCCAGGCGCAGCCACTCGCCATGGCCTCTTGCCAAGGACTGCGCTCGAACACCACCGCAGATGGGACGGTCGAACTCGGGTCGATCAACTTCAGGAGGCGTCCGGCATATTCGCTTCGCGCCTGTTTTGCGCCACACCGACGCGGCTGAGTCCGAGGTCCGAGGTCAAAGAGACGCCGGATCCCGAAGAAAGCGGCGCTCGACGTCGTGGTCGAAGCCCGCATAGGCGTGGGGGAGGTACGCAACCACGACGGCGAGCGCCTCGGCTTCCCTCCCCGACCGGCATGGGAGGCGGAGCTTCTCTCCCGCTCGGGTGCACAGGTACACGACGGTGGACCGGGGGCGTCCCGAGTACGAAGTGAGGGCCTCGTCATAGACCCACACAATTTCGCGGGGCCTTTGAAGCAGGTGCTCGATCGCCGGGTTCTTGCGCGCATGACCGATCGCGGTCACCACGATGTACAGACCGAGCGCGGCGAACAGCACGCTCACCCCTGCGAGCGCCCACCGATCGCCGGAGGTCCGGGTCGGCAGCAGCGACAGCGCCCACGACGGCAGGATCGCGAAGACGACCCCGAACACCGCCTGCTTGCGTGCTTGGGCGCGCACGATGGGGATGAAGTACTCGCGGATGGTGGTCATGGTCGAACGTCCGGTGCTCGCGGGCGCCGCAGGAGGGACGGATTCTGTCGGAACTTCGTACGAAGCTCCTGGCTGAACCCGAGCGTGGCATGGGGGAGGTGAGCGGCGACGAGGTTCAACGCTCGGTCCTCCTGCTTGGCGATGCACGGTAGCCGCAGCTGCTTACCGTCTTGCGTGCCCAGCACGAGTTCGGAGGCGAGGTGGTTTTCCCCGGTGCTTGACAACGACCGCGCGGAATACACCCAAACGACGCTGGAGGGC
>OJGU01000941.1_pt1 | contig 13038 bp, 10 predicted proteins | sample 1594741 | NCBI WGS metagenome assembly OJGU01 (sample SAMN05416841, study PRJEB24817) | seawater metagenome | isolation source: Sea water | place: Canada:Atlantic | collected 2013-07 | reverse complement strand
TTCACGCCGCAGGCTCACGAGTTCCTCCGCGAGATGGCCGGGCGGGTCCTGTACAAGCCGGTGGGCACCGATGCGCTCCGCAAGTTCGTCGGCGATCTCGTTGCGGAGCGTGGGCGGCGGTAGTGCCTAGTACCGCAGTTCTGAAGTTCGTTCCGGGTTCTCGGAGGAGTTCGGAGCGACCCCACACCCCGAAGGGGGGTCGCGCAGAAACCCGGCACGGACTTCAGGCGTGAGGGACTCGCTAGTCCTGCTCGGCCAGCCAGCGCTCGGCGTCGATGGCGGCCATGCATCCCGTACCGGCGGCTGTGATGGCCTGGCGGTAGGTCTTGTCGGCCACGTCGCCGCAGGCAAACACGCCCTCGACGTTGGTGTAGCTGCTGCCGGGACGATCGATCTTCAGATAGCCCGCGTCGTCCATGGCGAGTTGGTCGTTGAAGATGCCGGAGTTGGGCTGGTGCCCGATCGCCAAGAAGAAACCCGTGACGTCGATCGACTCGTCGGGACCGCCGGTGGTGTCTTCCATGAGCACGCCGGTGACCCCGTCCTCGCCAAGCACTTCCTTGACCTGACGGTTCCAGTGCACGGTGATCTTGTCGTTGTCCATCACGCGCTTCTGCATGACCTTGCTGGCGCGGAACTCACCCCGTCGGTGAATGATGTGCACGGAGCGGCACATACGGGTGAGGAACAGAGCCTCTTCCATCGCCGTGTCACCGCCGCCGACGACGGCGACATCTTGGCCGCGATAGAAGGCGCCGTCGCACGTGGCACACGCGGTCACGCCCTTGTTGCGGAGGCGCTGCTCGGAGGGCAGGCCCAGGTACTTGGCGCTGGCGCCCGTCGACACGATGAGCGTGTCGCAGGTGTACGACTCGGTGTCGCCTTTGATCTTGAATGGACGCGTGCTGAGGTCGACCTCGGTGGCGAGGTCGTAGATGATCTCGGTCCCGAAGCGCTCGGCCTGCTCGCGAAACTCTTCCATCATCTCCGGACCCGAGACGCCCTTGGGGTAGCCGGGGAAGTTCTCGACGTCGGTCGTGGTGGTGAGCTGTCCGCCCGGCTCCGGACCGGCCAACATGACGGGCTTCAGCTCGGCCCGTGCGGTGTACAGGGCCGCGGTGTACCCCGCCGGTCCCGCGCCGAGAATCATGACTTTGCAGTGCCGAGGGTCGCTCATGCGCCGGAGGATAAGCATGGTCCCCGGGCCCCGCAAGGGAGGCGGTCGCGCCAGTTTGGGGCGCACTCAGGGACCCGCGGCAGGGCGCGCAAAAAAGAACGGCCGCGAACTCCTCAGGGACGGTGGAGTTCGCGGCCAAGCCGACGTGCCAGTCGGCGATGATGAGGATGGGACGCTCTTAGGAACGCTCCAGAGAGACGTTGTGTTTCACCCCGTCGCGAAGTAGTTGGATTTCGACCTTTCCGCGGCTTCGGCTGAGCGCGTCGCGGACGTCTTCGGGGTCTTGGACCGACACCCCATTGAGCTCGAGGACAACGTCTCCGGTTTGAAGCTCGAGGTCCTCGGCGAGGCTGCCAGGCTCGACCCGAATGACCTCCAGCCCATCGTCGTGAGCGCGCGCGCCGATTCCGAGTCGTTCGCCAAATCCCGAGGGCGGGCTTTCGGAGTGCTCGCTCACGGAAGGCGGGGAACTGGGCGCCAACGGGGCGGAGCGGAGGCGCTTCATCTTTCGGGGGTCGGGCCGGTCGCCGAGCACGGCGGAGAGCTCGAGCGTGACGCCGGCTCGCTCGGCTTCGATCAACACGGTGTGCCCCGGCTGCAGTGTCGCGATGACCCCGCGCAAGCCATCGAAGTCGTCGATCGCGGTGCGGTCGACCTTGACCACCACGTCGCCGGAGCGGAGGCCGGCCTCCGCGGCCGGCGTGTCGGCATAGACCTCGCCGATGACGGCGCCTTGGCCCTCTTGCGCTCCGCGTTCACTCGAGGCCCCGAGCCAGCCCCGTCGGACGGTTCCGGTGGAGCGCAGCTGCTCGATCACGGACTGCGCTTGGGAGGCCGGGATCGCGAAGCCGGGGCGGCTGTTGGCCCCGACTGCGGTGGTGATGCCCACGACGGCGCCGCGGAGGTCGAACAGCGGCCCCCCACTGCTTCCGGGGGCGATGTCGGCATCGGTCTGGAGGAAGTCCAGATAGCTGTCGGCGTACAGACCCAGGCTGCCGCGACCGCGCCCCGAGAGGATGCCGACGCTGGCGGAGTGGTCGAGTCCCATCGGGTTTCCGATGGCGACGACCCAATCGCCGACCCGCAGCGCAGCGCTGTCGCCCAGCTGGAGCGCGGGCAGGTCTCGGGCATCCTCGAGCTCGAGGACGGCGAGGTCGGTGGCGGCGTCGGAGCCGAGGACTCGCGCGTTGTAGCGGGTCCCGTCGTGCATGCGGACTTGGAGGTGCTCGGCACCGTCGACGACGTGATGGTTGGTGACGATGATGCCCTCGGACGCGTAGACGAAGCCACTCCCGGAAGCCTCGGTCCCCGAGGAGAAGAATCCGGCACCGCGACCGGAGGCTCGAATGCTCACGACCGACGGACCGACCGATTCGACCAGAGGCGCGAGACTCTGGCGGGGGTCGTAGTGCAATGCGTCATCGGAGGCGGACGGCGTCTGCGACCCTTCTGGCTCGGCAGCGACCGAGGGCGCTGGGGGGCTTGCCTCGGCTTCAGCGCCGCATCCGGCACCCGCTGCGAGAAGAAGGGAGCTGAGCGCGAGCGCCGCTACACCTGGCTGTGCTGACCCGGTCATTGGGGCCGCCAACCTCTGGAAACCGAGCCCTATTCCTGCCTGGGACCCGTTTTTTTTCGTGGTAGATCGGTGCGCGATGCGCCGATCTCTCGTCCGTTCCTCCGTCGTTCTCGGTTTGACGCTGCTGACAGCGTCGAGCTGCCGCGTTCAGGTCGGCAATACCTCGAAGCCAGCGACCGGCTCCGAGCCGATCTCCAAAGCTCCGGGCGACGGTGCAAACGACGCACAGGGCGACACGCCCAAGCGGGCCAACCCCGCGAATCCGGGCAGCTCGAACGTCTCGGTTTGGGGCCACTTCGTGGTGCCCGCCCCCGACAAGACGATCGCCCGGGTGGCCGACCAGTACGCGCCACCGGGGCTGGGCGCGATGCTCAGTGTCAGCCAGGTGAAGTCCATGCTGTCGATGCCGCTCGAAGGACGCAGCGAGGTCGCGAAGCACCTCGATCTGACCAAGCCGTTTGGCTGCGTCGTGGTGAACCCCAAGCAGCACGACCAGCCGGTCGCCTGTGCGGTCGGCTACGAAGGCGGCATCACGCAGCTCGTCGAAGACATGGGCCAAGAGGGCTACCAGTCCGGCGGAGCGGACTACGCCGCCTACGAAGTTTCGGGCGAGACGTTCTACTTCAAGGGATGGGGAGACCACGTCGGAGTGGCGCTCGACCCATCCTTGCTCGCGGACGCGGGTGCGAAGATTCAAGCCGCCATCATCAAGCCCCGCAAGGGGGACCGAGACTTCTACTCCGAAGCCAAGCCAAAGGTGATCTTCGCCGACGCTCGTGAGGAGATCGAAGGTTTCTTCTCCGAGATGGAGCAGATGATGAACTCGGCCCCCACTGGAGCGCCTGGATCGGAGTACGCGAGCGCGTCGACCAAGGCCGCGATGGACATGTATCGCAGCTTTGCGGATGTGAAGTCGGCGGAGTTCTTGTTCCGCATCGGCAAGCAGCGAAGCAAGACCACCTACCGCAGCACGGCGGCCAAGGGCACCGACACGGCGAAGCAGTACGGCCGGGACGCGAAGCTCTCCACGGTCGATGTGTCGATGATGGATGCGCTGCCGGATGACTCCTTCTTCATCAGCGGCATGAGCTTCGATTTCGCTCACGTGATGGAAGACCCGTGGGCAGGCCCGTACCTGCGCATGCTCAGCGGGATGAAGACGGCCGACGGAACGGACCTCGGCGCCATGATGACCAAGATGCTCGCCGACATGGGGGACGTCATGGCCGGACCCGTGGCCGTGGCCGCGTTCCCGGTCAAGGGCAGCGCTGGCGCGTTCGTCGGGAGCTACGCCGTCAAGCCTGGGAAACAGGCGATCCCGGTCGTCCGGCAGTTCCTCGAGTCGTACAAGCTCGAGACGCTGATGCCCAGCTTCGGCGAGTACATGAAGACGACGTACAAGAAGGGCGCCTTCACCGTCGCTGGCGTCAAAGTCGACACGTACACGGTCACGCCGACGAAGAAGGCGCTCGCCGAGATGAAGAAGGACTCCGACTTCGCGAAGCTGAAGAAGGTGGTCGGACAGATTCAGTTCACGATGGCGTATGCCGAGAAAGACGGGCGCATGTACCTGGTCATGACCACGGCCAAGCCCAAGAAGGCGCTCGAGAAGATGCTCAAGGCGGCCTCGGGCAAGGGCAACATCGGCAAGTTCGGCAGCGCGCGAAAGCTGGTCAAGAAACACGCCGAGGGGACGACGCTCCTCATGCTCGACATCAGAGGCATGAGCAGCTGGATCCGGTCGCTCGACTTCGACGGGGACCTCAAGGACATGCCGAAGGTGGGTCTTGGGCTCGATGACGTCGTGTGGACCGGCCGCATCAACAAGAAGGGCAAGAAGGAGTACGAGTTCTCCATCTCGCAGCCCTTCATCGATCAGCTCCGCAGCTTGTAGCGGCGGGTCTGGCGGTGGTGCCCCGGTCGCACTTCGCGGCCGGGTGTACCGTGGGGGCGATGGCAGCCCGGCGCGTGTTGGTCCCCTTCGTCGTTGCACTTGCGTCGTGTCATCGTGCGCCGGCCACCTCTGCTCCTGCGGAGACCGTCGCTGCGAACACTCAGGCGGCTCCCAGCTCGACACCTTCGACACCGTCGGGTCCTCGAAAGATCGCGCCCGCCGACCGGCGCATTCTCGACCGCGCAGTCGCGGCCATGGAGGCGGGGGACTCGGAACAGGCGCGGTTGATTTTCGTGGGTCTGCTCGACCGCTATCCGCAAGACGCGGAACTCTCTCGACTCCACGCTGCCGCGGTCGAGCAGGGGAGACGAGACGGTGCGAGACGAGAAACGATGCGCCCGGTCGCGCTCGAGCCCGCCCCGCTGCGGCGTCACAAGGTTCGCGATGCCTCCGTTCATCAGGGGCGCAAGCCCAAGCTGGTGCTGACCTCGAAGACCCGCAACGAGATCATCGATGTCGAGGCGTGGTTTCGAAACAACGCGCTGGACAGACCTACGTGGCAGGTCCCGACTCCACGAGGTGAGTCCACCTCGGAGGTTCCCGCCTGGATCCCGAGCGAGCTCGACGGGCGGCGGATCGTGCAGGCGATGGAAGAGGGGGATCACGTCTTCGCCCTGTACGCCAAGACGTACTGGCGGGGCCGCGTCCTGCTGGTCTTCGACGCCGAACGAGACATCGTTGCCGCCTATGACTTTTCCGCGTGGTCAGGGCCCGAGCCGCGCAAGGACGGCGACGACCGGCGCATCTTCTGGGCCATGGTTCGCGAGGGGGTGTTGTTCGTGTCTTCGGGACACTTCGGGTACGCAAAAGAGTCGGGCGGGCGGACGGGGTACCTCTCGGCGCTCGACTTGGGGACCGGGGAGTTGCTGTGGCGCAGTGACCCCCTGGTCGCCAACGCCAACAACTTCCTGTATCGGGACGGCTACATCATCACGGGCTATGGCTTCACCGCCGAGCCCGACTTCTTGTTTGTCGTGGACGCGAAGACGGGGGAGACCGTGACCAAGACGAAGCTGCGCAAGGGTCCCGAGTTCATCCTTGAGAAAGAGTCGCAAGTGTTCGTGCGGACGTACGACACCGACTACGTGTTCGACCTTCGATGACCCGAGTCGGCTAGAGCACATCTCATAGCCTCGTCACAGCGTCTGGCTGGTCTTTGGGCCCGATGGCGTCGTCGCGAAACCTTGCAGTACCCCGGTACAGCTGCGGTTCCGCTTCTAACCCTCGGCCCCAAATCCTTCGCCAGCCACCGCGTCGAGGTTATGAGATGCGCTCTAGCTAGGGAACGACCGTGCGGTCCGCTGCGCGAGCACGAGCGAGGTTCTCGCGTTTGACGAGTTGGCCGCATGCCGCTTCGATGTCGCGTCCGAGGCTGTGGCGGAGGGTGGTCGTGCGACCGGCAGCCTTGAGCGCGTCGGAGAACGCCGAGCATCGGGCCTTGGACGAACCCCGAAGCTCCGCGCCGTCAACCGGGTTGAACGGGATCAGGTTGAGGTGGACGTCGAGGCCTTGGGTCCACTCGATCAGCGCGTCGGCGTCGGCGTCGGTGTCGTTGACGCCATCGAGCATGAGGTACTCGAGCATGACGGGGCGGTCTTGGAGTGTATTGACCTGCTGCACGGTCTGCCGGAGCTGGGGGAGCGGATACCGCTTGGCGATCGGCATGATCGACTGGCGCGGCTCGTCACGAACGCTGTGCAGACTGAGCGCAAGGCCGACGCTGGGAAACCGACGCGCGAAACGAAGCATGCCGTCCGTGATCCCGACGGTCGATACCAGGATCTTCTTCGGCGAGAGGTTGAACCATGCCGGGTCGATGAGGCGTTCGATGACCTGCACGAGCACGTCCTCGTTGTGGAACGGCTCGCCCATTCCCATGAACACGACGTTGCGGGGGCGTCGGCCCTCGGCGGCCAGCAACTGGCCGGCTTGGAACACCTGGTCGAGGACCTCTTCGGTGCTCAGGCTCCGCGCGATGCCCATCGTCCCGGTGGCACAGAAGCGGCAGGCCGCGGCACACCCAACCTGGCTGGAGACGCACAGCGTGGTGCGGCCGGTCGCGATACGCAGGATCACGGACTCGGTGAGCAGTCCCGCGGGCGTGCGGAACAGGAGCTTCGAGGCGCCGTCGATCTTGGAGTCGTGGCGTTGTTCGAGGACGAGCGGATGCAAGCTCAACGGCGCCAGCGCAGGCGCGCGAGCGAGGCCCTGGGCGTCGGGTTCGAAGTCTTTGAGCAGCGCATTGCGTAGCAGCCGGACCTGCTCCGGATCCGTGCGGGTGGCTTTTCGCAGGCCGTCGAGGGCTTGGGCGTCGAAGAACGGGGTGTCCATCGTGAACTCGACGAGTGTAGAGCATGTGAACCGCTGGCTGCTACGGCAGCCCACAGGACTCGCCACGAGCGGTGCGGTGACAGACGCGCTGAAGTCTGTCGACGGATCGATGTCCCCAGGCGCATCGTGGCCAAAGATCGCGACTTTGGTCGCCGCTGGAGCTGCCCCGTCTCGATTGAGACTCCTGATAGAGCCCGTTTTCGCCACAACCGCAGAAAAAACTCACCCTGTTTGCCGACCGCTCGTCTCTGACTGGCATGCGTTGGACGTCGCTTGCGCTCGGACTGCTGCTGTGTGGTTGCTACACGGGTGCGGATAGGACCGCCGACTCGGAGGCGGGCGACTCGGAAGCGGGTGGCTCGGAAGACCCGGAGACCGGGGAGGGGGGAACGACCGGTGAGCCGCAACTCCCTGACGCTCCTACCGTCGAACCCAAGCGGCGCCCATTGCAGCATCTGACACGGGCGCAGTACGAGGCCACCGTCGCGGACCTCTGGCCTGGCGCGCCTGGGAACATCGCAGGCGAAGTGGAGATCGTTGACCCCGAAACCGGGGACACGCGGGTGTTGGGCGCGCTCGACCCGGATGACGTTCAACAGGGCTTCGAACTCGGGACGGCGATGTCGTCGTTCTTGCCCGAGAGGTACTTCGATCGCGCGGAGGTCGTGGCGGCCGCGTTGGTCGAGGACCTCGACGTCGTGTTGCCTTGCGCAACCGACGTCGCCGATGACACCTGCGCGGAATCCTTCGTATCGACGTTCGGACTGCGCGCGTTCCGTCGACCTCCCACGGCTGTGGAGACCGATGAACTCCTTGCGCTGCACGACGAAGCTGCACAGGCCCACGGCTTCGAAACGGGGATCGAGGCGATGGCGTTCGCGATGCTCTCGTCGCCGGCTTTTCTCTACCACCTCGAAAATGCTGACCCGCAGAGTCGTGCGGCGTCCGAGTACGAGCTGGCATCCCGGATGAGCTACTTCCTGATCGGGTCGATGCCCGACACGCGGCTGTTCGAAGCGGCCTCGGCCGGCGAACTCAGCACCGATGCGGGCTTCGCAGAGCAGGTCGATCGGCTGTTGGACTCTCCACGAGCGTCCGACGGTCTTTACAACTTCTTGCGGCAATGGCTCGTTCTCGACGCGATCGGGGCGCTGCAAAAAGATATCGAGGCTCAGCCGGACTTCGAGCCCAGCCTTGGCCCCCAGCTGCGGCAGTCGCTCGAACTTCAACTGCGCGGGCTCGCGGGCAGTCCGCACAGTTCGGTGGCCGATCTCCTGCTCGACGAGAGTTTCTACGTGAACGAAAGCCTCGCTGAGTTCTACGCAGTCGACCCAGGCGCGGCCGACCCGGATACGTACGTTCCCACCCGCTCTCCTCACCGCCTCGGCGTCCTCTCTCACCCCGGGGTGCTCGCGCTCAACTCGAAGCTCGAGGAGACACAACTGGTCTCACGCGGACTGTTCGTGCGCGACCGCCTGCTTTGTTTGCCCATCCCCCTTCCCCCCGAAGACGTCCCGCTCGATGTCCCGGACGTCGACCCCGACGACCCGCCCGAGAACATGCGAGAGCGGTTCGAGCGGCACGTCGAGAGCCCCAGCTGCGCCGGGTGTCATGTCTTCATCGACCCGCCGGGCTTCGCCCTCGAGGGCTACGATGGCCTAGGGCGCCACCGACTCGAGGACATCTACGGGCCCGTGGACGCGAGCGGGGAACTCACCGGGGTGGGGGACGCCGATGGAACGTTCTCCGGTTTCGAGGAGTTCAATCGACGGCTCGCCGACAGCGAGATCGTTGCCGGCTGTGTCGCCGAGCGGATGTTCGAAGTCGCGATCGGCCGCGCCGTCGACCCCGACGATGAGAGCGACGCCGCCGAACTGGCGTTTCTGCGCTCGCAGTTTGCGTCCAGCGATGGCTCACTCCGGGGGATCGCCCGGACGATCGCTGCGACCCTCTCGTTTCGCGCCAAACCTCAGCAATAGGCTGTATGACCATGATTCTCCCCCGACTCACGCGACGCGGCATCCTCCAGGGCATGGGGGCCAGTGCAGCCCTTCTTCCGTTTGCAACCTTGGCCGGGGGGGGCGGTGGTTCACCGGCCCCTCGCCGATTGATCGTCATGTACTCGCCCAACGGTGTGCACCCTTCATGGGGAGCGTCCGGGTCCGGCGCGGATCTTCAGCTCTCCGAGTCCCTCTCCCCGCTCGCCCGCCTTCGCGACGAGATCTGCGTTGTCGAAGGGATCGCGTTCCGTTCGTGGGGGGCGCCCGAGCACCCCGACGGAACCGTCGCGTGCCTCACCGGGCGTCCGTCCGGGAGTGTGCACGACATGATCGGGACCGGTGAATCGATCGACCAGAGGATCGCCTCTGTCAACACGCCGCCGGGTGGATACGGCTCGGTGAACGTTTACGCATGGCCCCCATGTTGCGAAATCCCGCGCATCTCGTTCTCCGAGGGTGGCGGCGGCGTCGCCCTCCAAGACGACCCGCAACAGGCGTTCGCCGACGTGTTCGCCGGGTTCATGCCCCCGGACCCGGACGCCCCGAGCAAGGAGGTCCCTGAAGACCGACGTTCCTTCCTGCGCCGCCGCACCGTGGATGTGGTCCATCGCGACTTCAGTCGCGTCCGCGGGACGCTCGGCACCGAAGACCGCGCCATCATCGAACGGCACATCGAGGGACTCGACGCACTTGCCCAGCGAATCGAGGGCACCGATCCGCTCCCACCAGGATCGACGGGGCAGTGCGGTCCGATCGCCCCACCGGCCACCGGAGATTCCCTCGGCGAAGTGGACGTCGCCGAGCGCGGCCGCGCCATGGCTCAGGTGCTCGCGATGGCAATCGCTTGCGACCGTACGCGCGTCGGCACGCTCATCATGGGTCCCTCTTCCGGTGGCTTCGATCACCACGACATCTCCCACAGCGCGAACTTCGACGAAGCGATCCACTACGATCAGTTCTACGCGCAACGGTTCGCCGAACTCGTTCAAGCCTTCGCCGACGTTGGCGCGCTCGACAACACACTCATCATGTGGGTCAACGAGCTGGGAAAGTTCAACATGGAGGGCGGCCTCGCAGACCACGGAATCGACGACATGCCGTATGTGTTCGCAGGCGGCCTGGCAAACAGGGGGCAGAGCATGCGGATCGAGGGGAGCCCAAACCACAACTACCTCCTCGCCGGTGTCCTGCAGACCTTCGGAGTCGATGCGGACTTCGTCGGGGACGAAGCGTTCGCACAAGCGGGGCAATCGGCCATTCTCGACCCGTTCGCAGCGTAGGGGAAGAGCCGCTCGATCAGCAGGCCGGGGAGAGCTTCGACTGAAATTGCGCGGGCCGAATGTGCTGTTAGAACTCAACCAGGAGCCCGTGTGGCGGCAGAGCCATGCCGCGGTCCGTATCGGGATCTATCCAGTCACTCAGCTCGTCGGCCAGCGCGATCAACAGAGCGTTGCCCAAGCGGGGGCGCAGCCTGACCAGGTCGCGGAACTTCTCGCTGGTGAGCACGAGCACCCGAGCTGAACTCTGCGCGCTGAGCTGGGCAGGGGAGCGACGCGTGGCGACCAGGGTGGTGGAGCCGATTCCCTTGCCGCGCTCGAGGTGTGCGAAGTGTCCGGTGGGCAGCTCCCAGCGCAGCTGACCGTCGAGGACCACGTACAGGGCAGCGTTGTGATCGCCCCGCTCCAGGATCACGTGTCCCGCGTCGTACTCGCGCGGTTCCATCTGCTCGGCGACGTGGCTGAGGTCGGCCATGCTCAAGTGCCCCAACAGCGGGACCGAGCGCAGGGCGTCGACGGTGCGCCGGGTGAGGCTGGGGTCCCCTCCGTCGCGGCGCCAGACGACGGCGGTGATGTTGTCCCGAGACCCGGCCTGCTTGGCGCGCTCGGCCAACTGCCTGAGCGCTGAAGTGAGGTCTGTCGCGGACTCGAGCGTGTCCACCACGTGCTCGGGGGGGCGCAGCGCGGGGTTGAGGCCGTCGGAGCACAGCAGGAGGAGATCGCCGGAGTGGACCTCGATGATGAGCGACTCCACCTTCACCGAGGGTTGGGTCCCGCAGTTTCGCGTTAGCGCGTGAGCGTGGTGATGGCGCTCGACCTGCTCCCGCGCGATGATCCCTTCGCGATACAGCTCGGCGGCGAGGGTGTGGTCGGTGCTGATCTGCTCGAGGGTGCCCTCGCGCACCAGGTACAGGCGACTGTCGCCCACGTGCCCCATCGCCGCCGTGTCGCCGTCGACGAGCACCATGGTCACGGTCGTGCTCATGCCCGCCAGGTTGCGGTCCTCGGTGGCCGCGCGGTGAATGGTGGCGCAGGCGGTCTCGATCGCGCGGTGGACTACGGCGCTGGCACGATCGCGCGAGCTCGAGTCCTGCTTGCGCCACTGGGACACGATGTCGTGGATGACGCGGGTTGCGGTGGCGGACGCGACGTCGCCGGCCTGGTTCCCGCCCACCCCGTCGGCGACCACATACAGGCCCAACTCATCTGCCACCAAGAACGAGTCCTGGTTGTTGCGGCGGTGTCCGGTATCGGAGATCGCCGCGCTACGCTGGGTGACGCCGGAACGGTCGGTGGATGACGACCCGTCGTGCTGCTCGACCGATTCTTCGTCGCTCATGGGTGCGCTCTTGGCCTGCAACTTATCACGTGACTCCGGGGTGACTCGAGAGCCGCGGTCGCGGGCTAGTCACGTACGCAGCGGCGAGGTATCAACGTGACGCCGTGGACACCGACCCAACGTCGAACTCGCCTGCAGGGCGTCACCGAATTGTGGTCTGCCCGGCCGTTGGCGACATCGACGAACTCGAGCACGTCTCCAACCAGGTCTATCTGCGCTGGGTGCTCCAGGCTGCGCGGGCACATTCGGATGCGCTGGGGTGGGGGACCGACGAGTACCGTCGGTGCGGTGCGGTGTGGGTCGTCCGTCGGCACGAGATCGACTACGCCCACGCGACCCTGCTCGGCGAGGCGTTGGCGGTCACGACGTGGGTTGATTCCTGGAAGCGCGTCTCTTGCGTTCGCAAGACCGAGCTCGTGCGCATTGCCGACGAGCAAGTCGTGTGTCGTGCCGCGACCACTTGGGCCTTCGTTTCGTTTGCCCAGGGGCGCCCCACCAGGGTTCCCGAGGCGATGCGGGCGGCGTTCGAAGTCCCCGCGCCGTAGACTCCACTCGAATTCGCAAGCCGCCGACGTCTCGTCCCGCGCGTCCTGTCACGGTTGCCGAGTCTACTGAAGCCCGCAGGACTCACCCGGCACGCACGCGTCGCACGTCCACTCGAACCCGTCGAGAACCACCACGGTGTCGCGGTCCAACGGACCCTGATCGAACAGCGCCGCGACAAGATGGATGGTCTCGCCAGGCACGGCAGGCCCTCGGAGCTGCATCCATCCGGTCGCGCTCCCGACCGGGCAGTCGGCGCCTTGCCCATTCGCTTCGCAGGGCGCACCGGTCCAGCCGTCCATGCCGGTGCGCAACAGCATCGGGTGGCCGCCTGAGAACTCGTGCATGCGTGGGGCGAGTCCCGTAACGGTGGCCGCGTCGCCCTGCCACGTCGCCAGGTTTCCGACGTAGTCCTGGCTCTCGTGCCACCACACGAACAGGTCGGTAGCGTCGCTGCCGATGGCTTCGGGGTACTCGGCGCTGAGGAAGCCGACGGACACGTTGTACCCACCGACTCCCGCGGGGACGGTGGCATCAAAGGTGAACCAGACGAGGTCGTCGGCGGTTCCATCGAACGCGCTTTGCAGCGTGCCTGAGCAGTCGCCGACGCCGTCACAGTCGACGTAGGGCGTTCCGGATGCGCTCCCGGGTGTCGCGACGATGCCGGCTGGAAGCGAGGACACGCCGTCCGGGTTCTCGTTGTTGACCGAGGCGAACTCTCCGGCGCTGTCTTCGACGTTGACCTCGCCAACCAGACCCGCCTCGGGCAGCACGCCCGTGCTCAGCACGAGAACCTGTCTCTTATACACATCTCCGAGCCCACGAGACCTCTCTACATCTC
>OJGU01000940.1_pt1 | contig 13056 bp, 11 predicted proteins | sample 1594741 | NCBI WGS metagenome assembly OJGU01 (sample SAMN05416841, study PRJEB24817) | seawater metagenome | isolation source: Sea water | place: Canada:Atlantic | collected 2013-07 | reverse complement strand
TCGTCGGCAGCGTCAGATGTGTATAAGAGACAGCTGCGGGTCGGGTTCAGCCCCACCAGCGGGAGCTCACTCCGCGTTCTGGACACCTTCATCTCTGCGGGGCCGACGTTTCGCGCCCCAGTCTCGCGACGCGTGCACCTCAGCGCGGCACTCCTCGGCGGTGTGCTGGTCCACCGATATGAGGACCTGGGTGTGGAACTCGGTCACCGCGTCGACGCTCAAGCGACGGCCCCCTTTTCGGTCTCGTTGCACCTTGGCCGCGGCGTCGGGCTCCTTGCCACGGCGCTCCTCGGGCTGAGCAGCCGAGCCCGCAACCATCGCCGCGGCGACGCCATCATCTGGAGCCGGAGCCGATTTCGCGGCGGCCTGACGCTCGGCCTTGAGGTTGCGTTCGGCCCGAACAAGAAGCGGGAGGCTCCGTGACGCTGACGCTCGCGCCCCGAGCCTCGGACGCCCCGCCCTCACCGACCGACGATACCGTCGATCGCCGTGACCTTGACGCCGTGTACCGACGCCACTACGGCCACGTGCTGCGCATCTGCCTGCGGATGGGTGCCGGCGACCGCGAGTGGGCCGAGGACGCCGCGCAGGATGTGTTTCTACAACTGCACCAGCAGCCGGGGGCGCTCGATGAGGTGCGGAGTATCCAGGCCTGGTTGACGACGGTCGCGACCCGCGGCTGCCTCCGAAGACTCCGCCGTGACCGCTTCATGCAGGCCGCGCCAGTGCGGTGGCTGCTGCGCAGCGAGCTCAGACTCCCCAAGACCCCCGAGGATCAGGGCATCGTCGACGACACACTCCGTCGAGCCGCTCGCGTGATCCAGGCGCAGCCGCCCAAGGTTCGTGCGGCATTTTTCTTGTACTACGTGGACCAGAAAACAGTCACCGAGATCGGCGAGGTTCTCGGCCACACCAAGGGCTATGTCAGCAAACTGCTCGCGAAGGCCAAACGGGCGGTGGAGAGGGAGGAGTTGCGATGAGCGATCCGATCAGCAAGGTTGCCGAGCGCCTCGATGCGCACTACACCCAGGCCGCGACCGATGCCGTCCCACCGGCCCCGAGATTCCGTGCTCCGGCCGTGCGTCCCCAACCCACGCCGCTTGGGGTTGGGCTGCTCGCCGCGGTGGTCATCGGTGCGCTGCTCGGCGCAGCGTGGCTGGGCGTCGCGATAGGGTCGCAGCCTTCCGTGCTCGCGGGCTTGGACATCCGACTTCCGGTGCAATCGCCCCCCGCGACCGGCGAGGCGTCTCCAGTCCCCCTCTCCGCCTGTCCCGCGCAGGGCACCACCGGTTTGCAGACCCTCCCGGCTGGCTGCCGAATCCCCTTCGCATCACCGGCGATGGTGGTCACCACAGTCGCGCCGAGCACACTGAAGATCGACGCGAACCGGGTCGGGTTCGAGCACGGATGGGCCGTCTTCGAGGTCGAACACCGGACCGGGCGGCCGCTCGTGGTCGGATTCGACGGCGGCGACGTCGAGGTGCTCGGAACCACGTTCTCGGTGTTCCAGGATCCGGAACGCGGGCATGTGGAGCTGGTCGAGGGCAAAGTGCGAATCCTCGAAACATCGGGGGCGTCCCAAGTGTTGGGACCCGGCGGGCGATTCGCGTGGGACCGACACGAGCGTTCCTCGGCTGAACCGGGTACGGATTCGAGGTCTCTACCGCCAACCGCCGAGCGTCCTACACCGAACCGCCGAGACGAGAGTATCGACACCGTCGCGTGGCTGCGCTCGCAGAAGGAGTACCCCCGGGCGCGTGCGCTGCTTCGACGCCTTCGGGTGCAAGCGTCCACCTCGCGCGAGCGCGAAGTCCTCGACTATGAACTCGGCACGATTCTCAAAGCCGAGCAGGCCGATGCTGCTGCGCAGTGCAAGCACTGGGACGCGTTCACCGCTCGCTATCCCAAGACCCACTACGCCGACGCCGTCCGCAAGCAACAGAGTGCCTTGCAGTGCGCCGAGCGGTAGTCGTCCCAGAGGACGGCCCCGCTACCCCTCGTCCTGAGACAGCCAGTACAGCGCCGCCAAGACCAGCGCGTGGTTGATGTCCCCCGCCAAGGCGCGCCGGTGGATGTCGGCCTTGGGCACAATCTCCACGATGGTCTCCTCCGCGCTGTCGTTGTTCACCTCACCGACCTTCACGCAGCCGTCCGCGACGTAGGTGTGAACCCGGTTCGCGAACAAGGCAGGGTTCGGGTTCACCTCGCCGATCTTGCGGACGGACGCGGGCCGGTAGCCGGTCTCCTCCTCGAGCTCGCGCGCCGCGGCTTCGGCGGGATCCTCTCCGGCATCGACCAGCCCGCCGGGGATCTCGAGCGTGACCGAGGCCGACCCCTGTCGGAACTGGTGAATCATGATGAAGTCCCCCTCGGGGGTCCGAGACACCACGTTGACCCACGAGGACGAGTTGATGCGATAGAAGACGTGGGGGTCTTCGTCCCCCTGTCGCCGGCTGTGCAGCGCATCGACCGTGAACACCCGATAGTCGCCTTTGGGTTCAGTGCGTTCGACGGTCCAGGGGCGTGGCTTCATGCACCGGTTTTACCAGCCTCGCCGCCGCGGTACGCTCCGCCCGATGCGACCTCTGTGGATTCTGCCCCTGCTCGCTGCCCTCGCCTGTGACGGAGGGTCCGGCGACCCGAAGGCGAAGGACACCAAGGCGAAGGACACCAAGGCCGAGGCCAAGGTGAAAGACGCCGCGCCCAAGGACGAGCCCAAGAAGGACCAGCCCACCGAGGACGAGCCCGCGAAGGACGACGCCAAGAAGGCCGAGTTCAAGCCCGGGCAGCCGCTTGCGCCCAACAAGGAAGAGACGCACTTCGCCAGCCTCAAGCAACTGACCAACGGAGGCGAGAACGCCGAGGCATACCTCAGCTTCGACGAGTCGCAGCTGGTGTTCCAAGCGACGACCGGCGACATGAAGTGCGACCAGATCTTCACGATGAAGCTCGACGGCACGGACGTCAAACGCGTCAGCAGCGGCGAGGGCCGCACCACGTGCGCCTACTTCCTTCCCGGCGATGACAAGATCATCTACGCCTCGACCCACGCCGCCGACCCCGGCTGTCTGCCACCGCCAGACCGCAGCCTGGGCTACGTATGGAAGCTGTACGACGAGTACGACATCTACATCTCCGGCGCGGACGGCAGCGATTCAAAGGTGCTCATCGGCGGCAAGGGCTACGACGCCGAGGCGACCGTGTCTCCCAAGGGCGACAAGATCGTCTTCACCTCCACCCGCACCGGCGACCCCGAGGTATTCATCTCTGACATCGACGGGTCGAACATCAAGCAGCTCACCGACTCCAAGGGCTACGACGGCGGACCCTTCTTCTCGCCCGACGGCACCAAGATCGTCTACCGCGCCAACCACCCCGAGGGGGAAGAGGAGCTCGCGAAGTACACCGAGATCATCGAGAAGGGGCATGTACGCCCGACTCGGCTCGAGCTGTTCGTCATGAACGCCGACGGCTCAGATCAGAAGCAGATCACCAGCAACGGCAAGGCGAACTTCGGCCCCTACTTCCACCCCAGCGGCGAGAAGATCATCTTTTCGTCCAACATGGATTCGCCGCTGGGCCGCACGTTCGAGCTGTACCTGATCGGCATCGACGGCAAGGGCCTCGAGCGCGTCACCCACAACGACTCGTTCGACGGGTTCGCGATGTTCTCTCGCGACGCCAAGACGCTGATCTTCGCCTCAAACCGCAACAACGCGAGCATGGGTGACACCAACGTGTTCGTGGCGGAGTGGGTGGACTGAGCGATGCCGCGTCACGGCTACGCCCGTCCCCAGGGCACGCTGCTCGAAGTGCTCGTTGACGCGCCCAGCGTGAAGGACAACCTGTTGGGCGACCCCTGGCAGCGGACGGTCTCGGTCTACCTGCCGCCAGGATACGAGCAAAGCGACGCGGACTATCCCTTGTTCGTCGACCTGGCCGCGTACACCTCCTCGGGCCTCAAGCGGCTTTCGTGGACCGCGTACGGAGAGGCCGTGCCGCAACGCGTGGACCGACTCGTTGCCGAGGGGAAGATGGGGCCGGCGATCTTCGCATTCCCCGATGCGTTCACCCGACTCGGTGGCAATCAGTACGTCGACTCGGTCGCGCTCGGTGGCTGGGAGACGTTCATCGCCCGAGACCTCGTGCCTCAGCTCGAGTCGCGCTTCCGCATTCGCAAAGGCCGCGAGCATCGTGCCATCTACGGCAAGAGCAGCGGCGGCTACGGGGCGCTGATTCAAGGGCTCCGCCACGCGGACCAATGGGCGGCCGTCGCCTGCCACAGCGGCGACATCGGATTCGACCTGGTGTACCGCCGGGAGTTCGTGGCGCTGTGCGACGCGCTTGCCCGCGTCGACGGAAAGCCCGCCGCCTTCTTCGAACGCTTCGAGGCAGCGCCGAAAGTCCGAGGCTCCGACTTTCACGTGCTCATGTTGCTCGCGATGGCCGCCAGCTACGCGCCCGACCCCGCGGCACCGCTGGGCATCTCGATCCCGGTCGACCTTCACACCGCCGAGGTCGACGAAGCGCAATGGCAGCGCTGGCTCGCCCACGACCCGCTGCAGATCATCGAGGATTCGGCGGCCCAAGCTCAGCTTCGCTCGCTCGCGACACTGTTCATCGACTGCGGAAGCCGAGACCAGTACCACCTGCACTACGGCGCACGACGCTTCGTCCAGAAGCTCGCCGCAGCTGGCATCGAACATCGGTACGAGGAGTTCCCCGACAACCACTCCTCGATCGACTACCGACTCGATGCCTCGCTTCCGGTGCTCTACGCCGCCCTCGGCTGAAAGGCGGCGCGTGGGGTCGCAGGGAGGTTTTGCGCCGCCCGGCGGCGACGGCTTCCGTTCGGTGGCGTATGCTTCCACAGCGTGGACGACCTCCAGCCCGGCGACCAATACGAGCACTACGAGATCTTGGGCCGCCTGGGTCAGGGGGGCTTCGGCACGGTCTGGAAGGTGAAGGATCCCCGGTACGCGGAACCGCTGGCGCTCAAGCTCTCTCGTGACCCCGTCAAGGACGACGATGCCGCTCGGGCGCTGCGCGAGGTCACCGTCCTACGAGAGCTGACAAGTCCCTACGTGGTCGCGGTCCTCGACGCAGGCCTCAACCGCGACGGCCATATTTTCGTGCTCATGGAGCTCCTTCAGGGCAAGCCGCTCGACGAGTTCCACGACTTCAACAACCGGCTCGACCCCAAGTGGTCCTGCCACATTGTCTACCAAGCCTGCCTGGGCCTTCGTGAGGCGCATGCCCGGGGCGTGGTGCACCGTGACCTCAAGCCCTCCAACCTGTTCATCGACAAGGATGGACACACCAAGGTTCTCGACTTCGGCCTCGCCCGCTCTTGGGATGAGTCGTCCGTGGTCGGTCGCAGTGCCACCGTTGGCAACATGCTCGTGGGCACGCCCCACTACGCGCAACCCGAACAGCTCGAGACCAACACCCTCACGCCAGCGGCAGACGTCTACAGCCTCGGCATGGTGCTGTACGAGTTGCTGTCGGGTTTTACGCCGTTCGTGCCCGACAAGATCGTGGGCGAGGTCGTGGACATGTGGTTCAACAGCCCGCTCCAGTGGCTCCGGGCGCATGCCCAGGACGCGGTGATTCCGCTGCGGTCGCGGGTCGGTGAAGACGAGCTGTCCAGCGACCTGTGCGCGGTGGTCGATCAGTGCCTCGCCAAGCCGCCCGACGAGCGGCCAAACGATGCTTCGGCGCTCGGCGAAATGCTTCGCCAAGCCTGGCCAGGCTGAGCGACGACCGCGCCTTCCGGCGTTGTCCGTCGTACTCGCGACGAAAAGTCGGTAAGGCGGCTGCCCTCTCCTACCGCAGCGTCGGTTGTGTGGGACGAATCGGGCCTGAGCGCAACGTGGTCGTGACGACTACCCGGTCGAACGTCACTACCGCTGAAGTCCATGGCCCGCCGATCCCAGCCGAGCTCCGAGCGACGCGCATCCGCTCGGGTCCCGCACCGTGTTCGTGCCGTCCTCTCCACCCGAGTTGGCGAGGTCGCAGCCGACGTGGTCGACCTCAGCGAGGGCGGCCTCGGGGTCGAGATCAGCGGCGAGCTGAGAGACAAGGAGTTCGTCCGCGTCCTGCTCCCCCTCGCGGCCGACGATGAAACATCCAAGTGGGTCGACCCCGACGCGTTGGTCGCGCGCGTCCACGGGACGACGTCCTCTGGCCGGAGCCGCTTGGGGCTCTCCTTCTTCCAGCTGCCCCCAGAAACGCTTCGACGCATCGCGGCGTGTGTGGCCAGCCGCCTCACCGCGCCACCAACCCCAGCGGCCACCGTACCGGCCAGGCCACAACGACCCGCACCCCCGACGACGCCAAAGCAGACGAAGATAGCGAGCGAGACCCCGACGCGCGAGCTCCCGAAGGCCTCCTCACAGACGCAAGATGCCAAGCCGAAGCAAGAGGTTCCTCCCGCACGCAAGGCCCCGTCTGCACCCAAGGCCCCGCCGCTCCACATTCCGCGGACCTCTGCGCGCGAGCTTCGGGACCTCTTCCACGAGGCGCTCGCGTCCCTCGAAGAGGACACCGGTGGAAAGAAGAAACCGCGCTGAACCGAGCGGCCTAGTCCTCCCCACTCAGGTGACGCAGCATGCCCATCATCGTCCGCACATCGGTGCGGAGCATCCCCCAGCGGCGGAACATTCGATCGAGACTCGCGGGCAGCCTCGCCTCGTTCGCATCGGTCACATAGCCACGCCGATGCATCAAGGAGGTCCAGGCCTCTCGCAACGTCTCGAGTTCCCGACGCGAGGCCGCTTGGATTCGGCCCGGCGCGTCGGCCTCGCTGAGCCGCAGCTCCCCTTCGCTGTACAGCCGCGACAGCAGCACCGCGACGGCGTGGCTGAGATTCAAGCTCGGCTGCCGCTGTGACGCCGGGATGCGAACGTAGGCATCGCATGCGGCGAGCTCTTCGTTGCTCAGACCGTCCGCCTCGTTGCCGAAGATCAACCCCAGTTGATGAACGTTGCGTTTCGTCGCCCCGGATGTCACCTCTGCCGGGCTCAGCAGCGGGAGCTTCTTGTCGCGCTCCAGCCCGCACGTCCCGACCACCCACTCGAGGTCGGAGACCGCGTCGGCGAGCGTGTCGAAGTGCTCGATTCGCGCGACGACGTGTTCGGCATGGACCGAGGTCATCCGAAACTCCACCGAGCGAAGGTCGGCAGTGCACCGAACCAACCGGAGCGAGGCTTCGAAATTCGCGCACGCTCGGGCGACCAACCCGACGTTGAGGGGACCGGCCGGTCGAACGAGTACGACACACGGACGGCCGCTCATCGGTCCCCGCCGCCAACTGCGCGAGGAGGGTGCGCGGACATGAACGTTCTCCCAGACCGTCCCACGTGCGCGATCACAGACATCGGCAGACGATACAGAACCCCGTTCTCCGCTGCACTGCCCGCGACCGATGTATCGAAGCCAACGTAGAGATCCACCATTCAGTTTCTCAGCATGATCAGAGGGCAAACGTCTCGTTCTGCGACAAGACTGAGTCGAGCCCATGATCCCACCGCGTCCCCATACCTCCGAGCGTCGCGCCTTCGAGCGCGTGCGACACACCGGAGAAGCCGCGTTGTCGACGGGGCGAGGAGAGGTGATGGCCGAGATCCTGGACGTCAGCATCGCCGGACTCGGGGTCGAAACCTCCGGGACGCTTCGTATCGGCGAGTTCGTTCGGGTCCGCCTGGCCCTCGGCCTGGGTACGGATGGCACGCAGGTCGACCCCGACGCCTTCGTCGCACGGGTGGAGCCAGGTCGCGAGCCTGGGCAGAGCATCGTCGGCCTGTCGTTCTACGATCTGTCTCCGGGCACGCTCGCGCTGCTGTTGGACCAGGTCGCGAACCGGCTCGAAGCGTAGAGGCCGCTACCGGACGCGCGTCACGTCGAGTTCGATGCGCGCGCGGCCTGGCTTTTCGCGGACATCGAGGCGATACACCGCACCGTCATCGTCCCCGGTGTACAGCACGTCACCGGGCTCGATCTCGACGGACTGTCGACCGTCCTCGTCCTGCGTGGACACGGCATCGGTCAGCCCCTCGTTGGAAAAGAAGCCGACGGCCGGATAGTCATACTCGCGAACCGGTGCGCCCTCGTCGTCGAGCCGGAGGTCCTGGGGTGCGACGAACACGAGTCGGTCGGCATCGGCATCGCGGCGGTAGAAGAAGTCCGCGTCGCCCTGCGCGTTGTCGAGAAGCAGTGTCGCGAACTCTCGCAGCGCCTCGGGGTTGGCTCGGATGTTCTCGCGGAGCTGCTTGACCAGCTGCTCGGGGGCGATGCCCACCGAGACGTTCTCGACGGTGAACTGCACGTTGGCTTCGCCCTCCGCCAAGCCGCCGTCGTGCATGCGTGCCTGTCCAATCTCGAGGTTGAGATCCCACAGGTAGGCCGGGTCCGGAGGCGACCCGATGTTGTTGAATGTCTCGAGAGTGACCCAGCCAGCGTCGTCGATGCAGGCTGAGAATGCGACCGCGCCGGTCGCGAGGTCGTAGTCGTGGCAGTGATCGGAGATGCGCTCGACGGTGCGCCGGGTCATCTCGGCCAGCACCGACTCGAACTCCCAAACCGGGTTGGCCCACACCGGGCTGTCGCCTCTGCCCTCGGGTGCGCGCGACGTGCCGCCGCGAATGAAGCTCGGATTCTCATCGACTCGAATCGTGAGCGTCTCGACCTGCGGGTCATCGACCAGCCCCTCCAGCTCGATCCAGTCGTCGCTGTCGTAGTCGTGCAGCGTATCGATCTCGTCCCCGACCGAGGCAACCGACGCCTCGCTGACATCGCCAAGGTCGATGCCTTTGTAGGGGAGCGCGTTGACGTTGACACGCGAGCGCATCTTGAAATCTTCCTCGATGACGGACACGCCGTGCGCCTCGACAATGAACCCCGGGTGTTCGCCCGTGGGCCCAAAGCGATCCGAGAGCCCCTCGAAGTTCGTCACCACGTCCGCCATCGTCAGCGGGATCGAGTTCGCAGCCACCGGGTACAGACCGTCGGGATGCTCGTCGGTGATGGGGCCACGACGAGTCTGCGCGTTGGGATGCGTGCTGATGATGTTGTCAGCGATCACCGCGGAGACGATGTCCGGCGGCACGAACTCATCCGTGACATCCACCTCCAGCAGGTTTCCGAACGCCCGCGCCGTGGGGATACCGACCGCCGCCGACAGACCGGAGAGTTCTTCGAAGTTGGTGCCGTCGAGCACCACGTTGTCGGGGGTGAGCGTCAGCAGCGTGCGCATGTTCTGCACCGCCTGCGGCTGCATCGCCGCCTCTTGTGAACTCAGCTCTCGCAGCTGCTCCAGCGCGTTGGTGGTCAACGGGGTCACGTCGAGGTCGAGCAGCCAGATGTCCTCAAGCACCCGACGCGGCATCTGCTTGAGGTCCTCGAGGGTGTGTTCCTCGACGAACCCCTCCACATCGAACCGGGTGTGACGGAGCTCGACCGTCCGCGTCTCGCCCACGGCCAGCTCGACCGAGGAGGAGGTCTCGGGCACCAGGGCCTCCGGCTCCGCACAGCCGGCCCCGAGCGCAAGCACAACAGGCGACAGCAAACAAAGACCCAGCACCCACCCGTGAGAAGAACGATTCATTGCAGACCCTCCGCCACAAAGACCTGGAGCGTGTCGCCGTCCCGCATGATCCGGAGCCGGTAGACCGTACCCACGTCGTCGGAGAAGTAGACGACGCTCTCGCCCGCCGGCGGTTCGTACTTCTCGTGCGCGGTATCAGAGAGACCGGTGACCTCGGTGTTGCTCAGCTTGCTCCCGGGCGCGAGTGTTGCAGCGGCGAAGAACCCGGGGTTGTCGTTCGCATAGTCGGCCGTGCTCGCCAGGTCCTGTGGCTCGGAGAAGAACAAGTAGGGGGTGCCGTTCTCCGCCCGTCGCCAGTACAGGTCGACGCGGTCGTTGTCTTCCCGGTAGTCGCCCAGGATGAAGTCCGACAGCAACGCCGCCTGCTCCTGCAGGAAGGGTCGCACCGCCTCGGCGGCCTCCTCCCCGGTGAGCCCGATCGGGATGTCCTGCACGGTAAACGCGATATCAGCCTCGCCCTCGGCGAACGTCGTGAAGGGCGCGTTGTGCAGAGAAACCTGGGCAACCTCGAGGATCGTCTCCCACACGAACTGGTCTTCGGGCGGGCTCCCAATGCCCAGCGGTACCGAGTACTCCGTCCAACCCGGCGGGTTTCCGTTCTGCCCGAGCTCGACGCTCGCGGTCCCCAACAGGTAGGACTCGGAGAATTCCCGGTCCTTGTATTCCTCGTAGGCGGCCAGCGCGACGTTGTACTCGAGCGTCCACGGGTCGAGGTTCCAGACACTTCCCGCCCCCACCGCGTTGTCCGGGAAGTTCGAGTTGCACGGAACGCCGAGGCACGAGTCAACGAAGGTGTCCGCTTCGGAGATGGCAAACCGCATGTCCACCTCGAGGCTGGGGACGATGCCTTCCAGCGAGAAGCGCTCGGGATCGGAGAAGTCGAACTCCAGCTCGTCGTCGTAGGTCGGGCCGACCTGGTCTTCGACCACGGTCACAAAGCCCTTGCCGTTGTCCGCGTCGATGCCGTCGACCAGCCGCAGGTTGGACTCGGCCACCGCGTTCATCGCGAAGTTCGGCCCGAAGACCTCGCCGGAGACCACAAAGCGCGGGTCCACCAGGCCCGGATGCGGAGCCGCCGGACCCAACACCTTGGTCATCGTGGAGAGGTCCGTCAGCGCGTCGCTGAGGTAGATGGCGATGGTGCCGTCCTCGGAGACGCCGGGGTGGCTGCCCACGAATGCTTGCTGGAACGCAAACACGAGCGAGTCGGTGCTGACGATCTCCTGTGTCCGTGGAATCCCCAGCGCATCGGCCAGAATCTCCGAGTACCCGCCGCCCACCCCGAGCGCGTCGGCGAGGCTCGCGAGCGAAGAGCTGCTGGTGCCCGAGACGTCGACGTTGGCCGGCGTCATCGTCAGGATGCGGATCATCGCGTACTCGGGCGAGGTCCTCCACGTGCCGTCGGGCCCCTCGAACGACTGCCCCAGCGCGGTGACCGAGCAATCGTGGTTGGGCTCCTCGTTGTCGAGTTGCCAGGCGATGCCGCAGGCCAGCTTCACTTCCTCGAGGGTGTTCTCCAGCAGAGCGGTCGATTCGAGTTCCAGGAGCAGGACCTCATCGGCTCGCTCACCAAACAGCTCGGCCACCTCGTCGCGGGACATCGACAAGGTCAGCGCCGGGACGTCGTCGTCGCCAAGCCGGAGCTCGAACTCCTCCTCGTCCCCCCAGTCCGAAGGCGCCGGGCCGGTGGTGTCGCCGGTGACCTCGCCCACGTCATCCGTGCCGCCTTCGGTCGCCGAGTCCCCGTCGGTCTCCAGCCCCTGTGCGTCGGCGCCACACGCGACCAGCAACGTGCTCGCCGCGATGCACCACGACCTCGACAGACCCACCAAACCCATGGGATCGATGGTCGTACAAGACGGCTCCGCGCGCGAGCGCTATTTCGGTTTTTGCGCCTTGCCAGCCCCGCCAAAGCGCATCCTGGCGTGCACACCCAGCTGACCGAGAAACAGCGAGTACCGCCCGTTGCCGAGGTCGTACGTCGAGGTCGTGACCGTCCGCGGGATGATCGCCTGTCCCTCCAGGTCGGCGAGCAGCGACCAGCGATCGTTGAGGCTGACGTCAACACCGCCGCCGAACACCATGCGGTGGCCATCGGGTGAGGCCACATCGAGCGTCGAGTCGGGTGAGGCGGGCGAGTGGTAGCCGAGCAGCGTGTTCAAGCGCAGACGCTCGGTGAGCTGGATGCGTGGCGCAACCTCGAGATGGAATGTGCCCCGCCAGTCCCGCGCCAGCGGCTGGTTGGCGACCGCCCCCACGCCCAACTCCGGCTGAGCCAGATCCGGCGAGCTCAGCTCGATGTCGATGACGTCGAAGTCCTGATACGTCGCGTAGCTCGCCCACGTATCGATGCGCACCCGAGAGGTGGCGTCAATGCCCGCCCCCAGGGTGATGCGCTTGGGCAGCCGCATCTCCACCTCGGTCGTCCCGCGGATCAGCGCCGGGTACTGCAGGCCCTGGGACGCGAGGTCCTGGGTGAAGAAGTCGTCGTCCATGTTGAGCTGGAAGTCGCCGCGAAACCGCAGGCGCGAGCCGTGCTGATAGACGAGCCCAAGGTTGATTCGGTCGGTGGCCTGAACGGCCAGCCCCACGTTGAAGCTCGGGGAGTGCGACACCGCCCGCTCGATGGAGATCGGTCGGGCCATGACGTCCAGCTCCCGGACGGTCGAGGGCGCGTCGGTGCCAAAGTCGTTTTCCTGGCCGATCGGATCTTCGGCAAGTGCGTCGCTGAGCAGCCCGATCGAACCAAAATCCTGGACCTTCGACAGCTCGAGAAACGAGAACACGTACGTGGCGCCCGCGCCGATCGAGACCCGATCGTGCACCTTGACCGAGGCCGACAGCGTCGTGTGCAACGACACCAAGAAAATCGACTGCAGAGCGAACCGCTGGGGGCCGTTGTCCGGGAAGTCGAGCGTCGCCGCGTAGGGGATGTACAGGCCGCCACCAATCACCAGGCGGTCCGGGATCACCGGGGCCGCGACGAACATGTCGACCAGCGGTCCGACTGGGGTGGTCCCGACCGCCTGCGTGGGACCCGTCCGGGTGGCATCCAGATCTGTGGGGGAGATCGGTTCGGCGAAGTCGAAGTTGTCGGAGAACTGATACTGGCCCAGCCGCTCGCGCTGATAGCCGATTCGGCCCACGATCACCGCCGCGCCAAAGTCGAACGAGCCGCGGTCGAGAAACCCCAGCTGGCCGGGGTTCCAGTGCACAGCCGCCGCATCCGCGGTCACCGGGCTGCTGCCCCCGCCGCCCACCTGAGGCGAGTCCAGGCCCGACGCATGAGCCTGCGAAGACCAGGCCAGCCCGACCATTCCAGCGGCGAGCGTGAGGGGATGCCAGCGGTTCAAGACGCCGAACATACCGCCGACACCCCAGTGCGCGCTATCCTCCCGCGCCTGTCTCTTATACACATCTGACGCTGCCGACGAGCGATCTAGTGTAGATCT
>OJGU01000939.1_pt1 | contig 13070 bp, 12 predicted proteins | sample 1594741 | NCBI WGS metagenome assembly OJGU01 (sample SAMN05416841, study PRJEB24817) | seawater metagenome | isolation source: Sea water | place: Canada:Atlantic | collected 2013-07 | reverse complement strand
TACGAGATGTAGAGAGGTCTCGTGGGCTCGGAGATGTGTATAAGAGACAGCAGTACCGAAAGCGGCCGCCCGGCGAGTCGACAAACTGCCCGGGCTGGAGCTGGTCGACCGGCGCATCCGAAGCCGCGATCCCGGGCCAAAGCTCCCGAACCTTGTAGGTGCTCGCCTGCAGATTGAGCTCGGGCGTCCAGGGCATCGCGGAGCTCCATGGGACGCAGTTGCGCAGACGGTGGGCGTAGCTCGCACTGAGGGTACGAGCCTGCTCCTCGGTCATGGGCACGCCGGCCATGACTGCGATGGTACACGCGGGCGCGGCATTCCTGCCGCTTGCCGCGGCGAGGCCGCGTCGTACTCTCTGAGGGTGGAGCGCAAGCTCGCGTTCGACGAAGACTATTGCGAGGACGTCACCTTGTCGTCCGGGATGCGAATTCGGCTCAAGCTGATTCAGCCCGAAGACAAGCGTCGGCTGCAGGAGGGGCTCGCCCAGATGTCGTCCGAGTCCCGCTACCTGCGGTTCTTCACCGACAAGCCTAGGCTTTCGAAGGGCGAGCTCGCCTACCTCACCGAGCTCGACCAATACTCGCACTTTGCGATCGGGGCGATCGAACTCGACGCGGCCGGCAATGAGGGCGAGGGCCTGGGCGTGGCCCGCTTCATCCGGTTGCCGGAGGACGACCGCTTGGCCGAACCTGCGATCGCGGTGGTCGACCGCGCACAAGGGCAGGGGTTGGGCGGTCTGATGATGGACCGTTTGTCCGATGCGGCTCGCGAGCGGGACGTGCAGGCGTTTCGCAGCGAGTTCCTGGCCTGGAACGACGGCGCCCGCGAGCTGTTCCGCTCGATGAGCGATGTGGTCAGCTTCTCCGCGGACGGGACGGTGGCGGTCGCGGAGCTTCCGCTGACGCGGCAACTTCCGGCCCGCCAGGAAGACGGAACGGTCAAGACGCCCCATCGCGATCGGATGAACGATCTGTTCCGCCTCACCGCATCGCGGATGCTCCGGGTTCGTCGTCGGTTCGCGACGCTCCTGCAGGGTGAAGACGTGTGGGGCACGCTCAAGAAGCTGGCCGAGGACTTCGCCGACGAGTTTTCGGGTCGGTCCGACGTCTGAGCAGTCCTGGCAGGCAGACCACGCCGAGCAGGATCCACGGCGTGGGCGACGGAGTTCGCTGCGAGCATCCGCATCCGCTCGAGTCGCCTTCGGATTGTGCGGCGCTTCCCGTGCTGCCGCCGGAGGTCGTGGTCGGCTCCGGCGGGGTGGGCCCGGTTGAGGAGTCGCCGCCCTCGGAGCCCTGTGGAGTGCCGGTGCTCGTTCCCGCGGGATCCGGCTGCTCGGCGAACTCAACCCACAGGTGGCTGGTCACGGTCCGCAGCGACCCGTCCACCAGGACTTCGACCCGGTAGCGTTGTTGGCCGGACGCAGGCGCGTCGACGTCCCAGGTTCGCTCGAAGGGGTCCGCATCCACCGCAAACGCTGCTTGCGGTTCCCCATCGACCACGAGTCGGGCGGTCTGCCCGCTCGCGCCTGTGATCTCGGCGCGAAGCTCGATGCTCTCTCCACGGACGGTGTCTCCCTCTCGCCCGGCCGCATCGAAGTCGATCATCGGGTCCGCGGGTCCCTGCAGCTTGACCACGGTTCGTCCCTGGCGAATCCCCTCGACGATCGCCTCCGCCGACAGCGACTCCGCCCACACCATCGTGGTGCCGTCGCCAATGGGGCTTTGGAACGCGTTGAGGTCCACGCCGGCCTTGTGGTCGTCGCTGCCTCCGATCGGCGCAACATGAACCCCCTGCGCGCACAGGTCATCCCAGTACGTCATGGCCTCGTCGATGAACGTCCATCCGAAGGGCTGGAGTCCGCCGCCGTTGGTCAGCTCGACCGCGTCGATCAAGCTGGGGTCGAGCTCATGCTCCCATGCGCACCCGATGCACAGGGGCCCGAGTTCCAGCACCGGATGGTTGACGGCGAACAGCGCTCCCTGTTCGTGGAACGATGCGGCGGCATCTTCGATGCTCGTCGTATCTCCGACCCGGAAGTCGACCCACGACGTCGCCCCAACCCCGTTGGCGTGCCCGGCATAGGTCGTGAACTCGACCCCCGGCATGAACAGCAACTCGGGGTGCTGTGCCTGTGCCTCCGCGAAGAAATCGAGCGCGGTGTGGACGTTGTGGTCACTGATGACGACGAAGTCGAGCCCTCGGTCTTTCGCGAACGTCCCGATCTCGTCCAGCGCCGGCCGGGCGTCACCGCTCTCGCGCGAGTGCACGTGCATGTCGCCGGCAAACCAACCAGGCTGATCGGACAACGTGGCGCCGGCATACTCGGAGCGAACCTGCGAGGTTCCTGTGACCTCGTCTCGGTACGTGACCTCCAGCGCAAACGAGGCCGGCGTCTCGTCGATGCGAGCCTTCCCGACGAGCACGTGCCACTCGCCGGCCACAATCGGCCCCGCGGCGTAGCTCCTCGAGGCGTAGGTCTCGCCGATGAGGACGTCCTCCTCGTTGCCGCCGCCCCAACCGACGAACCCTTCAGGAGAGAGCAGGCCCCAGTCGAGGATGTTGTCGTCGGAGAGGTCGCTGTGGCGGATCTCGATCTCGAGGGTGCCAGCGGGGATCTCGAACGGCACCGTGAAGTACAGACCTCGCTCGGGCACATCTCCATCGAGCACGAGCGTGGTCTCGGCGGCATGGGACCGCCCTGGCTGAAACCCGATCGTCGCGGCCACCAACCCCACCCAGACCCACGGCATCCGCATGTCCCCAGAGTACTCAGCCACCGCGTTCCTCGAAACCTTGCTCTTGAAGCCGGGCCTGTGGGGCGTTGGCCGACCCTTCCATGGCCCCACTGGTAGCCCCCTGCAGCGGTACACTCTGGGCGATGACGGAAACTCGGGTCGCGCTGGACGTGATGGGAGGGGACCACGGAGCCTCGGTCACGATGGAGGCCGCCGCGGCGGTTTCCAAGGACACTTCCATCGACCTGCTCCTCGTCGGTGACCCCGATGCGATCGCGCGCGGGCTCGACAGCCACGAGCACGATCCCAAGCGCATCGAGGTGCTCCCCGCGATGGAGGTCATCGGGCAGACCGAAAAGCCGCGCCAAGGGCTCGACACCAAGCCGGATGCGTCGCTTTCGCGGGCGATGCAGGCGGCCGCGAGTGGAGACGCATCGGCGTTTGTCTCCGCCGGGTCCACGGGCGCAATCGTGTTGGCCGCGGCGCGCTGGGTCCCGAAGATCGACGGCGTCAAACGGGCGGCCCTCGCAGCCGTCTATCCAACCAAGGAACGCCGCGGCAACCCGGACCGTTTCGCCCTCATGCTCGATGTCGGCGCGACCGTGCGATGCAGCGCGACCGACCTCCTGTTCTTCGCCTACATGGGCAATGCGTACGCGGGCCGGATCAGCAAAGTGAACTCACCGTCGATCGGCCTGCTCAACATGGGCCGCGAGGAGACCAAAGGCGGTGAAGTGCTCGCCACGGCGCACCGCTTGATTCGCGAGGACGAGTCGTTGAACTTCATCGGCAACATCGAGGGCAACGACATCCCGATGGGCGTCTGCGATGTGGTGGTGTGCGAAGGACTTGTCGGCAACGTCGCGCTCAAGATGGGCGAGGGCGTGGGCGAGGTGCTCAAGAGCGTCAGCAAGTGGGCCTTCAAGCAGAACCTCGTGTGGAAGGTGGGGCTCACTCTGCTGGCCCGCGGTCTGCGGCAGCTCAAGGACATCACCGACTACTCCGAGTATGGCGGCGCACCGCTGCTCGGCTTCAGCCGGCCGGTCCTCAAAGCGCACGGGCGCAGCGAGGCGCGGGCGATCGCCAACGCGATCAAGGTCGCAGCCAAGGCGCACCGCGACGATGTGTGCGGGGAGATCGGGCGCGCGGTGGCGGACTTCCAGGCCCGCTCCGGAGACGATGGCACCGCGTGAGCCCGAGCCGCTCACGGACTTGACCGACCCGCGGCTGCTCCCGTTTTCCGGGGTCGTCGGTCGGGCGCGGGATGGACTGGCCGTCGTCGAGGGGGCAATCCCCGCGATCCGTGCGTGCGCGTCGGAGCTCGCGGTCGACGTCGTCGTCTGTACGCCGAGCCACGTCGATCGCCTTCGCCCGCACATCCCGGACTCCGCCCGCTGGTGGTGCGCTCCGAAGGATGTGTTGTCGTCGCTGCTTGGCTTCTCGTTCCATCGTGGGGTGCTGGCGTCGGTGCAGGTTCCCGCAGCCGCGGCCATCGACACGGCGCTGCTACGCGAGCGTGAGGCGCCGCTGATCGCTGTTGCCGTGGGATTCACCGACCCCGCAAATGTGGGCGCGCTGCTGCGGGCGGCGCGGGCCCTGGGTGTCGACCACGTGCTGCTCGATGCCGCTGCCGCCGATCCGTTCGCACGCAAGGCCATTCGCGCTTCTGCCGGGCACGTCTTTAGCGTGCCGCTGACGCTCTGCGCGGACTTGCTCGAGCAGACTGTGGCGCTGCGCGACGAGCTGGGGGCGGACCTGTTGTCGTTGACGCCCGGCGGGGACACGTCGCTTCGGTCGTTTCAGGGCCGGCGCGCGCGGATCGTCGCGTTCGGATCGGAGGGCCCCGGTCTACCCGACGCGTGGCTCGAGGCTTCGAACGCGCGAGTCCGGATCCCGCTCGCACCCGAGGTCGACTCGCTCAACGTGGCCTCTGCTGCCGCGGTCACGTTCTACGCGTTGGATGGGGCTCGGGCGCCGGGCTGAGTACTCGTCCCCACGTCTGCTCCCAATCCGCCTCGGACGCGGACTCGAGCAGCGTCGGGAGTTCGTTGCCGCGCCAAGTGTTCCACATGTCGACCAACCGGCCAATGACAACGAACGGCGCAAGAAACGGCAGAAGAAGGACGAGCTCCACGCTCGATGAGTCTATCGCCAGTCTCGAGGAGCGCCAGGATGGGTGTGCGCTTAGGGCCAGGCTTGCAGCTCGATGAACTCGTACACGAACGACCCCGACCCGGTCGCGTCGCTGACCTCGGTGATGAAGACACCCGAGGTGCCCGAGAAGGCGTGCCCGACACCGGGGGCGGCGTCGCCCTCGCCGGTCGATGTCCACGACCCCGTATCGGAGACGTCGGTGCGCGCCATTGTGTGGCCGCTTTCGAGCGCCGGGGTGGGGCCGTCGATGACGGCGTCGGAGGGGTCGCGGACCGAGAAGGTCTCGTCCCCGTTGATGGCGGGGAAGCTGTCTTCGCTGTCGACGTAGACGACGTCCTCGTCGAGCGCGCCCCAGTGTTGTTCGAACGCGCCACGGCTTGCATCACGACCCACGACGAGGACGGCGCCCGCAGGCAGTACGGTGCCGGCGGGAAGAGTGAACGTTCGGTCCGAACCCGTCTGCACGACGGTCCAGCCGGAGAGGTCTATGGAGTCTTCGGGTGGCTCCACGGCCGTCGTGCTCGACCCGCTCTCGCCGCCGGTGTCGCTGGAGTCGTCGGTGTCGCTCGGGCCCCCGGTGCTGGAGTCGTCGTCTTCGCCTCCGGTGCTCGCATCGCTGGGGTCAGGCTCGGAGTCGGCATCCGGTCCCGGCTGGGCCGTCGTGGCGCCGCCGCCGGTGCCATCGTCGGTTGGGTCTCCCCCTGCGCTGAGGCCGGTGAGGCCGGTTGTGACGGGGGTTCCATCGGTCCCGCTGCCCGCGTCTTCGTCGGCTAGGGAGTTGCCCTCGCTGTCGGCACGCATCAGATCTCCACCCGCGCAGCCGGCGGCAAGGAGGACGAGGAGTGGGGCGAGCCGGACAACCATGGGTTCTCCCACCGTGACGGCCCACATCGACGCCAGTTGCACACCCCGGTGACATTTGTGCGATACGAACGGGATGCGGGTCGCCGCACTCTCCGATCTGCACATCGGGCTGGATGGTCGAACCGACGCGTTCGGCCACGACGCCGGGGCGTTTGCGGCGTTTGTGGACGAATTGCTGGCCACCCACGACCGACTGGTCCTGCTCGGCGACGTGTTCACCGCAGACCACGCGGCGGTGTGGGGGCCCTCCCACGCCCGCGCCCACCTGCGGCGGATTCTCACTCGGGTCCCGTGGCTGGCTGACCGCCTCGCGGACCCGCGGGTCCAGTACGTCTACGGAAACCACGACCTGGTGGCGGGTGATGTCCTCGGCGCCGCCGAGCGGGTGGTGCTGGCCAGCGGTGCCGTCCGGGTTCTCTTCGTGCACGGTCATCAGTTCGACCCCGTGGCTCGTCGCGCGCTGCGACTGGCGCAAGCCGGAACCTGGGCGACCGGCCGCATGCGCGCCGCGGGGGCCCGCGGGCTCGCGCAGTGGTTCGAAGACCGTGACGTCGCGATCAAGGATGCGCGGTTCCGAGGACCCCGCGGCCCCTACGCCCAAGCTGCGGACGCGTTGTGCCGAGACGCCGACGTCTGTGCGGTGGTGATGGGCCACACCCACGCCGCCCGGGTCGATGCCGTGGAGCATGGGTTGTCGCTCAATACCGGCACCTGCTCGGGGGGTCGACGCGAGCTGATCAGCCTCGACCTCGAGACGGGGACGGGGACGCTGACTCGCGGTTTTGAGCGCGTCCCGATCTCGCTCTTGAAATAGTGGTCATCTGACCCTATATTGAGAACGTGCTCCCTTGGCAGTCCCCTTCGTCTCTCGCCACCGATGCCTACAAGTACTCGATGGCACAAGCGGGCTTTCCTCTGCGACGAGAGACATTCTACTTCTCGTTCCGCCGTGGTGGGCCTCAGTTCGTGCCGTTCGATCTTGCCGGGATCGTACGCGAGATGCTCGCAGAAATCGCCCCCACGCCCGAAGACCTGGAGTTCGCACGGGCCAGCGGCTACGCGATGTCGGACGCGATGGAGCACGCGCTGCGGGCCGGTTCCGCCGCGGTTGAGATCTGCGCGGTACCCAAGGGCGTTTGGGTGCTGGAGCGCGAGCCGATCCTCAGCGTGACCGGCCCTAGTTTTCTCGTCTCGTGGCTCGAGCCGATGCTGCTATGGCTCAACTTCCCCATCCAGCTGGCCACGGCGTTCAAGTTGGAGGAAGTCGACGATGCGATGCGTACCGCGACGTGTGCAGAGCATGAGCAGATCATTCGCTCGGTCGCCCAAGCCGTGGGCTGCGACCCGGGAGTCATCACCCGCGAAGACGATGCGTACCGGGCCCGAGTGAAGGACGGGGTGGCAGCGCTGGTCGATGCGGTCGGTAGCCCCGACCGCGTGTTCGAAGTTGGGATGCGCTCGGCGGTCTGCATGCAGCAACACGAACTCGCGCTGTCGGCCTGCGCTGAGGCGGGCGTGATGCGGACCAGCAACATGCACCTCGCACGCTCGCTGGGCATGACGGCGGTGGGGACCATGGGCCACGAGCACGTGCAGCGTTGGGGCGATGACCTCGCGGCGTTCGAGGCGATGCGAGACATGCGCTCGTCTCCGCCAAGCTACCTGCTCGATACGTTCGACACGATGGGCTCGGGCATTGTGGCTGCGGTTGCGGTCATGCGCTCCCGGGAGCACGCATGCTCGATTCGCTACGACTCGGGGAACAAGTTCGTCCAATACCTGCACGCGTGCGAGCTGTTGTCAGCTGCCGGCCTCGAGCCTTCGCACGTGCTCGAAGACGGCCTCGACCTGATGGCCACCGTTCACTTCGAGCAACTGCGCGAGTTCACCCAGTGGCCCCGAGAGAAGCAGCTGTACGGCTACGGCGGCAGCATCGTCGCCAAACCTGCCACGAACCCGCTGACCCGCGATCGCGTCAGTGCGGTCTTCAAACTCACCCAGACCGGCAGCCAGCCTCGGATGAAGTTTGGCAACGAGCGCGGCCTGGGCAAGCAGTCGGTGCCTGGACTCCCCGTCGTGTGGCGACGGCTCCGCGGTGATGGTCCGCTGGGGGTCATCGCGCAGGCCGGCGAGGCTCCGCCGGAGGACTATGAGGTGCTCAGCGGGAACGAGGATCTGGTCGAGACGCTCCGGTTGTGCAACGCCCACGAGTTGCCGCGCATGCTCACCGCCGAAGGGTTGAGCGCGACCTCGTCACCAAGCCCGGCGACCGAGGCGCTGACCGAGCAGGTCTCGGCTGCACGTGTCGGGGTCACGCCATGAGTACGCGCCGGCGTATTCTGGTCGACGTCGACACCCAACACGACTTCGTCGACCCCACCGGGGCGCTGTATGTGCCGGCCGACGACGGAGTGCAGGACGCCATCGCGATGCTGCTGCAGGAGGCCGAAGTGAACGGCGTCCCGATCTTGGGCTCGGTGGACTCGCATGCCTACGACGCGTGGGAGTTCGAAGCCAACGGTGGCCCGTTTCCCGCGCACTGCATCAAGGGCACGCCTGGCTGGCTCCGCGTGCATCCGCAGCTGCCTGCCCGCACGCGCTTCGTACCGATGCAGGTGCTCTCGCCCGGGGTCCGCAACCTGGTCGGAGAATCGGTCCAGGGGGAAGGCCCTCGGGAGCTGAATGCGGCCGCGCTCGCGGCTGAAGCCCTCGCCGGTGTTGGGTTGTATTTTGAGAAAGAGGTCTACTCTCTGTTCGACAACCCCGCCGCGACATCTGTCGTGGAGGCGTTGGCCAGTGCGATGGGAGGGGCGGACGCCGTCGTCTTCGATGTGTTCGGCTACTGCACTGGCGGCTACTGTGTCGACGCGGCGGCGCGCGGACTCGCGGAGCGGGGATACACCGTACGGGTGTTGTCGGCCGCGACGGCACCGATCGGCGGGCCTGAGGGCGCGAAGGCGTCGGAGGCAACGCTCACCGAGGCGGGCGTACAGTGGGTGTGAGCGGCGGTCGAAGAAAGGCGAAGAAGACGGCTCGGAAGGCCGGCTTTCGCTACGACTACGCCCGGCCATCGGTCACCGTCGACATGGTGGTGTTCACCGTTGTGGATCTCGACCTCAAGGTTCTGTTGATCGAGAGAGGCGTTCCGCCCTTCGAAGGCGAGTGGGCACTGCCGGGCGGCTTCGTGCGCGTCGGCAACGGCGTCGACGACCAGGGAGAGGCTGTCGACGACGCCGCCGTCCGAGAGCTGCAGGAAGAGACCGGGCTGAGCCCGCAGGATGTGTTCCTCGAGCAGCTCTATACCTTTGGCGCCGCCGGTCGGGACCCTCGCGGCCGGGTGATCTCGGTGGCTTACTACGCGCTCGTACCCGCAGACCGGGTCCCGCGCGTGAAGGCCGGCGACGATGCCGTCGACGCAACCTGGGTCTCGGTTTCCCGCCTCGACCGGGTCGAGCTTGCCTTCGACCATGGGGACATCATCGACGTCGCTGTGGAACGCATCGCGGGCAAGATCGAGTACGACCTGCGGCTCGCGATGAGCCTCGTTCCGCGGTCGTTCACCAAGGCCGAGCTTCGGCGAGTGTTCGAGGTCGTCACCGGCAACGACTACGACAAGAGCAACTTCAACAAGCGCTTCAATCGCATGAGCGAAGACGGCGTCATCATCGACGCGCCGGGCAAACGCGCCGCCGCGGGTCCGGGCCGCCCCGCCCACTTGTATGCATTCGCCGAGACCCGTCACGCCGGGCTGTAGCAGCTCGTCTTTGCAGGGGCCTTTCGAAAAGGCCCCTCGCTGCGGCCGACAAGTCGCCCTTCGCTTACCCGAAACGGGCACCTGACGGTTTCCTGATGGCCTTGCGAGTTGATTCGCCCGGTCAGGGCTCGTCGAACTCGAGCCGGTAGCCGACCCCGCGGACGGCCCGAAACGCGAACTTGCGGTCCTTGGTCCAGCCGAGCTTCTTCTTCAGGTTCGAGACGAAGTTGTCGACCGTCCGTGGGTCCACTCGTACGTTTCCCCAGACCTTGTCGAGGATCACCTCACGCGCCATGGCCTCGCCTCGGTGGGCGACCATGAACACCAGCAGGTCGAACTCGGTGCGGGTGAGGTCGACCGGTTTGCCTTGGGTGTCGAGCACGGTCCGCGCGCTGCGGTCGATCAGGACTCCGTCCAGGTCGAACGTGGTCTCGGAAGTCTTCGTGGTGACCTCGGTGGCGCCGCCGCCCCGGCGCCGAAGCAGCGCTCGGACCCGAGCGAGGAGTTCGCGGAGGCGGTACGGCTTGGTGAGGTAGTCGTCGGCGCCTGCATCGAAGCCGGTGACCACGTCATCCTCGAGGCTGCGCGCGGTGAGCATCAGGACGCCGGCGCTCGAGCCTTGGGCACGAAGTGCCTTGCACACCTCATAGCCGCTGATCCCCGGCAACATGATGTCGAGCACGATCACATCGAAGGTCTTGGTGCGAGCCAGCTCGATCGCGATCTCGCCGGTCGATGCGTGGGCGACTTCAAAGCCCTCGTCCTCCAGGTTGTCGACCAGAGGCAGGCGGAGGTTCTCGTCGTCTTCAACGACCAGGATGCGTTCGATCATGACGGCTCCGGCTGCAGGATAGACGCTGGGAAGCGAAGCCGGAAGGTGGTTCCGCTGTCATCGGAGCGGGCGACTTCGAGGTCTCCGCCGTGGGCCTGCATGATCTGCCGACAGATCGACAGGCCGAGACCGCTGCCACGAGCCCGCGTGCCGCGACCTCGATAGAAGTCGGTGAACACCTTGTTGCGCTCAGCAACCGGAATGCCCACGCCGTTGTCGGTGAACGTGAGGACCCAACCGTCGCCGGCCAGTTCTGCGTGCACGGCAAGTTCGATCGGATCGCGCTCGCAGTAGTTGCAGGCGTTCTTCGCCAAGTTCCGCAGCAACAGGCGAAGCAGCTCCGGATCGGCCCACAGCCGGACGTCGGTCAGACCCTCGCTCTTGAACTCCACTGGCCGGGCTGCGAGACCGGCGAGGTCGTCGCCGAGCTGGGCGACCAGGTCTCGCCCATCGACTTCTTCGCACCGGGGTTTCCAGCGCCCCTTGTCGAGCCGGTTGAACGAGAGCAGGTTGTCCACCAGGAACGCCAGGTCGTCGCTCTCGCGGACAATGCGGGAGGGGTAGTCCCGTGCGCCCGGGAGACCCTTCGTTCGCCGCTCCAGGGTTTCTGCCATGAGGCGGATCGAGGCCAACGGCGTGCGGAGCTCGTGGCTGACCGCGGCGACGAAGTTGCTCTTGAGCTCGACGAAGCGCAGGCGGCGGGACTGCAACACGCCGGCGAGAACCATCAGGACCGAGGCCAGCACCGCGCACAGCACGACGAAGGACGTCTTCAGCCAGAATCGCTGGTCGGCTTGGTCGGCGGCGCGTTCGAGACGAGGAGTGACGACCGGGATGCGCAAGCTGGAGAGTTCGAGGCTTTCGGTCGTGACCAGGGGAGAGAGCAGGCCGTCGTCTGGCTCGAGCAGGCCCTTGGTCCGCATCTCTTCTTCGACGCCCAGCACGGCCTCATCGAGGTCGACCTCGGTCCCGAGCAACACCTCGGCGGTTCGCGGGCGGACGAACACGCGACCGTGGTCGAGCAGCATGGGGCCGGTGGCTCGCGCGGGCACGAACATGTCGCGAGGACGTTCGGTGCGGCGCATCAAGAAGTCGTCGACGCGCACGCCAGAGAGCCGACTCAGGGCGATGACGCGGTCCGAAAGAAACGTGAAGTCGGGCTCGGAGAACCGGGAGCGCCTCTCGAGGAGCGCGCGCTGCAGACCCTCGATAGCGAGCGCTCCGCGGCCGTCTCGAAGACCGCGGCGAAGGGCGTCTTCCATGAGCGCCGGATCGGGTTGGCTGCGTGTCAGCAGGTCGAGGGCGGCGACCCGGGCGACCAGGTCGAGTCGCGAGTCGATGACGTGCAGCGTGCGGTGGCGCAGAATCTCCCGGAACGAGCGCTCGATCGGATTGGCATCTCCCTCTTCGATGGCATCGCGGAAGTCGGTGAAGAGCACCAGCCGGTCGGCCCAGGGCGTCTGCGGCTCGGCCTCGATCGGCGCACCGCTGCGCAGGGCTTGGTAGAGTTCCTGTGCGGGAGTGTCGGTGCCCTCGCGAGGGCCGGGTCGTGGCAGACCCAAGGTGCCGCGCTCGACGAAGACCAACCCGGCCGCGGGCAGAAGCGGGTCGCGCCTCGCGGCCTCGAGCTGAGGACCGGCCTCGCGCAAGACTTCCTCCAGCTGCAGCTGGAGGGCTCGCAGGGCGAACTCTTCGAGCGCCGAGATCTGGTCGTCGATGCGCGCTCGCGTGTCGCGACGCTCGGTGAGCATCATGCTTTGCAGCGTCGCGAGGCCCCACAGCAGCATCGCCAGGCCCAAGCCCAGCGCGATCAGCCACGGACGAAGACGTTTGAGCATCTTAGCGAACGACCGGCATGCGCTCGAAGGGCCGCGCTGTCGCTCGGTTGCCGGAGCTCTTGGGCTTGGCCCGCAGCGCAGCGGCGGCGTCGATCATCGCGCCCAGCCGGGCCGCATCGGGGTCGTTGCGGAGGTCTTCGGGAAGGGCAGCGAATCGATCCTGCAGCTCGGTCCAGGTGATCCGCCGGGCCCAGTAGGAGGCTCGGAGTTTCTCGGCGACGGCAGCCGCGAGCACGACGAGTTGCGTGCGCTCCGAGGCGTCGGCCGCCGCAACCCCGCTTTGCAGGCCCTCCATGGGTTGGCGGACCGCACGAATCTTGCCCGTCTTCGGGTCCGTGTAGCGCAGGCTAGCCTGTCCCCAGACGGCAGGTGCGCCGTCCCGGAGCTTCACTTCATACAGCGCGGTGACGGCATCACCGGCACGCAGAGCACCGCTGGTGGGTTGCTCACGGCGAGCGGGGGCGGGCTCGATGCGGCCCTCGAAGCCGAGCAATCGGTACCGCGTCACCGCTTTGGGGTCGAACTCGACGTCCAAGACCGGGTCACGGGCGGCGATGGGCCGGCGCATGACTTGGGCCAGGCGACGGGCGGTGTCGGAGGGTTCGTGGGCAAACAGATATGCGCCTTGGCCTGCGCTGGCGAGTCCACCGAGCAGGACATCGTCGTAGGTGTCGCGGCCGATGCCGACCGCGTAGGTCGCCACGCCACGACGCGCCGCTTCTCGCGCGGTGGCCCAAACCCGACGACGCGCTTCGTTGCGGGAGCGTTCGGCGGATGGGGGCAGGGAGCCGGGGCCCATCACGACCACGACGCGGTCGCGACCGGCCTTCTTGCGGCCCAGGGCGCCGAAGGCTGCGGCCAGCGTCGTTTCCGACATCGCGGGAGCCTCGGCG
>OJGU01000938.1_pt1 | contig 13089 bp, 12 predicted proteins | sample 1594741 | NCBI WGS metagenome assembly OJGU01 (sample SAMN05416841, study PRJEB24817) | seawater metagenome | isolation source: Sea water | place: Canada:Atlantic | collected 2013-07 | reverse complement strand
CGGCAGCGTCAGATGTGTATAAGAGACAGGTCGTCCACCTCGCCGAAGAGGTCGCCGATGGAGTCTTGGGCCTCGGCAAAAAGGGGCGCTTCTTCTACCTGGGCGGACACGGCAGCGTGGACCCCAGGGAGGCCGTGCACTTCGGTGACGGCTACTCGATCCTGGTGCGCCCACCGTCGAACGAGCCGACTGATGCTCTCGAGCCCGACTACGTTTTTCCAAGGCGGAGCGTGCTGCGTTTTAAGCACGAGGACACCCCAGTGGATGTTCGCCTGCGTTTCATCGACAGCGACACCATGTTGTGGGCGGACCCCCCGATGTTCGAGTAGGTCGCAGCAGAAGGCACAACCCGGCGACCCGTCATCACCGCCGCCAGTCGATCCACCACCCGCCAACGCTGTCGTCCACGACGAACAAGGCATTGCCAACGACCGCGACGTGGTCCGGACGGACGGGGACGTGTAACACCCCGCACTCGGAGATGAGCCGTTGCTCGAGACAGTCGACCGTGAGCAGACCTGTCTGTGGGAGCTCGGCGTGTTGTCCAAGCACGAGTTGCATGGCGTCGGTATCCCACAACGGCCCTGCCGCAACCTCGGTCTCCGTGGTTCCCAGTGGAATGAAGCGGTGATTCCAAAACCGCGAGTCTTGATCGAGCCAGGCCATCGCGCGAATCGTGGGGACGCCGGATCCCGTCTCGGGCCGAACGGGGAACACACCGAAGAGCTCCGTGGCCCCGTCGTTGTTGAAGTCCCCCGTCACCCAAGGACGACCAGGATCGGCAAGCCCGGCGTCACCTCGAACGCCAAAGCGTCGACCGGCCCGCCCCAGAAAGTGCCAAGCCTGCCAGTCACCCACCACGAGCAGGTCCGGTGCTCCGTCTCCGTCGAAGTCACCGACATCAACGCGCCTCGCAAAGGACTCCCCCGCTGCAGAGGCAGGATCGGAAGGACTCGGAAGGACTTGCGTGATCGCATCCACACCGCCTTGTTCGTCGCGCCAGTGCACCTCCAGTCGATCACCGAGTGCGACGACCAGATCGCCTTGCCCGTCGGCGTCCAGATCTGCGACGTCGAAGTCCAGAATCGGGGCGGCGAAGCGCACCGAAGCAACCATGCGCAGGACGGCGGACGCGTCCCCCAGGTACAGGTGAAGTTCATCCCTGCTCTCACTCAGAGCCACCAGGTCATCGCGCCCGTCGCTGTCCACGGGTCCCACACGAAGTGCTGCCGCCGGCGAAGCAAGGACCGCGGAACGTGCGAGCCCTCGCGCAGACCCGACGACGGCGGCCCCCTGCGCGCCGACAACGTCCAGATGACCGTCTCCGTCAAAATCACCTTGGGCCAAGCTTCCCGCAAAGGGCCCTTCGACTCGCAAGACTTCCAACGAACCGCATGCATCCGCGCGCCACCCACCGTCCTCGCATGGGTGGCCGGGAGCACAGCCAACCGCAAGGGAGGTGGACAACGCCACTGGCCCGAGCACAAGCGTCGGTCGGAGCTGCATCAGTCGTCCTTTCGGGGTGCACAGCGACGACGTCGCCCGATGGACACGAGAACAACTCCGAGCCACACCAGCAGCCCTCCATGACGACGTCGCGGTGCCTGAGAACAACCGGCGACCGCAGCGTCCGATGGCTCTTGCACCTCCACCTCCGTGAGCGTGACTTCCATGGGGAAGAGCGAGTGCGAGTTGCCCAGAGCGATCCACACGCTCCCGTTCGCCTCCGAGACGTCGAGCACGATCTCTCGCTGGGTCTGCGAAACCACGGCAGCTTGAACTCTCTGGTCTGCGGCTCCACCCATGGTGGGTCGCCCTTGCACATCCGCGCCCTCTGAGAGCATGACCGGACCGTCCAACGCGGCCCAGGCCCAAACGACCGGATCGAGAATCGGATAGCTGTCCTCGTCTTCGGACCCAGCAACCCTGACTTCGTACACAACACGTATCGACTCGGCCCCCAGTGGGATCGACACCTCCACTTGGACCGGCCCTGGCTGCGCGTCCCCGTGTTCGGCCGGCCGCGCGGAGAGGACGATCGTTCGACCAGTCTCGAATGGGACCACCCGAGAGCAGTCGAGTAGCCCTCGGTCAGCGAACGTTTCCGTCAGCGTTCGTGCAACCGAGCCGTCTGAATCTGCCGTCGCGGCCACATCGATGAGATGAGCGGCGAACTCCTCAAAGTGGGCGTCCTCGGGCAGGCCGGCCAATGTGTCGAGCACCACAGCATCGAGGCGTGGCCCCAGCGCCTGTCGAGCGGTCCACAGCGCACCACTGACCAATTCGGAATCCACGTGGAGCGCACCAACGAGCGCATCCGGGCAACGCTTCACCGCGTCCAAGTTGCGAATCCCTCGACGAGTGAGCCCTTGACGTTGCGCGATGTACTCCCCGATGAAGGGGTCCTCGGTGAGGATGACCGCCATGTAGTCGGCGAGGGCTTCGGCAAGAGCCCCGGCATCGTCGAAACACGCGACGTCGTCGCAAGTTGGCCTCCACAAGCCCCACGGGGTTTCGGCATCGATCACGCCATGGCCAAGCTCGTGGTAGATGACGTCGCCGTCGTAGGCGTAGTCGGCATACTCTCCTTGACCAAAGATCACCATGGGTCGCTCCTCGCACGACCCGGTGTAGTAGGCGTTGTCGACCGGGACGATGTCGTCGCCTTGTCGAGCCGTGTAGTTGCCGTGGAGCTTCACGTGCTCACAAGGCAGCCGGTAGTCGCCGAGGTCTGCGAGCGCATCCTGAAACCGCTCGGCGTGGTAGTAGAGCGAGACCTCGGCATACATGTCGCTGGGGAGAAACCCGTCCTCGAAGTCGATGCCCGGCAAGGGCACCCGAAAGTCCCCAGCCGTATCGGCGGTCACTCGCTGTTGCGGGTAACACTCTCCGGCAAAGCGCCACGGGACGGGGTTCTCGAGCGGTGTCGGGCTGCAACCCCACACACTCGTTCGCTCCCCCTCGAGGCGGACCCCGTCCACGGAGAGCTCGACGTCGATGGGTATTGACGACGCGGCGGGACTGACAGGAAACACCCGCGCCCAAGCAGGACGCACATGTTCGCGGCGCAACAGCTCGACTCCGTTTGCCACGCTGTACCAACGCGTCTGTCGAGTGGGACGGCCACCGGAGAGGCGAAGAGGCAGCTCGACCTCCCAGACCCGTTCGAAGCGTCCACGCCGAGGCAAATAGACGAGCTGGACCCCGGACGCATCCAACGAGACGTCTTCCTGCCGCTGGATCTTCGCGGCCAGCTCTGCCGCGCTCACCTTCACTTCGGTGGCGAGGCGCAGCCACTCCCGCCGCGCACGGAGAGCAGCGGAGGGCGGGCTCGCCGATGCAGACCGACTCACGACCCCGCGGCTGGGTGCGTGCGCGGCCGAAGGATCCGCGATTCCCCCAAGGGCCACAAGAAGCAGTGATGAGCCAAGCATCGGGACTATCGCCGGGCGTTACGAATGCGCCCGAGTCGAGACCCTCGAGGACCACAAGCGGCGGGGATCCAGCAGCCGGAGCCACGACGCAAAATCGTAGGGTTGATCGGCAGGCCGGTACATCAGGGTGAGCCCAGCCCACATCGCCATGGCAAATGCAGGCAGTCCGTGGGCCACGATGATCCCAAAGTGAAACAACAGGCCCGTCCACAAGAAGTACTTCCAATGGCGACGGTCGACCAACAACCCGCCCGCCAACAGAGCCTCACCGACCAACACTGCCCAGGTCGTGATGGCTGCCAGCGCCGGATGGCTGATGATGGGCCAGAGCAGATCACGACGCAGTCCCGCTGCTCCAAACGTATCGTTGCCGAACCAGTAGTACAGCACGCTGCCGTCCACCCACTCCTCCACCTTCAGTTTCCCTGCGCTCGCGTGAAAGTAGACCGCGGCCATCTGGACACGGACTCCAACGAGCGCCACGAGGGCCATCAGGCGGCGTGCGAGCTCGCCGTCCGTGAGGGGTTCGGACACCTCCCGCCGCGACCAGTGCCACTTTCGGGAGTCCAACAGTGTTACCGGAACCAACAGCAAGGTCAGGACCATCGAGATCTGTTCGCCGCCGTCCACCAGCACCGCGTTCCAGAACAGGCTCGCCTGAATCCACCAGTGCAGCACCCCCGTAACGCGGGGGCGCCACCCCGACGCGACCAACGCGAGACCGGCGATCGCCAACCATCGTAGGAGTTCGAGGTTCAGCGGCATACAGAACAGCCCGAAGCCGAGCGGGTTCTCGCCGCCACATTTCAGCCCGGTGGGAACTCCGACCGCCGGGTGGAACATCGTGGTCGTCGGGTTGAACAACAGTGTCAGCAGCGCTGCCAATGCGATGAGGGTGCGTGCCAGGCCGTAGACGTTTGTCCACGGGTCGACCCGATTCGCCCATGCGATGGCAAAGCCTCCGATCCCGCTCAGCATTTCGCCTCCACTCGGATGAAGCGGTTGGGGACACGGAAGTCCTGGAGTTCGTCGCGGCCCTTGCCCGTGATCCACGCGAAGGGAACGGGCTTCTGCCTCACCACCGCGATCTCTCCACACAGTGTCCCCACCGGTGAGGGGTTGGTGAAGGTGACCGTGGGGTCAACGCGGTCCAGACACAGGGCAAGCTCGGTCGAGACGCATGAGGTCCACCCCTCTTGGGGCAACGTGGCGAGAAGCAGTCCCTGCTCGACGTTCTGGCGCCGTGGCTTCCGGTTGAGACCCAACGCGTTGCTCCACGCGCCTAGCGGTGCTTCGATCGCGTTGGCCCATTCGCCATCGCGACTGCGGACGTAGACCCGCACAGCTTCCTCGCGTGGGTCTCTGGTAAAGAACGCCCAGCCTTCGGGAAGCCAAACCGAGATTCCGATCTCTCGCTCCAATGGCAGGTCGTTGAGGTTGTATCCGGTTGATGCGTCGAGCGTGTACAAGCCGACGGCCAGGCTCACGCCCCCGAGGCTCAGCAGAAGTGCTGCGAATTTTTGGTTTCGAGGAAGCATCGTCTTCTCCAGTCAACACGTCGAATCCGGCGTGGGGTACGGGTGCCAAGAGGGCAGCCCGTCTCCCCGTGCCGTGCCGCCAGCGTCAGCGACGCTCTCAGCGTGCGTATGTGGTGGTGATCTCGTCGATGAGCACATCCGTGCCCAGCGAGTCTTCGGAGAATTCCAAGATCGTACTGGTCATGGTTTCGGTGATGTTGATGTTCACCGACACGTTGATGTTCACCGTCATGTTGATCGTACCGACGTACGTGATGAAGAAGATGAACGCGACGCAGAATCCCCTGTCGGCGTCTGCTGGAGCGGTGTTCTCGAGCCCCAACGCCATCGTGTGCGCGAGTGTCTTCGCCCCGGCATCTGCCATGGCTTCGGCGACGAGGTAGTGGTCACCGCTGTGGATCCGCTCTGCGAAGTCGTCGAAGAAGTCCGGGTCCTCCGCCTCGATCATCGAAGTCACCAGGGCGACAACCTCCGCCCTTCCAACATCGTCTACGGCACCTTGCAGCACCTCGAGGCGCTTTCCTTCGAGCTCATCCAGACCCCCGGCAAAGGTCTCCATCCCGAGTTCTTCGAGCAACGTCTTGGCTTCGACCAAGCTCGCATCGAATTGCTCGTCGGTCATCTGCTCGACTCCCTCACGTGCGGCGTCCTGTGACAGCGCAGCGATCCTTCCAGATGCGGGCCCAGTATCGAAGATGAGCGCCACGTACAGTTCTTCGCCCGAGTACCGGTGGGTGTCCGCCTGTGCTGGTTCGTCACCGGTATCGCAGGCGGGAATGGCGAGACTGCCGCAGACGAGACTCGTCGCCGCCAGGAGTGTTGCTGCAGCGTTTTGCAGTCCGTTCTTACTGTTTTCTTGTTTCATGGTCCGTTGGGTCCTGCTGTTTTTTGCCTGTCGCTTGGTCTGCGGGTCGCCCAGCTTTGAGACGACCGGCCGCACCGACGACGCCGCGCGGCGTTGCCGGCCTTGGGACGACGAGGGGACAGTCGGAGACGCGGTTGTCGGCCAGCGACTACGGCCCGATGCAGTGGGCAACCAGCACGACCGAGCGCACTCGGGTCTCTTTGCTGGCAGAGCCCCGGATCTGACGCAGGGGGCGAAACGAATTTGGATTGTCACCTCAGCCGGTGAAGAAGCGCCAAGGGCCATCAGATCCGGGCGCCGGAGTGCAAAGGGTCGGAGCGCGCACCATGCAACGCTCCACAACGCCCCCCAATCTCCTGGTCGCTCGGGCCGCCACCACTCTCGCTGTCGGGATCACACTGCTCACCGGATGTGCCGACGGCCGCGAATCCGCCTCCGCGTTGCGGGGGTACACCACCAACGTCACACTCGGCGACGATGACGGAGGCGGCCCCAGCTGCGATGACGAGGGCGCGAAAGTCGACGTCAACCCGCGGCGTTCGTTGTTCGAGACCAGCCAAGCTGCTCTGGCGGGGCTCTCCATGGAGGCCGTGCTCACGACCATGGCCACCGACGCGGGCCTGACTCCGCAGCCCGAACTGACGCACGACCAGTTCGTCGACACGTACAACGAAGGCCCAAGCTTGGGCCTCGGCCAGCACTGCGACGACTTCGAGGCGTTTGATGGGGAGCCGGGGATCAACGGCTACCCCTACCAAGCGTGCCCTCGCGCTGAGGGAGACCAGATCGGCAACATGGGTGCGTGGCGCCCCATCGCTGCGGTGAACCGCTTCGACCTCGCGCCCTCCGATGGGAGTCACTGCGGGGAAGCCCGCCTGGTGTTCGCCAACAACGAAGGCGGCCGGTTCTTCACCATCTTCGAGGCCCAGATCCCCAACCCGGATCCCAGCTGCGGGATCGATGCGTGCGAGCCCGTGCAACGGTTTTGGGCGGACCTCTCGCCCAACCCCGACAAGCGAGCCGAGGAGCTGGAGGCTGCGTTCATCTCGGGCCACCCGGGACTGAGCGCCGAGGGCTTCGGACCGTTCATGAGCCAGCGCAACATGACGTTCGGCACCGGACAGATCCGCACCAACAACTTCGACCAGGGTCCGTGGTCCCTGCGAGAGTTCAAGGCCGTCCCCGTTCCAGCGCCCCCCGGCGGTCCAGGACTGACCAAGCCCTTCGTTCCGGACCTCCTGCGTATGGTGGAGGTTCCGGTCGCGGCCAACCCGTTCGGCCGCCTGTGGAACGACACCTTCGTCGATGACAATGGCGACCCCCTCCCCTTCGCCGAGACCTGCCAAGACGCGTTCGTCGAGACGGTTCAGCACCTGATGGCCGACGACCTCAACCTCATGGCTGTCAGCGTTCCGCCCGAATGCCTGGCGGCGGAGAGCCCCAACCGCGCGATCATGAACTACGGCGCGGAGCTCCTCGCCGGAACATCGCCCAAGAACCCGAAGTCGCTGCAGGCCCGGATCGCCGCCGAGATTCTTGCGATCGATCCTTCGAGCGACCTCGAGCCGATTCACATCGCCCGGCGGGCCGAGTTCGCTGGAGGATGCATCGGCTGCCACGTCCGCAGCAGCGGCGTCGACCTGGGCAACGGCGTGACTGGGATCCCCACGTCGTTCGTTCACACCCTGGAGTTCGCGGGAACCTCCGGATGCGGCGACGGTGACTCGCCCTGCTTCCCGGTATCGTCCGCGGTACGAGATGCATTCCTGCCCCACCGCGAGGCCGTCATGGAACAGTTCCTGAACGACGGTCCCTGCTGCGACGCGGACACGATCACGCCGGTCGCGGTGGCCGAGCCCATCGCCATGGAAGCGACCGAACTCGCCGACATCGACGTCGCCGCGCTGATGGATGCGGAGGCCCTGCAGGAGTCGCTCGCCTCTCCGGTCACCGTCAGCGGTGCGCCCACGCGACGCTCGCACTGAGCCCAGGCGACCGGCCGCCACCGTCGGCGGCCCGCCTACTCACCAGGAGAGGGCACGCATGAACCGTTGCAGGCTCCCTCGTAGGAGTAGAACCAGCCTTCCTCCCACTCGACGAAGGTGCCTGCATCACACGCGTTCTCGATGAACGGGTCCTTGCTTCCCTCGCTGAGGAACTCGGCCAACGGTGTGTCCTTGAGAAGGAGGCCGTGGCAGTTGTCGAGCAGCGAGGACCACTCCAAGAACGACCCGTCTTCCACGTCGGTCGAAGACAGGTCGAGGAAATCGAGGGACGTCATGCTGGCGATTGCAACCGGGTTGATGACGGCGGTGCCGCGAAGGTCGAGCCAACGGATCTGCGTGCCGGCCAGTGGCATCAAGTCGTCGTCCGAGAGTCCCGTCTCGCGAGCACTCAGCGAGGTCAGGGTTGGGTGCGAAGCGAGCGGCTCAAGGGAGACTGGGTTCTCATCAACGATGAGGCTCTCCAGCGCCGGGAGGGCGGCGATCTCCCCCAGGTCGGAGATGGAGTTCTGCGAGACGTCCAGTTCACGAAGCAGGGGTAGGTCGGTGAGCGAGAGTTCTTCGATTCCGGCGGTCTCGAGCTTGACCGTCTCGAGCACCGGCATGTTGTCGAGGGCTGTGACACCAAGTGCGTGGCCGTCGAGCGACAGGGACAGGAGCGCCGGATGGCCGACCAGGCCGCTGAGGTCGGTCAGCGAACCGCCCCAAAGCGTCAGCGACTGTAGGCCGGGCATGTCGGCGACCGCATCCAGATGCGTGGCTGCGAGAGGAACCGTGTCGATCGTGATGACCGACAACTCGGAAAAGCCGGTGAACTCGGACAGGTCGATCGGGTCGGCCTCCAGCCACCTCGAGTACCGCCCGCTGAGGATCAGCGATTCCAGGTTGGGCGCGCGCTCTGGGATTCGTGCCCAGGGGCCGTAGACCGACCCCTCGCTGAGGTTCAGTGTCTTGAGGTTGGGGAGCTCTGGGAATCCCTCGAGGTCGACGACACCGTGAGAGACGTCGAGCTCCTCGAGGCCAGCGAGGCACTCCAGGCCGTCGAGCGACTCAGCATGGCGGATCGACAGCCGCGTGACCTCGTCGAAGCTACCGGAGGGATAGCCACCATCCACCGGCTCGGGCTGCGGAAAGACGGCCAAGAGCAACTCCGTCTCCACCACGGAGTCGCCGAACACGATGGGGTCGCAGGGCGTCAGCGGCTCGGGGTCATCGGGAACCTCGGAGTCCGCAGGGTCGGAGGACTCGGTTTCACTCCCGCCCTCGCCGGCAGGATCGACATCCACCGCCGGTCCACAACCGGCCAGGAGTCCGAGCACAACGCAGCCATACCGCCAATCCATGCCCCAGAAGTGGTGCAAGACACACACCACTCGGCGGCGCGTGTCCGGTCGCGGTCCAGGGCTTGGCCACCATGTCACGGCCGTCGCTTCGCGCGGCCCCGCACGACAACCATGTCCTTGCGGCCGCCGGTCTTTTCCGGGTTTTCACTTTTCGATACCATGTTATATATCTGTCTATGCGCTCGTTGGGCAACGCAGACATCCTCCGCAATCTTGGCTACCTAGCCCTCGGAAGCCGGCTCAAGCGCCTCGCGGAACATCTCCAAGCCGACGCCGCACGAGCCCACGCCCGCATGGGCTACCCGATGAAGCCGGCTCAGTTTCCCCTGCTGGCGGCGCTGGATGCTCGTGGTCCGCTGACCGTCACCGAAGCGGTCGAAGCCCTGGGCATCAGCCAGCCCGCGGTGACACGGACCCTCGGCAGTCTGATCGCCGCCGACCTGGTCGAGACCCAGCGCGATGAGAACGACTCCCGAGTCAAACGCATCCGCCTCACACCCGAGGGTCACGCCCTCCTGACCCGCATGAAACGCGACCTGTGGCCGCACATCAACGATGCCGCCGCCGCGCTCGCCGAAGGACCGCCCGCCGACCTGCTGACACTGATCTCCAGAGTTGAAGACGCGATGCAAGAGTCGTCGCTCGAGGCGCGAGTCCACGCCCGCACCCCACCCCTTCGTGTCCTCGCCTACGACGACAGCCTGGCCGGCAGGTTCGCCGAGATCACCCGAGCTTGGGTCGAAGACATGTTCACGCTCGAAGCCAACGACAAGGCGATCATCGACGACCCGCGCGGCATGATCATCGACCGCGGCGGCGAGATCCTGTTCGTCGAAGCCGAGGGGCTCGGCATCGTGGGGACCTGCGCGCTGATGCCCACCGGCGGCACCTCGTTTGAGCTGACCAAGATGGGCGTGACCGCCAGCGCCCGAGGCAAGAAGGTGGGCACGTTTCTCCTGGAGGCCGTGCTCGCTCGCGCCGCCGAGATGAAGGCGGAAGGAAAGCTCGGGGACCTGTTCCTGCTGACCAACGCCAAGTGCGAGGCTGCGATCCACCTCTACGAAAAACACGGGTTCGAGCACGACCGTGCCGTGCTCGAACGCTACGGCCCCCGCTACAACCGCTGCGACGTGGCGATGTCGTATCCGCTGTCCGAGTGAGTTCGCTGGACGCGTGAAGGCAGCCGGTCCGGATCCGATCGCGTACGCTCGAGGCTCATGCGTGACCCGGCCCGAATCCCCGAGCTGTGCGAGCTGCTTCAACGCACCTGGCAGCGATCGCCGGACCTTCGTCTTGGCCAGCTCGTGGTCAACGCGATCAAGCCCGAGTCGCCGTGTCCAGCCGTATTCCATGCCGAAGACAACACGATACGGCGCGGCCTGAATGCGCTCGTAGAGCGGGGCGCCGAGGCACCACCCATTCCCCCTTTGGGTCCGATCAAACTGGAATGGGAAACCGTGGCGGAACCCCCGGCCACGACCCTCAGTTTCGATGGGATCCGTCTGGCGAGCTTCGATGCGGGCCCCTGGTGGTGTGAGGTCCTCGAGGTTCGCGTGGGCGGGGAGTATCGCGAAGGTTCGAGGGGCAATCCCGACGCGCAGGCGATGGCCGTACACGTCGCGGCCCTTCTGGCGCGATACGAGCCCGACGTGATCCTGCTGGACCTCAGCCGGCTGCGTTACCGCTGGGGCAACAGCATCCTGCGGGTGTTCGAGGTGATCGCTCGCTTCGGTGGCGCGTTCCCGGTAGAGGTCGTCGTCCGCGGCGGGCCGGAGTCAGCCCCCGCCCTGGGCACCCTCGGGCTGATCGTGCAGACCGATGAAGCCGCAGCGCTGGAGGAGGCGAAATCCAAGGCGCTACGCCGGTCGATGGCGATCGGCTGAGTTGGTCGGCTCGTTCGCTGGCGGCAGTTCCTTCGCGCCCCGACCTCGGGTCGCGCACGAAGTGCGTCCCCACACCATCCACGCGGCGCTATCCCATGGGTGAAGCTCATGAAGAACGTCATCGTCCCAGTCCTCTCCGTGTTCGTCCTGTCCGCCGGGTGTGCCAAAAAGACTGCCGACGCGCCTGTGGAAGCGCCGGTGACCGCTGCCCCCGACCCGGCCCCGGCCGAACCGGCCGACAGCAACGAATACCCGGACAAGGACCCCAACAAAGCGTCCGTCGTCGTCGGCCCGAAGATCGCCGAGATGTGCGAGATCCCCACCGCCAACTTCGACTTCGATTCGTCGGCCCTCGGCTCCGACGCGCAGGCGGCCCTCGACGCACTCGGTACTTGCTTCACGACCGGACCCGGCAAGGGCAAGGGCATGCGCCTGGTCGGTCACGCCGACCCGCGGGGCACCGAGGAGTACAACATGGCGCTGGGCTCACGCCGTGCCGGCAGCGTCGCCGACTACCTCGGCGGCAAGGGGATCGAAGACGCCAAACTCGAGACCTCGTCCAAGGGTGAACTCGAAGCCGCCGGCACCGACGAGGCGACTTGGGCCTCAGACCGCAAGGTCGAGATCTTCCTCGCCGAGTAGCCGGGAGCGGGAACGATGCTCGACCCGCAGACATCCGCAGACTTCGACCTCGGCTCGGCGCTCTTCGCCGGCTCGGTGCCGATGCTCGTGCTGGAGGGGCTGCTGCTCGCCGCGGCGATGTACGTGTGGATCGCCATCGTGCTCAAGACGCGGCAGGTCTCCCGCTGGCGCCGCTCCGAGGCGGAGTTCGAGACCTTCGTCGCCAAGGCCACCGACCTGAACGCCGTGCGTCGGCGCTGCGAATCGGACACGACGTCGATCGGCGCGCCAGTGCTGCTGGCGATGTTTCGCGGGGTGAACCACGCCGAGTTCCTCGATGCGGTTGCCGAGCGGGAAATCGAACGGCAGAACGTTCGGATCCATGGGCTGATGACCGGCCTGTCGTCGATCGCCGCTGCCGCGCCGCTGGCCGGACTGCTCGGGACCGTCTACGGAATCATCGATGCGTTCTTGAGCATCGGTGCGGCCAAGAGCGCATCGCTTGCCGTGGTCGCACCGGCGATCGGTGAGGCCTTGTTGACCACGGCGGTCGGTCTGTTCGCCGCGATTCCGGCCGTGATCGGCTACAATGTCCTCTCCAAGGCACTCGACGATCTCCTCGCCGGCGTGGATACGGCGTCGAGGGTCTGGTCGGGACGACTCCGCATATCGGCCAAACGCGAAGGGGCGTAGAGATGGTGCGTCGAGGACCCCGGCGCCGGCCAACCGCCGGCTTTCACGACGTCAACGTCACGCCGCTCGTCGACGTGATGCTGGTGTTGCTCATCGTGTTCATGATCACCGCGCCCCTGCTGACGACGGGGCTACCGGTCGACCTGCCCAACGTCGATGCCGAGCCTGCTCCCGTGCACGACTCCCGGTTGGTGATCTCGGTGATGGTCGACGAAACGGTGGTCTTCGAAGATCGCGACGTGACGCGCGATGTGACGGGAGCGCTGCGGTCATCTTTGGCCGTCTCAGCAGCACGGGCCATCTACGTTCGCGCCGACGAGAACGTCCGCTATCGGGCGGTTGCTCGGGTCATCGCGGCCTCGCGGGCGGCAGGGGTCGCCGACGTCAACCTCATCGTCGAACGTGAGGTCCCGTGAGAGCGGTGCCGTGGCCGTGGTCGCCGGAACACCTTCTGGGCCCCGACATACGCCCATCGGACGTTGCTCTGGCGATCTCCGTGTCGCTTGCCGTCGTCGGCGGAGCGTTCAGCGTCGCGATGACATCGCGTGGTGCCCCGGGATCCGAGCCGATGCCGATCGTGTCCGAGCACGAGGTCGCGATCGCGGTGCAACCGATGTCCAAGCCGCCCGGACGCGGGTCGGGCGGGGTGGTCACCGGTCCGCCATCGACCGATGCGCGCTCGCCCGCGGCCCCCGGCGCGGCCCCCATC
>OJGU01000937.1_pt1 | contig 13097 bp, 8 predicted proteins | sample 1594741 | NCBI WGS metagenome assembly OJGU01 (sample SAMN05416841, study PRJEB24817) | seawater metagenome | isolation source: Sea water | place: Canada:Atlantic | collected 2013-07 | reverse complement strand
AGATGTAGAGAGGTCTCGTGGGCTCGGAGATGTGTATAAGAGACAGTTGTAATACAACTCGCTCTTTCGCCGAACGAGGCTTCTGAGGTCGCCCATCAACGATCGATCAAGAACACCGGTTGTCTCTGCCGCGACACACTCTACCTCGACGAAGTAGCGTCCCAATGCCTCGTAGCCCAACTCAGAGAGATGCAGCCCGTTAACACGGTGATCTCTCTGTAAAAGACTCGTCGCACTAAAAAGATCGACGACCTTCATCTGACGAGACTCACCGATCCGAACAATGGCATCGCGATAGGTTTGAAGAAGAATATTCATCCGATCCACCTGTGCGGCAGCGTTCACTCGCTGCGTGACATCTTCGCCGAGAATTCTCAACGGAGTGAGCAGGATAAAACGACGGTGAGGAGCTGACAGATCACTGAGCAAACGCCCCAGCCCTTTCTCAAACGCAGCGAGCGATCCCAAGCCACCGTGCGCCTCGACCGCGCCATAAGCAACGAACACCACCGTCGGATCAACCTTCGCAACTTGATCAATAATCGCCTGATAGCCCTCACCAACATCACCAAACACGGCCCCACGTCGACCACCTACCCGGGCATGACCAAAAACCGTATCACCATCCCAGCCCAGATTTCGGAACGTGAGCGACCGCCCCTTGAAATGAGAGGTCAGCGCCGTTTCTACCTCTCCATATAATCGATCTCGATCAAAAATTGTCCCCCCAAGGAAAACCACACGATCCTTGTCCACGAACTCAATTTCCGCTCCAGCCAGCAGTTTAGTCACTGCCATGATCCAGCCGCAGCCAAGCGTGATAATTTGTAACCAATTTCGGTGCACTTTCATGAGCGCCAAGATCCTATCTAATCCCACGGGTTTATGAAGCAGATTCATCGCAAAAAGGTATCCACCCCAATCTTCCAATGACGACCGGTTTTCTTAACCTTGCACGGCCAAGGATTTGCCGCAATGTTAGTGAAGGTTTGAGATAACGTAGCTCGGCGCTCGTTAGGAGAGGGATCTCCCATTTTACAGCACGAATCAACCGCCTAGGAAAACGATATGACTGATCAACTTAGCAAGCTCCGCGAACATAGTATCATTGTCGCCGACACCGGAGATTTCGCCAGCATTCAGAAGTTTCAGCCACGCGACGCCACCACCAATCCGAGCCTTCTCTACGCCGCCGCACAATTACCTGAGTACGGCGAACTCGTCGACCAAACACTAGCAGCCGCCCAAAAGGAGGCCAACGACAGCGACCAGACCCTGACTTTGGCCATGGACAAGCTTTCACTGGCCTTCGGCCTCGAGATTCTCAAGATCGTCTCACACCGAGTCTCGACCGAAGTGGATGCTCGCCTCAGTTTCAACACCGAAGCAACGATCGAAAAGGCCCGATGGTTTATCCAGCAATACGAAAAGCAAGGCATCGACCGTGAACGTATCCTCATCAAGATCGCTTCAACCTACGAAGGCATTCGCGCCGCAGAACGCCTAGAGCAAGAAGGCATCCATTGCAATTTGACCCTCCTCTTTTCATCCGCACAGGCCGCCGCATGCGCCGAAGCAAAGGTCCAACTCATTTCCCCCTTCGTCGGCCGCATCCTTGATTGGCACAAGGCAAATTCTGGGAAAGATAGCTATTCCCCTTCCGAGGATCCAGGTGTGATTTCAGTGACCAATATCTACCACTACTATCGTAAGTTCGGTTACGAAACGGAAGTGATGGGTGCCAGTTTCAGAAATACCGATGAAATCACCGAGCTCGCCGGTTGCGATTTACTGACGATCGGCCCAAGCCTCTTAGATCAGCTCCAGGCGAACAGCGGCGAAGTACCAAGAAAGCTCACCCCAGAAGCGTCAGCTTCTATGAGCATTGAAAAGATCCCGACCGATGAAGGCAACTTCCGCTGGCTCATGAACGAGGATGCCATGGCTACAGAAAAACTCGCTGACGGGATCCGCCGTTTTGCGGCAGACACTCGAAAGCTCGAACGCTTGATCACACAGAAGATCAAATAACGCGCTTGCGAGTCTTGCCCGAGTCCACGAGGGTCTCTCATTGCGTCAGCACAATGAACCTTGATCAAGAAATCTCTCACTTCGCGACACTATGCCAGCAGACGACCCGTGCGAGTAACTACCCGGAAGCTAGTGGCATCCTTTCGCAAGTCCCAATCTACCAGGGCCAGGAGTTACTCGACACCATAGAGACGCCAAGGCCCCGGCTTGCCCTCCTCAATGAGTGGCGCTGTTGCCTCGAAAAAGGGCCCGGCGTCTTCGTGGTTCGCGATGGATTTTCCGCCCAAGAGATCATTGACGAAATGACGAATGTCTTTCGCGATATCATTGCCGAAGAACAAGCGCACGGATCTGCCAAAGGAGACCATTTCGGAACAAATGAACGGATCTGGAATTCTCTCGAAAAGTCGGTCTTGAAAGCGCCACACCTATTTGCTGATTACTACGGCAACTCATTGATTGCCCTCGCCTGCCAGGCTTGGCTCGGGCCGCTCTATCAACTGACCGCTCAAGTCAATATCGTCAAACCAGGGAGCCAAGCTCAGTCACCACATCGAGACTATCATCTGGGCTTTCAGTCCGACGAAACGAGCGCGTTATTTCCTGAACACGCTCAGGTCATGTCTCAATTCCTTACCCTTCAGGGAGCCATTGTTCACAATGATATGCCGATCGAATCCGGCCCGACCCAGCTCCTTCCGTATTCCCAGCAATACACGCCCGGCTATCTCCAGTTCCGAAATCCCGTTTTTGTGGACTACTTCCGAAAGCATGCCATTCAACTGGCAATGAAAAAGGGCGACCTTCTCTTTTTCAACCCAGCCCTCTTCCATGCCGCTGGCTCCAACCACTCAGAGACGGATCGCATCGCCAATCTAATACAGATCTCATCCGCCTTTGGGCGCACGATGGAATCGGTGAATCGATATCGAATGATCGAGGCAGTCTACCCAGAATTAGTGAAACGAAAAGCAGCAACAATCCTCACCGAGCTAAGGCAACACGATGTCATTGCAGCCCTCGCTGAGGGCTATTCATTCCCGACGAATCTTGACTCGGACCCTCCGACCAGCGGGACCGCTCCCCGAAGCCAAGCTTCTTACCTCTCCGAAGCCCTCGATGACAGTTGGAGCATGGAAAAGCTGTTGGCAACACTCAATAATCTCGACCAACGCCGGAAAGCCTGAGTAGTATCACAGGCTCTCAATAATGCATTTTGTCCAAGTGGGCTCCACAAAGAGAAAACAATGACTGATCCTTGGCACCGTCGATTCCCCTGGCTCGTCAGTTGTCTCGTGTTTTCACTCCACCTCGCCATCGAGGCCCAAGGCCCGCAGCAGCGGCTGCAACCCAACATCGTAATCCTCGTCGCCGACGATCTCGGCTATGGCGAGCTAGGCTGTCAAGGCAACCCAGAGATTCCGACACCCAACATCGATTCACTCGCAGAAAACGGGATACGATTCACTCAAGGATACGTCACCGCCGCCTTTTGTAGCGCCTCTCGGGCAGGACTGATTACAGGACGGTATCAGACTCGATTCGGCTATGAGTTCAACCCCATCGGAGCCCAAAATGAAGATCCGTCCGCCGGTCTTCCTAGCAGTGAGACAACCATCGCAGAGCTCTTGGTCGATGCCGGCTACGTCACGGGAATGTTTGGCAAATGGCACCTCGGTGGGACCGCCAAGTATCATCCGATCCGACGCGGATTCGATGAGTTTTTCGGTTTCCTCCACGAAGGCCATTACTTCGTCCCCCCACCCTACAAAGGAACCACGACCTGGCTTCGCCGACGAGTGCTTCCCGGAGGAGGCAAAGGCCGATGGACCTCACCGAGCGGAGAACTGATTTATTCGACCCACATGGGCTACACGGAACCGGACTACGACGCCGACAATCCAATCCTACGATCAGGTCAACCCGTCAATGAAACGGCCTATCTCACCGATGCCATCACACGAGAGGCCGTCGACTTCATCGACCGTAGCCAACATGCCCCGTTTTTTTTGTACGTCCCCTACAATGCGGTACACAGCCCCCTTCAAGGGGCAAAAAAATACATGGCCCGTTTTTCACACATTCGTGACATCCAACGTCGGATCTTCGCCGCCATGCTGAGCAACCTGGACGACAGTGTCGGGTCCATTCTTGAATCGCTGAGAAGAAACCAGCTGGAAGAAAACACCCTGATCTTCTTCATCAGCGACAATGGAGGTCCGACAAAAGAACTGACATCGAGTAATCAACCGCTTAGAGACGGCAAAGGAAGCGTCTACGAGGGCGGAATCCGGGTCCCCTTCCTGATCCAATGGAAAGGAACCTTGCCTAGATCATCCACCTATCAGCATCCGGTGACATCCCTTGACATCTTTAAAACCGCAGCGAGCGTCTCTCGGGCATCACTAAGAAAAAACAAAACCTACGACGGCATCAATCTCATCCCCTATCTCACCGGAGAGAAACAAGAGCGCCCTCACAAAGAGCTCTTCTGGAGACAAGGAAACAAGACAGCACTTCGAAAAGACGACTGGAAGATCCTTAAGAACCCCAAACGAGGACAACCCAAGCAATGGGAACTCTACAATCTGCGGATTGACCCATCCGAGAAGAATGATCTATCGACAAGCGACTCACATCATCTCCAAGAGCTCATCACAGCATGGAAACGCTGGAACGATCAAATGATTGATCCAATCTGGTCGCCCCGAAGAGGGTCGTAAGGAATGAAAACGACTCAAGCCCAACCAATGAACGTCCGATAGAACCAAGAGAATAGAAGCCCCGTTTTTCAAAGCACTGCAAAACAGCCCGCAGCGTGAAAAGCGCCCGATTATCGAGTCACAGTCATGGTCAAGTATAAGAACGACATCGTTATCTACGAGAACCAACGATTGGCCTCGGCACCGGTAAACCTGGCTGACCTGGCGCTAGATTGTGGCTACAAAGTCAATCAGGTTTCCGAGCACTTGAACATATCGCCCCGCCAGCTAGAACGTCAATTCCTCAGAACGATCGGGATCTCTCCCAAATACTGGATGAGACTGCAACGAATGATTCGAGCACGCCATCTCATCCGCTCTGGAAGGCCCCTCAAAGCCATTGCCCTCGATCTTGGGTTCACCAAATACGATAAATTTGCCAAAGAAATGCGGCAATTCTATCAGCTAAGCCCGCTAGATATGGTCGGCAAGGAACGTCGCAACTGCTATGAAGCCGGCGCGTTCTCGGTTCCTGCCTAGACTGAGAAGCCCCCCCTTTTTCACGGGGACACATCCTGACTCGAGGCACGGGTAAAACTCGACTCGTCGACAATTTCCTGTAACGCCTCCTATAGGGTTTTAGTCCCTAGTCTTGGAGACGTGCGGCACCACGCAATGAGCTCGCTGGCTGCGAATCGTGCCGAGCCGATCTTAAGCGATCGAAAAGATCCCTTTTCTAGGTATCGACGATCCGCAAGTCTCCAAATAGAATTTAGGCATGCGTGACTCGCATAGACACAAACCAAAAGACAAATCCGACAATTCCGATTTCTTCAGAATCGGGAGCGCCCGGGCAGCTCTACTAGGGTTTTTCGGTATTATTGGAACCGCAGGAACCCTCAGCGGCAGCGAAATCGTAATCGAACGCAAGGCCGAACTGAACGGTGGTCGAGCGATCTACGCCGAGCATTGTAGCCGGTGCCACGGAGACCAAGGCCAGGGCACCGAAGGGGAGTATGACGAACCACTCTACGGGGACCGTTCCATCAAATCCCTCGCCCGCTTGATCGAACGGACCATGCCGGAGGACGAACCAGAACACGTCACCGGCGATGACGCAGCACAAGTCGCCGCCTACATCTACCACCAATTCTACTCCCCTGCAGCACGCCAAGATCGGGAGCCCAAACCAAGAATTGAGCTGACTCGTCTCACCGTCTCTCAATATCGCAATTCGATTGCAGATCTCGTCGCCTCCTTCACCCCGGGCGCAACATCGAAAGATTCTCCCCCAGCCGAAGCTCATGCCGAAGCGAACGCCGGATTCGACGCCGAGTATTTTCAATCCAAAGGCATGAGCAAGGCTGACAAGCTAGGGCTCGAGCGAGTGGATTCAGTCATCAACTTCGACTATGGCACTGAAAGCCCCGCTGAGAATATATCCGCGGAACAATTCTCGGCCATTTGGCAAGGCGCCTTAAAGGCCCACGATTCCGGCTACTATGAATTTCGCGTCAGCACGCCCAATGGAGCTCGCCTCTATCTCAACGCAGAGAACACAGGCAAACGTCGAAAGATGAGAGATGACAGCTCGGTTGCTGGCCAAAAAGCCATCATTGATGGCTGGGTGAGTTCAGGAAAGATGCGACACCACACCGCACGCGTTTTCCTATTGGGAGGTCGAAAATATCCGATCCGTCTCGAATTCTTCAAATACAAGGAAGAGATCGCTTCCATCAAATTGGAATGGAAACAGCCCAAGGGGTCATGGCGACTACTTGATGATCGATTCGTTCAAACGGAACCCACTGTCCGTAGCTACGTGGTCGACACCCCCTTCCCAGCCGACGACCGAAGCGCGGGCTATGAACGAGGAAGCTCCGTCTCTCCGAGCTGGCACAGCGCAGTCACTCAGGGAGCAATCGCGACGGCCAGCGAAATCGTCGACCGCCTCCCCATCCTGGCTAGGGTCGCCGACAATAGCCCTGACCGAGGCGCAAAGCTTCAATCTTTTGTCTTCCAGCTCGCTGCTCGTGCCTTTCGTCGCCCACTGCAATCAAGTGAGCGAGATCTTTTTGAAAAACACATTTTCGCCACAAGCCTCAACCCAGAAAACGCGGTCCGCCGGGCCGTGCTTCTGATCTTGACGTCCCCGAACTTTCTCTACGTTCTCCCCGCAGACGACAAGCCGAACCAGGATCAATTCAGCATCGCCTCCCGCTTGGCCCTAAGCCTCTGGGACTCCATCCCAGATCAAGCGCTGATCACAGCCGCGGAACGGGGCAATCTCGGTTCTGTCCCTCAAATTAAGGCGCAGATTCAGAGGATGCTGAACGACGAACGGGCGCGATCAAAGATTCAGCAGTTCTTCCATCATTGGCTTGAGATTGAGGATCGCGACCTTAGCAAGGATGCCCAGCTCTTTCCCGAGTTTGATGAACTGGTTATGAACGATCTCAGGTATTCACTTGATCTCGCAATCGAGCAAGTCGTCTGGAGTGAGGGCTCGGACTATCGTGAATTACTCCTAACCGATCAACTCCTCTTGAACGAACGACTGGCTGGTCTCTACAACGCTTCACCCAGCGCACAGCAGGATGATTCCGATTCAGATTCACACCCAGACTCAAATCACGACTCCAATCCAAACGCATTTCTTCCCATTTCGTTCTCAAATCAACGCGCCGGAATCCTAACCCATCCCTACCTACTCAGCGCATTCTCCTACCACGACACCACTTCCCCCATCCATCGCGGCGTATTCCTCACGAGAAACGTCATGGGAAGAGGCCTAAAACCGCCTCCAATTGCCGTAGCGTTCAAGAACGACGAATTCCCCGATGATCTCAGCATGAGGGAGAAAATCACTCGTCTCACCCGAGACGCCGCCTGCATGACCTGCCACTCGATTATCAATCCTCTCGGCTTTGCCTTGGAAAATTACGATGCTGTGGGGCGCTGGCGAACGACCGAGAATGATCAGCCCGTCGACACGGCGTCGGAGTACGTTACCATCGAGGGAGAGAGCAAAGAATTCAGCAGCGCCCATGAAGTCGCCAGCTTTGCAGCGACGAGCGTGACGGCGCACAATGCCTTTGTGGCCCACCTTTTCCGACACCTCATCAAGCAAACACCCGCGGCCTACGGGCGGGAAATCAAAGACGAGCTGCGATTGCACTTCGTCGAAAATGGGTTTAACATCCAGGAATTAATCGCAGAAATTGCCTTGGTCACCGCCTTGCACCGGGAACCAAACGAAGATTCGGAGTCAGCGTTATGAATAAGATCGATTTTCAACGACGACAGTTCTTGCAAGATCTCGGCATCGGGCTTGCAGCGATGCCCTTTGTCGCCGGCCTGCCGAGTCTTCAGGCGAAGAGCGTCGCTCAAAGCACCTTCCCCCGCCAGCGTTTGATCGTCATGTTCTCACCAAACGGAACATTGCCCAAAGAATTTTGGCCGGACAGTTTTGGCGAGGAGACGCCACTCGCACTCAAGCCTATCCTCGAACCACTAGCCCCTTACCGCGAAAAGATGCTTCTCCTCAAGGGCGTCAACAACAAGATCCGCGGTGATGGCGATGGCCACATGCGCGGGATGTCCTGTCTGCTAACGGCAACCGAACTGAACCCAGGAAACATCCAGGGCGGATCAGACAGCCCCGCCGGTTGGGCAAGTGGGATCTCCATTGACCAGCACATTCGCAACCACTTTCAATCGAATGAAGCGACCAGAACCCGCTTTGGATCCCTCGAGTTTGGGGTAGCCGTTCCCAATCGAGCCGATCCCTGGACTCGGATGTGCTATGCCGGTGACGACAAGCCCGTCGCCCCCATCGATGATCCCAATCAAATGTTCAACAAACTCTATGGGGGAAGCAAAGACAGAGAACATCTCTCGAGTGTGATTGACCATGTTCGCAATGACTTAAAGCGCATTACCAGCCGGATCAGCCAAGAGGATCGGGCCCTCCTGAACGACCACCTGGATCTCGTCCGGCAACTCGAGAATGACATTGCTGCCGCCAAGGCTCAAAACGATCTTGACCATCCAGAACCAGACATCGATCCCGACATCGAATTGGTCAATGACAACACGCCTGAGGTCAGCCGCATGCAAATTGATCTACTGGTCAACGCCATTGCCAATGACATGGCACGAGTAGCTAGCCTCCAGTATATGCGATCCGTGGGCCAAGCCCGGATGCGCTGGCTCGACGTCAAAGACGGTCACCATTCCCTGTCCCACAAACCAGACAAAGACGCCGATGCCTACGAGAAGCTGAAACGAATCAACATCTGGTTCGCGACCGAGCTTGCCTACCTGACCAAACGGCTCTCGGAAACCCCCGAACCCGGAGGTATCGGCGGCAGTATGCTGGACTACACACAAATCGTTTGGGTCAATGAGCTCGGAAAAGGGAATTCACACACACTCAACAACATTCCGTTTGTCTGTATTGGTGGCGGAGCCGGTTTCAAAACGAACCGAGCGCTCGATTTCGAAGGAACCCCTCACAACCGGCTGTGGCTCGCCTTGGCTCAGGCAATGGGTGATAAGAATCTGAAGACATTCGGCACTGAACGCTTCTGCGCCGACGGGGCGCTCCAACTCAGCTAGAGGATTCGATGACGCCCTCCCCTCAAGGGGGCAGGGCTGAAGCATCGGGACTCAGAACCATGAAAGGGAAAGCAATCAACGCGGCACTCTGGTTCTCGGGCTTGATCCTCAGTCTTGCTGTCTCGCAGGCAGGCGAGATCGAATTTCACTCCCGCCACCTGGAAAAGGAGTATCACGGAGAAGGCGCTGCGTTCGGCGACTTCAACGGGGATGCTCATTCTGATCTCGTTTCCGGCCCATTCTGGTACGAAGGCCCCGAATTTCAAGCAAGGCACGAGTTCTACCCACCCGCACCAAAAGATCCCAACAAGAACGGTTACACCAACGACAACTTCCTCGTCTTCGTGAATGACATCAACCGGGATGGATGGAGTGATATTCTGATCGTAGCCTTTCCGGGAACCGCTGCCCATTGGTTCGAGAATCCGAGAGGCAAAGAAGGGCATTGGCAAAAACATCTCGTCCTCAACGGAGTCGGCAACGAATCCCCGTTTCTCTTCGACCTCGATGGCGACCAAGTCGACGAACTCTTCTGCGTTAGCAATGGGGCATTCGGATACGCGCAATCCAAGCCAAAGAGCCCACAGTCACCCTGGACCTTCCACCCCATCTCAGCGCCGCTCAAACTCGGTCCCTACGTCCATGGTCTCGGCATCGGTGACATCGACGGCGACGAGCGAGAAGATCTCTTGACCAAAGATGGGTGGTTCAAACAACCAAGCACGCTGACTAGCAACACCCCATGGACGTTCCACCGATACGACCTGCGCCCGAGCCGGCGTCTGCCCTTTCCAGGCGGAGCACAAATCTTTGCCTACGATGTCGACGGCGACAACGACAAGGACCTGATCATGAGTCTCGCAGCCCATGGATACGGCTTGGCCTGGTTCGAACAAGACACCGAGAACGGGGCCCGCATATTCAAGCAACACACCCTCCTACGAGAAGATGGAAAACCAACCGACAGCCGCACCCCTTTCTCACAACTTCACGCCCTAGCCCTGGCCGATGTGGACGGCGACGGTCTCAAAGACATCATTACCGGCAAATGCCGCTTCGCCCATGGCCCCGAGGGAGATCCGGAGCCAGAAGCCGACCCCGTGCTCTACTGGTTTCGTTTAGACCGTTCCGACACAGGAACCACATTTTCACAACATCTCATTAGCCAAAATGCAGGCGTAGGCCGCCAAATCGCAATCGGCAAGACCAATACCAACGAGCACATTGATATCGCCATCGGAAACAAGTCCGGCACAACACTTCTCACTCGGTAGCATCAAAAGACCTACCCCGACCGAAACTACTGGCGTATAGAAACTCTAGCCCCTTAGTAGAATTACGCCACACCAATCCAGCGACGAGCACTTCTCAATTCTTTCTTTTCAATCGATCCGTCCCGCCGCTCCAAACAAGGCCTGCTCCAGTTACCGAGAAACGCATCAGGAAGCGAGTGTCGTCATGTGTCGTTCCTGAAAATACATGTCACGCGATTACGCAGCTTTCCGAACATACTGATGATGCAGTCCCCCAACCTTCGGGATCTCCACGATTCTTCCGTTCTCGGGTGGATCGACTTTTCTTGATTCCGGACAATCTCCGGATAGCCCTAAGTGAGTTCTACTCCGATGGTAGTAATCGAAATAGGACCGCAACAGGCTCCGCAAATGCTCTTCACCTATGACGATCACATGGTTGAGACAGTCTCGACGTATTGAACCGATTAGGCGTTCGGTATAAGGATTCTGCCAAGGACTCCGACACGCTGTCCGGACCACCTCAACTCCCATCCCTTTGACGCGTTTGGTAAACTCCCTCCCATAAATTCCATCGTTGTCTCTCAATAGGTACTTCGGCGCTGTCTCCCAAGGAAATGCCTCCACAATCTGCTGTGCTGTCCACTCCGCACTTGGATGCTCCGTCACGTTGAAGTGGATGACTTTCCGACGATCATGCATCACCACAACAAACACATACAGTACACGGAAGTTCAGAGTCGCGACTGTGAAGAAATCAATCCCTGCGATTGCTTTCGCCTCATTCTTCAGGAACGCCTTCCAGCTTGGTGAAGGGTTCCGTCTCACCCGCACGCGGTATTTGTCCACGGTCGCTCGACTGACTTCAATTCCGAGCTTTTCAAGTTCCCCGATGATCCGTGGCGTTCCCCAGAGCGGATTTGCTTCGCTCATCTGCCTGATCAGCCCACGTAGCTCCTTTGAAATGGTCGGCCTCCCGACCTTGCCGGCCTTCGCCTTGGAGAACCAAAAACGTCCAAACCTTCGCTTCTGCCACTGGGTAACTGTCCTCACCTGAACGAATTCAACTAAGTCCTGCCACCCTACGACGTACTTAGAATACAGCACCCAGAATAGTCGATCCGACTCCCGGATTTTTGGTCACACAACACTGCGCTTCAGAACCATGACCTGATGTCGCAACGCAAGATTCTCGGCCAACAGCTTTGATCGTTCTCGCAACGCCGACCGGAGAACCTCCACGATGATTGCCACCCATTTCCACATACCAATTGAGACTAGGTGCTCCCGTCATAAATGCAACAGCTGCAACCGTTACGAATATTCAGGAACGACAGCCAAAGCCAAGAAACTCTAGTCAAAAACTAATTCTTCGTTCGTCCCACTGGCACGCACCATGCTTTCTTTTGGCGATATCATGAATAAACACCGGCAAGAACGATGATACCCAGGATGCCCTGCCAAGAGTTCCAGCAGAAGCAATGGTTGAGTTTCTTCATTCCCCTTCTCACGCTGGCAACGATAGCAGTGACGCAGGCTGAGACGAGAGTCGATTTCATGATCGATCTCCCCGAGCCAGCCACAGACATTGAAGTTAACCGAGATGGTAGTTGGATGGTTTTGGCCGTGCCATCTGGGATTGAGGTACGTTCCACCAACAACGGTAGCCTTATCGATAGGCTCGACCTGCCTGTTGCCCCCAGAAAACTAGCCCTATCCAGCAATGATGAAATCGCATGGGTTGCCTACAACAGTTGGAGAAACATTGGCCCGATGGTCGGTGGGGTGATCATCTATCACCCGGAAGAGGAAACGGTTTTCACCCACACACCACTCGTATCCGAATCCATTGTCCCTCAATTCACCGTTGCTTTCGCCGAGGATCTCGTTCTGACAGGCAGCGAATCGAGCGCGCTTGAGGTTTGGTCTGTAACGACTGGGCAACATTTGAAAACCGTTACTCAAGACAATGCCTCCACGAACGGTGGCATTGCATTCAGTAAGGCGCATGGATTAGTAGTGTTTGGTGGAGGAAGCAGAGGGAGCGCTACCAGCGCTGGTGTCTGGAACATTTCGGCTTCTCAGCTCCAGAACCCAATTCAAACTTCGAACACGTATGGTCTCGGAAGTATCGCTATATCCCCATCGGGTTCACATGCCGTAACCGGTGCTGACTATTACCCAATCGCCGACCGTTTCGGCGTGATGGAAGCTTGGAATCTCGCTAGCGGATCACTTCAGTTTAGTATCCCGGTCCAGTCTGAGCAGTTTCGCTTCTCCAACGACGGACGCTTGCTGACAACATTTTCGTTTATAGATCCTCCAAGAACCTCAACGATCCGAGTCGATTTCTGGAACGCCACGACCGGCCATCCAGTTTCATCGGTCGAGTCGCTGTCGATCCTTGCTCTTCAGTTCGAAGATATGGCCTTTTCGGAAGACGATAGCCACCTCTTCCTGATCGCAACTCGAACGAGCAACAGGCCAGAAC
>OJGU01000936.1_pt1 | contig 13100 bp, 11 predicted proteins | sample 1594741 | NCBI WGS metagenome assembly OJGU01 (sample SAMN05416841, study PRJEB24817) | seawater metagenome | isolation source: Sea water | place: Canada:Atlantic | collected 2013-07 | reverse complement strand
TCGGCCGGGTCACGCGAGCCGCCTCCGCAGGCTCGAGCGGTAGACGCGGCCACGCAGGCATGTCCCATAGGGGCACTCGACCGACCACGGCACCATCACGTCGGGGTGAGGAGCAAACAGTTCGCCAATCGCTCATCGTCGAGGAAGCGAACGATTCCGGGACCCACATTGTCCGGCCAGCTGCGGGTGGCCCACGCGCGGGCCAATGTCCGGGCCGGTTGGCCGTCAGGCAGGTCCAGGCGTCGCCCCCGCCCAAACAACCCTCGGTCCGGGAGTGGGGAGTTCGGGAGTGGGGAGTTCGCGCGGCGGTGTTGCCCGGACTATTCGCGCCGCTTTGCGGCCGCGAGGTCGTCTTCTTCGAGGTGGGAGTTCCAGATCTCGTGGAAGACCTCCTGAGCGATTAGGGAGAGCTTGGGCCAGTCATTGAGCAACCAGCTTCTGCCCTCCTCTGATGGTTCAACATCGTGGTCATTCTTGGTGGCACACGCGACTCCCTGCGCCGTCACCTCAGCGGGATCTTCGAGGCCACCGGCGATCATCGCGCCAATCGGGTGGCGAAGAAGCGATTTCGCGAGATGGGGGCGTCGCGAACAGGCAGGTGCGATGATCGCAAATGCGGCTTCGACGAAGGACCAACAGTTTGTCCCCCAAAGAGCCTTCTCAACGCTCTCAATGAACTGCGCGTCATCGAATCGAGAGGGAGCAGTAGCCTCTGCCTCATAGAATGCGGCAAGCTCGACGAGCTGTTGTGGGTTGGTCCAGTCCGCCATTCGTTCGTTTGTGTTGGAGTGGACCGTCGCGGCACTACGGCCGCGGTCGGGAGCTCATGGAAGGTAGCAGATCACTGGGGCGTTTCGACAAGGCGGCTGTTGAAGCGCTTCCTTACGGGAACCCACCCGGAAACCGGGGCGGGCCATTGCCGCACCGTCCCCGTGTGCACGAAGGGCGTAGAGCCCAGCCCGTCTTGCCCAATCGCTGATCGCCTCGCTCAATGCAAAGGCATCCCAAATCGTCAGCGCCCACAGAGCCATGAGCAACACACATGTGATCTACGCGTACGTGGACGGAAGCGACCTCGAGGACGTTGCGGAGCTGCTTGAGGCGAGGCTTGACGCTCTTGTGGCAGCACACCGTTGGGCTTCTCAAGTCCCGCGCGTCGTGAATCAGAGGCATCCTCCGGATCCATCCGTCGGGCCTGACGACCTCCCCGACTGGGATCTCGGTCTGAATCTGGACGTTGGCCCCCTTTGTGTGACCCGCCACGTGCTCCAAGACCTTGCGACGGTCGTAGACGCTCTTCAAGCGGTCTACTTTGCAACGCACCGTAGCTTCGTTCTCGGGGTGGCCGACGCTAGCGCCGGACTCACTGAGGATCTCATCTACGTCGGGCCCAACGTGCCCGGCGAAAAAGACCTCGCTCGACTCGTGTAGCCGCGCGGCTACACATTCCCCGTCTGCATGTGCCGCAGACGCGCCTGTGACTTGGCGAAGCGTGGCAGCCTCCGACATTGGACCATCGGACAGCTCTGGCGTTCCGTAGCACACGGAGGCGGTCTCCGATCGACGCACGATGATGTCCTCGAGATTGTCACCATCCAGATCACCCGCACCGACCGCGCTGCCTGACATCAACTCCAGCTCCACCGGAGCTTCGTCGAGGTCTCTGCACACCTGTTGGGAGGCGCCGCTGATGAGCAAAGAGCTGGTTCCTGCCCCGGATCGCTGCTCCGGTTGTCACCAAGCCCAAGGTGGGACTCGGACCCGGGCCGATCTCGGAGGGAAGATCTTTGACGCCTCTCGCGCCGCCTGGGACACTCGGTTGCCACCGGGCATTGAGAGAAACGATGGACCTGACCAACCCCTACCAGGCTCCCCAGACCACCGACACTCTGCCGTCCGAGCATGGCCCTCGACTGTTCACGCCGAAACAGGCCGCCGTCGCGACGTTCGTGGGCTCGGCTGTGACCGGGGGCGTCCTGCTCGGGGTGAACGCGTGGCGTCTGGGGAAGCCCATGCACGCGATCGGGTATGGGCTCGGAGGGGCGGCCGCCGTCGCGGTGCTCATCTTCGTGCTGCCAGACTCGACGCCTAGCGGCGTGAGCAGCGGTCTCAATGTCGGGCTGGCGTTTGGCGCCTCCGCGTTGGCCAAGCCGGCGTGGGAGTCCCAGCCTCCGCCTGCACGTCAATCCAACTGGACCGTCGCCGGCGTGATTCTCGGGGGGCTCTTGCTTCTCGCAGGAGCGTTCGTGGGCTGGATGTTGATGACCGAAGGGCAGAAGGCGTTTCTCCCCGCTGATTCAGTGGAGGTACCCGGGGGCAGCGTGATGCACTGGGACGACGTCAGCGAGGAGGAGGCCCGCATCTTGGCCGAACACTTGGCGGAGGTCGGATACTTCGACCCGGAAGCGGAAGCCGGGGTGATCTTGGAGCGCGAGAACGGTTCGCTCCACGTGTGCTTCTTCGTGAGCGAAGGGTCTTGGAACCAATCCGAGACCCGCCAATACTACGAAGATGTCGCGGCGCAGATGGACGACGCGTTGTTCGGCACCGAGCCGCTCCACGCCTCACTGTGCAACACCGACCATGAGCGGAAGGCCGCGGTCTACCCATAGTCGGGCGAGCCAGGCTCGGTGCCCCGACTCCCGGTCGAGGCCGGCCTCGGTGCTCCACTCATGCCCGCCCAATCAACCCCTCGGTCGGGGAACAGGGGAGTCACATCCGAAGGCGTCACGCGGGACCGTAGCGACCGACTCGCGAAATCGTTGCGTTTGGAGAACGAGTTCGTACGAAGTCCATGATTGGAGTGACGTCATCCTCCCTCACGGAAACCGTGGACCGTGTGTCTCGAAGCTGGAAGACGAGATGATGCCGGTCGGGTCGGAATAGCTGAAAGCTGCGCAGATGCTTGTACTCCAACGAGACGATCGCGAGCGGATCGTTTTGCAGCGCGTCGACAACATCCGCAGTCCCGTTGCGAGAGACCCAGCGACCGACTGCGACCACTGCAACCCCGACCGCGAACAACAGCGCAACGCCAAAGAACGAGGCCAGCTGGGCGCTCAGGTCTACCGAGGGAACCGTGGTCGCAATCGCCAACGCCGCGCATGCGATTAGGACTCCAAGTCCAATGAGCGTCGCCCCCGAACGCCGGCTCCCCTTCTGCAGTCGCTCCACCACATCCACGCTGTGCAGTCTACTCGATGCGACGTCCGCCTATTCCACGGCGTCGGGAACCACTACCAATCAGCTCTTCAACGGACGGCGAACCATCGTCGACGCTGCGGTGGCTCGCGGCCCCGAACCGGTCGAGCGGTCATGGACTGTCATGGGCTGTCATGGAACCCCGCGGCGAGCGGGACTAGCTTGCCGTCGATGCGTCCATCACGGCCCCGAGACTCCACGCGCCTCGCCTCGATCCTGCTCCTCGCCATCCTCTCCACCGGTTGTGGCGACACCGAAGACACCTCTTCGGACTCTGAAGGGACCACGCCACCCATCACTGTCGACTGTGAAACAGAGGCGTGGGATCTCGACGGCGAAATGGCTTGGAAACAAGCGTGGATGGCCGCGTGCATGCTCCCCGAGATCGCACCGTTGGTGCAGGCCATCGACCCTTCCCGATACGCCGACTTCAGTTGCACGAACTGCCACGGCGACGACCTGGCCGGAGGCACCTACGCAATGCCCGGCGCGATCGAACTCGACTGGGCAGCCGCCGGTACGTGGGGGACGGACTTCTATGACGTCGCCACGGAAACGGGAGCCATGACCGAAGTGGCGAGGACTGCCGCGCTCCTCCTCGGGTATGAGCCGATCTCGCCAACCAATCCTACCGGTTTTCGGTGTTCCAACTGCCACGTCGGCCTCTAGCAGGCGGCTCCGAGGCCCATTCGCGCACCTCAGGGGTCTACCGACGGGACGGGTAGTGTGCCCAGCGTTCCACTTCGTTTCCCTTAACCGCCGCAGTCGCCGACAGTCCTACCCGTGCGCACCGACCCCGAGTCGCTGATCCGCCGCGTCGCCGGCGAGCACCTCCGACTCTCAGCATCGGAGGTGCGCATGATCGCGGCCGGGATGACTCCGATGGGGCGGGTTCCGGGCGAGCTCCTCTTCGCTCGTACCGATGCCCCGTCGGCCTTTGTGCTGTTCGACCGCGGTCTGGTGCGTACCTATGGCATCGACGCGGACGGTCGTGAGCGCAACCTTCGGTTTCTCGCCGGACCGAACTTCGCGGCGGCGCTCTCCAGTGTCATCCGCGGAACCGCCACCGAAGAGTGGGTCGCGGCGGTCACGGAGGTCGAGGGCTACCGCGGAGATTTCAACGCGCTGCAATCCCACCCGCGGTTCGGGGCGCTCATGCGGGTGCTCGCCGAGCAGCACTTCCTCGCGCTCGAGCGCCGGGTTCGTACGCTTCAGCAGCCGTTCGCCAAGGCCCGCTACCGCGTCTTCAGGGAGGAGATGGACCCCGCGATCGTCGACGCGATGCCCGAGCATCACGTCGCGTCGTACCTCGGGGTGACACCGGAGACGCTCAGTCGAGCGAAGCGAAACCTCCGACCGGATTGACGATCGTCAAGGCTCACTGCGCGGTCGGTCGGCAGACTCCCGAGCATGAACCCGCTTCTGGCTCCCGTTGCTGCGCTCGCCGTTTGGACGCACGTCATTGTGCTGTGGATGTACGCCACGCGGCTGCCCGCGGCACGGCGGGCGGGCATCGTGCCGGACCCCACGGCGCCACGCGGCGCGCAGATGGCCGCGCTCCCGGTGAGCACCCGATGGAAGTCGGACAACTACACGCACTTGCTCGAGCACCCGACGGTCTTCTACGCCGCGTCGCTGGTACTCGCCGTTCAAGGCGTCGATGCGAGCTGGGTCGTCATCCTCGCCTGGGCATATGTGCTCTTGCGGGTCGTACACAGCCTCGTTCAGACGACGGTGAACCACATCCCGGTTCGCTTTGTGCTCTTTGCGTCGAGCGCCCTTTGCGGGCTCGCGCTCTCGCTCGCGGCCTTGCACGCGGCACTCGCTTGAGCTCGCGATTCGTCTTCCGCGGTCTCCGCCCACGAGAGCCGTACGGCGGACTAGAAGCGGGCGCGAAGACCCATGCCGACACCCCACGAGCGGGGCAGGCTGTCGCTGACGGCGGTGCCGCTGGACGCTGACGCTGCGGAATCGAGGAAGGCGACGGGCAGGGTCAGGTCTTGCTGCGGGTGTTCGAACCGCGCGATGGGGTAGTTGGTGAACGTGTAGTCGAACTGCACGATCGCGGCGAGGTGCTCGCTGATCTGAACGCCGCCGCCGACCTGCAGCGGCACGTCGATGCCGTGGAAGCGCAGGCTGACGTCGCCCACGGCGGTGTCGTAGTCCGCGAGAAAGGTGGAGTAACCCAAGCCGGCGCCGACGTAGGCGATGCCTCGGCCGCGCGGGATGAGGTGCACACGAAGGGCCGGCCCGACCCGCGCGGTGCGAAGGCGTGCGGACTCGACCTGCAGTGCGAACGGGTTGAACCCCAGCGGGTTCCCCATGGTGTTGGCGGCGAGCTGAAGCTGCGCGGGCTCGATGCCGTAGAGCCGAAGGACGTTGGTGTTGGCCTCGACGCTGGCCGAGTAGTTCCCCCAGCCGCCGGAGATGCCAAGGTCGACCCAACCTCGGATGTTGCCGCCGACAAAGCCGTCGAGGCGGAGCCCTGGAGATGCACGGTGGCTGTCGGTGCACAGCGAGCGCACACAGCCAGCGGCACCGACACGCGCATCGAGCACGAACCCTCGGTGGGGCAGACGCTCCTTCTTGGGAGACTCGTGAGTGGTGCGAAGGGCAGCGGCGGGGGGAGCGGACGTGCTTGTGTTCGCTGTGGGCGCGGGAGCTTGGGCCGAGACGGGTGCTGGGCTGCTCGTGAACGCGGGTGCCGCAGCCAGCGCCGGTGCGGGCTCGGGGGCGGGTGCAGGTTGCGCAACGACGACGGTGGGCACCGCCGGTCGGGACGGGCGCTGGATCGGGGCCTCGTTGTCGGCTGCGAACGCCGCCGCGGGGAACACCGATGCCGCAAACGCCGCAATCTGCACACATCGGCGCAGGAGGCGAGAGCGGCGGGCCGGGGCGGTCACAGTTGTTGGTGTGTACCCGGCTCCAGGTCCGTGAAGAAAATCTCGGCGTTCTTCAGGACGAGCCGTCGCGCCGGTCTTCGAGCTCTGACCAGCGCATCGCGAGGGCTTCGGCTTCGCCCCGCGCGGTCTCGAGATCTTCGAAGAACTGCTTCTGGTCCTGGCTGCTGCGGTCGTAGAACGTCGCGCTGCCGGCCTCGTCTTCGAGCGTCGCGACCCGAGTCTCAGCTTCATCCACGCGTTCGAGCAGCCCACCAAGCTCCTTCTCTTCGGCGTAGGTGAGCGGTTTCTTGACCTTGGACTCTGCTTTGGGCGCGGGGGTGTCCCGTTTGGGGGCGGGGGCAGCCGCGGCCGCGGTCTTGGCCTTGGCTTTCTTGTCGGCGGCGTAGCGCGCGAGATAGTCCGAGTAGCCGCCTTGGTACTGCGTCACGTGCCCGTCCTCGAACGCCAGAACGGAGGTGGCGACGCGGTCGAGGAACCAGCGATCGTGGGTCACGACGAGAAGCGTGCCGGGGTAGTCACTGAGGGCCTCCTCGAGCGTCGCCAAGGTGGTGACGTCGAGGTCGTTGGTGGGCTCGTCGAGCACGACGACATTCGCTTGGTCGCGAAGGGTGCGGGCGAGCGCGACGCGGGCTCGCTCACCACCGGAGAGCACGCCGACTTTCTTGCGTTGCTCCGACGACGTGAACAAGAAGCGCTCGAGGTACGAGCGCACGTCCATCTCTTGGCCGCCGAGCACGATACGGCTGCGTTCCTCGGCGACCGATTCGTGGATCGTCTTGTCGTCGTCGAGACCGCCGCGCTGCTGGTCGAGCAGGGCGATCTTGGTGTTCTTTCCATGCCGCACGGTGCCTTCGGCGGGCTCGTCCTCACCCAGGAGTACCCGGAGCATGCTCGTCTTGCCGCAGCCGTTGGCGCCCACGATACCGATACGTTCGCCCTCGGAGAGCCGCAGGGTGAGGCCTTCGAGCAGCCGTCGCCCCGCGACGTCCACCGCCAGATCCTCGGCCTCGAGGATCATGCGTCCGCTCCGCGTGTGGTCGAGCTCAAACGTTGCCGCGCGGTCCTTGGCCGGTCCATCCTCGGCGAGCGCCGACTCGGCGCGCTGGATCCGGGCCTTTTGTTTGGTCGTCCGTGCTTGCGGCGTTTTTCGCAGCCACTCGAGCTCGCGCTTGAGAAAGCGTTGCCGGTTGCCTTCGACCCGCTCGGCGTGGGCCGTCCGCAGGGCCTTGGCTTCGAGGTACATGCCCCAGCCGCCGTCGTAGCTGTAGACCTCGCCTTGCTCGACCTCGAGCGTCCGTGTCACCACGCGGTTGAGCAAGTACCGGTCGTGGGTGACCATCAACAGCGCGCCGCGGTAGCGCTCGACGAGCCACTTCTCGAGCCACTCGATCGCGGCGATGTCGAGGTGGTTGGTGGGCTCGTCGAGAATCGAGAGTTGAGGCTGGGCGACGAGCACCCTGGCGAGTGCGACCCGGCGCTGCTCCCCGCCGCTCATGTTCGCGACCGGGGCGTCGTGTTGGGTGACGCCAAGGTTGGACAACATGCTCGCCGCTTCGTGGCGCAGGTCCCAACCACCGAGGTTCTCCACTTCGGCCGCCGCATTTGCTTGGGCCTCGAGCAGCGCGTCGAAGTCTCCCGAGGCGGTCTCGAGCTGGGCTGAGACCTCGGTGTGTCGTGCGACGGCATCCGCCCATCCCACGATCCCGGAGAGGGCGGCGTCGATGGCGGTGTGGCCGGCGACGAACTTCGGATTCTGGGAGAGGTACCCGACCCGAAGATCGGTGCGCTTGACGACCTCTCCCTCGTCCGCTTCTTGGTCACCGGTCAGGATCCGAACCAGGGTGGTCTTGCCGGACCCGTTGCGCCCAACCAGGCCCACGCGCTCCCCGGCTTCGATCGCCATGGTGGCGCCTCGCAGGACCTCGCGCTCGCCGAAGGACACACGCAACCCGTTGGCGGTCAGAATCGTCAAGAGGTCGGCATCCTTAGCATGACTTCTCCCGTGGTGGATGGGCGCTCGGTTGGGGCCGCTAGCCGGGCGCGGGGAGCGTGACGCCAGGGGCCTGCAGGAATGGAAGCTCTTGGATCTCCTCCAGCGCGTCCGCGATGAACTCTTTGACGGGCTCGGCGTCGTGATAGGCGAACTGGGCCGGGGATCCGACGTAGTCGAACCGCGTGTCGTGCAGCAACGCGATTCGGTTGGCTGCCGTGAAGGCGGTGCGCATGTCGTGGGTGACGACCACGGACGTGGCACGAAGTTCGGCGCGCAGCCGAATGATGAGGTTGGCGATGCGGGTGATGCTCTGGGGATCGAGGCCCTGGGTGGGCTCGTCGTACAGCAGCATCTTGGGCTTCATGGCGATGGCCCGCGCGATGCCTACCCGTTTGCGCTGCCCGCCGCTGAGCTCGGCGGGATACAGCTTCACGCGCCAGCGCTCGAGCCCGACGAACTCCAGGCAATCCTGGGCTCGGTCGAGGATCTCTTTGTCGTCGGCCTTCGTATGCTCGCGCATGCCGTACCCGATGTTGTCGAGCACGCTCATCGAGTCGAACAACGCGTCGTTCTGGAACACGTAGCCGACCTGCTTGCGCATGGCTCCGAGCTCTTCGAGGTCCATCTCGAACACGGACTTGCCGCGAAACAGGATCTCGCCAGCGTCGGGCTCCATGAGGCCCATCATCATCTTCAGCAGGACGCTCTTGCCGCAGCCGCTCTCACCGATGATCGCGAGGGTCTCGCCCTCGTAGACGGTGAGGTTTGCGTCTTGGAGCAGCGGGACATCCGCATCGAACGCCTTGCACAGACCGCGAAGCTCAAAGAGCGTCGCGGGCATCTGCATCGTGGACGACGGAGGGCGGGTGCCTGCCACGGCGCGAGCCTATCAGTCCCGTGGGCTGGCCCGCGCGTTGGGGTCGTACTCGTCGTGCGGGTCGTACTCGGGGTCGTTGGTGACGACCAGCGCGGCGAGTCCCGTAAAGTTGAACTGCGGATCGCCGGAGACCGGTTCGGCGTTGTTGATCTGCAGATGATGCTCGCCCTCGTCCAGGGTGGGCTCCAGCTCTCCGTCCGGACCGCACTCGCGCCCGGTGTCTCGGACTCGGTACCAAGCCCATTGGCGGGCGTCGTTGTCGCACCCGTACTCCCAGCGCGCGCCGCGTTCCGCGACTTGCTCGGTGTCCTGGTCCAGCCCGATCTGGTACGCGTCCGCGTTCTCAACGCCTCCGGCCGCGTCCCAAGCGAGCGCCCAGAAGAAGACCTCGTCGGCGCAGGGCACCTCAAAGGAGAGCGCCGCCGTGCCTTGACCGCCGGTGACGGCGCGGAGGAACACGACCTCCGCCTTGTCGATCAGCGGCAGGATCGGGGATGGGGTCTTGGTGAGGGTGGTCGCCTCATCGGGGACATCCGTAGCCCAAACCCACTCCGCGAACGGTTCGCACGCCGGCTCGGAACCGGTCGAGGTGCTGTCCTCGCCCGTGGTCGGCGGAGAGGACGTCGAGGTGGTTCCGCCGGACGTCGATCCGGTCGTGTCGGAACCCGTCGTTGTCGTCGGGTTCGTTGTCGCCGTGGTTTCGGGTCCCTCCGATCCCGGGGCCTCGGTGTCCCCGTCGGTCTCGGTGTCGCCATCGGTGTCCGCCTCCGAGGAAAACTGACACCCAGACGCAATCAGAGGGATGAGCACCCACTTAAGCCCGTTCGACACCATTTGTGAGATTACCATCGCCAACCCTCCGATGGCTGTGCGGATGGACGTGTTTAGGGTCACGCCGGTCGCCTACGGCCTCAAACGACGTTTCGGACTCCCCGTACGGAGGCCGATTTGGGCATTCACGCGTCCCCAGACGTGTGTTGCGTAGCGTCTACCGCAGCGAAACGGCGAGAAATCGTGGAGAATGCCGCGAATGACGGACCTCTCGTCCGTCTGTTCTCTGTCGGCCTTCCACGTGCCCGCCGTTCAACGTCCACGATGACGAACGCTCCCGCCAACGAGCCCACTCCTCACAATCCCTTCATCGGGAGAGTCATGGGGGGTCGCTACCAGGTCGACCGACTGATCGGCCGGGGCGGGATGGGCTTGGTCTATTTAGGCCGAGAGCTGCTCGATGACCGCGAGCTGGTGCTCAAGATGCTCGCCCCACACTGGGCGCACGAGCCCACGGCGGTGGCTCGATTCGAGCGCGAAGGCAAGCGTCTCAGTGAGCTGCGGCACCCCAATATCGTCGAGCTTTTCGACATCGGTCACCAGGACGACCATCCATACATCGTGATGGAGTTCATTCGCGGCATTCCGCTGCGAAAGGTGCTCAAGAAGAAGGGTCGGCTCTCGCCGGCCGAGTTCTACCCGATCGCCGCACAGATGCTCGAAGCCGTGGCCTATGCCCACGACAAGGGCATCATGCTCCGCGACATCAAGCCGTCGAACGTCATGCTCTGTGAGCAGGACGGTAAGGCCAACGTGGTCAAGGTTCTCGACTTTGGCCTCGCCAAGATGGTCGAGGGCGATGACGTCGAAGTCACCAAGTCCAACGTGATCGGCACCGCGGGCTTCTTGGCCCCGGAGCTCATTCGCGGCGGCGATGTCGATGTTCGAGTCGATGTCTACGCGCTGGGGATCATGTTCTTCATGATGCTCACTGGGTCTTCCCCGATCGTGGGGGAGAACGACGGCGCCATTCTCTACAACCACGTTCACGGCACGCCGAAGGCGTTTGAGGACGCTCTGCCGGAGGGCGTATCGATGCCGCAGGCAGTGCAAGACTTCGTCTACGGCGCGCTCACCAAGGACGCCGCGGAGCGCCCCGCCAGTGCCGGCAAGCTGCTGGAGACCCTCAAGAAGATGTGCAGCGAGGAGGAACTCGCGCTGCCGCTGGCTTCGGACACCGGACACGACGAGATCGAGCGCTACTGGGAGCGCAAGAAGCAGGGCGTTGGCTTGAGCGCCGACAATCCTTCGAGTTCGCTCTGGACCCGGCCGCGCCTCGAGAAGCTTCTCGAAGGTGGTGCCGAGGAGGCGGAGGCCGTCAAGGCGAGCAACCACGATCCCTACGGCACGTCGCCCAGCATCGAGTTGATGCTGCCCGACCTCGAGATGGAGGAGGCCCTCGAGGAAGACCCGGACGACGGAGACGGGGCTGACGAAGCGGCGGCGGATGCCAAGCCCGAGCCCGAGCCCGAGGCGAAGCCCAAGCCCAAGGCGAAGCCCAAGGGCAGCGATGAGCCGAACCTCGTCCTCTCCGATCCCGGCGCACGGAACATGCCGCCGCAGCCCTCGGCAGCAATTCGAGCGAAGACCGCCGGCCGCCTACCCGCGGCCCCGACTCGTCTCGGCCAGCCCGCCGTCGGGACCGAGAGCAGCAGCGAACCGCCCGTCCCGCTCCCAAGTGCTCGCCGCCCCAAGCCCGCCCGGACGGTCGCGAGTTCCAACATGAACCGTGCGTTGCCGGGACCGCCGCCTCGGCGTCACACCGTCCCGGCCACGTCAGAGTCCGTCGACCCGCCCACGTTGGTGCAGCCGCCCAAGTCGACCCTGCCCCCAACCGACGCCGGTCCTGTGGCGATGCCCGGGCCCATGAAGGGCTCGTCGGTCACACTCGTTCCCACCCCCGTCCAAGCGCCGTCCCCGTTCGACGGAGGCGGCGAAGTGGGTCCGCTGCACCTCGAGCTTCAGTCGGCGCCGAAACGGAGACCTCGACCGTCTGGGTCGGGCAGCCGTCCGACGTTGCCGATGGGCCCGATGGCGGCAGACGTCCACGCGGATCTCCCTGAAGTCGCGGCGGTCGAGTTGGACGACCTCGACATCGATGTCGACATGGACGTGGACGTCGAGGTGGACGTCGATCCTGATCCGATCACCGATCCCGTCTCCCCAGCGACCGCAACCATCGCCGCCGCAGCGGTCGCGCCCGTGATGCATTCGGCCGAGCCCGTGCCCACGCGCACGAAGGGCATCGGAACCATTTTGGCGATCTCGGTGGGTGCCGCGCTCGTGGTCGGGGGCATCGTCACTTGGCTCGCACTGCGGCCCAGCGATGATGGCGACGTGGTCGCGGAGGCCACTGAGAAAGAGGCGGTCGAGCCCGCGACACCGGGAGGAGCCAAGCCGACCACCCCGGGGGATGTCGAGGCTGCACCCGCCGTCGGGATCGACGACGACGCCGACATCGACCCTGACGCGCCGGGCACCATCCGCGTGGAAGGACCGGTCGGTGGCGAGGCGTTCGTCAACGACGAATCGGTCGGGACCGTGCCCGCCAAGGTTTCGAGGCCGCCCGGGCTGTACACGATCCGCGTCGAGGCCCGTGGCTTTGAGGACTGGTCCGCGGACGTGCAGCTGCAGGCCGATGGCCGAGCCAAGCTCGTTGCAGCCAACACGATCAAGCTCGGCGGGTCCCGCTCCAAGAAGAACCGCCGTAAGGGCGCGAGCAAGGGCGGCAGTAAGCCCAGCGCGGCGCCGCCAAAGACGACCACGCCCGATCCGGAGCCAGCGACCAAGCCCGATCCGGCTCCCAAGACAACCCCACCGCCCGCCGAGGACGATGTCTTCATGAAGCGCGGCGAAAAGAAGGACGACGGGATCTTCCTCCCTGTCGGCAAGTGATCGTGAGCCCGAGCCTGCACCTCCTCGCTGCCGTTTCGGTGGCGCTCTCCAGCTTCCCCGCCGCAGCTCTGGCTCAGGCCTCTCCACGGCTGCATGACGCTGCCGGGTCGACAACCACGGCGGAGCCGGGCCCCGACTCCACGGCCGAAGTCGATGCCATCAACGCTGAGGCGGTCGCGGCATTCAAAGAGGGCAAGTACGACGAAGCCGCCCGGCTGTTCGAAAAAGCCTACGAGACCAGCCCCGAGCCGAACTACCTGTTCAACATTGGGCGCGTCTACGAAGAGGCGAGCAACTTCCCCAAGGCGATCGAGTTCTACGAGCGTTTCATCAACGAGCCCGGGGTGCTGTCTCTTATACACATCCCGAGCCCACGAGACCTCTCTACATCTCGTATGCC
>OJGU01000935.1_pt1 | contig 13117 bp, 9 predicted proteins | sample 1594741 | NCBI WGS metagenome assembly OJGU01 (sample SAMN05416841, study PRJEB24817) | seawater metagenome | isolation source: Sea water | place: Canada:Atlantic | collected 2013-07 | reverse complement strand
ACCGAGCCCACCGCGATCGAGACGCCGCCGAGGCCGAGCAGCCCAATCGCGGCGAAGATCCACCGAGGCGCTTGTGGCCGCGGCTCCGTTCCTTGAATGATGTCCATAGAGGTCGAGCGCAGCGTAGCCCGCGGGGTGTACAGGGTCGAGCCGGCGTGTCGTGAGTCTGCCCGGCCCGTGTCAGCCCGCTCAGCGTGTGTTGAGCCGACGTCGGCGCGTCAAGACGCTCAAACCATGATGTCTGTGCCCTCGACCACGCCGATTGCGGGCGGAAGGTCCGTCTCGTCGAGCATCTGGCGAATGTCGATCTCGATCCCGCGAGCCATGCTGCGAATCGGTACGTCGTTGGCGAGCCCTTCGAACGGGTTCTCGCTGTACTCGCCGACCCGGTCCATCATCCAGAAGATCCAAAAGCAGACCACCGTGGCCGGGATGGCCATGAAGACCGCCCACGACTCACCCGACCGGCTGAACACGTCGATCATGCCGAAGGGCAGCAACGCTGCGAAGATGGTGATGCAGTACGCGTTGGCGCTGACCCATTGGCGGGGAAGCGGGAACTTCTTGATGCGCTCCGCCTTGCCTTGCAGCGTGTAGAACTCGGTGATGAGCTCCTGCATCGCAAGGTGACGGAAGTGGTCGAGCACATCGGTCTCCCGCAGCTCCATCAGGCGACGCGACTGGACGCTCAGCAGGTGCGAGGACCGGTTGCCCTTGCCGAGCACGTACTGCGCCTCCTCTTCGGAGACGTACTCGCGGAGCACCGCCTTGGCATCCTCTTCGGTGACGTGCGTTCCATATCGCTTGCGGGTCTCGGTGGAGAGCTTGCCCTGGTGTTCCCAGGGGGTGATCTTGCGCAGCTCGACGGTGAGCATGTGGAGCCAGGCGACGTGCCGATGGACGACCTCTTTGCGAAGGGCGTCGCTCTCATCCCCGCTGTGCACGAAGTCCCGCGCCATCACAGCGAACGACCGGGATGCGTTGACCATCCCTCCCCAGATCTTTCGCGCTTCCCAGAGTCGATCGTAGGCGGAGTTGTTCTTGAAGCCGAGGTAGAACGCCAGCGCGACGCCGATGAGCCCGACCGGCTGCCACGGCAGGGCCACCCACTTCCAACCGGTGAAGTACACCAAGCTGCACAAGGCGGTGGCATAGACCGTCGCGACGGCAAGGGTGTGGCGTGTCCACCACAGGCTCTGGCGAAAAGAAAAACGGTACGCTCGATACATGACTGCTCCCGATGCACCTCGGGGGTGCGCGGCGCAGTATGGCGCTCATCGGTGGCCGCCGAAACTCGGGGCCGAGCAAGATGGCCAGCGCGCGTTCCTATGCCCGCCTTGCCACGCGATTTGGGACCGAACCGTGAACCTCCGCGACGGGGGGGTCGCTGTGGTGGGCGTCGACCTGCCCGGATTTCCCAGACAGCTTGGGCAGGGGCGCCGGCTCAGTGGCAGACCGCTCCGATGGGAAATGCTGCCGAAGCCAGGTTCGCACCGTCGGCGAGCCAGGGAGCGGTCGCTCCGTCGTCCTCGTACTGGAAGAACATGATCTGCCCGGGGTCGTCCTCCGGGGTTGCGAGTGCGGTCGTGACGACGACGCCGTGGGTCCAGTCTCGGCACGCAGCGCCGTCGGTCTGAAGGAAGGCCAGCGGGGCTCCGCCGGCGTAGTCCTGAATGAAGCAGCCGAAGCCTTCGTGGTCTTCGCAGCCGGTTCCGAGCAGGATCGGACCCCTGTCGTCGTCTTGACCCATCGTGACCAGCGTTCCTGAAGGCAACGTGCCGTTCCACGCACCTGCGGTGAGGAACACGAGGAGGTCGTCGGGGCTGGGCAAGGGCGTGAACGCGTCCAAGATACCGGGACGCTCGGAGATGTCGATCTCGAGGTTGAACGGATCCGCGATAGCCTCGAGGGAGAACTCGGCGACGTCGCCGTAGCCCTCGCCATCACCGGGAAGCGCATCGGGGTAGTCCATGACGATGAGCTCCGAGAATGCCGACTGGGAGCGGGCGGCGTAGAGCCGGGCGTGCCACGGATCGAGGGTGAGGCTGCGGGCCGAGAACGCGGTGTTGTTCTCCTCCGGGTAGGGCTCGCGCAGGTCGATCGGCTCGCCAATCTGCGCCGGCTCATCTCCGGTCACATCGTAGGCGAAGACCTCGTCGGTCTGGCCGTGGAACAGGACCAGCAAACGCCGAGGCCCGTCGACGTCGAGCGAGGTCGTGGCGGGGATCGTGACGGTGGAGAGCACGGCGGGGTTCGCCGGGTCGGTGGTGTCGACGGTGTGAAGCAGCATCATTCCGGTGCCACCGGCCATGTCGTCCGCCACGATGAACAGACGCTCGTGGTACGGGTCGACGCGAACGAAGCGGGGTGCCGTGCTGGTGTCGAGAGAGCCGAGCAGCTGCGGATCTTCGACGGCGTCACCTGGACCGTCGGGGCGATCGAGGCCGTAGATCGCGACGCGGCGAGCGACGTCATGGGCGACGACGATCCGGTCGTTGACGTCGTCGAGCGCGAGGTCGTGGGTGATGGCGCCCAGGTCGATGGAGCCCCCGGCTGCGGGTGCGTCGCCGTCGGTTCGATACCAACGCAGCTCGCCCCCCAAGAAGTGCGCGACGTAGGCGACGCCCGATTGGGGGACGGGCTCGGGCAAGACACCCGGCGTCGGATCGGTCTCGCCGGTCGAGTTCTCGCCGGTTCCCTCGGACTCGTCGGGTCCGTCCGTATCGGTGAGTCCGCCGCTGGTCCCGTCGCTGGGCCCCGTCGGGTTGGTGGTGGGGTCGCTGTCCGGTGCGGTGGCGGAGACCTCGCCATCGTCGGTGCCGACTCCAGAGGTGTTGGCGCCACTGTCAGCATCGGCGGCGACAACGCCATCATCGCTACAGCCGGCGGCTGCGCAGATCACCAGGCCACAAAGCTTCAATCCCAACCGCATGGCCTCGGATAGCACGGGACCCTACATGTGTGTAGGTAAATGTGGTCCGTGAAACTTGTTTGCTAGCCTGCGCGTCCCATGGCCATGCCTCGCCTCCGATGGGGCGCGGTCGTGTTCTCGGTGCTCTTGGGATCGTTCATGATCAATCCTGGAACTGTCACCGCGTCCGCCCCCGCGTCCGAACCCTCTGTCGACGTCCCCTTCGAGCGATACACGCTCGACAACGGACTCGAAGTCATCCTTCACAGCGACCGGTCGGTCCCATTGGTCGCGGTCGACGTCTGGTACCACGTCGGCAGCGGCGACGAAGAGCCTGGCCTCTCCGGTTTTGCGCACCTGTTCGAACACATGATGTTCCAGGGCGCCAAGCACATTGGCTCCGACGTGCACTTCGACACCCTTCGCAAGATCGGTGGCACCGGAGTCAACGGCACCACAAACAAGGACCGCACGAACTACTACGAGGTCGTTCCGAGTCACCAAATCGAGACCGCGCTGTGGCTCGAGAGTGATCGGATGGGGTACCTGCTCGACCTGCTCAACCAGGAAGCGCTCGACAACCAGATCGATGTCGTCCGCAACGAGCGGCGGCAGCGATACGACAACGTGCCGTTCGGGTTGGAGCGCTTTGCCGTGGCTGCCGGGCTCTACCCCGAAGGGCACCCATATCGGTATCTGACGATCGGGAAACACGAGGACCTCGAAACCGCGAAGCTCGAGGACGTTCGCGCGTTCTTCAAGCAGTGGTACGTGCCGAGCAACGCCACGCTGGTCCTTGCGGGCGACTTCGAGATGAAGGAGGGTAGGGCGCTGGTCGACAAGTGGTTTGCGACCTTCCCCAAGTTCGACAAGCCCGGGCACACCGCGCCCGAGCTCCCGCCGATCGCGAAGACGCAGCGCACCGAGCTGGACGACACGTTCGCCAAGTTCACCCGGCTGCACTTCGCGTGGCAAAGCCCGGCGAAGCTGGCCAAGGGTGACGCCGAGCTGACGGTGCTGGGCCGGGTGCTCGGATCATCGGGCTGGGGTCGGCTGTACAAGCGACTCGTTCTGGGGAGCGAGGCGGCACAGCGGGTGAGCGTGTATCAGAGCGGCCATGGCTTCTCGGGCGAGTTCCACGTGGTCGTGGACGTGAAGCCCGGACGCGATCTGGCGGAGGTTGAAGCCGCGGTCGCCGAAGAACTCCGCCGCGCCGCGCAGCAGCCGATCACCGACGTCGAGCTGCGGCGTGTCGTCAACGGCATCGAGAGTGGCTTGGTGTGGGGACTCGAGGAGGTCCTCGGCCGGGCCGAGCGGCTGCAGTTCTTCAACCACTACTCGGGCAAGCCCGGCTACTACGAAGAGTACGTCCAGACGTTTCGCGATCTGACGCCCGAGGGCATCCAGACGCAAGCCAAGGCCACACTCGAGGCCCATCGCGTGGAGGTTGTCAGCCGGCCCGCGAAGGCCGAGACGAAGTCCGAGACCAAGCCGGGTGGAGCATGAAGAAGCTGCTCCTGAGTGTTGGCCTGTTGTTGGCCTGCACACCGTCTTCAAGCACTGCGCCCCCCGACGCCGGACAGGGATCGATCGCAATCACCGGCAGCAAGCCCGCAGGATCCGCCGTGGTCTGGCCCGACGAACAGTTCCGCTACCAACAACCGCAGCCGCAGCAACCGCGCGAGCTCAACGTCCCTCCTGCCGAGCGGTTCAAGCTCGACTCCGGACTCGACGTGGTTCTCGTGTCTCGCACCGATCTTCCGACGGTGTCGATGTGGTTGTCGTTCCCGACCGGGTCGATCACCGATCCCACCGGAAAACGCGGTCGCACGAGTCTGTGCATGAGCTTGATGTCGCAAGGCACGGCAAAGCTGGACAAGATCGCGTTCGAGGAAAAACAAGCGGACCTCGCGGTCAACGTGTGGGCGAGTTCCGGTTCGGAGCGGGTGAGCACCGGCGTGTCGTCGCTCGCACGTACCCTCGAGCCCGCGCTCGATCTGTGGATCGAGATGCTGCGCGAGCCGGGGATGCGGCAAGACGATCTCGCTCGGTTGGTCAGTGCTCGCAAGGCTTCGCTCGGACAGAACCGGGCCGCTCCGAGGAACCTGGCACGCCGGTTGTGGCCTTCGGTGGTGATGGGCCCCGAGCACCCCTACGGGCGCCTGACCACCGAGCGGGACTACACGTCGATCTCTCGCAAGGACTGTCAGAAGTTCGCATCTGGATTGGGTTTGGAGAACGCGACCTTGTTCGTCGCTGGAGCCATGACCAAGCAACAGGTGGTGGACTCGGTCGGCTCGCGACTGACTGACTGGAAGGGCAAGACCACGGTGCCCGATGCACCGATCGCGCCCACGCCCCGGAAGGCTGCGATCTACTTCGCGGACATTCCCGGGGCCAAACAGTCCCAGCTTTACGTGGGGCATCCGGGACCGATGCGGACCGCGGCCGACTACGAAGCCAACCGGCTCAATGCCGCCATCTTGGGCGGAAGCTTCAGCGGCCGCGTGAACATGAACCTGCGGGAGGACAAGGGCTTTGCCTACGGCGCGCGGGCGAGGTTCTCGTACTACAAACACGCGGGCGTGTTCGCGATGACCTCGTCGGTGCGCGGTGATGCGACCGCGGCGGCGCTCGGCGAGCTGCTGTCCGAACTTCGGCGCATGCGCAGTGAGCCGGTCTCCACCGAAGAGCTCGCGCGTGAGCAGGACGCGGCGATCGCCAGCCTCCCGGCGTTGTTCGACACTTCTCGCCAGCTGTTGTCGACCTACGCCAGCTTGAGTTTCTACGGGCTTCCGCTGGACTACTACGCGGGCTTCGTGGGGCGGATCTCGGATCAGGGCGTCGCGGACCTGCGCACGGCGGCGCGGAACAATCTCAAGGACACGAACCTGTCGATCCTCGTGGTTGGGGATGGCGAAGCTGTCCTGCCGAGCCTGCAAGCGTTGGCCAAGGAAGAGTCGCTCGGGCCCGTCGTGGTGCTCGATCCGGACGGCCGCGTCGTGAAGTCGCTCTAGCTTCCTTCCCACCCACACCGGGTGCGTGCCATCGTCGGAGTCGTGGCGATCGACGCCAACGCGCCCGGGGGTTCGTGCCCGGATGAAGATCAGGTCTCCGCCTACGTGGGCGGCGGGCTCGAGCCCGATCTTCACGCGGCCACCGAGGCCCACCTCGACGGATGCGACGCGTGCTCCCAGCTCGTCGCCGAGCTCGTTCGGATCTTTGCCGACGAGCCGAGCGGGCCCTCGATGCTGTCGTCGGGCTCGCTGACCCGAACCGAGGGCGGCGCCCCAGAGCCACAAGATGGCCCGGACTTGCTCGCGCCCGGGTCCGCGATCGGCCGCTATCGAACACTGGAGTGTGTCGGCATCGGAGGGATGGGCGTTGTCTATGCTGCCTACGATCCCCACCTGGATCGCCGGGTGGCACTGAAGCTCCTGCTCGATGTCGGCGGGGACAACGGCGCCCGCAAACGCGCCCGACTCCTTCGAGAGGCGCAGTCGATGGCCAAGCTCACCCACGTGAACGTCATCACCGTGCATGACGTCGGTACGTGGCACGGCCAGGTCTTCGTGGCGATGGAGTTCGTCGAGGGCGGCACGCTCAAGTCGTGGATGCGAGAGAAGCGGCGGTCGTGGAAGGAGATCCGGGTCACGATGCTGGCGGCTGGGCGCGGGCTCGCAGCCGCCCACGCGGCGGGTCTGGTGCACCGCGACTTCAAACCGGACAACGTCCTCATCGGTCGTGACGGTCGGGTGCGGGTCACCGACTTCGGGCTGGCGCGCTGGGAAGACGGGTCGGTGTCGACCGGGGAGCAGCTGCTCTCTGCCAGTGCGGAGGCCTCGAGCTCCCTGGACGAGCCGGGAGACGACGTACTGAGCGCAGAGGTGTCGTTGACGCGGACCGGGGCGCTTGTCGGTACGCCTGCGTATATGGCCCCCGAGCTGTACGCGCACGAGGTCGCTGACGCGGCCACCGATCAGTTCGCATTCTGCGTCGCGTTGTACGAGGCGTTGTACGGCGAGCGCCCGTTCCGCGGCCAAACGCTCGCGGAGCTGGCGACCAACGTAGTCTCGACCGACAGCATCGAGTTTCCCGGCGTCGCCAACGTTCCCAGGCATATCCGCAAAGCGCTACGCCGCGGTCTGTCGAGGCGCAGACGTGACCGCTTTCCTTCGATGGACGCGCTGGTGGCCGCGCTCGATCGTCGAGTCGTTCGGCGGTGGCGTCAGGCGGCGGCTGTTGGCGTTCCGGTCGCGAGCCTTGCCCTGGGTGCCTGGGCGACGTCTGAGAGCCGGGATCCGCAAGAGAGCTGCGAGGGGGCGAAAGACCCTTTTGTCGCGGTCTGGGATCCGGGCCGCCGAGAGCGAATCTCCGAGGCGTTCGCTCGGGCGGAATCGCCGCTGGCGGGACAGGCTTCGCGGGCCCTTGTGGAGAGCGTCGATGCCTACGCCGAAACCTGGGGCGCAGCCGCTGAGTCGACGTGTGAAGCCCGGGCACGCGGGGGCGACCGCACGTTTGTGGTGCTGGCCGAGCGGTGTCTTGCCCAGCGCCGGATCGCCCTGGACATCGCCCTGCAAGACTTTGAGGAGGTCGACGACGGCGACATCACGCGGGCGCGCGGGTTGGTGGCGTCGGTTGCTCAGGACTGCACGGACGAAGCCGCGTTGCTCTCCAAGGCGCCGCCGCCCGCCCCCGAGAACCTGCGAGAGGAAGTGGAGCGCGTACGGTTGGAGTTGGCGAAGGTCGACGGCTACGTCGCGTCGGGCGAGTATGAGGCGGGTGTCGAACTGGCGCGAACGCTCGATGGCGAAGCGATCGCAACTGGGCACGAGCCGCTGCAGGCGGAGGCGAGGCTCGAGCTGGGAAAGCTGCTCGATCTTGCGGGCGACGTCGAGGCGGCTGCGACCGCGCTCGAGGAGGCCGAGCTGCTCGGGACTTCGAGCCGGTTCCATCGAATCACGGCCGAGGCGTTGACGCTGGCGGTGTACGTCCGCGGGGTCATCATGCAGCAGCACGACGCGGCACGGACTCTCGCGCGGCGAGCAGCGGCTTCTGCCAAGGCAGCGGGCATGGACGAAGAGTTTCGGGCCGCACTGCTGATGAACCAGGCGTCGGTGGAGTACTCGGCTGGGGAGTACATCACCTCCGAGAAGTTCGCCGCCGAGGCGCTCGAGCTTCGAGACCGCGAAGTCAATGCGATGCGGTGGGCCGATGCTGCCTACAACCTCGCAACCATTCGCATGCTTCTGGGGCGAAATGCCGAGGCGATCGACACGCTCCACGCGTACATCTCGACCTTCGAAGCCGAGCTGGGACATCTTCACCCAGACGTCTCGATCGGGTACCACACGCTCGCGATGGCCCTGCTTGCGACGGGGAAGACCGACGAAGGCGAGGAGGCGCTGCGGACCGCGCTCGAGATCATCGAGAAGACGGTCGGTGAGAAACACCCGCTGTATGCCAGCCCGCTCTCCGACCTCTCGGACTTCGAGGCGGAGCGCGGCAACCACGAAGCCGCGATCGCGTTGGCTCGCAAGGCCCTGACGATCCGTGAGACGCAGGGGTCGAAACCATTGGCGGCGGCGACGAATCGGCTGAGCGTCGCACAATGGTTGGCGGAACTGGGCAGGGTCGACGAGGCTCGCGTCGAACTCGACCGGGCGGAGAAGGATGCGATCGCGGCGGTTGGGGAGGAGCATCCGCGGCTCGCTGCCTTCCATGTCGTTCGCGCCAGCCTGCACGCGAACGCGGGGCAACGCAGAGCGGCGAAGCAAGCGATGGATCGGGCGCGGGTGCTCATCGAGTCCGATGCGGAGGCGCTGTGGAAACACCGGCTCCTGTGGGCCCGCCAGCTTGGGATCCTCGGTGCCGACGACGAGGCGATGGCCGAGCTCCGGACGTTGCTCGCGGAGGGGTCCAAGGAGCAACCCCCCGAGGACCTCGCCGATGCGCGCTTCGTCTTGGCGGGCTTCCTCGAGGCGAAGACGCCCGGAGAGCCGGAAGCCCGGGCGTTGGCGGAGTCGGCCCTGCGAGGCTTCGAGGCGACGAGCAAGCCTGCGGCGGCCGATGAGGTGCGTGTGTGGCTCTCTGAGCACTGAGACCCGGTGGAGAGGTGAGCGTTCCACCACGGCCCGTCCACGCTTGCTATCGTTCCGGCCATGCGAGTGCTCTCTGCGTGGATCACGGTCGGCCTCTTCGCTCTGGCCCCGGGCGTTGCAACAGCGGACCTCATCTCGGATGAGGAGGGACAGTGTCGCTCGAAGAAGGAAGGCGACGCGTGTGAAGCCGGGGGAGAATCCGGTACGTGTCAGAAGAGCACCTGCTCGCGCAACGACTACAGCGAGGGGGTTCCGCCGAAGACCAAGCAGGTCGAGTGCATGGTCTGCAAGCCCGGGGCGCCGGATCCGGAGCCGGTCGCGGAGGAGAAAGCGCCCGAGCCGGACGACAGCAAAGAGGCCGAAGCCGCGTCGAAGGACGAGGCCAGCAAGGACGCGAAGGCCGGTTCCGAAGATGAGGCCAGCTCCAAATCGGGCGGATGTACGGTCGGGAGCCCCGCGCCCTTGGCACTGGGACTACTCCTGCTCGGTGGCGTGTTCTGGACGCGGCGCCGCGGCTGAGGCTCGGGGCTACAGCAAGAGGCCGACACCGAACGAGACCGCGTTAGCCGCCAGCGCCAGCGTGAACGCTCGCAGGGGAGGAAGCCGCAGGCCGAGGGTGTAGATGACGCTCTCGGCGACCACCACCGCAGTCTCGATGCGCAGGGCCTTGCCCTCGGGTGTCAGGTCCGGTGTGTGGGTGACCGAGAAATCCCAGGCAAATGGGTGGGTGATCAAGGTCGCAGCAACCGCTGCAATCAACCAGTTGGGCAGCTGCGTTTTCGGCATCCAACCGCGTACCCAGCCGAGTCCAAGCACGCAGGGAACCTCGAGTCCCAGCGAGATCAGCATCGCCTGGGTCTGCGTGAGCACAGCCGACGGTAGCAGCTGCTACGCTTCCTTCGAGCCGTGGAATCGCTGCCTCTCACGCTGTTGATCTTTCTGATCGTCGTCGCCGTCATTGCGGGCCTTTGGGTCGGCGGACGCGCCAACCGCGAGGTCGAGACGCGACGCGAAGAAGGCAAGTCGGTGGTCACCCGGGCCCGTCAGGGCGCGCAGAAGGCCGTGGTCTCGCTGTTCCTGTGGAACCGCAAGCGCAAGCGCGAGCGGGACGACAAGGACGAGTAGGGGCGGCGCGCACAAGGGGGCCGACTGTCTCCGCCTGCTCGGAGGCGGTGGCTGTTCGTTCCTGCGTCACGCACGCGGCTCGGGGCTGGCGACGAGCGCATCGCATCGCTACGCTGTCCTCGCGGGAACATGAGCGAGGCGAGCAGGACCGAGTGGATTGCGGCGGGAACACTCAATCTCAGCCTGATGCTGGGTGTTGTCACCCCGGGTCTGGTGGCCTGTCGCGACAACGACAGCCAGGTCAGCGGCGTGGCCACGACGACGGGGGATACCGAAGAGCCCGGGAATGCCGACACTGGACTCGGCTCGGGGACGAGCGGCGGCTATGTTCCGCCTCAGTGCGAACACAACGAGACGGTCATCGGCCTCACGGAGCAGAGTGTCGTCGGTCTCACCCCAGCGGAGGTCATCGCTGACGGTGCGGGTTTGTACGTCGGTTCGCTGCGGTGGGGGCAGGAGGGGCCGGTTCAGTACACCGGGGATGCGGGCCCGTTCGGGGTCGAGGTCGAGATCACGCACGAGGGGGGCGAGGCTCGTAGTGTCGAGGGAGAGCTGCTTGTTGGCTGTGACCACGAGGGTCCCTGTCCTTGTCCGGATTCGGTCGAGGTGGACGTCACGCTTCGGTTCTCGACCGCGGATGGCGTGTTCGCGGAGCAAGTCGATGCCGAACTCGTCTACACCGTGGATGACTCTGGGTTCTCCGCTCCGGGGTTGAGCGTCCGACTTCAGTTTCAGCCTGACGACACCACGGGCACGCTCACCTCCGCGGCCCTGATGGTGATCGATGACTTCGCGCTTCAATACCTCGAGTTCGATTTGCACCCGAGCGACGGCGCAGTGTCGGGCTCCGTCACCTCCGTTGTAGAGGGGATGGGTGTGTTGGGCGCTGGAAACATCGCGAGCCTCGGCGCGGTGAGGAGCCTCGAGGACTGCGGCGGGTTCACCTACGCTGGGTCGGCGTGCGGCTTGGCTGGATGTGCAGAAGCCGTGGGGCAGTCTGTGCACGGCGTCGCGCCGGACGCATGCACGTGCAGCTCGGGACAGGCCTACTGCTTTCCTGCCGAGCTGGAGGGAGAGCCCGAGCCCACGCTCTACACGCGTCAGCTCGACGACGGCTACGACCTCTATGACGAGGTCGTGGCCTTTCCCGTCAATACGGACCTCGGTGGTCCATGGCGCGCGTGTGCCGACGCGCCGGAGGTTTCGCTCTGCGGCTGTCCGGGCGGGTGTTGACCGGAGCTGCTTCTGCGACAAGACCAACCAGCTTGCCGTTTCAACGTCGTGGGAACTTCTGCGGGCCCTCGGTGTCCGTCCCGATGATGAAGGCCTACGCTCGCTTTGCGGGCGTGCTCAGCATTGTCGCCGCGGGTGGGTTCGCGGGATGTGCTCAGCACGCGTCGCCGATGGATCTCGACGTCGAATCGGTGGAGGAACGCCCCCAGTTCATGCGTCACGCACGCGGCCAGGAGTTTGGTCCCGAGCGTCTCCCGCAGCGGTGCGCGCTGGACCAAGCACCCGAAGCCGCTTCGCTCGCGGCGGACGAGGGCTGGGACCGCAGCACAGTGCGGGTCCAGACCGACGAGGGTCTGCGCGAGTTGCCGCTTCAGGAGTCCACCTACGAGACGCTCGTCGTGGGAACCGTCGCCGAGACGACGGTCACGCAGGTGTTCGCGAACCCCTTCAGCGAGCCGATCGAGGCCGTCTATGCCTTTCCGCTTCACCACCGGGCCGCGGTGGACGACTACTGGATTCACATCGGGGATCGAAGCCTGCACGGCGAGATTCACCGCCGCGCCGACGCCAAAGAAATCTACGAGGACGCGAAGGCCAACGGGCAGCGAGCCGGCCTGCTCGAACAGGAGCGGCCGAACGTGTTCACCCAGAGTGTGGCCAACATCCCGCCGGGCGAGTCGATTGAGATCCAGATGCACGTCGTGCAGCCGGTCGCCCAGGAAGCGGGGCGCGGCACCCTGTCACTGCCGACCGTTGTGGGGCCGCGCTTCATTCCCGGCAAGGCGACGGGTCGTTCCGGTTCGGGGGTCAGTCCGGACACCGACCAGGTCCCGGATGCGTCGAAGATCACCCCGCCGGTGTTGCATCCCAAGTCGCGCGGTTGCGCACCGCTGCTGATCACCGTCGACATCGAGGCGCCGCATTCGATCGGCGAGCTCACCTCGGCCAACCATTCGATCTCGACGAACGCCGGCAACGGCGTGACCACGGTCGAGCTGACCGAGGGGGCGACGCTGGCGAACCGGGACTTCGAGCTCTCGTGGAGCATGGGCGGTGACGAAACCGAGGCCGCGGTGATGATCCAGCCCGATGAAGATGGTGGTGGCGCGTTCACACTGACCCTGGTTCCGCCGACGTCCATGGCGGCGGAGGAAGCGGTGCCGCGGGACCTGATCTTCGTCGTCGACAACTCGGGGTCGATGGGAGGGAAGCCGATGAACACCGCCAAGGCGGTCATGCGCGAGGCGATCGAATCCATGGGCCCGGCGGACCGCTTCACGGTGCTGCGGTTCTCCGAGAGCGCGAGCAAGCTCAGCCCCGGTTTGCTCGACAACACGGCCGGAAACCGTCGTCGAGGGCTCGCCTATGTGGACGACATGCGCGGCATGGGAGGGACGCACATGCGGGCGGGCATCGAAGCTGCGCTGGCGCTGGCGCAGTCGAGTGACCGTGTTCCGATGGTGCTGCTGCTCACCGATGGCTACATTGGAAACGAGGCGGCGATCTTCGAACTCACCGACCAACACCTCGGTCTCGCCCGGATCTTCGCTCTGGGTGTCGGTCAGGCGCCGAATCGGTTTCTCCTCGACGGGCTCTCGACGGTCGGCCGCGGCGCGGTGAGTTACGTTGGGAACAACGAGACGGTGGCGGCCGCGGTGGAGCGCTTCTATCGGCGCATCGCCTCCCCGGCGCTGCGAGACATCTCGATCGACTGGGGAACTGTCTCTTATACACATCTGACGCTGCC
>OJGU01000933.1_pt1 | contig 13126 bp, 8 predicted proteins | sample 1594741 | NCBI WGS metagenome assembly OJGU01 (sample SAMN05416841, study PRJEB24817) | seawater metagenome | isolation source: Sea water | place: Canada:Atlantic | collected 2013-07 | reverse complement strand
TTGCACGCTGGGGCAGGGGCGGGGGTGGGAAGCTTGGGCCGAGCCAGCGGTCACGTGCTTCTCGGGACGGCGTTGGTTTGGCCGCGGATTCGCTGGGGCATCCGACTCGACCACGCCCTTGTTCGGCGCTTCCGCATCGACCCCGGAGACCTCGGGGGCAACCTGTCGGCCCTGACGGCGGGTACCGAGGTCAGCGTGCCCGTGGAGCTCGGACCGATCCAGCTGCTGCCCACCGCGGGCGTCCGAGCCGGGAGTGTTAGAGCGCGGGGCGTCGGCGGGGGTGCGCGGACGCGGTGGGTGCCGTGGGTCCTGGGAGCCGCTGGGCTCTCGCTGGTCTGGCCGGTCTCGAATCCGTGGCGACTCCGAGTCGGCGCCGAGGTCGAGGTGCCGATGGTTCGGCACACGTTCAAATTCGACGACCGGTTTGTCACCAATTCCCAAGGGATTGGCGGGTTGCTGTGGCTGGGTCCGGAGCTCGGGTTTCGCTGAGGATCCGCCCAACCGAAGAAAAAAACATCGCGGATGATAATTCGGTCCGCACCGCGGAAACTTCTCCCTGCAGCAGTCCTTGGCTTCCCCGCGCTCACCGTCCGGCCCTCGATCTAGGGCCGAGCCCACCGCATTCGATGCGATCTTCCGAGCCCATATCGACTACGTTTGGCGTGCCGCGCGGTCGTTGGTGGGCTCAGCGCATGCCGACGACGTCACCCAAGAGGTGTTCTTGGTGGTCCGCCGGCGTTTGCATGGGTTCCGGGGTCAGTCCATGAAGGGATGGCTGTACGGCATCACCCGAAATGTGGCCCACAACACGATGCGGGCCCAGGGTCGGCGGGCTCGTCGGCATCGAGCAGCGCTCGAGGTGGTTCAGCCCAGGGACACGACTCGTTGGCCCGAAGTGAGTGAGGCGGCGGATCTGATGGATCGTTTCTTGGCTCAGCTCCCCGCCGGGCAGCGAGAGGCCTTCCTTCTCAAGGAGATCGAAGAGCTGACCGCGGCGGAGATCGCTGAGGCAACCGGGATACCGCTGCAGACGGTGTACTCGCGCGTGCAAGCGGCCCGGCGGGCGCTGCAACGGTTTCGGGAACAGTTGGAAGCCCCCGCGTCCGAAGGCGGGGTCCGATGAAGCCCCCGGAGAGCCTACGAGACTGGGCGGCCGAGTACCGAAGGGCTCGTCAGTCTCCAGATGCGTTGGCCGAGCGGATTCGCGGTGCGATCCGAGCGGAAGAACAAGCCGAAGAAGACGAGGCGGATGACGAGGAGGAACTGCTCGCGCCCGTCGTTTCCTCGGAGCGCTGGGGCTTGGGATTGGCGATCGGCGCAATGCTTGGCGTCGCGGCGTTGTTGCTGTTGAGCCTGATCGGTCGATGGGTCCATCCTCGGCAGGAGCTTGTCTCGAACCCGCAGCAGGCTCCGTTCGAGCACGCATCGGAGTCGGAGAACGCCGCGATCTCTGAGAAGCCAGCGGTGCCGCCCCGCGACCTCGTTCGGGCGGACCCGGTCCAAGACTCGGGTTCGAGTGCGGCCGTACCCGGACCGGCCGCTCCGACCCACCCGCTGCGTCGACCACGGCGCGAACGACCTTCGAGTCACGCTGACGCTCTCCCAGACTCAGGGCCAGAGGCGGCTTCGGCGACGCCCAGTCCGGGGTCGAGCGCGGACCTTCTCAGCGCTAGGCTGCTTCGGGAAGCGGAGCACATGCTTACGAGCAGGCCGGGGGCGGCCAAGCTCCTGTTGGAGTCCCATGCTCGGGACAACCCTCGGTCGGTCCTATCCCTCGAGCGGGAGGCTCTGTGGATTCGTGCGGCCTGCCGGGTCGGTGGCGCGTCTGGATTGGCCAAGCGGCGGGCGGCGTTTGCCCGGCGAGCTGACGTGTCAGCGTACCGCGCCGCCGTGGCCCGGGACTGCGACGGAACTCTGTAGTTTTCCCCACTTTCGATCAGAATTTGAACGCGCCAACGGACACCCCTTTGAATGAACAGCAGACTTGTTGTCGCTTTGTCCGGACTTCTCATCCTGCCAGCATGCGACTTGGGAGAAACCGATCTTGGGGGACTCGACTCCGAAGGGACGAGTTCCGACGACACCGGTGGGGAACCAGGGCGGCTGTGCGAGCTTGGAAACTCGGTGTTCGGATTCTCGATGGTGTTCCCCGATGACGGCGTTGTTGAGGGCGAGGGCGAGCTCCGACTTCGAGATGCTTCCTGCTTGATCGAGTCGTACGAGTTGCAGTCGGTGTCGCCGATGGGGGCAGAGTCGATCCCCCACCAGACCGTTCAGCTGTACATGGTTTGTGACGAGGTCGACGGTCCCTCAGATATCCCGTACGAGTTGGCTCTCACGGTCCCCGCCGACGAGGTCATCCCGGTGTCCATGGGGCAGCAACTCGACGTCCATGTGGAACAACTCAGCCATGAAGTGAGCAATCGGCGGGTCGTGGAGCTGAGCTCGGGAGGCGAATCATTGCTCCGAATCTTCAGCGCCGAGGACTTCGCTGGGATCAACATCTGCGCCGAGGCTTCGGACCCATCCCGAGCCCAACTCGACGATTGGCTTGCACCGTTGCAGCTGCAAAGCGAAGACGCTGGGTGTAGCAATGAAGCGCCGCGACTGCAGCTGGGGTTCACGGTTGCCGACGCCCAGCCGATGTTGCCCGGGGTGCTGGCGACAACCCCAGGGGGCGACCGCAAGGTGCTGCTCGAGGACCTCGAGTGTGGCATCGAGCAAGACGGGACCGTCGAGTTCTGGCGCGTGGTCATGATCGACTGGGCGATCTGAGCGGCCCCCGGTTGCGAACCGGACGCGGGTGGAAGAAGCCGATTCGGTCCGGAGATCAGTGGGAGCTTGCTCAGCTCTGCGGCTTCTCGCACACCTGGTGAGGTCCGCGGAGGCGTAGCCGTCGCTCAGGACTCTTCCGACATCGGCGGCGGAAACTGAAGAACTTCGGTCTTCGTTTTCGTCTTCTTACGCGGTTTTGGAGTCGTCGGCGCGGGCGCTGGGCCCACGACGGTGCTCTCGACAGGAGCCGGTGCTTTGGTCGGCGCGTCGGATCCTGGATGGGACTCCGCGGGAGACTCGTCGTCGTCGTCGTCGTCGTCCTCCTCGTCGACTGCCGCCTCCGCTGCGGCTTGAGCTTCAGCCCACACCTTGTCGAAGGCATCGTCGGCACCGGAGGCCGCGAGGGAAGGCGCACCGACCAGCGTCTTGAGGGGCTGCCGCAGGGCTTCGCGGTCGGCTTTCACCAACTCGGCTTCGCCCATGCCATGACCGGGGTCGGTGAGGACCGCAGGCCGACTCGGAGGCACGAGGCTGGGGCCCAGGGTGCGAGCGGAGGCGCCTGAGAAGGTTCCGCGCCCGGTGGGTGCACTCTCGACACGGCGCACCGTGCCGTCGCGAAGTGCCCCGAGAAACCAGGCGATCAGTGCGGCCAGGCAACCCCCAGCGGCGACCTCGAACGCAACTCGAGATCGCGTGAGGTTGGCAAGTCTCAGCGGCCCCGCCTCGTCGATGAGCGTCATGTAGACGACCGATCCTGCGACCACCGCCAGCAGGATGCACAGCACCGCGACCGAGCGACCGACCGCAGCTGCACCATCTTCGCGAACAGCTGTGTTCGAAATGACGAGCCAGCCGATGAAGAGCACGAGGATCCAGCCGACGAGGGATCCTGTTCGCCACGGGCGAATCTTGAAGGGAGACAGAGGAGGCGCCGCGCCGACGATGCTGTCCACCGCTTCATCGAAAATCTTCGCGTACAGCGAACGCTCCGATTCGCGGACGGCGAGGAACACCGCGCCTTGGCCCGGGCCGGCACTGACGATGGCGACCTGGTAGACGATGCCGTCTTCGGTCCACACGCCCGTGACGATCGGGGCGTCCTCGGTGCCTTCGAGCAGGCGGGGTGAGGTGGGCTCGGACTCGAACAGCGAGCCGACGGCTTCGTCGAGGGCGCGCTCTGGATTGAGTTCGGCGCCGGGAGACATGGCGACGGGGATGGACAGCAGGGCCAGCGTCTCGGCGAACCCGTCGACCGCACGGGTCGAGAACACATCGTCGACCCGGCCGCCGACAGCCTCCGCCCATTCCTCGGCTCGCGTGACCGCATCCGGTGAGCCGTCCTCCCAACCCGGTGGAGCGTCGGCGATCCGCACCGCAGCCTGCGCCGATAGCGCAAACAGCAAGACGCACAGGACCGCGCTCCAGCGCAGCCAGGGTGTTCGACCGGGCGACATGATCGTTTTCGATCGTATCCCAGGCGCGGCGAAATGACCCGAAAGCTCCCAAAAACGGGTGATCGTGCTTGCCACGGGGCCGGCTGCGAGCTAGATATCCTTCCATCCGGTTTGCCGGATATATGGATCTCTCGGCCCATACCGCGCTGATGTCGCTGTTCGCTGACCCGACGCGTCTCCGGCTCCTGGCCCTGCTCTCCCGCGAGGAGCTCACGGTCACTGAGCTGACGCGCATCACTGGACTGTCGCAGTCGCGCGTTTCCACGCACCTCGGGAAGCTCCGCGAGGCGAGTGCGGTGCTCGATCGAAAGGTGGGTGTCTCGGCGTTCTATCGCCTCGACGAGGAGCGGATGCCGCCCGCGGTCCGCCGCGTTTGGGAGGTGGTCCGCGCCCAAGTCGACGACGCGCTGCTCGATGACGACGCGGCCCGCTGTGCCGAGGCCGTCGAAGCCCGAACCGATGGCAAGGCGTGGCCCGACCAAGTCGCCGGCCGAATGGAGCACCACTACTCGCCCGGCCGGACTTGGGAAGCGCTAGCCCGTGGCGTCATCGGCTTGGTCGAGCTTGGAGACGTGCTCGACATCGGTGCGGGGGACGGTGTGTTGGCGCAGCTCCTCGCTCCGCGTGCGCGCTCCTACACCTGCGTAGACTCGAGTCCCAAGGTGCTGACCGCGGCGCAGTCCCGCCTTGCCGCGCACGCCAACCTTTCGTTTCACGCGGCCGACATGCATGCGCTGCCCATGCCCGCGTCGTCGTTCGATCAGGTGTTGATGTTTCACGTACTCACGTACGCCGAGCGTCCCGCCGAAGCGCTGTCCGAGGCATTCCGGGTGTTGCGACCCGGAGGACGGCTGGTCGTGGTGACCCTCGATCGCCATGAGCACACCGACGTCTCCTCTGCATACGACCACGTCAACGACGGCTTCTCGCCGGATGTGCTGCGCGGGCTGCTCTCCGCTCGCGGTTTTGATGTTCCCCATTGCAGCGTCTCCGCCCGAGAGCGCCGCAAGCCCTACTTCCGCGTTGTGACGGCGTTTGCGTGCCGACCTTCCAACGTCCAGGTCTGCGCAAGCTGAAAGCGACTTCCACGATGACCTCCTCCCCTCGTTCCTTGATCGAAGCGCAGCTGCGCGACCGGATTCTCTTTCTCGACGGCGCCACCGGTACGTCCCTGCAGGAGGAGAACCTCGTCGAAGCGGACTACCGCGGTGACCGGTTCGCCGACCACGGCTGCGACCTCAAGGGCAACCACGACCTCTTGGTCCTGACGCGTCCGGACATCGTCCGAAAGGTCCACGACAGCTTTCTGGCGGTCGGGGCAGACCTCATCGAAACCAACACCTTCAGCGCGACATCGATCGGGCAGGCGGACTACGACCTCTCGGAGCTGGCGTATGAGCTGAACGTTGCCGCCGCCCGCATCGCCAAAGAAGCGTGTACCGATTGGACGGCACGCGATCCCAGCCGTCCGCGTTTCGTCGTTGGATCCATCGGGCCCACCAACAAGACGCTCTCGCTTTCACCCGACGTCAACGACCCCGGATTCCGAGCGGTCAGCTTCGACGAAGTCCGGGAGGCGTATGCCGAGCAGGCGCGCGGTCTCATCGATGGCGGTGCCGACGTCTTGCTGGTCGAAACCATTTTCGACACGCTCAACGCCAAGGCTGCGATCATGGGCATCGAGGATGCCCACGAGTCCACCGGGACCACGCTTCCGCTGATCCTGTCGGTGACCATCACCGACAAGTCGGGCCGGACGCTCTCCGGCCAAACGGTCGAAGCGTTCTGGGCTTCGGTCGAGCATGCGCGGCCGCTCGCGGTGGGCGTCAACTGTGCGTTGGGTGCCGCCGACATGCGCCCCTATGTCGCCAAGCTGGCGGAGATCGCAGACACATTCGTGAGCTGCTACCCGAACGCCGGGCTCCCCAACGCGTTTGGCGAGTATGACGAGCATCCCCACATGACTTCGGGCGAGTTGCTCGAGTTCGCCGAGGCGGGCTTGGTCAACATCGTCGGCGGCTGCTGCGGAACCACTCCGGCGCACATCGAGGCGATCGTCGAGCGATTGGCTTCCGTCGCTCCCCGGGAGGTCCCGACCATCGAAAGTGCCGACTCGGTCTACTCGGGACTCGAGCCGCTGGTCGTCAGCCCTCACAGCAACTTCATCATGGTGGGAGAGCGCACCAACGTGACCGGATCGCGCCGGTTCGCGCGGCTCATCAAGGAAGACGACTACACCACGGCCTTGGAGGTGGCGCTCGACCAGGTTCGAGGCGGCGCCAACATCATCGACGTCAACATGGACGAGGGCATGCTCGACTCCGAGGCCGCGATGGAGCGCTTTCTCAAGCTCATTGCAGCCGAGCCCGAGATTTGCCGCGTCCCGATCATGATCGACAGCTCCAAGTGGTCGGTGATCGAGGCGGGCCTGCGCTGCGTCCAAGGCAAGTCGATCGTCAACTCGATCTCCCTCAAGGAAGGCGAAGCAGACTTCCTCGAGAAGGCCGCGCTCGTGCAGGGCTACGGCGCAGCGGTCGTTGTGATGGCGTTTGATGAGGTCGGTCAGGCGGACACCATCGAGCGAAAGGTCGAGATCTGCGGGCGCGCCTACGACCTGCTCCGTGAGCGCCTCGATTTCAACCCGACCGACATCATCTTCGACCCCAACGTGCTGGCGATCGCGACGGGACTCGAGGAGCACAACGACTACGCGATCAACTTCATCGAGGCCACCAAGCAGATCAAGGTGCGTTGCCCGGGGGTGAAGATCAGCGGGGGAATCAGCAACCTGTCGTTCTCTTTCCGCGGCAACAACGGAGTGCGCGAAGCGATGCACTCGGTCTTCCTCTTTCACGCCATCAAGGCGGGTCTGGACATGGGCATCGTCAACGCCGGCCAGCTGGTCGTCTACGACGACATCGAGCCCACGCTCAAGGCTCACGTCGACGACGTCATCTTCAACAAACGTCCCGACGCGACCGAGCGTCTGGTGACCCTGGCCGACACGGTCAAGGGCAAGGCCAAGCAGAATGTCATCGACCTTTCGTGGCGCGAGGCGTCCGTCGAGTCACGGCTGAGCCATGCGTTGGTGCACGGGGTCCTCGACTACATCGAAGACGATGTCGAAGAGGCTCGGCAGAAACTTCCAAGTCCGCTCGAGGTGATCGAGGGCCCTCTCATGGACGGCATGAAGGTGGTCGGAGACCTGTTCGGCGAGGGCAAGATGTTCCTGCCGCAGGTGGTCAAGAGCGCTCGCGCAATGAAGCGGGCGGTCGCGTACCTCGAGCCGTACATGGATGAACTCAAGGCCGCCGGCGGTGGCGTTCGCAAGCAGGTCAAGGTGCTGCTTGCCACCGTCAAAGGTGATGTTCACGACATTGGAAAGAACATCGTCGGCGTTGTTCTGGCCTGCAACAACTACGAGGTCGTGGATCTCGGCGTGATGGTGCCCGCCACGAAAATCTTCGAGGCGGCACGCGAACAGAAGGTCGACATCATCGGACTGTCCGGGCTGATCACACCCTCGTTGGACGAGATGGTCAACGTTGCGTCCGAGATGAAGCGGCAGGGCTTCGAGCTTCCGCTGTTGATTGGCGGCGCAACCACGTCGAGGCAACACACCGCGGTGAAGATCGCCCCCAAGTACGACAAGCCCACGATTCACGTCGCGGACGCGTCGCGCGTGGCCGGGGTGGTCAGTGCGTTGCTCGACCCACAGCGTCATGCCACGCTCGACCGCGACAACCGAGCCGAGCAGGAACGCATGCGGCAACTCCATAGCGGCGGCCCAATGAAGGCGCTGCTCTCTCTGGAGGACGCCCGCGCCAAGCCCCCGGTCCTCAAGCGGGGGGCCGGCGTTCTCGAAAAACCGTCGTTCCTCGGGACCCAGGAGGTCGCCCCTTCGATCGCCGAGCTTGCGGAGTACATCGACTGGACGTTCTTCTTCTCCGCGTGGCAGCTCAAGGGTCGTTTCCCAAAGATCCTCGAACACCCCAAGTACGGCGAGGCTGCGCGAGAGCTCTACGACAACGGCCGCCGCATGCTCGAGGAACTCATCGAGGGCGGTCGCCTGCAGGCCAAGGGCGTGCATGGATTCTGGCCGGCGCAAAGCGATGGTGACGACATCGTGCTCTACGCCGACGAGTCTCGGGCATCCGAGCGACTGCGGTTCAACATGCTGCGGCAACAGACCAGCCGAAGCGGGACCGAGGCGTACCTATGCCTGGCCGACTTCGTGGCCCCGCCCAGCGAGGGGCCGGACTACCTGGGCGGCTTCGCCGTCACCTCGGGACTTGGCGCGGAGGCGATTGCCAAGGAGTACGAGGCGAAAGGCGACGACTACAACTCGATCATGGTCAAGTCTCTCGCCGATCGCTTGGCAGAGGCATTCGCAGAATGGATGCACGAGCACTCGCGAGCCGCGTGGGGTTATGGGGCCTCCGAGTCCTTCTCGAAGAAGCAGCTCATTTCCGAGGCCTATCGCGGCATCCGGCCGGCGTTCGGCTATCCCGCATGTCCGGACCACAGTGAGAAGCCGAAGCTTTTTGGGCTTCTGGGTGCCGAGTCCGTGGGAGTGGAACTCACCGAGAGCTACGCGATGACGCCCGCGGCAAGCGTCAGCGGCATCTACTTCGCCCACCCGGAGTCTCGCTACTTCACGATCGGTCGGCTCGGTCGCGACCAGGTCGAGGACTATGCGGCGCGGAAGGGCCTCACGGTCCCCGCCTGCGAGAAGCTGCTCGCGCCGAGCCTGGGCTACGATCCGGAGCGGCCACCGGGCAAGACCCGCAAGTCGGCTTAGCGGCCCTTTGCGTCAGGTTCTTCGAAGATGAGCCTGCGCGAAGCGACGATCTAGAGGCCGTCCTAGGGCGAAGGCGTCCGGCCCACGCCCGGTCGCAAGCATTGCCGGTGCAGGGCCCGGCGACCGGTTCACCATAAAGGTGGGTCGAGTCGATGATGAACTCTGGGGAAAGAGAGACGCTCTCAGAGGCGAATGTGCATGAGTGTGTGGGCTCGAGGGGTGCCGCTTGCAGCGCGGCGGCGTGCACGAAGCTCGGCGTGTTTCCTGCCGACTGCCCGGGTTGGTGCGAGGAGGCTGCGCCTCCAGCAGTGGTCCAGGTGCGGGGCCATATGCCGCAGACGGGGGACACGCTCCCGGGCGGCTTTTCGCTGGCGAGGCAGTTGGGTGAGGGGGGGATGGGCCGAGTCTTTGCATCCTCGAACGCCCAGGGGCACCCGGTCGCGGTGAAGGTCATCTCGCCGCGTGCTGCTCGAACATCTGAAGGCGTGAGCCGCTTCTGCGCCGAGGCCCGAGCACTCGCTCGCGTCGACCACCCGAATGTCGTGCGGTTGCTGGACCACCGGGAAACCGCTCCATGGCCTTTCTTCGTGACCGACCTCGTCCAGGGCGATGACCTGGGAGCTCTGCTTGCGAACGTCGAAGGCGTGGGCGCCGACGTCCCTGAGGCGCTCGAGATCCTCGAGGGGTTGTTCGCCGGTGTTGCGGCGATCCACTCCGCGGGGATCGTGCATCTCGATCTCAAGCCCGCAAACGTCCTCGTGGACCGCGAGCGCCGGGTTCGGATCTGTGACTTTGGGCTTGCGCGCCCCTGCGCTCCCTCGTGTCGATACCCCCTCGGACAGTGTGCAGGTACGCCGGGCTACATCGCCCCGGAGGTGGCTCTAGGCGAGGAGGTCGCGCCGCGCCGCGCCGCGGATGTCTACGCGCTGGGGGTCATCGGCTACGAGCTCCTGACGGGGGAGCGGGTCAACGCGTCGTCGGCTCGTGCATCGACGTCCAGTCTGCTCACAACCGCGGCTACAAGCAGAGCGTCGGTGCGGAGCATCGACGGCTCGATCCGCGAAATCGTCGGTGGTCTCTTGCTCGCGGCGATGTCCATCGAGCCGCGCCACCGGCCGAGCGCGAGTACCATGCGAGCCGTCGTGCGCGCGACACGTCGGCGCCTACGCTTCCTGTGACCGTCTCCGGGCTGCTAGGGCTCAATCGGGTCGTGTCCCAAGTGCCCTTGTAGCCTCGCTCGAAGCGTCTCCACTTCTCCGCCCGAGGTGCCGTCGGTCAGCTTCAAAGCCTCTTCAAAAAGCTCGCGCGCGGTGGCGCGGTCGGGTTCGGTGCGGCCGAGCGTTTCCAGGAGCTGTGCGAGGATCCGGGGGTCTCCCGTGCTGTCACGGATCGACGCGAGCTCCGACGCAAGAAGGCGGTGGGCCTTCCCGCGGGCACCGGCTTCGACTAGGAGACCGCTCGCCCGTTCCAAACACTTCAGTCGTTCGATGTACCCGGGTTGGTCCTCGAGCAGCTCGACACAGCGCAAGTTGGTGTCGATGGCTTGCTCCTGCGCACCCTGGGCTTCGAGGAGCTTGGCTGAGACGCCCGCAGTGTGCCCTCTGCTCGTGGCGTCGGTTCCAGACAGGGCGCGGGCCCTGTCCAGCGTGGCCTCTGCGTCGTCGAGGCGCCCGCCACGAATATAGGCCAGGGCGAGGCTGAGCGCCGTCATGGCCTGCACGGGGTGACTCTCCGGAAATCTCTTCCCGATGACCTCGCGGGCTGCTTCGAGCATCGTGATCCCGCGCCCGGTGTCCTCGAGGTTGGAGAGAACGTCGGCCAGGTTGAGCCGGACCAACGCGGTCTTCAGACCGTCGGATCCGAAGGCGACCTCGGAGAGGGTCAAGGCTCGCTCTTGGTGCGGCAGCGCTTCGTTCGTCTTGCCGCGTTGTTGCAGCAGCGTGCCCAGGTTGCTTTCGAGGTTGATCTGGGAGGAGGAGTCGCTGGTCCGCAGGATGGCTTGCATCTCGAGCGCCCGTCGCAGGCTTGCCTCCGCGCCGTCGAGGTCTCCAAGGGCCTTCTGGTTGGTCGAGAGCTTGTTGTCGATCTCGATCAGTCTCAGGTTGCTGGGACCCATGGCCTCGATGTGGATCGCGCGCGCCCGCTCGAGCATCTCGATCGCCTCCCGGTTCTTTCCGGTGTCTTTGAGGATGGTCGCCATGTCTTCGTAGGCGATCGCGACGTCGGGGTGCGTGGGTCCGTACAGAGCCAGGGCGAGGTCGAGCCGTTCCTGGGTGACCGGAGCGCGTTCCTGTGCGGGGGCGCCCTGGAGCATGAGGACCGCGGCAAGCGTCGAGATCGCCGCGTATCGGGTGTACTGGACGGACTTGTCCGTCGCCGGGAGGTCGGCCAACGCCGCGTCGGCCTCTCGATGAGCCTCCTGGTAGCGCTCGAGGTGCATATAGGTCCGAGCCTTGATCATCGCGATCATGTGGGCGGGGACTTCGGTTCTCGTCGCGCGTTTCGCCTGGGTCTCGACGATCTCGAGCCAGCGAAGGGCTTGCTCTTTGTTGCCGCGCTCCGCATGGGTGGGCGCCATCTGCTGGGATGTGTTGATGGCGAGCAGTTCCAGGTCGTTGGCGACCGCGAGGAAGTAGGCCTGCTCGCGTAGCTCGAGTGCGAGGTCCAGGTTCCCGCGCTCCCCAACGACGTCCGCTCGTAGGAGGAGCGCCCGAGCGAGGAGGGCTGGCTGATCCAGCTTGAGCGCGAGGCTCGAGGCGTTGGCGGAGAGTGCGTCGGCTTCGAGGTACCGGCCGACGTCGTTGTGGGCGGTCGCAGCTTCGAGAAGCGCCAGCACTTCTTGTTGCTGCGTTGTCAGTTCCCCGTCGTTGGGGGTGAGGCAGCTGTCCGCGGGCGGCAGATTGGCGATGAGCGTCGCCCCTTGGCGCAGAACGTCCGGGTCCCCACCGCGCAACAAGTCGACGCGGGCATGAAACCCATCGCGCAGTCGAGTGAGGCACGTCGCCGTGGAGGGCTCTCCCACCGGGGCGCCGGCTGTGCCGCAGTAGCGGGCTCGCTGCGTGTCCCACCCGCTCGCAAACTGATCGAGGCCCAGCAGCATTCTCCGCGAGGCCAGGGGCTCGATGTTCTTGAGTGTCTCCTCGAGTTCGGATCGAGTCTGGGAGCTCCATCCGATGTCCTCTTCGAGCTCGCAGCCCTCCGGTGTGTCGTTGAGCATCGCCGTGGCCCCGACTGTGGCCGCGATTCCGAGGGAAAAGACGGCGACCGGCCATCGTCGACGAGGCGTAGCAGTGAGCGCTTGAACCAGCGCCGGCATCGAGTCGAACCGGTGGCGGGGGTCCGTGGAGAGGCCGCGCTCCAGTGCTCGAAGAATGTGCTGTGGGACGCGCCGTGTGTCTCGGGGCCATGCGATCTTCGCGATCGCAAGCGTGGCGATGCGTGCACGGGCGCTCAGGGCGACGTAGGGGCGTTTGCCGAACAGCCCTTCAAACACACTGGCGCAGAACGAGTACTGGTCCGCGCGGGCGTCGACATCGAGCCCAAGCAGTTGCTCCGGTGCCATGAAGGCCGGAGTTCCGACTGCCGCTCCTGCTCGCGTGACCCGCTCACCGCTGGTGGACACATCGCCCGAAGTCTCCACGCTACGGGTACTGCCTTCCCGAATCGCGAGCCCAAAGTCGGCAACCTTCGCGACTGCGTCGCGAGTCACCAGGACGTTCTCTGGCTTGAAGTCCCGGTGAATGATGTCCGCGTGATGGGCTGCGCACAGTCCAGCCGCAGCGCCGAGGTAGAAGTCCAGAACCTCGCGCCACGGCCGAAGCGGTCCGCGCCCGAATCGGGCCTTGGCAGTGCCGCCATCGACGACCTCCATCGCGATGTACAACAGTCCGTCATGCTCGCCGACGTCGTAGATCTCCAGGACGTTGGGGTGGTCGAGCGCGGCGAGGGCTTTCGCTTCCCGGCGATGGCGGACAACGGTGGACTCGCTCGCGTCGAAGCACAGTTTCAGGGCGAGGTCGCGATCCAGCTGGGGGTCATACGCGAGATAGACGCTGTCTCTTATACACATCTCCGAGCCCACGAGACCTCTCTACAT
>OJGU01000931.1_pt1 | contig 13140 bp, 3 predicted proteins | sample 1594741 | NCBI WGS metagenome assembly OJGU01 (sample SAMN05416841, study PRJEB24817) | seawater metagenome | isolation source: Sea water | place: Canada:Atlantic | collected 2013-07 | reverse complement strand
TCCCCTGCTCTTTCAAGCCAACGATGAACCGTATTCCAAGCGATTCCTTTCACTCGTGAGATCGCTGATTTGTTCACGCCTTCAACGTTCAAACTCGCCACCTCGTCAAAAAGTGCCCGCCGATGTTGCAGCCGATAATACGCTGTCCGTCTCGTGGAACCAAAGGTCGATTTGCAGGCGCAACATCGATATCGCCGTCTTCTTCCAGACCGAGTCTTGTAGAATCCATGCGGAGCAACTGTCGCCTTTTCTCCCGCTTTAAGAGATGGACATTCAGTGTTGGGACAACATGGTTTCTTCACTATTGCTCAGACGGTAGACCTTCTTCGCCTAAAAACCACTCCAAATCATTTGCCACCAATGACTTCCAGCCCAACCATTCACACTTGATGGCGGAAGCACCGGTTCGTCATCCAGAACATTGGAGAGTATTGTTCTGACGACATCGCAGAATCGGTCGCATCCATTACTGAATCTGAGAGGAAATGACGATTCAGTAGAATCCGATCCTCTGACTAACCAGGACATCGCTCGGAGGCGGGCAAGGCGTTTGGATGTTCAGTTTGATCGTAGGCAATCTTTCCTCGATCTCATCGCCAAGAGACGCGAGCGCTCCAAAACTAGAATTCCCAACAATGGGAGCCAAGCGTCCAAATGGGCTCAATGCATGAGGGTTCGTAGCCGAGAAGCCGATTCTAGCTTCATCAATACTCTGGCAGTCCAGCTGCTAATGGCTGGCTTGTAGGTTCAAATCAGAATAAATCTCAATGGATCCATCCAGAAAACGATGATCTATCACCCTCGATCTTCAAGATCTTAAGCCCCTTGATTTCAACACGTTGGCCACTGATCTATTTTCCGAACACTACGGGTAGCCACTAACAAGAAAGGAGCGAATCTAGTTTTTCGACATCACGCGACCATTAGATGGCGGCATCTACAGCCTCTGCACGAGCGCTTTGAGTTCCTTCATTTTCACTCCCTGAAGCAAACCTCGCAATCGGGTAGAAAGTTGCTGTTCTCGATCTCCGAGTCCATCGAGCTCGCCCAGGAATTCTTCAAGTTCGGTAACACGGGACAGTACAGCAGCACGACGAATTCGATCGAGCAGAGGCTTGGGCACATCAAGATCTTCGAGATCAAGATCGCGATTGAGTGTCTCACTCCTCGGTGCCGGCTCGGTCGTCTCAAACTCAACCTTGAGCTGTGTCCGAAGACAATCAGTGATTGCCTCAAACCGGAACGGTTTCCCAATAAATCCATCGACCTCCAGAATGAATGGATACTCCTCTTGGCGGGCAAGCACTGACGCCGAAACAATGATGATCTTTGGACGGATCTCACCAAATTCTTCGACAATTTCTTGAAACGTTCCCCGTCCGTTCATCCCTGGCATCCGCAAATCGAGAAACACAATGTCGTAAATTCCGCTTCGCAATCGTTCAATCCCCTCGCGTCCATTGGTCGCCAAGCCTACATCGACACCAACCAACTCCAACATTTGTGCCAGCACGTCTCGGTTCTGCTCCACGTCGTCGACGATGAGTGCTCGGACTCGATTACCGGGTTTAAGTCCTCGAACAACATTCTTCTCTCGATCACGAGGCTCGAACTGGGATGACTCTAAGATCACAAAGGGAACCTCAAACTCAACCGTCGTGCTCTCGCCAAGCTTTGAGTCCAGTCGGAGGCATCCCCCCATCAACTCAACCTGCTTTTTGGTAATCGCAAGTCCGAGCCCTGTCCCCCCTGCTCGGGCCTCGGCGCCCTCCTGAACGAAAGGTTCAAAGATTCGCTCCTGTGCTTCCTCGGGGATGCCCCTTCCGGTGTCTTGAACGGAGAAGGCAAACCAACGACTGTCCCCTCCTCTGCTTCGGTCACCTGTAGCCCCCTCGCCTCGGCCCGTCGTAGGCTGCCTTCGCCCTAGATAGACCGTCAGTTTGATCGCCCCCCCTTCAGTGAACTTCACCGCGTTCCCGAGAAGGTTAATGAGGATTTGACGAAGTTTTCCCGCATCGCCCCGAACAACGGTATTGGAATGGATGAGATCAGCCTTCTCCACCTCATTGCATCCATAGCGGACAACCCAGCTCAACCCTTTCGCCTCGCATCGGGGCTCAAAGATCACCCGTAAATCTTCGATCAATGACCATAGGTTGAAATCCTTCTCATTCAATTCCATTCGACCCGCCTCAATTTTGGAGAGGTCGAGAATCTCGTTAATTAAGGTCAGCAGATGGTCTCCACTTCTCTCGATGGCCGCCACGGAGCTGCGATGTTCGGGAAGCAGTTGACTGTCTCGGTCGAGTAGCTGCGCATATCCAAGAACGGCATTTAGCGGGGTACGGATCTCATGGCTCATGTTCGCCAGGAATGTGCTCTTGGCGCGGTTGGCCGACTCGGCTTGGCTCTTCGCGATCTCCAGCCGGCGGTTGTTTCTCTCGAGCTCAGTTTTGGCATTCTCGATGCTCTGGTTCTTCTCCTCAAGCAATTGACGCGCGGCGCGTTCCTGATTGACCATCTGCTCTCGGAGACAGCCTGCCCGACGTCGGTGAATCTGATATTTGGCTCCGAAGAAGACTGAGAATGCGAGTAGCAATCCGATTCCTCCGAATGCTGGCGCCGCGAAACGCGGGTCTTGATGCCACGGACGAAACACTGAAAAACGCAGGTAATTGCTCTGCGAGTAGTTCAGATCGCGGTCCAAGGCCTGGGCCTCGAAAACATAACCACCAGACTCCTGAATCGTGGATTCAAACGTCGCGTCGGAACCCTTGTATATCCAATCAAATGAAGCCCCAAAAGGTTCGCCGGCCGGATAGAGGCGGCATCGAAACCGTCGCTTCACAGGATCGGTTCGGAGATCCACCGAGTCGAAACGCGCCGTAAATCGAGTGCCGACGGAAAAGGGCTCAATCGAGGTCGAATTTGCGTAGGCCCGATCCGTGACAATCGACGAAAACCGGAGAGTCGGAGCAGCCCTGCGCGGCCTGTAGACACAAAGACCTCTTGTCGTACCAAACAACATGCCCCCATCGTCGTCCTGCGCAATGGCCGTCACGTTGTTTCCCGGCAACCCATCAGCGACGTCTAACGACGACCACGATTCGCCATCGAACAGCACGACCCCGTGCCCCTTGGTTCCAAACCACATCGCGCCATCGCGGTCTTGAAACGCTGTGAGGACCCAGTTGTGCGCCAAGCCGTCCTCAGTCGTATACGTCGTCCAGCGTCCAGGCAAGCCATCCGGCTCCCCCATCTGGACTTCACTAAACACGCCGAATTCATAGGGGAGCTCGTCCAAGTTCCGCTTCGGCGTGTCCTCATAGTCGAACCGTGAGATTCCGTTTCGAGTCGATAGCCACAATGCCCCGCTTGAATCTTCGTAAATCGATTCGACTCCCAGGTCCGCCAGGCCAAAGTCGCTGGTCAACCGATGAAACACGCCATCGGAACCCCAGTAAACCCCGCGGTCCGACCGGGCAAGCCAGATGTTGCCTCTTGAATCAAGCGTCATGGTGGATATGTCATCGAACGGAAATCCCCCAACCAAAGAAACCCGCCCTTCGATCAACTTTGAATTTCGGTAGATCTGGATGGATTCATTGTTGGATGCCCAAGTCACGCCGTTTGGCAGCGGGAGAACGGCGCTGTTCGACCACGGAGCAGCGCCGATGTCGACGAGGTATCCGCCGGAGTCAATCCTCTTCATCCCGCGGCTGCCAATCATCCAAAGGTGACCGGTCTGAGAAAAAGTCAGTTGGCTGACGCTCAGGCCGGTCTGATCGGAATCGGCTTTAGCGTGAAGGGCCCGATCGCGATCGATTCGGAACGCCCCCGCTTGTTGAGTTCCGATCCAGATCGAGCCGTTCGGGTCTTTAAGCAATTGTGTCACGTAATCGTCTGGCATGCCGTGAGATTGATCGAATGTGATCGTCGAGTCGGGATCGAATCGAAACAAACCTCCCGGATCCGCGGCGCACCAAAGCATGCCCGATGGGTCCTTATGAATCGCGGTAATTCTTGGCACGTCGACATCGCCGATGCGGTTGAAGTTAACGAAGCGCCGACCGTCAAACCGAGAGAGTCCGCTGGGTGTGCCAATCCAGATCGTGCCGTCGTCGTCGGGATAAACGAGGCGAACGTCTACGTCGGCCAAACCGTCCTCTCGGCCATAGTTCTGGAAGGCGACGCCGTCGTAGCGGCTGAGGCCCTCAGCCGTACCTAACCAAATATTTCCATTCGCATCGACCGCAACGCAATGAACGCGCGCGGACGGCAATCCGTCCTTCGGTTTATAGTTAAGCCAGGCTCCGTCGACGCGATGGAACACCCCGTGTCCCCAAGTCGCGGCCCAAAGTTTGCCGTCCATATCCTGGACTACGTCGCGCAGGTCGCTAAGCGCAGGAACAGGCTCTAACGAACCGTTGGTTCGACGAATCAGAGAAACGCTGTCGCGTCTCCCCAGCCAAAGCTCGCCACGTGAGTTGTCGAACCGTCCCACCCAGAGGGTGCCTGCCGAATCCCGGAAGATCTCGGTGATATGTCCGAGTGCGCGATCTGGAGAAGCGATCAATTCGGCTCGGTTGATTCCATCGAAACGAATCAGGTTTCCTGAGACGGTTCCGAGCCACATGGTTCCGTCCGGCTCCATGTGCGCTTGTCGGAGGTCGTCAAAACGGACGCCGTCGGCTTCGGTCGTCTTGACGAAGTTCTTGCCATCAAAGCGGCAGATGCCAGCGGTGTCGGAAGCCAGCCAGAGCTCGCCGTTAGGAGCGGATTGGATCTCGACGATGCGACCGAGAGTGATTCCGGTTTCGAATGCGCCATAGCGAGTCCACTGGCCCTGATTGAACGGAGCAAAACGGATGTCCAATCCATCTCGCGACGATCCGGGGTTCAGAACAATCAAGGCACTTTCTAGTGTCGGGCTCTCCAATGGACCTCGATAGTCATGGAAGCCTTCGGCGCCTTCGGCTCTCAACTGGTAATCGCCGGGCGGAAGGTCGACAATTTCGTAGTAACCCTGATCGTTCGACAGGGTGGAGGCGTACACCTTGCCGTCCTGGACTGCTTGAACCAGCCGGTAGGGATGTCCGGAACCGTCAAGCGCGGAGAGCCGCCCGGAGAGACGGCTGGTCTCCGCGATCTGGAAAACCACCGGCACGCTGAGCTGATCGCGCGGAACCCGCATCTTCCAGTCCGAAAAGTCGCCGCGCGCTGCGCGTAGCATGACGCGATCTTCAATGGGAAGAAGCCAGAAACGATAGGCGCCGTCCGCGTCCGTGGGATAGCGTGCCCCGGTTTCTCCAATAATGCTTCGGTCGTCGAATAACGAAATGAACGCGTCCGACGCAGGATTTCCTGCGGCATCCACCACCCGACCGGTCATCAACACAGGCGAGAGCAAGGCTTCGCGGCTCGGTAATTCTTCGACGACGCAGACCGCTGTCCCTTCAAGGCGTCCGTGTTGCTCGAATCGGGACAGGTCGGTGGCGTCGCCCCGATCGAAATTCCAGTAGCCGATCAGTCCTTCCTCGCGCCCGGTCAATGTTCGATGCCGGCTCGCGTTCAATTCGTCTGCGGTCCGCTGAGTGTTCCAGAGTCTCACTTCGTCGATTCGCCCTTCGAAATAGGCGTTGTCCGGGTGCAGTTGCCGCCCCAGAAAAGCGCGGGCGCCAGTCGCGGGCATCGTGTACCCAACGGCCTCGTCATCCTCTGCAACCAGGACGCCATTCACGTATAATTTCATTCCAAGAGGACCGAAAACGCCCGCGATGTGGTACCATTGGTCGCGGCGCAGGACGTTTGGTGCCGCAGTAACGCGCGAGACCTCTTGATCCGAATAGGCATAGAATTTTAGGTCCGCGTGAATCTCATGATTGTTGAATCCGAACGAGTGGAGCGGAGCGCCGATTGTGATGGGAGACGAATAATACCAGAACTCCTCCCAATTCACCCAGGCCTCGAGCGTTCCTTGCTCCAGTCCCTCGAACAGACGATCCGGTAGGCGCGCGAAACCGCTCTGGCCGTCCAAGCTTAGCACGCGGTTCTGAGCGTGGACGTCCGAGGCGCTCACGATTGCGATGACGGAAAACACGAAGAACTTGAGGAATCGATTCATTTGGGGCGTAACGATTTGACCAGATCTTTCAGCTCCCTCATACGAGCCCCTTGAAGCAACTCGCGTAGACAATCTGCCAATCGTCTCCCTTCGTCGCCCAGACGCGCCAATTCCGGCAAACGCTCTTCCAGTTCCGTGACTCGCGATAGTAGTGCGGCGCGTTCGATTCCGCACAGCAGATCCTCAGGAATCTCGATTCCGCTCGGATCGATCTCGGTTTGGCTGGCCGGTTGCCTCTCTTTGGCGACCGTCTCGGACTCGAACCGAACGCCTAACCGATCAACCATGCATTCAGTGATTTGGCTCATCCGGAACGGCTTGCCGATGAATCCGTCGAATCCCTTGTCGACATATCCCTTGGCTTGGTGGGAAAGGACGGAGGCGGAGACCACGATCATCATTGGTCGTTCCTCGCCAAATTCGTCGACAACTTTCTCAAACATCTCCATGCCGTCCATCACTGGCATACGCATATCAAGAAAAACGATATCGTAGGTTTTCGCGCGTAAGGCTTCGAGGGCATCGAGCCCGTTGCAGGCAAGATCGCTCGCGACGCCAAGCGACCACAGCATCCGTGATAAGACATCGCGATTCTCTTCCACATCGTCGACGACGAGCGCCGCGACCTTGAAGGCACTCTCGAGCCGGCCGACGGGCTCGCCGGCCTCCAGACCTGAACCCAAGATCGGCTGGTCCGAGGCCATGAAGGGGAGTTCAAAGGAAACCGTCGTGCCCCGTCCGAACTCAGATTCCAGCCGGAGTTTGCCTCCCATCATTTCGATCTGCTTCTTGGAAATCGCTAATCCTAGCCCCGTGCCGCCGGAATCGGCGTTCTGGTCGAGTTGCACAAACGGTTCGAAAATCCGTCCACGAACGTCATCGGGAATACCACAGCCCGTGTCCATTATATCAAAAGAAAACGCCACACGATCCCCCGCCACTTCTGGTTCGCGCCCAGGCATTGACTCTGGAAGTGCGCGCTCGATTCGCAGCTGGCGTATCGACAAAGCTACGCCCCCGGCTTCAGTAAATTTCACAGCGTTGCCGAGAGTATTGATGAGAATTTGACGGAGCTTGCCGACATCGCCACGGAGAGGCGCCCGTGAGGCAGCGTCCAGCCGACGCTTGTGGCAGTTGTCCCAATTGGACGGAATGCGCCAGTCGACCTTCCAGTCGAGACCCTTGCGATCGCACCGCGCTTTCAGCATGGCAGCAATGTCGTCAACCAGCGACCTCAGGTCAAAGTCCTCTTCGTTGAGCTCCATTCGACCCGCTTCGATTTTCGAAAGATCCAGAATTTCGTTAATGAGAGACAAGAGATGGGTTCCGCTCTTTTCAATGGTGGAAACCGCGCTTCGGTGTCCGTCGGGAAGCCTGTCATCGCGATTCAGAAGCTGCGCGTAGCCGAGCACCGCATTCAATGGCGTCCGGATTTCGTGACTCATGTTCGCCAGAAACGTGCTCTTTGCTTGGTTTGCCGTTTCCGCCTGCTCTTTGGCGGTACGAAGTCGCCGGTTGTTCTCCTCCAGCGCGGTCTGGGTCCTGCCGAGGCGTCGGTTTTTCTCTTCGAGAGAAAGCCGAGCGGCGCGTTCCTGCTCGATCATTTGCTCCTGGAATAATCGTGCCCGATTACGGTGGACTCGGTATTTTGCACCGAAGAAGAGTGAGAGAGCCAGAAGTCCGAAGACGCCCAGGCTGGCGGGCGTGGCGATTCGAGGGTTTTCGTACCAGCGGGGTATGACGCTGAATGTCATTCTCTTGATTTGCGAATAATTCAAGTCCCGATCTATCGCTTGCACTTCAAGAGCAAAGATCCCGCTTTCGTTGAATTGTATTTCGTGTGTGGTGCTTGAAGTCGCTGGCCCCCAATCAGAGCGAGGCGCCTCGTCACCCTCTGATTGGGACGACGGATAGATCCGGCATCGAAACCGTCGCTTCGACGAATCCGTTCTCAAATCAATCGAATCGTATCGCACGCTGACCCGTGATCCAACGTAGATCGGATCGATCTCGGCCGGAAGCATTCGCTCTACGTCCGTCGTGACGGAAACCAACGTCAAACCCGGATCGGCCGTCCTCGATTGGTAGCGACAGAGCCCGTTCTCCGTCCCAATCCAGACGCGCCCGCGGTCATCCTCGACAATCGCGGAAACATAGTTATCGGGAAGACCATCCCGGGTGTCCAGCGACGTCCAGGTTTGACCATCGAATCGACTGACGCCGTAGCCCTCTGTCCCGAACCACATGACGCCGCTTGCATCCTCGAAGATCGCAGTCACCCAGTCGCTGGCGAGCCCGTCGTTAATACCGTAAGTAGTCCAATCACCGTCGAACCATGGCGCTGCATTCATCTCAATCGATTCGGCGCGGAGCGACTTAGGGCTCGCCGTCAGAGGAGGTAACGCCGCCGTGTCTGTCATGACAAATTTTGATACGCCGCCTTTCGTTCCGATCCAGACCGCGCCATCTCGGTCACCATAAATGGATTCCACCCAGTTGTGCGCCAGACCGTCCTCGACAGTGAGGTTGAATCCGACGCCGGCTCTGAAAACGTAGACCCCTTTGCCGCGATTGCCGAACCACTGGTTTCCATGCCGATCGAGGAACGAGCAGGTGTTGTTCTCGATCTCAAAATAGAACTCGAACGGCGCATCCTGTCTCCCGGCCAGGTCTGTAAACAGATTGTCGCGCGCACCGACAAACCAGATCTCCCGATCTGAGATCGCCGAGATGGCGCCGATGTCTTGGTGGATGCGACGAACCGCCCTACCATTCTCGAAACCAAACGCCGGCATTCCCTCGATTCCCGCCCAGAGCCGCCCGGAAGGCGCCATTTCCAAATCATTCACCCGGCTCCCCGCGATCAAACCGTTCGCCTCAACAGGAGAAAACGTTTCTCCATCAGAACGGAAAATGCCTCCACGTCGAGTGCCAATCCATATCGTGCCATCCAGGCCCATCTCGAGGTCGGTCACGGCAGCGTCTCCCAGACCATCCGGTTCGGTGAATACCGCGGTCGATGCCGGGTCAAATCGAAATAGGCCGTTTTCCGCCGTTCCGCACCAAAGCAATCCGGAAGCGTCCTTGTGGATAGCGGTCACGCTCGGGCTGCTCACGCCCGCCAGCTTATTAATCTGAAACAGTCGACCTTCCTTTAATCGCGCCAGGCCGACAGTCGTTCCAAGCCAAACCGTCCCGTCCTTATCCGGCAAGATGGATTGGACGTCTAGCGCCCTCGTCCCGCCCTCCGCACTTCCGTAACTGACGAACGATTGACCATCGAATCGAGTGATACCACGGGCTGTTCCGATCCAAAGGAACCCTTGGCGATCGGAGGCGAAACATCGCACATCGGGGCTCGCCAAACCGTCAGTCTGTTTGAAATTCTTCCAGGATCCGTCCTCCTCGAGCCGATGCACACCGTTTTGGAACGTGCCGGCCCACAGGCCGTGCTCAGGATCTTCGTGAATCGCGACGACGTCCTTAAATTCTTTAACCTGATGATACTCCCGTCCGTCATAACGCAGCGGATGATTCTGTTCCCATTCAAAGTAGTATCCCCCACTCAGGTTTTGGCCGATCCAAAGATTCCCGTCCGAATCAGCGCACAGCGCGGAGACAGCATGGCGTCTCCCCGGAATCATTGTGAATCGATCGCGACCGTCAAAGCGGGCCACGCCACCGTATCCCGAGCTTATCCAAATCGTGCCTTCGGAATCGGTGTGCATCGTCGTGATTTCGGTCGAGGGCAGGCCCGCGCTCCGGGCAAAGCTTGAAAAGCGTCGGCCATCAAAGCGGCAGAGTCCCGCCGCATCCGCCGCAAACCAAAGCGAGCCGTCGGCCCTGGAGCTAATGCCGACGATTCGCCCCAGCGGCAATCCGGTCTCATAATTACCATAATGAATCCACTGTCCCTTCAGGAAAGGAGGAAAACGGAGGTCGACATCGGCGACGGTTCCTCCGGGTTCGAGGGCGACGACACCGGCCGCTTCGGGATCAGACGCTGGCGGGCCCGATGATCGATCGTGTCCGGAATACAGAAATCCATCCGCCCCTTCACAGCGAATTCGATAGCCTCCGGGAGGCAGGTCTTCGAATTCGTAGCGGCCCAGATAGTCCGTCGACACTGCTGCGTAAACGTGACCGTCGCGCTCGGCTTCCACCAAGTGGCCGGCATGGCCCGAATCGTCCAGCGCCGTCAACCGGCCTGATAGTTGACTGAACGGCGCTAAACGAAATTCGAATCTGCGATCTAAGGCGTCGCGTGAGAGGTTCGCGCGCCAGGCCGCCTCACGAAGCCGACCGGCTCGGAGATGATGGCGTTCCTCGATCGGCAAGACCCACGCTCGAAAGTGACCATTGGCGTCAGAAACGATCGAGGCGCCGGTTCCGTGGAGCTTGTTTCCGTGGTAGAGTCGGACGGAGGCCCCGGAGACTGGACGGTCGTTCGAATCCAAAACGCGGCCCGAGAGCTCGATCGGTTGGGCCAGGCCCCCAGGTTTCGGCAGGACCGCTGGCGCGCACACCGCGGAGCCTTTGAGTTCGCCGTGCTTTTGTTCGGGACTCAGATCCCTGGCGTCGCCGGCGTCAAAGTTCCAATACCCGATCAATCCCGGCTCGTTCCCCGTCAGGGTACGATGAAGGTCCGAGCGTATCTGTTCAGCGGTCCTTCGGACATTCCACAGACGCACTTCGTCGAGTTCTCCGGTAAACGGTTTGTTCGACGAATGATTGGGTTTACCAAGTGCGGCGACCGCCCCTTCCGCCGGCATGACGAAGCTGGTCGGCAACGGATCTGTTCCGACTAACACACCGTTTACGTAAAGCTCCGTTCCAGCCTCCCCGAAGACACCGGCCAAGTGAATCCACCGATTCAATGAGATGATATTGTCGACGGAAACGATGCCTAGTTTGCCTGGCTCGGGATAAACATAGAACTGCACAATCGGCGAACGCTCTTTGTTATTGAATCCTAAAGAGCTCCCGGGCGTTCCAATGTCAAGGGGCGAAGAGAAGTACTGGTGGTCCTTCCAAAGGGCCCAGATTTCTATCGTGCCGTTCTCCAAATGACCAATGATGTCCTTTGGCAACTCGACAAAACCGCCTCTCCGGCCGTCTAATCGCAACACCCGATTTTGCTGCCCGAGCACTGCCTGGCCCCAAGTTGCCAGCAGGATAAAAACAATGGCGATTCGTGTCGTGACGTTAACCATGGCAGAATGTTGATTGAGACGGCTTAATTGCTACAATTGCCCGTATGCGAACACATGTAGCAGTGTCTGTTGGAGCATTGCTGTTTGCCCTATATTGTAAATCATTGATTTTAAGTAGTTTAAGAATCTAAAGGTCGCATGGTACAATAACCGCTGGTTCGATGCCTCGTTAAGAGCAAAGGCCATTCCAATTTGGAAATCGGAATGAGCAGATGGATGCGAATCGAACGGTTCATCACACAAAAACAGACATCATGATGGATGACAGACGGATGCGATCGGCGGAGATTCTCATCGTCGATGACTTACCCGAGAACCTTAATCTCCTTCGAAAGGCGCTGGAAGGCCGGGATTTTCGGCTGTCGTTGGCGACCAATGGGGAGGAGGCGCTGGAGATTGTGGCATTGGCGCCGCCAGACCTCATTCTTCTCGATGTGATGATGCCGGGAATTGACGGTTTCGAAACCTGTCGCCGATTGAAGAAGCTCAAGGCCGGCAGGGAGATCCCCGTTATCTTCATTACCGCTAAGGACGATCTTCCCCATCTCAAGCAGGGGTTCCAAGCGGGCGGCGTCGACTACGTGGTCAAACCAATCATCACTGACGAGCTGATGGTTCGGATCGACACTCATCTGAGAAACCACTTTCTCAAGCGAGATCTCGCCGACGCCAATGCCGAACTAGAAGCGACGAACAACGAGCTAGCTCAAAAAAACGCCGAGCTCGAACAGGAAATGACAAAGCGGCGCCGCGCCGAGGATCATTTGGAAGTGGCCGACGAACAGCTCTCCCTGGTCCACAGTAAGGAGGCGGAACGCTGGGGTATCACCCAATTCATTGGCAACAGCCGAACGCTTGAGAAAATCCTCAAGGAGATCGAACGCCTTCATAAGACGGACACAACAAGCGTGCTGATCAACGGCGAGAGCGGCACCGGAAAGGAATTGGTGGCCCGTGCGATCCATTACGGCGGCGATCGCTCCTCCAAACCTTTCATCGCGGTCAACTGCGCTGCAATACCTCATGACCTCGCGGAATCCCTGTTCTTCGGCCACGTCAAAGGATCGTTTTCCGGCGCTCACCGAGACCAGAAGGGTTACTTTGTGCTGGCCGACGGTGGAACGCTCTTTCTGGACGAAGTCGGCGAGATGCCGCTGCCGCTGCAGGCTAAACTGCTGCGTGTGCTTGAGGACGGCTCGTTTCTGCCAGTCGGCTCAACTCGCGAAACCAAAGTGGATGTGCGCGTATTGGCGGCGACCAATGTTGATTTCCCGCAAAAGATTTCCCAGAAACTGTTTCGCGAGGACCTCTACTACCGATTGGCGGGCTACACCGTCGAGGTGCCGCCGCTCCGGGAGCGGAAGGAGGACATTCCGCTGCTCGCCGAACATTTTCTGAGGATATTTGCCGCCGAGATGAGCCGCCCGATTCTGGAATTGAGCGCGGACGCAGTCGCTGAGTTGAAGGCCTACGAATTCCCCGGTAACGTCCGTGAACTGAAGAGCGTTATGGAGCGCGCCATGATCGAGTGCGACGATACGATCGTCCAGCCGCGACATCTCCGCCTGCGAAGAGAACGGACGCAGACTCCGCCCCCGACCACCGGCGCCAAGTTAATCACCGCCGAGGAAATCGCTGCCGAGCTCCCCCTCAATCTCGAAACGGCCAAGACGCTCCTAATCCAACGGGCGTTGAAGGAGACGAACGGCAATCTTTCCAAAGCTGCCAAACTCCTGGGCATCCACCGCAATATGATCTACCGCCACATGGCCCAGACCGAGGAAAAGGAGGACTAACCCTCCC
>OJGU01000930.1_pt1 | contig 13177 bp, 13 predicted proteins | sample 1594741 | NCBI WGS metagenome assembly OJGU01 (sample SAMN05416841, study PRJEB24817) | seawater metagenome | isolation source: Sea water | place: Canada:Atlantic | collected 2013-07 | reverse complement strand
GGGATGCTCGCCCTCCCCGGAGCCGTGCCTGCCTCCGACCCCGCGTCCCTCAGCGCGCTCGTTGGGGCACTGATCCACCTCCACTTTCTCAAAGTGCTGGAGTTCGACGCCCGGTTGGGCCTCGCGCTGGGCAGCCGTGACCCCGGCGTGCTCGCATTTTTGGCCCTCCCGTTGCTCCTGCCAGCCCTGAGTTCTCAGCTGGGATCGCCACTGTCGGGGACGGCGGCGCGTGGAGCCGGTTTGGGACTGGAGAGCTTTGAGGCGGGAGCCAACCGGCTGTGGACCGAATACCTGGACCACGTGGGTGAGTTGGTCCCGAAAGCGGCGGTCGAGAATCTGCTAGCCGGCCTTGTCCCCGCCATCGTAAAACCTGCGTGATGACGCAGCCGTCACCCGCGCCGCCTCCGCCCGGCAACGCGCCCGCGCCCTCGAGCGCCCCTTCGATCCCGGACCTGGCACGACGGCTCCAAGACGGAGCGCGTCAGCTCGAACAACAGTTCCTCGGCAAGGAGGAGATCATTCGTCTCCTTTTCGTCAGTGCGCTCGCCGGCGAGCACCTGGTCATGGTTGGTCCTCCGGGGACCGCCAAGTCGGCGCTGCTCCGCGGCTTCGCCCAGGTGATCGAGGCCGAGTATTTCGACTACCTGCTCACGCGCTTCACCGAGCCGAACGAAATCTTCGGACCGGTCGACATTCAGGCGTTCCGGCAGGGTTCGTACCGTCGCCGGACCGAAGGCATGCTGCCGCAGTCCGAGGTCGTCTTCCTCGACGAGATTTTCAAGGCCAACAGCGCCATCCTCAACAGCTTGCTGACCGTGCTCAACGGGCGGCGGTTCACCCACGGCAACCAGTCCATTCGGGTACCGCTCATCTCGATGTTTGCGGCCAGCAACGAGGTGCCGACCGACGACGCACTCTCGGCGCTGTTCGACCGCTTCCTGCTGCGGGTGCGAGTCGACTACCTCGACTCGTATCACTTCAGGGGGTTGCTCCAAAAAGGCATCGAGCTCGAGGCGCGGGGGATGGACCCCGACGCCAAGGCGCTGACCCCGGTGGTCACCGCCACCGAGCTCCGGGCGCTACAGCGCAACTTCGGCAACCTGCTGTCGTTCAACGAGGAGTTCCTGGCCACCTTCAAGGGGCTGGCGTTCCAGATCCGCTCCGAGGGCCTCGGCCTGTCGGACCGCCGGATCGTCAAGATGCTCAAACTGTTCGCGGCATCCGCCGTGTTCGATGGTCGGACCAAGGTCAACGACAGCGACTTCTTCGTGTTGCGGCACGTCTGGAACACCCCCGAGCAGGAGGAAATCCTCCAGGAGATCGTCGGTCCCGTGCTCGACCAGTGGTACGAGCAGCATCCCGATCAGGCCCGTATCGGGGCCACGCCGACCAACCTCAGCGATCTGCTCGAGGAACTCAAGGTCATCCGCGAGACGCTCACCAGCAGTGAGGTGCTCTCGGACATGCAGCTGTTCAGTCAGCTGCGAAACCTCGGCGACATCAAGGCCGCGCTCACGCGCATGCCCGACAACCCCACGGCCGGCCGCATGATCGGTGAGGTCGACAAGCTTCTGGAGACGATGTTCGCCTCCAGCCGCTTCGTCTAACCGTTCTCCCTCGCTGACTGCTCCTCCATGGCGCGCGACACCGCTGGTGGGCCGAGTACCGGCACCGGACCCGGACCTGGACCTGGGTTCGAACGGCAGGTCGGGACCATGGCCATGTCGCAGCTCGAGGGCACCGGCGCCCTCGCGCTGATGCGGGCCGTGGCGTGGCACAACGCGTTGGCGCGGCTCGGTTATGCGGTGCCGTTGGTTGTCGTCCACGACCTGGGATGCCTGATCTCCGGTCTGGGAAAGCCCTCCGGACAGGTCCGCGGCTTGGGAGACCCCGAGATCTGCGAGGCCTGGCGCCGCTTGCTGCTCGAGCTCGGCGAGTCGGAGCTCGTGCGCACCCAGGCGGGCTGGAAGCACCGCGACGCGATGGTGGGCGTGGTGCTCGCGCGGGTGTTCTCCACCATCATCCCGCAGCTGCCCGAGGACATCCGAGTGCTGCGACCCACCATGCTGCCCGTCGATGTCGTGCAGTACGCACGGGTCGAGCCCACCTCGGCTTGGGGTCGCTATGACCAGAGCGAAGCCCTGGCTTGGCTGAGCACGATGACGACACATCGGCTGCTGCCGATCCTGGAGGTCGAGCAGGTCGACCTCGACGCGCTGCGTTTGCTGGGGTTGTTTCGAGGTGGCGATGCGCTGCCGGGCATCGACCTGGCCGACCTCTACAACGTCATCATCTCGCCGTCGTTGGCGGACGTTGTCGACTTCTCGATGGAGCTGCTTCCGAGCATCCTCGAGATTCGCCGGGAGGGCGGGCAGCAGTCGTTCTCGATCGACGGCTACGCTTCGATCGAGCGACGCGGGAACCTCGACGACCTGGTGCTCACGCAGCTCGCCTACGACGAGGACGTGTTTGAGCAGCGGCTCGTCGACAACGAGCTGTTCTACTTCACGCACGAGAAGCAGATGGACAACGAGCGCCGGCGGCATCAGGTGCTCGTCGACGGGTCGGCGTCGATGCGCGGTGTCCGGGAGGTCTTCGCGCGGGGACTGGCGCTGGCGCTGTGCAAGCGCCTGGCGATGCTTGGTGAGGACGTCAGCCTTCGATTCTTCGACTCTCGGTTGTACGAGGGAGTGAAGGTCAGCGGGACCGGGAGCGCCGAGGTGCCCTACGCACTGCAGTTCCGGGCCGAGCGCGGTCGGAACTACGCCCGGGTGATTCGGCAGCTCAACAGCGAGCTGGCGACGCCGCGGCGCAAGGAAGGGCAGTCGCTGGTCTACCTGCTGACCCACGGCGAGTGTCAGCTGCCCCCGGACGAACTCGCGTTGCTCAGCGGCCGGGCGCCGGTTTACGGGGTCTTCATCCTGCCCAGTGGCCCCCTGGAGCTCCCGTACCTCGATTCGCTGCACCGCGTGCACGTCATCGATTCCGATGCCATCTCGCACGGGCGCAGGGCCCACAAAGCGCGGCAGATTATCGCTGAGGTGCAAAGTGACCTCGACGGCGGACGGGTCAAACGACCCGGCGGCCGCGGAGGACGGCGCTCGTGATCGATACCGCGGTGCTGTGGGTTCGCGCCGAGGCCAACATTCGGGCGGGTCGTCACGCGGATGCACTCGTGCATCTGCGGCATCTGGTCGAGGTCGTCGACCGCATCGACTTCGAGTACGAAGAATGGCTGCGGGCCATGGGCGAGAGCCTGCGTGCGCTCGCCCATTGGCGTGAAGCGGCTGCTTGCACTGCGTACCTGGGCGCCACCGAGGTGCCGTCGGCCGAGGCGTTTTCGGCCGCCGTCGCGAACGTCGAAGCGGGGGACGACGGTGCGCTTCGGGGGATGCGGTTGCAGGGGATCTACATGGCCCGGGCCGGCCATCACGCTGCAGCCGCGCAATGGTTCGCCGCCGCTCGCATGCCGGTGCATCAAGCCATCGCGCTGGAGCGGGCGGGCGACGACGCAGCCGCCTCGGAACTGTGGCAGGTGATCATGGCTTCGGACGAACTCCGGGACCGCCGCTACGAGCTCGCCCTGGCGAAGATCAACTATGGGTTGTGTCTGCTTCGTCTCAAGCACGAGCGGGCCCGGGGGGCGCTTGCGGATGCGACGACCGCGGTCGAAGAGGTCGCGGATTGGTTCGAAACCGAAGGGCTACGCGAGCGGGCGTTCGACTGCTACCAGTTGCTCGCACGCATTGGGGCCGAAGCCGGGGCGTTCGAGAACATCGCGGAGGGCTACCTCAACAGCGTTCGTATCCTCCGCAACGACGGCCTCAAGCTCGACGCGCTGCGGCTGTACGAAGCCCTGGTGACCCTCGCGCGCCGGGCCGGAGAGCACCACGCTGCGGCGGGAATCCTGCGCGAAGCGGCCGACTACTGCACGCGCGCGGGTCTCCCGTATGCCGACGACCTCCGGCTGCGCAGCGCGGAAGCGTGGGTGAAGACAGCCGCGGAGGCCCAAGCGGCTGCGCACCCGCTGCAGATGGTCGAGAACGCCTTGCTCGCCGCATCCGAAGGGTTCGCATCCGTGCGGGCCTATCGGCAGGTCGTCGAGGTGTACGGACGGCTCTCGGCGCTCGAGTTGCCCACCAAGGTTCGCGAACGCTATCGGCGTCTCGTGGACCGGCTGGGCAACGAGCAGCAGGACGCGCCACGGCCCGTACCGGTCCCCGAGTTCCTCAAGCAGCTCCCCGAGTATGAAGAGGTCTGGTACGTCGACCTGGCGGAGTGGGAACTCGAAGGAGACCCCGGACTGATCGCTGCAGGTGTGATGGCGGACCGTCGCTTCCCGGACTTCGTCCGGCGGCACGCGCTGCTGTTGGTCTTGGATCTGGAGCGACGCGGCGGCGATGCTCCTGCGGTCGACGTGATTCGGCGTCTGGAGTCGATCCGGGCCTACCCGGTCATCGCCGCACTGGAGCGCCTGTATCTCAGTCCCGACGCGAACATTCGCGAGGCCGTCGGGGCCGCGATGGGAAGCCTGCGTTTCAAGCGGTCGTTCGCGTTGGTGGGCGAGGCGCTACGCGACGATGACTCGAGCGTGCGCGAGGCGGCAGCCGCTTCGACGACGCGGCTCGTCTTTCCGCACGCGTTTGAGCCACTGCGTCGCATCTTCTCGATGCGCGACCTGCCGGACGCCGAAAAGGCCCGCACCGCTGCGGTTCGAGCGATCGGCAAGATCAACACTGCGCCCGCGCTCGAGTTCCTCTGTGACCGGCTGCGCGAGAACGAGAAGGTGTTTGCCGAGCTGGCCCTGCATGCGCTGCGCGAGCTGACGAACTCCGAGTTGCTGCCGTACCTGCGGCACCAGGTGGAGTTGGTGCCCCCGAGCTATCGAGCGGTTCTCGAAGACACCGCGCGACGGCTCGAGCGACGCATGCGGTAGTCGGCGGCATCGGGTCGTAGGGGCGTCCCTTGCTGGACCTGACGCAGCATTTGCCGACCGCGGTCTCAGCAGGAACGTCACAATGTTGCCTTCAATGGCGAAGAGCACGGCGACCAGACGAGGACAGGCAGGGGCTCCCGAAGAGGTTCTTGCCACGATTGTGGCGAGCCAGGACGGGGACGGAATCCTCGACACGTCCAAGTCCAAGAAGAAACGCAAGGAACCGCTGACGCATGACGAGCTCTCTCGCGTCACCTCTCGCGACGGGCTGATTGCGTTGCTGCGGCATCGAGACATCAACCTCAAGAAGGTGGTCTCCGTCCTTCAGTATGAGGAGGAACTCAGCCAACTCCAGGTCGAGTTGGTCAAGCTTCAGCGCTGGGTTCAAGACAAAGGCATTCGCATCGCGATCCTGTTCGAGGGGCGCGATGCGGCCGGCAAGGGCGGCACGATCCGGCGCTTCACCGAGCACCTCAACCCGCGGTCGATGCGGGTTGTGGCTCTGCCCAAGCCCACCGACGAAGAACAGGGGCAGTGGTACTTCCAGCGTTACACCCGGCAGCTCCCGAACCCAGGCGAGATCGTGTTCTTCGATCGCAGTTGGTACAACCGAGCCGTCGTCGAGCCGGTCAACGGGTTCTGCAAGCAGGCGCAATACGACACGTTCGTGCGGCAGGTTCCCGAGTTCGAGCACATGCTCTACGAGGACGGCCTGAACCTGATCAAGTTCTGGTTCTCGATCTCCAAAGACGAGCAGAAGTCACGCTTCGAGGCCCGTCGCAAGAACCCGCTCAAGCAGTGGAAGCTCAGCCCCGTGGACGATCGGGCGCAGGACCTGTGGGACACGTACACCCGCTACAAGGAGGAGATGTTCGCGCGTACGCACACCTCCTTCAGCCCCTGGGTCATCGTGAAGGCGAACTCGAAAAAGCGAGCTCGCCTGGCCGCGATTCGGCACATCCTCAGCTTGTTCCCCTACAAGGGGAAAGAAGACGCCGAGATCGCGTTGACGCCCGACCCGAACATCGTGGCCCGTTTCCACCGACGGGTGAAGTCGATCGACTGAGCGTCAGGCCGTGGAGGTTTGCGGCGTGGTGTTGTGCCGGCGCAGGCTGAGCATGAAGAGGGCGCCCACGCCGACGACCAGCAAGACGTCCGCGATGTTGAAGGTCGGCCACAGATAGCCGCCCGGGAGCCTCACCGAGACGAAGTCGATCACGCCGGTGCCCCCTCCGGGCGCCTGGCGAAACGCACGGTCGTACCCGTTGCCGAGGGCGCCAGCGACAATGCCGCCCAACGCGACCGTCGTGAGGGTGTCGGGGCGGTGGCGCCAGACGTAGATCGCGACGCCGACGGAGATGAGCAGCGCGAGCACGGCCATCATGGGGAGGGCATCGTCGAGCTTCGGGAACACGCTAAAGGCGGTGCCGCGATTGTAGGCGAGCTGGAGGCTCAGCCACGGTGGCGCAATCGCATGCGGGCCCTCAGCGAGGGCACCGGCGGCCCACGTCTTGGTGCCGAGATCACAACCCGTCCCTAGACCCGCGGCGAGAACAAACAATCCGGCGGCGCGCAGCCGTTGTGAGATGGGCATGGCGCCGACAACCATGGAGAGCGCCGCAGCATTCCCAAAGCCGCCGCTGGCCTCCCGCTGCGGGCGTTGACGGCGCCACGCTCGGATCAGCGACCGCTGAACTCGGGCGTCTGCTTGGTCATCGCAGCGGTGATCGCCACGCCCAGATCCTGCGTCACCAAGTGGGCGGCATTGTAGGTCGCGACGTACTCGAGCTCCCGCTCGATCGCGTGTCGCTGTGCTTCGTTCATCACGTGCTTGCTGCCGCGGACCGCCAGCGGAGGGTTGGCGGCGATCTCCTGGGCGAGGGCATCGGCGTCGGCAAACAAGGCGTCGGCGTCGGGCAGGACGCGGTTCACCAGCCCGATCGTCTCGGCGTAGGCAGCGTCGAAGTCGCGCCCGGTATAGGTCAGCTCTCGGGCGTGTCCGGGGCCGACGATCCGCGGGAGACGCTGCAGGGTGCCGACATCAGCGACCATCGCAAGCTTCGTCTCTCGGACGCCAAACACTGCGTCTGCGCTGGCCAAGCGGATGTCGCAGGCGGTGATGAGGTCAACGCCCGCGCCCAAACAGTAGCCGTGTACCGCTGCGATGACCGGGACGGGGAGTCGCTCGAATGCGGTGACGGCTCCCTGCATTTGGCGGATCAAGCGATGCAGCGCGGCTTGGCGGCTCCCATCCGGTGGGCCACCTGCGGGGTCGATCGGCAGCTTGGACATGACGTCCGGGATGTCGAGGCCTGCCGAGAAGGCCCGTCCTGCACCGCGGACCACAACCGCACGGACCTCCGCGTCCTCGCCCAGCGTTTGGATCGTCTCGGCGGTCTCAGACCAGAACGCCATCCCCATCGCATTGAGCTTCTTGGGGTTGTCCAACAGGACATGGGCGACGTGACCTGTGCGTGTGATGTTCAGGAACGACACGCCGGGAATGGTACCGGGCGAGCCGCCAGCTGCGGAGTCTGACTCCGCCGGGGTTCAGCCCATCCACCACTGCAGGCCGGTGACCAGCATGTGGGTGAACGGAAGGTCGCCACGGAGACTGCCGACAAGACCCTGGTAGCCGAACACGACGCCCATCCCGTGGTGGTAGTTGCGGCGCTTGGGACTGAGCAGGCCGAGCTGCAGCATGGCGCGCGGGCCGTGGGGCAGCAGGTTCTCGGTCTGCTCGATCGCGAACGTGGAGTCGTTTTGGGAAGCGACGAGCGTGTCTCCATCGGAGCGCTGGTTGACGACGCCGTACATGAAGTCGTAGCCGAGCCGCAGGTCGATCATGCCGCGTTGCTGGAGGGCGCTGCGGCCAAGGGTGATGGTGGGGCCGGCACCGAACAGGGCGTTCATCTCGCCGACGCGGTCGGCCATCAGGACGCGGCCACCCCACGCCGAGGCGGTGAGGGCGTAGCCGAAGTGGTTCCACGCTTGGCCGACATCGACCTGCATGCCGCCCATGCGTCCGCCGACCTCGTTGTCCCCGCCGGCGTTGGCGAACAACGCTCGCGCGCCTACATGTAGGCGGCCGGGGTTGTGCGTGGGTCGGTACTCGTCCGAGTAGGCCTGAGCGAGCGCGGCATCGTAGGCACCGGGATCATGGACGACCATCCGGGTGGTCGGAGGCGCGGTCGCAGCCGGCTCTTCGGTGCCTCCGGAGAGGAGATCTGGACTAATCTCGTCGGATTTCTCTGGGCCGGGGGTGGGGCTATCTGCCTCACCTTGCATGTCGGTGGCGGTTCCCTCACGTGGAGTTTCTTCGGCGGCCGCGGCTGCGCCTTCGGTCTCGGCGGGTGGCGGCGCCTCGGGCACCGCGGCGGGGCTCTCGGCCGCACCTTCGGTCGGGGGCGGCGCCGGAACCGCATTTGGGTCGGCAGCGGGGGCTTCGGGAGCCGCCTCGACCGGCGTAGTTGGCTCGGCGATAGGGGTAGACGGCGTTTCTCCCCCGGTTGGTGCCGCGACGTTTGCGGGGGAATCCGCCGGAGCTGCGACTGCCGAACCGGTGCCACAGAGAACAAACCCGGCGCCCACGAGCGCCTTCCATGCAAGCCGGTTCACCATGGTCATCCTGCGTAGGCTAGCGCCAACTCGGCCGATGAGCGAGCGGTCTTCGTCCCTTGATCGACAGTCCACGCACGCCGAAGAACTGAAGCTACCTCTAGGCGCGGGGTTGACGATTTCTGAGCGTTTTCTATGTTCACGCGCGCACCGCCGCTCGGCCTGTTGTCGTTCGCGGTCCGCTTCTTTTTCCAACTGTACGGAGAACACCATGCACGCTCTACGCAATCCCAGCCAGGCTATCGGTCTGCTTGCTGCGGGCTTCATGCTCCTCACGACGGCCGCTTGCGGACCGATCGTTTTCAGCGACGACGCTTCCCTCGCCATTGTGGGTACGTCTGCTGAGCCGGAGCCCGAGCCTGTTGCTGCCGCCCCTGAACCCGAGCCGCAAAAGCGGGTCGAAGTTCGCGACAACAAGATCCTCATCAACGAGAAGATCATGTTCGCGGTCAACTCGGACAAGATCCAAGAGGTCTCGTTCGACTTGCTCAACGAGGTCGCCAAGGTCATCAAAGAAAACCCCCAGATCCAGAAGATCGAGATCCAGGGGCATGCTTCGGCCGAAGGCGGAGACAACCACAACATGAAGTTGTCGGATCGTCGCGCCAAGGCGGTCAAGAAGTTCCTCACCGGCAAAGGTGGAGTCTCGAAGGACCACCTCACGGCCAAGGGCTACGGGGAAACCCAGCCCATCGCGAGCAACGACACCGACGACGGTCGCGAGAAGAACCGTCGCGTCGAGTTCGTGATCACCGAGCAAGAGGTCACGCAGACCAAGGTCGAAGTGAGCGAGGACGGCAAAGAGAAGGTCCTCGAAGAGAAAAAGGTCAGCGGCTGATTCAGCTGCACCGCAGGAGAAATCGACATGCGTAAAACCATCTCTTCCATGATCCTCGCGTCGGTCGCCCTTTCCATGGGCTGCTCGTTCATCGCCCGCGGCGAGGACCAGTACCGCACCGACACCCGGGCTCTTCTCGAGACCCGCAACGCCGACGTCCGAAGCTGCTACGACAAAGAGCTCGCGAACAACCCAGCCCTCTCGGGCGACGTGGTCGTGAACTTCACCGTCGAGAAGAAGACCGGCACCATCATGAACGCGACCGCTGCTGAGGGCTCCACCGCCCCGGAGTCGCTCCAGGCCTGCGTCGTTTCGGCGGTTGACGGTCTGCAGCTCACCCCGGAGGACCGTCGCGACGGTTCGGCAACGTTCACGTACACGTTCACGGGTCCCGCCGCCGGCTGATCGCCTGCTTCGGACTGTGAGAGGCCCGGGCGCTCTCCACCAGCCATGGTGGTGGAGCTCCCGGGTTTTTTTGTGCCTGAAGGCACCACTGAGATCCAGCACGACCGGTCCCACGGGGCGAGTGGGGCGAAGTTCCCGTCGCTGTACGGGGCAAGGTTCCACGGTGGGCGATTGGAAAGCCGGGCGGTGGCTCCGTCGAAGGAGTGATGAACGCACCTAAAATCCTCTCGTGGGCGCTGCTCGGCGGGGTCGTAGCGCTCAGCGCCGGATGCGATGGCGAGCCGTCGAGCCCGAACGACGTCAACGCGGCCGCCGCAATCGCGAAAGAGATCAAGGCCGCCCCGGATGATGCCGAGAAGATTCTCGAGAAGCACGACATGACCGAAGCGTCCTTCGAGGCATTGATGTTCGAGATCGCGGAGGACCCGGAGAAGTCCAAGGCCTTCACCGAGGCAAGCAAGTGACGCGGACTTCGGCTCTTGAATCTTCGCTCCGTTGTCCATGTCCCAAAGGTACAGCTATGAAACGACTTCACGCCCTTAGCCTCCACCTCGCCCTGACCCTTCCTGCGGTCGCCCTCGCGTTGCCGACCGTCGCTTTCGCAGCACCGCAGGGCAAGGAATCGTCATCGAAGGCACGAATCCTGGCGGCACTCGATCTCCCGTCTCAAGCCCATGCGCTCCGAGAGTCGGGGGTCAGTGATGGCGACGTCAAAGCCGCGCTGAAGGCTGCGAAAAAACACAAGGTCACCGCCGGGGATGCGGCAAAGGCCATGAAGGAGGCCGCGAAGGCGGTGAAGGAGAACGGGCCCGTCGACAACTTTGGCGCGTTCGTGCAGTCCCAACTCGACGAGGGGAAACGCGGAAAGGACCTGGCGGCAGCCATCCGCGCCGAGCATCAAGCCCGAGGCAAAGGCAAAGGCAAAGGCAAAGGCAAAGGCAAGCCTGAGGGAAAAGGAGTGCCGGACGGCAAGGGCAAGCCCGAGGGCAAAGGCACGCCGGAGGGCAAAGGCAAGCCCGAGGGAAAGGGCGCGCCGGAGGGCAAAGGCAAGCCGGAGGGCAAAGGCAAGCCGGAGGGCAAAGGCAAGCCCGACGAAAAAGGAGCGCCACAGGGCAAAGGCAAACCCGACAAGGGCGGACCGGACGCGAAAGGCAACCCCGACAAGGGCGGACCGAATGGAAAAGGCGGCAAAGGGAAGCCGGGGAGCAAGGGCGGGAAGGGAAAACCGGGCAAGTAACCCGTCGCTCGCGTGATGGCTCAGCCGCTTGGCAGTCGCGCTCGGGCGACTTTGCTACCGAGGTTCGCGGCCCGCTGCCAGTGCTTGTGGGCCGCGGCCTCATTTCCTGACTTGGAGTAGTAGTCGCCCAGCGCGAGGCGATAGGTGCCGTTGCGAGGCGCGGAGCCGGTGGCCCGCTTTGCGCTTCGGATCGCGGCGGCGACATCCCCCTGGTCGAAGTACAGCTCGCCCAACTCGTACGCCGCGACCGCATGTTCCGAGCGAGCCGCGAGGGCTCGCTTGTAGAGACGAATCGCTTTGGCCCCGTTGCCTGACGCTCGCGCCGCCCGGGCGCCTTTGGTCAGCCGGGTGGCCTCGGCGACCCGTTGGAGTTCATCGGTCGGGGACTCAGGGGGGTCGAGCGGCGCGTCTGAGGGTTCAACATCGGGGGCGTCTGGCGTCTCGACGGTCTGCTCGGGCGGCACAGCGACCTTGGGTTTGGCGGCCGCCGCTGCCGCGACCGCAACGTCTGGCGCGGGGGGTGCGGACTGCGGCGCCGTCGCTGTGGTCGACTGTGGCGTCGTGCTGGAACCAACGGGCCAAGCCGCCCACGTTCCCACCGCGGTCGCGAACGTCACGCCCGCCACCATCATCAGGCGGAAGCGGGGGGGACCCGGCTGGGTCGCGACGTCATCAGAAGGAGCCGGGACGAGGTGCTCGGCATGGGAGGCCGCAGCGACCGGGAGGACGGGTTGCTCGTCCGCAACGTCGTCGTCCGGCGGCCGGGGGGATGCTTGGAGCTCGATGCCCAGGTCCCTGGGGCCCAGGTGCGGACCGTCCAGCAGAGCCCGCGCGAGGTCGGCTGGGCTTGCGAAGCGCTCTTCAGGTTCTTTGTGAAGGCAGCGCGCCAACACCTCGGCCAACCACGGTTCGCAGTCGAGCCCGTCGGGTGGGGACTCGATCGCGTGTTGTCGGAGGATCTGTTGGCGGGTTGGGCTCTCGAACAGCGGGCGACCCGTGAGCATCGTGAATCCGAGCGCGCCCACGAGGTAGACGTCTTCCGCCGGGGTGGGCTCGAGGCCGAGTTGCTTCTCGGGGCTGTACGGGAGCCACCGCGGCCGCGCGTCGAGTTGTGGCAGCGGGCCAAACAGATGTCCCAAGCCAAAATCGGCCACGCTCACGGAGGGCGCATCGGAATCGGCCGTCAGACGAACAGCGTGGGTTGTCAGAGCGCCGTGAATGACTCCAAGGCTGTGCGCGGCGTCGAGGGCGGCGCACAGCTCCAAGAGGACGTGAACGGCGAATCGAGGCGACTCAGAGAGCCGTTCCGAGAGCGGGGTGCGTGCGTCGGAATCGTAGGTCAGCACCAGCCGCCCCAACGGGTCGCGCGCAACGCTCCTCGCGGTCGTGATCCTGGGGTCTTCGAGTCCTCGGAGAATCCGGTTGGCCGCCTCGCACATCCGCAGGTCAGACCGCTGGCCGGCAAGCCCCTCTCGCACAACAAGCCGGCGGGCCGCCCCGTCGATGACCTCTTCGTCAGCGATCGGGTGCTGGTGGCCGACGTCGGGGACGGAAGCGGTTGCACGCATCTCTAACAGTATCTCAGACTACGTAAAATACTGCGATGCTGCGTGCGTCGCGCGCGCGACGTCGCGGTTACGGCCTCAGGCCGGGTCGCGGTCGGAGGGCGGGTGCAAGGCAGACCTCATCCACCGGACACCCGGCTCTTTGCCGTCTTGTTCCCGAGCGTCGCGGCACGCTTCCAGTGCTTCCGGGCTGCGGCGTCGTTGCCAGACTTGTAGTGGTAGTCGCCCAGCGCCAAGCGGTAGGTGCCATTTCGAGGAGCCGATCCGGTCGCTCTCTTCGCAAAGCGGATCGCCTTCTTGTAGTTGCCCTGGTTGAAGTACAGCGCGCCCAACTCGTGAGCGGCGACAGCATGCCCGGAGCGCACGGCCAGCGCTCCTTGGTACAGCCGGACGGCCTTGGCGTCGTTTCCCGCGCGTGCCGCGGAGCGGGCCTCTCGGGTCAGGCGGCTCGCCTCCGTTCTGCGTTCCGCCGCGGAGAACCGCGCAGAGGTCGACATCGTGTCCGCCTCGACGTCCTGCCCGTCGGGCGCCGCTGGTGTCTCGGCTGTCTCTTATACACATCTGACGCTGCCGACGAG